>Ga0179591_1337358_pt1 | contig 13353 bp, 13 predicted proteins | sample CZOMad2_1_08_16f_FD_182891 | JGI IMG/M metagenome (GOLD analysis project Ga0179591, IMG submission 182891) | Vadose zone soil fungal communities from Angelo Coast Range Reserve, California, USA - CZOMad2_1_08_16fungal (PacBio error correction) | ecosystem: Environmental > Terrestrial > Soil >...
AACAATTACGACTATCAAAGAGGCCCCTGACTGGTCCTCCTTTTAAGGCTTTCCTCTCTGAAGAGTGGAAGTAAAGTTCGCGAAGAAAGCATGGTCACCACGCGTTTCTACTTTTTCACCATTATCGTCCACAAAATGAGAGGACGAGGAGCAGGGCGCTGCTTCCTGGTAAAGGGGGGGGGAAATTGGTAGCTCGGGAGTCGAAGATGGTGTCAGTTAACGAAATTTGGTCAAAACCGTGGACAAATCTACCTTAGCGGCCGATTTAAACGACATCACGGTTCAGCGGCTGAAATAGGGAAAGAAGAAGAGCCGTTTGGGGACGCTGAAGGGGACACTCGTAGGGGAAGGTGATCGGGGTGGCCGGATCCGCCGGATCAGGGGAGAATCGAAAACGGGAACGTCAAGGTCTTAAACAAGAAGTGATTACAAACGGTAAAGGTCAAGAACTTGAGGGCTCGGGGTCCCGGGAGATACCGATTGCGACTGTGCATCAGCAGGAAGCTTCTGCGCCGAACCGTGAACTTTATGAAAATTCACACGAAAGGGAAGGACCGGAAGAGCGCTTTCGGGGGGCGTATCAAAAGTAGAAGAAAAAACCAGAAGACGTCACGTCTCCCACCTCAAGACGGTCACCGTAGTTTGACGCACTACGTAGAGAAGGGGACCATTCGACCAGGGGAAAAAAGGGTTCAAAAGGAGGAGACAGAGGGGGGAAATATGCCTGGTTAAAAAAAACTGAAATTAAATCGGGCCGGTTTTGGCATCAAAGTGGACAGATAGGTGATATCGGAAAAGACGTGTCAAAGAGCAGTAAGCTCTCAGGCTCAGGCCGAGGAGAGGAGAAGAGAAAGGAAAGTGCTCGCTTGCTCGCGTATGGCTGGTGGGGGAGGGATTCAGTCAGGGCCTCAAGGGGCTGTGGATGTCGCACACCTGGGGGGGGGTCTTTTCAATTGGCCAGGTCCGCGGTCAAAAAACCAAGGAAACCTCCGGCAGAATTTGGGTTAGAAATTCCGGGACATGGGGAAAAGGGGTGAAAGGGGGGGATATGAAGTTTGTTCAAAAAACTTCAAAACGGGAATGCGGCCATCCGCTAAGTGTGATTTCTCCGGAGGAATATCCCAGTGCAAGATTCCTCACTGTCGTCCGAACCCGCTCCTGAAGGAGAGCAATTGGGAGGGAGAGAGATCAAAGGAGGAAAGGCCTCGAGGGGAAATTGTTCACAGAAACGCAAGCATGGTCGTCGACTTGGGGGTGTGATAGAAGGGTTCAATCAGAAGCTCGGTGGGGGGGCGGACCGACAATCGAACAATCCCTCTACTCGACGGCAGGGAAAGGGGGAGGAATGCCGGGGGGAAAGAAAAGACGATTATACAAGCGAAGTTGCAAAAACTCATCTTAACCAGGGAAAAGGTCAAAAAAGGCCCCCAGACGAGTAGGGGGTCGAAGGGACTCAATGCGATGGTTCAACTAGTTTCTGCATCTATCACAGAAAAAGCAAGATCGGGTGCAGGATCCCTCCTCGTCAAGTCTGAAAGAGGCAGAAGGGGGGAGGACTCGTACATGATCTCGGGGTAAATCGTGGCGGAGTCTATCCCACGGCGAGGAAAGGAGAAGGAAAAACCCGCTACGCACGACCGCAATCTAGGGAAAAAGGAGAAACGAGGCTCTCTGCCTAATTCGAACTAAAAATCGCTCCGGACCAAAAGGGAAAAAAATTGTTCATACGTGGGCCAGAAAAAGATCGGAAACGTTAAATGCCGGCGAGACATCAACCACAAAACATCAGCCAGATTCTCGCCCGAAGAAACAGAAGATCCTCTCGTATCGAGAAAAGAAGGGGACTGCCTTCAACGGCTTCGTCAAGTGGGTTCATGACTAGGAGGACGTCTTGTAGCGTCAGTGACGCAACCCTTCAACACCCCTCTTTTTCCGAAAGGTGACCGACTGGATAGGGGAGGGGTGGTGGAAGATCGGGATCTGGGGGAGGGTATAAGGATCAGAGCAATCTTAGCCGGGAGGTGGAGAAAGGGCTGGTATAGATCCAGAGGATGGCGGGCAAAGGACGTCGGGGAGAGAGCTCACAAAGCCACAACGGGAGATTGGAAAAGAGTAAGAACGAAACCTTTGGGGACAATAGTCGTGAAAAGTCATCGGATGGCCTGACCCAGATACCCAGACAGGAGAATCAGGGGACGAAGAAAAGGAGTCGAACAGCAGAGCAAATTCGCTAAAAAGGAAAAAGCCCACCCATCCACTTTTTACATTCCTCAAAGATCACCAGCGTTGTAAAGACTGGATTCAGCAGGGCGTCAGACCCTTAAAAGGGCTCACGAGCAGCACTAAATGCCAGATAAACTTAAGGAGAGAGGGAAGTGGACGGCTAGAAATTTCAGAATTCGGGTGGAAGGGTCCAAAGAACGGGGAGAGTCTTAGGACAGATCTGCAACGGCTTGGAAAATGGACCTGTGGCGGAAGTATTTTATAGAGTAGAGACGCAGCACGGGGGTTGAGAGGGGTTCCCCGTAGCTCGAGAAGAGAAGAGTGTGTAAAAAACAAGAGAGATACTTGGCCGTGCGTTCTCAGGTCGAAAGGTCGAGACCACAAGGAATATATCTGACTACGGAAAGTCGATATAAGGCGATGGCCGGGAGGGACCTCCTGACAGAGGATGTGAGGAAGGAAATCCGGTAGGGTTGAAAATCTGGCGTGAGCCCACAACACACAACTCGTCCTTTTTGCCAGGCTTTTGTTTGTCAAAGTAGGAAACGGAAAAAGTCAGGGAGAGGGGGGCACGGCGCTCCGCCTGTCTTCAATCGGAGGCTTAAAAGAAAAAACAGCGCGCAAAGACGTGCGAGTCGTCGGCGGTCGGCTTGCGGGAGAGAGAGGGGAGGGAAAACGGATCTACGGCACTCCTCGACACTGTCTTTTACCTGGTAAAAAAAAAAAAAAAAAAAAAAAAAAAAACGCGAGGGGAGTGGGACGCGAGCCGGCTAAGCCCAAGACTTGGAAGGGGGGGGGAACTAGCCTACAATGGCATGAACGGGAGATGGCCCTCGAGAACAACTGTAGGTACACCAGATTCAAGTCGCAGTGACTAACCAAGTCACACAAGTCGAAAATTAACCGAGGGAAAGGAATCTTTCGACGAAAATTACGGAAAAAAACGTTTTGTACTCGTAAGTTAATACATTGAAAAGCAAAAAAAGGGGGGGACGAAAGTACCTCCACCGATCGGCATCTCTTCTACAATTCCCCGAATCTACTGGGAGGCAGCGCGAAAGGGAGGGAGGATAGCCAAGCAGCGATGACTTGATCGTCTCCTACGATAGAAGGAGCATTGAAACGAGGGGACGGGATACGACCTAAGGAAAGGGTCCTTAAAAAAAAAAAACGAGGGTAAGAGTCCAACGGAGTGGGTGCCAATGGGTATCCAGTGGAACATGCCTCGGCGCAGGGAAGTCATGGGGGACGGATGACGTGGGGGGGGGGGACTACTCTGTCAGGGAAAAGGGAGTGCTGTGATACAGGGTGCAAAAAGGGATCCAGTATACGCAAACGAAAGGAAAATTACTGGGAAAGGGAAAAAGAAAGTGGAGCGGCATCGTTGATAAATTCAGGCAGCCCATGACTGCCGCAAAACGAGGGACATGACAATCGTATCAGGGTCCCCGACGCTACCTTCTCAAGGCAGCGATTGGGAAATTTACCGAACTCTTTTAGCCTCCGTAAAAGTAGTGACATAATCAGAAAATGGACCGAATCAGAGACACTCTACTTCACCTTCTCAACTGACTAGGGGGACACACCCCTTATTACAACGTCTAAATTAGAAGGGGAGAACTGGTACACATGAAAAATATTGCTAAGCAATTCGAAGTACCCAAGGGGGGGCTCCACTGGGAAAAATTTAACCGATCAGCCGCCCCAATAGAGGGGATTAAAACATTTCCCGCCAGGAAATAACGTCAAAGAAAAAGGGCCGGAACGGCGCAGATACTATCACCCGGTTTGCGTATCACCAGGGGAAAAGGGGACGCAAAAAAAGAAGTGGGGTGAACCTGCAGTATGAGCGAACGTTCTAACTCACACTGCTTCCAGCAGCGGCATTCTCGTTCAACCCGGCAACGCGGGGGAACACGCCTGTCGCGGGAGTGTCGGGAAGAGAGAATCGAGATTTTATCTCTCAAAAAACGTATAGGGATGAGGGAGACGGAGGAAAAAAAAGGAAAAAAGAGACGCTGTTAACTCCCGAAAATTGAAGGGACATGCTGAAGAGTACGGGGGAACGGTTTGACAGATCTGCATTTGGAAGAAAATAGGAGGGGTCATACTTCAGTACTTCCACTACCACTAGAGGTCTCTGGGGGGGAGTCGCAGGGGAGAGGGGGGGGATGGAAATGGGGGATATACGGTATCGGGGATTCAAAAGAGGGGAGCTTGAACTAGTTTTCAACTGTTTTCAGGAAAGGGCTGCTTATAAGGAGAAAAAGAGGGATCAAAAGAATTAGGAGAATCTGTAGGACTCTTATGGGGTCGCAAGGTGGGAGAAATCTGGGAAGGAGGAGAAGGTGAAGTCGAGGTGGGACGAAGTCGTCCTATGTGGTCCACAGATGGGAAGGGTCAACTTGTAGGAAAAACGGTACGGTAGCTCAAGGGCTCTTCCTGTTGAACGAGAGGGGAATAGAGGGGGGTGAGACTGGGGTCGGGTCTAATCGTGGCATCTAGCGAACCAGTAGGCCTATCAAACTGGGGGGGAGTTGGAAAAAAAAGGGCAAATTCCTGCGCATCGCTTTCGTGCTTAAGATAAAATGCACTTTAACTAAAAAAAACCGCCTACTGGGACCCGAGAGTAGTCGCCCCACAACGAGTATCCGACCCAAAAAAATAGGGGGGAAAAAAAAAAGAACGGGATCTGTTCCAGACATAGGGGGCCTGGGGAAAGGCGACGTCTTAAGCGAAAAAGTGTCCCGGTTGCGGGGGGGGCACCGAGGTGTAAAAGCCTGCCGTAACCCGTAAGTCCGCAGATCAATCACGATGCGGAGAAAAAGAGAAGAACAAGGGGGGGGGGGATAGAAAATGGCGAGAGGTTAGATTTGTGGGGGGACGGGAATGGACATGCAACGCCCAGGTGAGTGTCAGGGTCAAACCTGGGTAGGTTCAAGGGGGACACGGAAGGGCGTACCCCACTGAAAGCAAAAGAAAAAGGTGTTGTCGAGACAGGGCCTTTCCTGGGGAAAGGTTTTGCTACGTGTGATGGGGTGGCTAACGTGCCGTCGGACTCGTGTTCTCAGAAGGGCCGTCGCCGATTCGAAAAATCCCCAGGGGTGGCCGCCGACGCGTGACAAAAAGTCTCCTCCTTCGAAACGGCTTGGGGGGAACTTCAAGGAAAAGCGTACAAATGGGGGGCTAGGGAAAATCTGGTGACAAGATGAAAAAAAAACCGGTGAGAGGCGGCTTTTGAAATGCCTTGAAACATCTCAGTCCTATACGGGGGTCAAGGAACCGACGACGAAATCAAAGGAAGGACTTCTATTCGGATGAATGGAAAAATAACCGGTTCGAGGCGATTTAGAGGGAAAAAGGCTGAAACAACACCATTCCCTCCAGTACGTGATTGGGGGGGACGTGGGTGCTGCGGAAGAGGTGTGCAATCTACTGATAGTTGAACAAAGAAGAGAGGGGTACATGAGGGAAGCCTTTGCAGCGCTCTAGAAACTTCGAAGTTGAATCTACAATCTCGGTACAAGTTGGCGAGAGGGATCAACGATTAGACCCGCTACTTAAATCAACTAATAGTAAAAAAAGAGACAGAAAAAATCACTACAGGCATCTTGAAACTAAGGGAAAGCTCAAACGGATGAGATAGGAAGATTCGTCACGAAAATTACGAAGACAAACCAAACCCTGGTAACTACTGAAGTATCTTTCTAAGATCTCAAGTAAAAGGGGGAAGGCAGAAAAAGGGAAAATCCTACAATCTAGAAAAGTTCCAGGACGCCGTAGAAAAAATAAAAAAATCTGATATGGGACTTATTCAAGGTTACTGAATGCGCTACGCGGCGCGTAAAGGGTGGGACATGGATATTCGAAGCTAAGAACGGGAAGCGCCAACAGGTCAACCCCACGCGGGAGGGCGCTGGGGCTGGGGTGTTTTGTATAAGGGAGACGCTGCGGCCCTGGAATAACGATCGAAAGATTAGGGTCTCATTAGGAACGTGATGTGACCATCTATTAGCACTAGGGACACCTTTTATGAGGTATCGGACACAAAACAAGAGGGATTTAAAGAACAAAAACTACAATCACAAAAACAAAGGGCACCGCGCATGAAAGTTCATAAGGGGGGGGAAATAAGGAAAAGGGCTCCACCTAACTGAAGAAGCTGAAAAGATCGTCACCGCCAGCGAAAAAATCCGACTCGGAGGGCAACAGGGAACACTTTCCAGGAGGCCCAGTGGACATTTGAGAGTCCGGGACAAGAGGAGAAAGAGTAAAGGAAACAATCTTGGAAAGCTCCTAAGAAAACACACACGGACAGGCCCTCTTACTCAGGATCAATATATCGATGTTCGACGAGAGAGGGAGCATATAGCTGGTATTATTTCCAGAAACGGCGAGAGGAGAACATCGAGGCTTATTGAACGCAGGGGGGGCCTTGGGGAACGGTAGGGGCTTGCAGAAAAATTAAGAAGAGGACAAAGGGGGGTCGCTTTTTGCAACAATCAGTAAAAAATTTGAGAGGGGGTGGACCGATCGCTACGGGGTGCCCGCGAAGGAAAAAACTGTCGACTCTTAGGAATTCTAAAAGGGAGGACCGAGATCCTGGAAAGTAAAAAGGAGCCGAACGGCAATTCCGGGGGCGAATAGATGGAATAGAGGAAGAATCGGGAGAGGGCCACCGAGGTCAGACGGGTCAAAAAAAAAACACCTGCAGGCGTCCCTGGGGACTGGCGGGGGGTGGTTAAAGGAGTCTTTGGTAGCTTAACCGTCGCCCGGAAGGGGGGCCTCCCTTGTATGACAGCTAAAATCTGTCCTGCCGTAAAGAAGGGAGGGAAAAGGGGACGGAGGGGTGACAAGGGACGGTAAAGTCGAAAAAGGCTTTATTGTCCAGGTCAAAAGGAGAGGGAGGATATGATCAGAGTGCTTGGACCAGAGTGGGTTACCGCGAGCAGTGTAAGAGCCGTCTCCAGACAAAGAATATTTGCACTAGCAAGGACGGAAAGGAGAAGACGAAGGAAAAGGAAAAACTGGGGAATCGGATGACAACCCAAATTAGACTGCAAGAAGAAGGTCTCTTCACCCGTCTCAACCTTCACCAGGGCTCGGGAGCGACAACATGACCTGCGTGCAAAGCGGGTTGACGGAGAATACATTGAAACATTCACCAAGGGCCCCGGGAATCCAAAGTAGGCAAGAGGAGGAAAGGGGGGGAAAAAGTCCCTCAAATCTCAAGTAATGCAATAAACTAAACATAAAAAAGAGGGATCAACTACCACAGGCGGGGGGTGGAAATGAGCACGCTCTTAAACGTTACGGTAAAGCACAGCTTTACTATAGAAGGTGGAAGGAAACGGAAAAGACTTTGAAAGAGGCTAAGGGAAAACAGCATGGGAACAAAAGAGGGGTAAACCAGTCATTGAACGGAAAAGTCTACAAAAAGGGGGGTAGTCATGTGAGGAGTCATTGTTGTACGCGACCGTACCCGTAGGAGGGAAAAGCAAGGGGGGAGGTCAAGGGACGCCCCGAAATCGAAGTACGCAGGTGGGATAAACAAGAAAGACTGGTGACTGTCCCACAAACAGTTTTTAAGCAGATGATCTCTGAGCGCCCGAGGTCGGGAAGAAGAGGGAACAGTCGCAATCGGTAAGCGGTTTGACAAAAAAACTTAAATTCAGGAAAAAGGCGGGGGGACCATTTAAAAGGTGCAGCGTCGGGGGGGGGAGCCGCGACCGTGCAACGATGTAACGATTGCCGAAGGAGAGAGTCAAAAGAAGATTCACCTTCGCGAGCCCATAAGGAGGAACCCCTGCCCAAGCTTCCTGCGTGGAGGGATGCCGAAATAGCGTTATCTCCCTCTGAAGGTTAGATGAGACTCCCCGACTTCGTACCCCCCCTGGGTCCGAGGGGGGAAGGGGGGAACAAAGAGTAGAAGAGCCGCCCCAGATTACCGGAGTTCAAATTGAAAAACAAAAAAAAAAAAACAGGCCAGCCGGCCAGAAGAAATACTACTGGAACTGAAAAAAGGGGAGGGAGCAACGCTTTTTCAACAAGCTATTCTTAGAACAAATCAGTACTCAAAGAGAAAAAGTGGAGAGGGGGAAAAAGCAGGCGTGTTCAAGACCGAGCCTGAAGGGGGAAAGTCAATCGCGAGGAAGGGTAGACTCAAACACAAAAAAATAAAGGATGAACCTCCTCGATGCAGCCATGGGGACTACAACCCCCGCTAGGGCGTGGAAAAGGAAGGCGGGGGAAAAAAGAGGAAAAACTTGCCGCTGCTGGAAAGAGTGAGTGAGGTAAGGGGAAATCCTTCGGGCCCAACGCGGAGACCGGTTGCACAGTGGTGATCGGAAAAAAGTAGTGTTCAACGTATATTCTTTGAAGTTATGGAGGGAAAAAATGTGGAAAGACGGAGATGGGGAGGGAGGATCAGGGTTCCTTACACGAAGTGATAAAACCCTGGTGACGTCGACTCTGGGGGTGGTAGACGGCACTCTGAACACATGTCAAAACCCGCCGGATTTCGTCATTGCCGGTCGCGAAGGGGGGTTTGGATCAAGAGGGGAAGGCGGCGAGTGACGTCTTTTGGCGGGAAAAAGAGTGGATATCTCAAATAGGGTAACGTGGATGATTCACACTACCGTTGCTTAAAAAGGACGGTAAGTTACTAAAACGATTAATGGCATTAAAGAGACCGAGGGGGAGGAAAAGGTGGAAGGGAGGGCGGCTAAAGCGGGCTGCGCACTAAAAATTCGTCAAAAGGGGTCGAGGGGTGTAAACAGTCCTTAGGAAAAAAAAAGCTCTCGACTGGGGCGTATCCGGGGGAAAAGGAGATGTCAAACGTACACTCAAAATCGAAAGGGGAACCAACCTAGTCTTCTGGACACCAAAGAAGGTTATAAGAAAGAACTTGAAAGGGGGCTAAGACTTTGGGAAATTCTGAAAAAAGGTTGAAAGAAGTTTCAAAATCAACTCTTAGCGGTCCGTGCCCCTTTGAGGGACATAATCGTCAGACTTTTGAAACCCTGAAAAGACTTCAACTCGCAGGAATATCATGGATAAAGGCCATCGGCTGCGGGCGAAAGACGAAATACCGGGGCACTAAACGGGATTGTAGGGGGCCGTGGAGGAAGAGTGGGGGAGGGAATGGGACAGTCCGCGCGCTGGGGCCGATCTTTTATTCATTTTCCAGGTTTGTTCAGGTTCAATTTATTTCAGGTCTCAACCAAAAAAGAGGCAAACGCCGAAGGGAGGGGGCGAGACAGATGAAAAACAAGTTTGGAATTTTCGGAGGAGGGGACGACGGCCTGGAGGAATATGGGGTGTCAGCACGAGCCCATGTGGAAAGAAGTTCTTCCGTTCCTAAAAAGGGGGGTCAAGGAAAGGGAGACGTTGACTCAATCCTTAGGACCGTCGTGGGAGGAAGTGGGCTAACTTACACGAAAGTAAGGGTCAAGAAAAGGGGTTAAAGAGGGGAAAAGTTCGATCAGGATGTTTAAATGGAAAGGGGATCCTTTGACCAAAAACCCCGGAAAAAGGACCTCCGACGACGAGAGTACGATGCGTGTGTAATACAGATTAATCGGGCCAAAGTCGACGCAGCTGAAAAAGATTGGAAAAAAAAGAAACATTCCCCAGGTAACGAGGAAAAGGGGGGGTCATGTTGTGCTCAAAGCTGAGGTTGTCAAATGGGGAAAGGGGGAGTCCGGAGTTCCCTCCAAGCATCGCGGTGATGCCGGGCTCGGCGAGCGAATCGAAGTTCTGTTGGGGCAAAAGATAGAGGGGAAGAGGGAGACATTTTCTTCGAGGGGTCGCTTTGCGCCTCGATGCCAAGAACGCAGGGACAAATCTAACATCAAAAAGTCAGATTCACGGTTAAAAAACTCACAAGGCTGCGATATTAGAAGTCTAGAGAAAAAGCGCGGGATCGTCAAAAAATTCACGTCAATACGGTCAGAAAGGTTCTAATATCTCTCACGTAAGCCGGTCCGAACCTGATCAGAGAGACCCATGGAAGGAAGGACCGTTCTCGCACGACTTGCCTTGAGTCCCGCAGAAGGGAAGGAGGTAAAGGGGTTGTCATATTCGACTCTGTCGCGGTCGCGGACGGGACAAGGCGTCAAAAAATGGGACTAGGGCCCAAAGGGGAAGTGGCGTTTTTGGGCTAATCGGGGGAAGCGGGAGGAATTGACAAGCGGCGCACGGAGGGGAATTTGATGTTGAGCCCGGGAAAGTGCCCTAGAGATACCTTCCGTTCGAACGGGCGAGGGGGAGAGAGCTCACAACAACACGGAGTGAACTGGGAAGAGTAACGTTTCGAATCGGGGAATTCGGGTCATCCGAGGTCCTCTGTACAAGCCTCAAAAAAGAAAACAGGAAAGATTGGAAGAAGTAAGAGATCGTCAAAGAAGAGAAAAAGCGTCACCAAACCGACGGTCAAAAAAAAGATCACCAAAGAAGAACAAGGTTCAGGGGCGCAGACTCTTGACAGAGGGAGGGTACTAGACATTAAACAAAAGAGGAACTAAAAAGAAGGGAAATAATGCAGCACACAGCCCGCTTATCTACAAAAAAAAACCACAAACGAGAGGGGGAGGCTGCGCGCTCTTTAAAGCGTGGAACGAGGAGAGGGACTCACGGCCCAGTCTCGGGTAGGATTCTCCCAGAACTTGCCATGTGGCCAGGTGGTGGTCTATCGGGATGGATTTCCGAATCATAGCGCAAAGTTTTACGCTTAAAGTCAGCGAGGGGGGACGGATGGAGAGGGTGTGGACAGGGAGCGCTTGAAAATCGCAGGCTCAGGGAGACTCTTCTAAGAATAGTACCACTAGTCCGAATCCTGTTAACTAAAGACACCGCCGTCGCTCGCCGCGAATGCCGCCGCCTCCAATTACCTAGGTAGTTGAAGATACGAAATGAGGGGGAGTTGAAAAACTCTTCGGGGACGGGAGCCCAAAAAAAAAACGAACACCGCAAGTCTGTTTGCCTGCAGGGGTGGGGGGGGGTCCAAGATCGTGGGGGTCAAGCAGAGGGAATCGGACCGGCAAAACTTTTCTTCGGGTCAACATCGACGCACCCCGGGGGAAAGTAAAGGAGGAGGGGGAGCCAGTGCGTCCTCAGGCGTCTATTCTGTGCACGGTATCTTCCAGGTCAAAAAAAAAGCCGATCGAAGTTCCAACGCAGCGTCTGGGGGGGGGAAAAGGGGTTCCCGAAGTCCAATGTAAAGAGAAAGAAAGACACCACCATAAAATGAGGAGATGTTCAACTTACGAAATTTCAAACGAAATCAGAGGGAGAAAGACACTGATCGGATTACACCAATTCTGAAAAGCGACAACATCCGCACCCGTCCTAAAATACCCAGTCCACGTCATCTTTCTCAAAAAACATTAGGGGGAAGGGGTGTTAAAAGTGCGCGGTGGGGGAACTGCCCAGACACACAAAGAGAGGGGAAAAAAGGAGCGGGACTGACATACTAAAGAAAGCTCGCGCCAAACGGGCGTCAGGAAAGAATAGGGATGGCCTTGACACGCAGGAAGGAAGGAAGGAGAGCAGACACGTCGGTAATACTACCTGCTGCAAGTTTTACGGACAAGGCAACCCCGATGGAGAAAAAGGGGAGAACGGGAAACAGGCAATATGGGGGGGGCCCAGGTACCTTTGAAATGCGTCTCGAGGGTGGATTCATGGTCGGATACTGGGTTGTTGGGGGGCGCGGGGTCGGTGTCCGGAGGTTTATATCGATGGGTAAAAGGAATAATAACAAAGGAAAAGGAGAGCTGAAGAAAAGAATTGAGTGGAACGTGCAAAAAAAAATCATCTTCTCGGCTCAGCCCGCAATTCAGGTACCGAGGCACAGGTCGTTATCGGGGACATGGCGAACTTCATAAATTCAAGGTGCACTTGTAACGTGAAGAAACGGCGGGGAAATAAAAACGGACCGTCCTCGTTACGGGATCCAAGGTTCAGAAAAATCACACGACTTCACCGAAGAAGTCCAAGAGGGCGACAACACACGGCTAGGAACGGCTTTTACGAGACGAAATCGGAATCCTCCCCGGGAACATGCAGAAGACGAAAGGTCGACGTAAAAACAGGGGCTCACAGGGATTAACCTGGTAACATCTCGATTCAAGGGCCACAGAGACCGAAAAAAGGGCAAATGGAAAACACGGCTCAAAAGGATAAAGAACGGACCGAACGATCAGCAACGGTACACGAGAACGGGGACAAAGGGTCAGAAAACGCGTTTGGTGGGGGAAAAAATGACATTGGCGAAAAAGAACCTAAACGCACTCAACGGAAAAACGGAAAGGGGGAAAGTTCACCGGCCGGAGGTAAGCCAAGAAGGGAAGGGTGCGTCAGTCAAGAAAAAATACCAAAAAGGGAGGGAGAAAAGGAAAGGAGAAGAAAGGAAACAGTCAAGAGATGAGCAAGAATTAAAAGTCCCAGCGACGTTAACGAATGCGACTCAGAAAAACTGCAAGCTGCTGGGTGCGTTTAAAGGGGGGGTCAATCCGCAGGTGAACCCTCTGGGGGGGACCTTTCAACCTGTCGGAACGGAGGGAAAAACAAGGGGAGAAGAGGTCAGATGGCGCCGGGCGGGATTCAAGGGATTCGAAAGTGAAAAGCGGGGAGCGAAAAAAAAAAACGTGATGGTGGGAAATAAACGAGTGAGCCACAAGGGAGTTCGATGACTTGCATAAGACAAGCAGGGGGGGAGGAAAAGAACCAGGGGGAGGGATCGTAAAAAAAGGAGTCCTTTGAAAAGAGAATGGTGAGCACTCAGGGCCGGCGGCAAGATTTAAGTCGAGGGTGGCCTACCGGCGGCAATGAATCGACAATTCCTTGTTCAAAAAGGGAAGAACTTTATTCACGGTAAAGTTCATCGAGAGGCCGGGGGAAGCCGGTCTAATACCGAGTGCGATGTGACGTAGTCTGGGAGAAAAAGGATGGCTGCGCCGGGGCCAACTGTATAGCACTTTGCGAGGGGGGGGGGCCTGGACACGAAAAGTCCAGTTCTTAAAGGTACTGGGCGGGAAGAAGGGAAGCGCCATGCGCTGTCACGGAAAAGGAAAAGAATAAGGGGAACCGAATGGGGGGGAAAGTCTCTTAACACAAAAGAAACCAAAC
>Ga0179591_1437698_pt1 | contig 13353 bp, 19 predicted proteins | sample CZOMad2_1_08_16f_FD_182891 | JGI IMG/M metagenome (GOLD analysis project Ga0179591, IMG submission 182891) | Vadose zone soil fungal communities from Angelo Coast Range Reserve, California, USA - CZOMad2_1_08_16fungal (PacBio error correction) | ecosystem: Environmental > Terrestrial > Soil >...
AACCGAAGGAGAACGCAGCGCATTCTTAAGGCCACACGAAGGGAAGAAACAGCTAAAAGGTTTCGGAGAAATCTAAAAATAGGGGAAAGGGATAAAAAGAAAACAATGTGGGGAAAACACGTTTACAAGTTAAAAGAATTTTCAAAAAAACTGAAGGTCTCCAGGGGCTGTCGGGCAAAAAAAGTTGAAAGAAGCATAGACACGGCGATGCAAGCGAGGGGGCTAAATCTTAAGGTAAAGAAAAGAAAAGGCCCCTAAAAAAAAGGGTCTGAGACCCTAGGAGGAAAAGAATACTATAAAAAGAAAAAATTAGTCTAATCAAATTAGCGGAAAAAAAAAAGTTGGGGGGTTGAGAGGAGAAACACAAAAAGAAAAACCGACCTCTTACTAAGTGGTTGAAGAAAAAAAAAGAGGGTAAAGCGCTAGACCAAGATTGGGGAAAATCTGGGTTTTCTTGTGAGGGGCCCGGAGGGGATGTTTGAAGGGCTTCGTCCGCAGATAAGGAAAAAAATACAAAAAAAACGAAGGATCGGGAAATTAGGAACTTCCGAAGAAGCCTTCAAAAAAAAAAAAACGACCCTTGGGGGACTCAGGGGTGACCGTGAAAAGGTGAGATTATTGGACTCATGGGTCGCGAAAAACCCTTGGGGGGGGGAAATCCGGAGAAGACATCGTTAGAACGGGGGGAAAAATGGGTGGTTCCTCAAGGAAAAAAGCCCCAAGAAATCAAAAAGAAAAGGCATAACCCAGCGGGGATTGGGGGGCAAAGAAGAATTCCGGAGGAGGAGATGACCTGAATCGAGGGGTTTCGAAAAAGAAGGAGATCCGGTAAAGGGGGGAAACCACGTAAATTCCTGGGACCATCAGAGAGGGTTGGGTTGGGGGGGAAGAATCGCAAGAAGTGGGGGAAGCTCACAAATGATTGGGAAGACCGGGGGACCAGACGAGGCCTAAATTTTTGAAGGAGAGGTTTTGGGCCTTTAGTCCAAAAAAGTAATGAACCTCGGGAAACATCAAAGGGGTAAAAAAAAAGGATAGAGGCCGGGGGTCGAGAGGGCTTGGAGGGGACTGAGAAAAATTAAACAATCGAAAAAAATACCGTGGGAGGGCCGGTGAAAAACCCCGACCACAATACAAGAAAAAAATCGAAGGGATACTGACTAAGGGGTCTATTGGGGGAAAAACCAAGGAAGTCCGCGCAAGATAAATCCTGAAAGGGAAAAAACCGAGGGTGTTTAAAAGGGGGAAAAGAAATCCTCCCAAACCTACAAAAAGTTGTGGAAGAAGGAGTCCCGTTTATGCGCCCGATAGATTGAAAAAAAAGCAGAGAGAAAGCTCCAAAAAGAGGAGGGAAGAACTAACCGAATACCGGGAGGCGAACGTTCGCAGAAGAGGGACGCCAAGAATCGGAAAAAGGGTGTAGTCTGGGGGGGAAAAGTAAAACTTTTTACAAAACCATTGAGCACATGTCGGGGACCCCGGTGACTCTCAAAAAAACAAACTTCCCAGGAAAGAATCCTGTCGTGACTCGTTGTTTGTGATTAATTATTGAGAGATACCCAGGGGCGGATTTAGCAGGAAAATGGAAGGCCGAAAAGGGTTGCACGGTCCTAAACGGGGGGGGGTATACTGGAAAAAGTCCAACACGGGGGTGCAAAATTGAAAAAAAAGCATTATCAAGGACAGATCAGCAAAAGAAGGACTTCTAAAAAGATAACAGATGTGGGGGGGGTGCAATCAGGGGGCCGTCAATGCCTATGGTCCAGGAGACCCATCCGCATAGGATCCCTCATGGGAAGTGGGAGACTCGGAGATGGTCGTAGAAGGAACGAGGGACGTAGGCCTAATAGGGAAGGAGACACCAACCAGGTCCCGGGGTTAAGCGACAGCATAAAGAAACGCCACTTGGAACAAAACGCCTAAAAAAAGGCTGGGAGAAAAAAAGCACTCGGGCTTACTTTCGAAAAACAAAGGGGGAAAAAACGCTTGAGTCAGAGGAAAGGGAAACCCCGAAGAAGGATACAAGGGGGGTGTCATAAAAGGGGCTTAGGTCGTACGAATAACAAATGGAGAAACTCAAGAGGCCTAAAAAATCAAAAAGAGAAATGCTGAAGAAAAGGGAGAACGGCAGAAGAGCCCATCCTGTACTCAGGGTCTCAGGTCAGAGGTTAGGGGAATTCAGAAGGGCCAAACCAACCGACAACAAAAGAAAGGCCCCAGCAAAAAAACTTTCAATCACTAACCTGGTGGGGGAAAGCAAAAAGGGAGGCGCAGGAAAACACCAAAAAAAAAAACCCTGGACGCGTCAGGCGTGAACACTTCAAGACGGACCGGACTTCCAGAAAGGTGATCGGAAACAACGAAGAAAAAAAAAAAAAGGCCTCGAAAGTTTGGTGAAAGGGAGTGTCTGGCCAAGAGATGGGGGGAAAACGCCGCAGTGCGGCTGAATGAAGAAAAAAACCTGACAAAAAACACAACGGAAAGGGGGTCGGTGAAAACCCCAAAAGAAACCACGAGCAAAACGTGGGAAAAAAAGGAAAAAATCGAAAACAAAACAAAAAAACAACAGGAGGATAAAATCTGAAAGAAACGGGGGGGGGATCGGGGGAAAGGGGGGGGCGTAGGGGGTCTTCATCGCAGGGGGCTCCAAAAAAATTTGGAAAGGAAAGCAGGGGAGGTTTCGTGGATGCGGGGGAAGAATCAAATAGAAAAAAATCCTCCCTAAACAAATGAAAAAAGTAATGTCCAAGGAGAAGGGGGGGAAATAGTCCGGGTAGAGAAAAGAAAGAGGACCCGGGAGAGAAAAGGAGGAAGATTGGCGTCCCGGGAAATTCCCGGAATGTACGGAAAGGTCTCAAACGCAAAGAGGTGTGTGATGGGAAACTCGGCGAGAGGGGAGGGGCTGTTTCGGGAACTGATCACGAGGGATCATAACTGAATTTGCGTTCGCAAGAGACCGAACTTGTGTCGGGGTGCAAAATTTGAAAGAAGAATGGGGGATACAAAAACTGCTTTAAAATCGCTAAGATGTTAATAAATCAAAATTTACTTCTTTGGGTGTCGGAACCTTCCTGTTACGAAGGTGAGGGGAAGGGGGGAAGTCAGATTGGGCGTTGCTTCAAAAAAACGGTGTGATAATGGAGACATCCCAAGACACACAAGAAGAGAAAAGGGCCGAGGGGAGAGTTCTGGAGAGGGTAACTAAGAGCACTCAAGAAGAGTGGCCGCTGGGAAGTGGGGGGGGTGCAGACGAAGGCGGGGCTCTGTGTCATTTGAAAAAAGGTCTGCGAGTGTTGAGATGAGTGTAACAAGGGGAAAAAGGGCCGTAACACATCATGACCTGGGGGGGTCCCTGAGGGGTTCAAAGTGCCGTTAACTGCGGGTCCAAGGAGACTGCGGCGAGAGGAGAGGGGTTAGGGGGATTAAGGAGTTGGGGGGAAAGAGGAGTAGGGCTGCCGGCTCTTGAGGTGATCAAGCCTGGGGTGGGAAGGGGCGTTGAAATGAGCGAGCAACCGTTGGGCCGAAGGGGGGAGAGTAAAGTCTCCCGAAAGTCACGTCGAGACGTTCTTTGGTGAGTCAGGGGGGGGTTGGGGTTCCAACCTGGCCAAAGCAGGGGAAATTCACTCAAGAGCTAACGGGATCGAGGAGGTCTAGGGGGGTAAGTTTTCAAAAAACTAGGGTGAAAAAAGAAAAACTCTAAGGGAGGGAGAAATCCAAAAATTAGTAAAAATGATAAAGTCATTGGGGAATCCCGGGACTCAGGAGAAGAGGACCAGAGATTGGAGGATCACAGACCTATGTGGGTAGGAAACAAAAAAAGTATTGAAAAAAAAGAAAGAAAAAACGAGCCTCTCGGTAAAAACTCCTCTGGATCGAAAGTAGTGAGAAAGTTCAAACGTTAAAAAAGAGAAAAGGGGAAAAAAGCGGTTGGGACAACCTAGAAGGGATGAGTTGGTAAAAAAGTTCAAGCGGGAGGAGAAAAATGACGCGTCTGGGGGTCTCGAAGGCGGCTGAAGAGAAGGCTTCCCCATACTTTGGACGGACTGAAAACTGCCAAAGAGATCTTTCTTTACCACTATGCATTAAAAAGAGAGGGGGAGTCATGGGACGTTTCCAGAAAGAAAAGAAACACGGGACGGGGGAGAGCTATAGTCCCCCTGACTTGGGGGAAAAAAGACTCGTGGCGGGACTACCGAAGAGGGATCACCTGAGGGTGTAGGAGACACCAAAAAGGGAGGGTTTAAACTGGCTTCTGAGAAGGAAGATTTCTCCAGAAAAGGTGGGAAAAAGCCAAAAAATCCTCAATCCAAATCAAAGAGGTTTACCGAAAGTGCCGAAAAACATACCAGGCTTGAACTTCTTGTGCAGGGAAAGTAAGAAAGAGACCTGAATGGGCTACATAAATAGAGGGGTTGGGGAGAAAAAACGTGGGGGTCTCTACGAAGGGTGTGCTGAATTAAAAGGGTAGACCCTCCAGGGGAAAAGGCCTAACCAAAAACCACGGCTGGGGACATGAACTGCAGATCATTTAAAGGCTCCGAGTTGAAAAAGACAGATCGTGAGAAAAAGTCCTACGAAAAAAAAAAAAAAAATCACGTCCGAAAGGGGAAACTACGGAGGATGAAAAAAGGGTTAAAGAGGAAGGGGGGAAAGCAATCGGCCCAAAGTCCGGAGGGCGAAGGAAAGGAAAGGAACGCCGGAAATCTTGTTGTACAGAGTGTACCTGGGGGAGACCCTCAAGACTTGGGGGGGGGAGGAAAAGAACTACAGTAGAAACTGTGACGAGGAAAAAAAATCCTTAAACTAAGAAAATCTAGGTGGGGGGAAGGGCATGAAAACTGTGAAATCTATTGGGAAGAAGGCTGAAGGAAATTCAACTAAACTAAGAAAAAAAATCCACAGTCTCCCCATGTGGAGAAAGCAACAGTCAGAAAAAACCAGTCTCAAGATAAGGAACATCAATGCAAAGGAAAGGAACACAAAATTGGAAACGAGTTAGGAAAAAGAAGACACTGGAAATATCGAAAAAGAAGCTTTGGGGGAAAGGAGGAAGGTAGGGCGAAAATGGAACGACGTTTTGGGGGGTCAGGGAAGGCTTCGAAAAAAGCGGGGGAAATCGGAGCCGAAAAAAAGGGGAAGATGGCGGGCAAAATACCAACAAAGGGAATGGCAAAACTACAAAGCGACAACCCGGGAATTCCCGACGGGGGGGGCTGGGATCAGGGGAAAAAGGGAAACGCAATGGGAAGAGGAAATGACCGGGAAAGGAAGACTCAGAAAAAGGAATTCGGAAACGCCATTCACCGAAGATTCATGGGGGAATCCCAGAAAAAAACCAAAAGAAAACGGTGGTAATTAGAAAAAAGGGTCGGAATTATGAGACGACGGGGGGGAAAGAACTTCGGCCTTTTGTTAAAAGTACAGAAAAAGGGAAGTGAAGGGAAAAAGACAGTCGCCCTCTTGGCAAAAAGATGGGAGGAAGAAGGTTACAGGAGAGTCTTCAAGAAAGTCGTCCAGGGAAAAAGGGGTCCTCCGCAAAGGTGGGGTTAGAAGGTTTGGGACCAGGTCCTGGAGAGAAAAAAGGAGGGCGCATTTCAGGGACACTTGGGGGGGATGGACAGACCCCAAAAAAATTGAAAAACCTTCAAAAAAGGGGGAGACCTCGAGACTGTACCAAAAAAAAATAAAAAAGGGCTTCACAGAGAATACCACATTGTGAACTTTTTGTTCTTACCTGTAAAAAAGGAGAGGGTTGCAAGGAATGACGAAAGGATTGAAAAAGGGAAAGGGGGGAAAACCTTGTTTCTACATCCCGCCCGGATGTAAAAATTTGTGGGGAACTCAACGGAAAAAAGGGGGGGTTTTTAGTCCCGAAAAACTGAGGGGGGTGTCTACCATAAAGGTGCTTGCGAAAAAGTGAGTAGCGGGAGAACAGAAAAAAACACTTGGGAAAGGGTAAAATTAAGCAAAGAGAGACAATGCAACAGCATTTCCAGCACCCAGTCGGGAACCGCGAAAAACTGGGGGAAAAAAACTGATTTGGGGACAGGAAAAAACGAATTTCGCCACGAAAGTGCCCCAGGGCAAAAAACCAGAAAGCAATCGTCAAGGACCTATAATGGGGGGGTAAGGTGATTGGGGGGGGGAAAAAGGGGGGGGGGGACGAACTTCATAGAGGTCTAATTTTATCAACCGAGAAAATAATAACAGCAGTTAGGGGAAGAAAAAAGGAACCGCGTCTTACTTGAAGGAAAGAAGTATGCAAAAACTTGATCCAAAGAAGTCAAAACAAAAACTTAGTGGAGTTAACAAAATAGGTCGAAGCCTAGGAAAATAGAACCTGTCTATCAGAAAAAAAGAGGAGCGTAACAGAAAACGGGCTGGGGAGAAAATTGGGGAGGGGGCCCCAAAAGGGGTGTGAAAGAGTACGGCAAAAAGAAGGAAAAATCGGGGAAACCAGGAAAAAACCAAGAAAAATCAACTGCAAGCCGTCAGATTTGGAAAAAGGTTCAGGGAATGAAACAAAAGAAAGGGGGGTCGCAAAAAAAGAAAAATCTGTTACACCGTCCGAACCGGGGGAGAGGGATGTGAAAGAGCATCCAAGAAAGATCATAATGTCTGGGGAAAAGGACGAAAGGGGAATACCCGTGGTTCGGAGTCCAAGAACAGAATCAATCAAGGAAGACCTACCCGAAAAAAAAAAACAACGGGGAAAAAAAACACCCGGTTGGGGGTCCCCTGAAGGTACAGGGGCCAAGACCAAAAAAAACGGGGAGAGGTTCGACTTAACGGCTCAGGGGGGAAGAAGTCAATAGCACAGGAAAAATTGAAAAAAAAAAACAATAAAAAGAAACTCCTGCAAAGGAAACGTGCCCGGAAAAACTAACTTCACCAGAAGACTTCAAAGCGTTGAGCATCCAAGGGAGAGAAAAAGAAAGCTGAAGAGACGGCTAAAAAGGGAAAAAAAACCGATAAAGGTCCCAACTCAAAAAAACCAACGGCTGGGAGTAACGAAAATGGGGGGCACAATCGAAAAGGGGCAGCACCCCACACCAGGGAGAGAGGTTTCAATGATCCTGAAAATCAAGAGAATGAGACAAAAGATCGAAAAGGAAAGCCGGAAAGGGAAAATAAAAAACTCCACCTACCAAGTTTAGGAGGGTATGAAAAGAAGGGAGCTGGCCAAAGACGAGGAAAGATCGAGGGAAGCGACCTTAAAAAATCCCCTAGGGTCTGAGGAAGCTACTATTCTGAGGGGAAAAGGGGACGTCCGGAAAAAAAGCACATCCCGTGCCAGGATTGGGGGGGACCCAGGGGGGCGGAGCGGGGGAAAGACTAAGGCTTGGAAGGATGGGAAGAAGGAATTTTATACGGATCAAGGGGAAGCCTACCAAAGGGGAGGAACATTAAAGATAAAAAGCAACTACCCACAAAGAACCGCCTAAAAGGAGACACAGTCTATCAAAGATAAAGGAAAAACAACAACATATAAGACTTGAAAAGAGAGGTGAGGGGGGGGGGGCCGGCAAAAGTCAATTCTCCGGGGAAAGGATTTGGAAGTGGGGGGGGGTGGGAGTCGAAATGGCAGGGAGTGCGCCTAAAAAAATCTTTGCAATGGCATTGCAGAGTACCCGGGGGGAACCAAGAAAAAAGAAAAAATCGCTAAAAGAAAAAAAGGTTCCGGAAGAACGTTCGAAGGAATCACAAATAATTAAAAAAATCTATCAAATCACATTAAGGGAAAAAGAGTAGCAAGTCAAAGAGGACGCCAAAAAGCTGCCAAGGGGTCGCCTTCGAGACTAAGAGGGGGGTACTAGAGTAAACCCCGCCAAAAAAATGGGGGAACACTCGGGGGGTTTCACAAAAAAAAATTCGCAGGGGGGCAGACGTGGGAAGGTTGGGGGCGTCGTGGGAAAAAGAACACAGAACCAAATATCGAGGAGGGAGCGGCCAAAGGGTCTAGAGGCGTGCCAACAGACAGACATGTTTACTAAGGTGAAGAGGGGGTTTGCAGGGGTTCAAGGGGATATTTATGGGAGGAAATATGGAACTTCTTCAGAAAGAATTTGGTGGAGGACAGCAATCTGAAAAAAACATTCAACACAGAAAAAAGTTCTTCAGAGGAACTGGGAAAAGCAAGTACCGGGAAGACCAGAAGGGAGGGCCGTAAAAAAAGGGGGGAGTGGGGGTGTTTCATTTAAAACGAAAAAGGGAGTAAAAGGGGGGTGACTACATTAGGTGTTTCTTCGGAACCTAACCGAAATGGGGAAGTTGGAAACAGGAACCAGGGGGGGGGTTTGGGGCTAAAAAAAAACGCTCTTAAGAAAACTGAGTAAAAGAGGAGTCTTCACAGAGACGAGGATTCTAGGACCAAGGGCGGAAAAAGAACGTTGGCCTTTGGAGAACACGAGGCATTCAGAAAGCAAAAGGGTCGGCAAAAAGAGGTCTATAAAGCCGGGAAGAGATGGTTTCAAGTCACAAAGTCGAAAAACAAAACCATTTAAGAAAAAGGGTCATTGGGGTCAAAAAAAGAGGGTTGAGGGAGAAACCTCAAGAATATGAGGAAAAACTAAATAGGCTCTTTCCGGATTCTTCCAAACTAATGGGAAAGGTATTCCGAAAGAGCGGGGTTTGACAATCGAGAAAACCAATGATAGCCAACAAGAAGCTGCGAAACTAAGACAAAAAAACGTCAAAGAAGAAAAAAGATGCATGTAAGGTATAAAAGATCAAAAGAAAGAGTGGGGGGAAAAAGTATCGACTCAGAAAAAGGGAAAGAGGTTTCCTAGCCAACGACGGGAAATAGGAGGTGGGGTGTTTGCACGACAAAATTTAAAAAGAATACCTGAAAAAAGACAAGATTAAAAAAAAAACCCATGAAAGAAGGGGAAAACCGAAAAGCCTGAGGAGGAAGGCCGAAAAATGGGAAAGTCAGGAAAAGGAAAAACGGCGGGGAAAAGGAAATAGCCTACAAATCAAATGAGGGATCCCTGATGCTCACAACTCAACGAGGGAAGGGGTCCAAACAAAGGTTGAAGGGAAAAGGAAACAAAAAAAAAAAAAGGGTACATCAATGCCTACCAGGGTCAAAAGAGCGATAACAAAAAGGTGGGTGTCGGCTTCTCTTTCCAAGAAAGGGCCACAAAAATCCGAAAAAAAGGATACGCGGGGAAGCCAACACCAAAAAAAAAAAAACAAGGTCCTTTATGGTTACTGACAAGGAAAATCACGGAAAAATAAAGAAGTTTCGACTGAAAACGCGCAAAAACAAAAAAGAATGACTTTGGTCGAAACAAGAAAAACAAGACCATCTGGAAACTAGCCAGCCTTCAAAAAAAAAATAATACAACGAGAGGTCTACATCGGAAAAGGGTCGTTGGAGTAGGCCCTGGGACAGAGATAAAAGGAAAGAGAAGTCAAATCACCGACAATTAACTTGTGAGAGGTCCGGGAGTACAACTTCCAAAAGACTGCGAAAGCTAAAGACTCGCAAAAGTCCATTTGACCGAAAGAGGATAGAAAAAAGCAAAGTTACGAGGTCAGGGGATCAAAAAGAGAACCCCCCCAGACTAAAACAAAGCCCTCTAAAGGAGGGGGGGAAGAACATTCGTGGATTCCCAAAAGTACGCCAGGAGGCGGACTTACAAAAACCTGGAAGAAAAAAAAGAACGAGATGATGACGGGGAGGTAGGGGTTACCTGCTAAAAAAAGACTGCGGGGAGAAAAAACCTCGGAAATGTTCGGAAAAAAGATACAAAAAGGGGAATCATGGGCGAGCAAAAAAGGAGTCACCTTCCGAAAGAGGTGTTAATTGGAAGGGGGCCAGGGGGGGGTAAAGCTGTCCAATGAAACGTTAACGATACAAAACGGGATCTTTTAAGAAAACCGGGACACTGCCAGGGCTCCTAAAGATCCCAGAAGCAGTTAAAAGGTGACACTCCGGACACCTCCTCAAAATGGAAGAAAGTCAGGGGGGTCTGACCCTGTGGGGACCCACAAACACCGGAGGAAAATATAGAGGAGGAACAAGGGGGAATCTTATTCGGGAAAGGAGCAAGAGGGTCTGAAGAAATTGCCCCTGTTTAGTTAGTGTCCTGGACCATAATGTAAACACACGGGGTTCCTTAGTGTGGGGGCTGTAATCAGGAAATGAGGGGGAGAGGGGGAGAGGGCTCGTCTCACGCGGGAAGAGGGGGATTTCAGGGGAGAACATAACTTATAGACACCGGCCTTAAAACCTCGCAGAAGATGCAAATGGGAGGAGGTAAGAGACATCTAGAGAGACATTGGTCTCAAGAAGAGGGGGGAGCCATGAAAAAAGAAAGAAACCTTTCTTACAAATGGGGTCCTGCACGGGTTTCTAAAATGGAGGACTACAGTCGTTGTTAGGTAAAAAAAATTGGGGCGAGAGCTCTTGGGAAGACTGCGGGGGTGATAAGCGGAAAGGGTCCGAAGTAACACCCAGGAATGGAAAGCGTGAGGATTGTAAAGGGAAAAGCCAAAAAGATCATCAGCCAAGAAACTCCGGAATGGGGGGAGAAAAAAAAATGGGTTTCAGAAAAAAAGTAGCGGAGGTCTTTCAAAAATCAAAAATCGAGAAACCATAAGGGAAACATCAAAATCCGGAGGGGTGCCAAAATCCCGCAGAAAAGAAAAAAAGAGACAGATGGGGACTTACCAGCCTGGGGGGGGGGGGTTAGAAATTCAGGAAAGGCAAGAGAAGAAGACGACGAAGGTGCACTAAGAAAAAGGGCCAAAACAAGGTGAAACTTTGTGAAGGTTGTAAATCAGGAGTGCGTCCCGGGGCCAAAAGACGGGTCCGTCAAAATGCCTTGAAAAAGGATGGACAGGAGGGAAAGACACCAAAGGGAAAAAACGGGGACAGGTCCTGGGGGGTCGGCCGAGAAGACCGAAAGGGGGCTGAAGGGGTTAAAAAGGAAAAAAAGAAGTCGGAAAAAGGCAGTGGGGGACAGGCCGGACAGGAAAGGGGTGGGGGGGTGACCCTGCAGGGAGTGGGAGGGAAGCAAATCGAAAGCAGGAGCGAAAAGGTCCTGAGGCTGGAAGATTCAAAGGTTGGGAGAACTAACTATGGACTCTCTGAATCCAAGAAGAAAAACTTAGGGAGAGGAACAATCAAAAACAAAAAAACAGTGAGGGAAGAAGGTTCCGCAAAAAACTATAAGGTATCAAGTAAGGAAAATTGGAGGGTCTGAAACAACGGATTAAAGAAAGAAGATGCAACGGCTATCACCGAAATCCAGGGAAAATCTAAAAAGGGGCCCGCAAAGAACTGCCGTGTAGTTTTTCAGGCGGGAAGATGGGAAGCGAGATCGTGGGGGGAAAGAGGGGAGCAGAAAAAAAAACGCCAGGAACTGCATCTTACGTAGGAGAAGGGGCGGCGGCGTTGGGAACGGGGGGGACGCCTCAAAAGGCGGGAAAAAAAAAAAAAACTGCCGAAAAAAAAAAAAGCCACAACCAACGAACGCCTGTCTTGGGTCGAACAACATCCAGAACCGGGAAGATTAGGGAGAGCATGAAAAGTGCAAAACAAAGAGCGAGAAAAAAAAAAAACGGGGGGGGGTTGCAGGACCCTCTCAGCGGAAAAAAAAGCATGGTCCCTAAGGGAAAGAAGGAAACTGAGCAGTACAAACATTCAACCCGTTGGAGGGGAAAAACGGACAAAATTTTGAAGGAAAGGGTTCACCGAACTCGGGAGGAGCCTAGAGGTCCGAAAAAAACAAATAAACGTCGAAAAGCCAATGAACCAAAAATGAGAAAGCTCCAAGAATTAGGAGAAGAAAACCGGAAGAGGAAAAAAAAAAAAAAAAAAAAAAAAAAAAAAAAAACCGACTCCGAGATCACCATCAAAGAATTCTTACTAGCAGGGATTGAGGGGAAATCTTGCGGGCTAGACAAGGGAAAAGGGTGGCAGAAACTAAGACAAAGGAGAAACGAAGAAGGATCAAAAATCGTAAACAACTGGACAAGGCAGGGGGGAAGAACAATGTAAATCACGATAAAAGAGAGACTGTCTAGGTTTAATTGAGAGATGGGACTGGGTGAGAGAACCTTGCCCACGAAGGCTCTAAAAGGGTTAAATAAGGGGAAACCTAAAAAACAAGCCAGAGTGGGGATCGGAGAAAAAGATCCCAAAGGTCTCCAAAGGGTAAGGAAGAGGGTTGATAGGAGAACTCCCTCACAACTCCTCTATCTGCCTTACGTCAGGAAAAAAAAACGAAAAACTGACCTGGAGGGCATCGTCGGACTAAGGAAAAAAAAAAACAAAGGGAGTGGAAGAGAAAAGCCCGCCCTAGATCACCAGATTAGGGTACCAAGGGGAAGGGCTTGGAATCTATGGGAGCGATAAAAAGCAGCCGAGGGGACGTTGACGGGGAAACCTAAAGGGAAACTCGAGGATTCGCAAAGGAGAAATGCAAAGGGAATAAACACAGCTCCTAAGCCCTTCAACCTTGAAAAGAGATCGAGAAAAAAAAAAAAAAAAAAAACTGAGAGATTAAAGGGGGGAAAAACAACGGGTCAAAAAAAAATCGGGCTGGTTTATTCGAAAAAAAAGCGTCGAAGGGGGAACCGGAGGGACGGCGGGAAAAAAAAAGACTGCTAGAGAAAGAGGCCACGGGCCACATCTTAGTAATGAAAAAAAAAAAAACGAAACCACAAAAGAAAACCTCAGGGGGAACGGGAGGGGGGGAAAAAAAAAGGGCTCCAAACCGGGGAGAGGAATGATCGGGATCTCCCTGGTTACTGAAAACGTGAGATACAGAAGGGCCTGGGCCAGAAAAAAAAAAAAAAAATAAAAAAAAAAAAAAAAAAACAACCAGGTTGAAACCGCCAGAAAGAACGGGAATGCAGAAAGGTTGTCAAAAGAAGGGGAAGGTGGAAAGTTTTGAAAACCTTAGGTTTTCCTAAGGAGAAAAACCAAATATCTCTGGGTAGATTCTTCCAAGTTCAAGAGACAAGGACGTGGGGAGAAGATGTGATGAGAGGGGGTTCCCGGGGTCGGAAAGAAAGGGGGGGGTTTACTTGCCCCGAGCAAGAAAGAAACGAAGGGGGGAAGAATCGGAAGGCTGGAAGGGGTCAAACGTCCTGTCCACAAGCCACAAAAAACTTATAGGGGGGTGAACCTTTGAGGGGGGAGGTGTGCGAGTAGAAAACTGGGCGTGAAAAAAAAGAGGTGCAACGAGGGGACTACATTAAAAACGGGGAAAGGGCCGGGGTACCCAAAAAAAAAAAAGAACGTGTGGGGTGTTGGGGGGAAAAAACCCAAAGGGAAGAGTGTCCCGGCCAAAAACTGAAGGGGGAAAAAAACTGGCGACACGGCACACCGAAAAAGAC
>Ga0179591_1311490_pt1 | contig 13352 bp, 12 predicted proteins | sample CZOMad2_1_08_16f_FD_182891 | JGI IMG/M metagenome (GOLD analysis project Ga0179591, IMG submission 182891) | Vadose zone soil fungal communities from Angelo Coast Range Reserve, California, USA - CZOMad2_1_08_16fungal (PacBio error correction) | ecosystem: Environmental > Terrestrial > Soil >...
CGCGTTGACTCCGCGGGAAGCGCGCTCTAGCTCAATTGTGTAGCGTGGACATCAATATCAGCAAAAGAAAAAATGGGAGAAAAAAACCCTTTGACCGCAAAAAAGAAAAATGCAATTCCTTCAGTGATTTCAAGGGAACAAGGGGGCGCTACCGGATCAAGGGAGAAAATGGGAACCATTCACAAAAAAAAAAAAAAAAGGGGGGGGAAAGAAACCCAAAGAGTCAGGGAGGGAAAAGGGGGAAAGGGATCGAAGGCGAAATTCCGCTCTAAAAAAACGATGCTATGACCGTTTGGGTCGGCTAGGCGGGTTAAGGTGCCGGAGTTCAGGGAGCATCATCTCTCTAACAACAACGTCATACTTAAATAAAGAAAGGAAGTTCTAGATGTAAAGGAGCAGGACCTGAAAAACAAAACCCGCGCCTAGGAAGCCAACCTTTCATCTCAAGTTTTCGAGATGCGGAACATCGACTAAAAAAGGATGATATCCAAGAACGTGAACCCTTGCATGGCGACAACGCCGAAGGGTTTGAAGGAATTGCGGACATTTCGGACTATTCAGATGGGGCCCGTTCTTACCGCCGTCAGCTGGTGGCGGCGCTGGAGGTGTTTCTGGACCCTTGCAACGGGTTGGTCAAAAAAATCGACCAGCTTCGCGCTTTGGCCTCGGAGAATTCAAAAGCGCTAGCAGGATGTTTCCTATCAGGCTGAAATCGTTCGCCAGCGAAGTAGGTTTAAAAAAAGTATTAGTCGTCAAAGGTTACCGCAAGGGGGGACCGTCGGAAGCCGGACGGTGGCTGGAAAGGGCCTCCGTCTGAATCAATCCCAGGGAGGGGGTCCGAATCTCAGCGAAGGGAGAGGGGTTTGTGTCTGAAAAAGCGTGGGGGGCGGGCAGGGAAAACTGAAAAGAATACGAAGTGTCGATCCGCCGTCACACCATATAGGTACACTTTAGGAATTATAAGGGGAAATCGATGATAAGGCGACGCAGGAATTCGGGGAAAAAAACCCTCGAGCCCGCCGCAGGTATTAGCCGGGCCAAGGACGTTCCTGGGGAGGGAAATTGTTGGCCTCCGATCGGCTTCCCGGAAGCAGTCCAGGAACGACCGAAGGGGGATAGTTGAGAACCTAGTCGGTGCCATAAGACAATCGAACTGGGGACAGAACGGTTGGTTATGAACCGATGACGGTCGAAAACATCAAAGAGGCGGGGGGGGTGACGTGATGAAAAAAGGAGTGTCTAGTTGGACTCCATAGGGGAAAAAGACTAGGCGGGGGTCCTCCTAAATTGGTTTTGTTAATCCGGACGGAAAGGGGGGGGTGTATCGCTTTCATAACAGGGTAGACGATCAAGGAAGAAGAATATGTCCTTGAGGGGGTAAGAACTTCTTAGAGCAAGGTTGGCCAAAGTGTCTTAAAAATGGGATAAGGAGATTAAAAATATAGAGCACGGGGGGGAGAAAACCAGGTGATTTGTTGAAGGGGGGATTCCCGATCTCCATAAAGACAGGAAACGTACTGTCTCTTCAGGATGCAGCAAATGTGTCGTATGGCTGGTAGGGGAGCGCACCGGAGGGTCGTTACTTTCATGTGGTCACAAGGTATCCACGCCGAACTGGTTCGCGGAGGGGTCATATTTTAGGTTAAATTGGGTGTTCGGACAAGAGGGGGTTGGTGAGGTCGGGGTGCGAAAAAGCTGAGGAGAACCAGCATCGTATCCCATTTGACTTCGCTTGAATATTGGGTTTTCGAAGAAGAAGAACGTAGATCAAGAAAGGCTCAGCTTATTCGAATAAAAAGCCGAAGGGAATCTCCTAAGGGTTGGTAAAAACGGCGCACCGCCAGAATTTGGTCTATATCATTTGACGGGAGAGGACTTGTAACTGGACGAAAGAATTCCGACTTGATCTTGGAGGTTGCCTTGGGGAGAAAATCGGCGAAGAGCGGAGGGCTAGCGCCCATCACCAGTCCTGCCCCGGCCATGACAGTTGGGAAAACACATCTTATTTTACGGGTCGCAGTGGGGATGAATAAGGGGGGGGATGTTGACTGTGGGGAGCGAATATTGAGGCGGCCCGTCGGAGCATACAGACACCATTCGGGTGCGGGAAAGAAACTGAGGGGCTTGTGTACGCGTTCTGGAAAGGAGGACTTAAAAGAGGAAGGGAAGCTCAGCGTAAGCGCGGACATGACCGTGCAATGCAGGTTGACATTCAACCCCGAGCGGGTTGTTAGGGTTTCGAATGTCCTTAACGCCTTAGAACCGCCGCTGCGGGGTTTGGTGGGTAAGTGCGCGACATTGAACGGAGGAAGGGGCGGTCCGGCTTCCGTCAAACCTCGTCTGGGTGAACTTTCCCTTGCGAAAGAACTCCCCTAAGAGAGGTGTGAAATCACTTTCTGATCGAACCGCCTAGGCGCAGAGGAAGGGTAGAGGCCGCTTGGCGCCAAGAACCTCGAGGACGATTTCCAGGTCATCAAACTTTCCGATCGTAGAAAGAGGAACCTCTGACGGGGATGCGTAGATCAAGGAAGATTTGTGTGGGGGCGGTTTGACCGCGCATGGGGGTTGCGTTCAACTTTCCGAAGGGAGAAAGTTGTAGAAGGGAAAAGAAAGGGGGTCGCAGCGAGAAATGAAAGGGGCCGGATCACCGTCCCCGTTGGGGCGATCTGAGCGCTGCAGAACCCTCGGTCTAACCACGAAGAGGGCAGTGTTGAGGAGGGGATGCGGATGGGGGGGGGAAGTTCAAGCTTAAACTAACGAAGGGAAAAGAAGGAAAATGATTCCGGCTGCGCTGACCCTACAATGGAAAACCCTAATAGAGGGGGCCTCAAGTGGAAGTCTCTCTAAACACAACTAAGAGAAAGTAAAGAGGGGACGGTCACCGAGGCAAGAGAATTGGGTCCTTTTACACTCAAAAAGGAGGGGGAGCCAGGTAGAAAAACGTCCGTCGGGCATCAAAAAAGGAGGAACTAGGGTTCGGGGGCTCAGCATCAAAAAGTGCCCATACACAATCCTAGCTAAAAACGAAAAAAAGAAAATATAGGTAGCCCTAACTTCATCTAAACAGAAGTCAGATTCAAAGGAGGTTTAGAAAAAGAATCGTAGAGAGGAGAACGGGGACCCATACTCGCTTGCAAGTCCACCCGTGGCTCACTGTGGGTTGGGGGACGGAAGGCCCCTGCTAACGAAAAAAACGAAATGAGGAGAAAAAAGCGGCACAACGAAAAAAAAAAGCAAGATCCTGATCGACGGGAATCGATGTTCAGCGGAGACAATCTTAATACCTGAGGGAGAACAATTCGGCCATTTCTGAAGACCTCGGAAAGAAAGGCGATGGAACGTAAAAATCTACAAGTGAGCTCGAGGCGTGTGAAATCAATCACCATAAAGGCGAAGGGGGCAACCAAGGAAGGAACATCTAGGCTTCTCTCATCAACGCACGTAAAGGGAGGTCAGCCAAGACTCAGCTACGCGTTCAATGGGCTCCCCAACCACCATTCAAGAGACCTACGGTAGGAAAGAGGCCAAGGAAAAAAAATAAGTCGGCAACTGGTACGACAACATTACCTACTATACGGGGGGGGGGAATGTCAGCCGACAATGGAAAAAGGAAAATTACGGAGCAAGACCCGACAAGAGAGATTGGGGGTCCGGCTAAAACTTCTAAGGTCCACTAGGTAGACTCTGTAGCCACACAGTCATTGGGGAGAAAGATTTAACCAGAGGGGCTGGAGAGGGGGACTGACGGTCACCAACTATGTCTGAGTCAACTAAATACCACTGTAAAAAGAAAAACAACGAAACCCGAAATCATAAAGGCACACGGCGACGTAAAATAACTACTCGATGAGGGGGGGGGGACTTCATGGTTTCATAATCTAAAGTTAGGGGAGAAGAGAAACAAGGCAACTGAATACCTGAGGTTGTTACGCCGAGAACGACAAAAAGAACACAAAAGTGCCCGCTCCAGTAGGAATTAACAGCGGCTTTTAGTCAGGAGGAAGAGGGAGGAAAAAGGACCTCCTGGGACGCCACTGTCCCCAAGTACACCAAGCCTTGGGGCATCAGACGGTCAAGAGCCCTAAAAGATCCAGCTTTTCGATTTTTCCCTCTGAGAACCCAAAATCTCAACTCCGGAAAATCCTTTTAGGATGTCAGGGCTGGCCAGGAAAAATCCACCTAAAAAAAAAACATCGAAAAACCTGATCAACATCGTGTGAAACACATTCACCTCCAAAGAAACCTATGCATTTCCTCAAGAGGGAATTCGTGGAGAAACGCTCACCTGGAAGGAACAATTGAGGGGAGATTAAGGAAGCAGCCCAGACAAAGCGACCGCTTGCAAAGAGGAAGCGAAGAAAGGGTACATTCTAGCAGTGTCTTCAGGGGAATCCAACGGCAACAGACGGGGAAGAAAAATAGCGGGAAAGAAGCGGAAGTCATCCGCGACTTACCAGAACCTGACCTCCACCCGAGTAACCAAACTTAGCCACTACTTCGTCAAAACCGTATCAATATCTTCGATCGAGATCAGAGGAGACCAACCCCCCACCGGCACTTCAAACGTGTCGGAGGTTGCGTCAACTAAGAGGGAAGGGAAAAGATCCCCAGGGGAATTTAAGCAACAAAAAATTCCGCGGTCGTCTGGGTTTTTCGAGGAGGCAGAAGCTTTTTGTTTGGATCGGATGGGGAAAAAACATGAAACGGGAATACGGCTATGGGCAGCTACGAGTTCAGAAGAAAAGGAGAACCATCAAAAGATTTTTCGCCAGAACATGGGGCACAAGAAAGTTTCAAGAAAGAAAATAAGAGAGAGGCCAAAGCAACAGGATAAAGGGGCCGGTGAAGCAAGGAACTGAGGAGGTAATAGGGGTTTGGATTCGTTTGTTTCCCGCGACCTTCACCTCCGGGGGGCGTGAAAGAATACCGGCGACGACTTGTGACATCATTGACCGTCGGGGGGTGAAAAGGAGGATCTAACTCGATCCTATCTTCAACACCTGCACCATCAGCGGGTGGTCAGGGAGGAAATCCAGGAGGGTAGAATGCAGCTGGAAAAACCTTGCCGGGGGAAATATTTCCTAATCCTTAGGAGCTGAGTCTGATGACCTTATAACGCCGCCAAACACAGGGGTTAGAAAGGAGGCATCAAACGAAATACCAGCGCACTATCGGAAAGACAAGTTCTATTTTTTGATACCTAAAGAGCTATCTATCGCGGGTTTAATTGCTAAGCGGGGAAGAACTGGAAGAAGAGTCTAGAGATGGGCGGAAATCAAATAATCATCACCATTAGTCAGGGACAGGACATCGCAAGAAACCGTCCGGCAGGTACGTCAAGTGAATAAAAATAAGAAGCGGCTCAGGGTGGAAAGGTGACCTTTATATGCCGTGAAATGCGTACTGTGAACGAGAAAGTTTAACGTTTATGATCTTATCTCGTCGGGGGAGAATGAGCGAAAAAGGGACTAGGGACGGTTTAGGCTCGGGGGGGGGAGGAATGGCAAAAAGTCTGAAGGTTGTGCCGCAAAGTAGAAGAACAACAAGGGAGGGAGAGAAAAAAAAGAGAGGATGAAACGTGCTTGCTAAGCTGACTTCAGGCATCATAACCAAAAGGCCTAGCAGCCCAAAACGGGAAAATCTGGGGGGGGTTCGAGGGAAAGAAGAGGAAGTTGCCAGAAAGGAAAAGCCCGTGGGACCGCGGCAGGGGCACGTGCATATTTCCAGGGTTCGATCCGGTCACGCGTCAAAAATGAATCAAAAAGGTAACCGGACCAAAGGGGAAGAGAATGGGGGGACAGGCCCGACGTGGGGATATTGATGAAATCCAGCGAATCATCCTTATAAAGCTCGTGTCTGAGTCACGGAAACAACGGGAATCGAGAGGGGGGGAGAGAAGCGAACAGTACTCCTCTCGCCGAGGCTCTGGTGCAAGGCTCATCACCGTGTTCCCGGTGGTTGGCAGGAAGGCGGAGGAATGAAGACAAGGGTCCGCAGTCGGAGATACAAGGAAAGGCAATGCTCAGCGCTCGACGGGATCCCGGAATTGGGGAAAATGAGGGGGGAAAAAGGAAAGTGAGAGGGGGTGCCGAAGAAAGGCGTGTGTCTGTGAAAAAAAGACCAGAAGGTCAATTGCGGGGTTTGAGTGAGTCGCACGGAGCACCTGAAAAGGGTTCAAGGGAAAAAACCTGAAAACCCCTCTGGAGAATACGGCTGACGGGGACCTGTCACGGCCGGCCCTGGCCTTGCGGTTTGGAATCACTATCGGCCTCCCGTACGACCGAGAAAAGAGGAGGTCCATGGAAGGGAGAGGGGAGAACAGAGAAGGGGGGGCTGGTTCATCTTGACGTGTTGAGAAGAGCTACTTCTAGGCCTTCGCACAGTATTGCACCGGGGGAGACGTCGGGGGAAAGTCAGAGGCGGCTAAAACAAAGAAGAGAGTAAAATCTCCTTCTTAATTGTGTTTAAGGACTTGGTAAAAAAGTCACAAGGCTTGTCTAGGGGGACGTGCCATAACAGGGGGAGACGTATTCGGAATTCCCGAAAGAAAAAAGGAAAAGGGGGGGGGGAGTTATCGTGTCTAAATCAGGTTATATCCAGGACCTACGATCTTGATAAAGTTTAGCTGAAGGTTGACCACGTTGTAGCCGTGGGCATTTTCTGGATCAGGGCGCTTCTAAGAGGCTGCCAGGGGGGGAAAGACAGTTGGGAAACGTGTCAATAAGGAAAATCAGGAAGTGTCAATGGGACGTCGCTTAACATTAACCGGAGATGAGGACGCGTCGTTATATGTAAGCGAGGACATTTTGAAAGAGGGGGGGAGAGGTGGGAAGGGCTAAAAGAATAGGCGGACTTCCTATGTGTCAAGGTGGGTGGTTGTATCTGACACGATTGGGGATCATGTTGTGTGATGTCTGGTGAAATGGGGATCGGAAAAGGGGAAACGGGTCTCAAAAAAAAGGGTGAAAGAGGGACTGAAGAGTGAGGGTGTTTTTCTAAAATAAGGAATCGACGAAGTGGAGAAAGAGTAGAAAGTGGGTAACTCCTTAAAACAAAACCTTAGCTCTCAGACAGCTTGGGGAGGTGTGGGGGGAAAAAAAAGGATGTAGGCTTCAGACCCGCCAAGTCAAGTGTTCACAGAGCGATCATCGAGGCGGACGTTTCCTAAACAGCCGATTGGCCGACTGGGGAGATTAGAGAGAAGGGGTTGAGTCTAAGTTATTCATTTGCTCGGAATCCTACGACAGCCAGCGTCTGAAAAAAATGACGTTGACCACGCAGAAGTCGGAGAGAGTCTACAGGCGGATTAGGAAAGGGAGGGGGGGACCATGGCTTGTATGGACGAGAGTGTGGGAATCGGAATTCGAGAAAAAAGAAATAACAAGCTGGGGGTTGGATCAAAGGTTTGAAAAGGGGGGAACCGTCGGCACGAAGAGAAGTCTTCTCAAAATCGCATCGCTTCTTTAAGAGAAAAAGGGGTCAAGGGAAATGGGTCGACATTCACCTTTATATTGTCGAGATGTCAGGGGTTTCGTAACATTTGAAAATCGAAGAAAAGAGGCTGGAAAAGGAGGGACCGTCATGTGAATGGTAATTTGCTCTACATTTGGGGTGGGGGGGTCGAGGCAAAGGGAGACAACCTCGGTCGTTTTAAAGGGAAAGAGAGCCGAAGAGGGTGCGGAAAAGTGACTGCTCCCTTTCTGGAGGATCGAAATCACCCGGCCTATGACAGGTAGAGTCGCTTTGGGATTCCACTCAGCACCTCTGGCCAGTTCTGGATGGAAAAGCATCAAATGGCAGGGGCTCGGGAAAAAAAAAAAAAGAATCTGAGAAAAAGAGATGAAGTAGAGAATCTTTTTTTTTGGGATGTTGGTTCCATGAAGATGTTATGTGCCATAAAAAAGAAAAGGCGCCAGCGCGGGGGGGGAAGGGTTTTCTCCTCTGGGGCACTATGGCCCTTGTAATACCGGGGGACCTGGAAGCGATCTGATCGGCCGCGGGGAGATTCCACGTCGGCTAACCGATCTAGATTGTCGTTAGAAGTTGGGGCAGGGGAAGCAGTGTCGGGACAAAAAGGTGACTAAGCGATGCTGAACGGAACTTCGAACGGGGAGCTGGGGACCCAGTGAGATAAATATAGTGGCCTCGGGGACTTCAATCTCTCGAAAGAATGAGGAAAGAGACGTCACTCGGAAAAAAAACTTAAAAAGAGGGGGTTTGAAGGGTCCTCTCCGAGAGGCGCATTCCAGCATCGCGCTTCGTCGTCAAGGGTTTTATTCTAAAAAAAAAAAGACCCAACACAATTAAAAAAAAACTGCAAAAGAAGGGGGTAGCAAAAAGGAAATCAGCCCGGAAAAATAGAAATTCGGACGGGTGACACAAAGGAACATTGAGCGCGACCAGGGCTCACATTGCCAAAGGCGAGGGAAAACTCAGGGAAGAAAGAAAATGAGAAGGGGAACCTAAAGAGGAAAGTAACCAACTCCAACCACAAAGATAAGAAAGCATACGGGCCTAATCAGCGTCCGAACCGATTCTACTATCATCGAAAGGCGGGGGGAACGCAGGAATGGCTGCGTAAAAGCAAATGTAACGTGCAGGAGATCGGCGTCCCTGTGAGTTTCGATCATACCCGAAGGAAACCAACACAGCACACGAAAAAAGAAAGCGAAAAGGGGAAAAGGAAAGGGAAACAAACTGTTGGGGAAGGCGCAGCAAAAGCCGCAAAGATTCAATGTAGGGAAAACACTGACAGGCAAAAAAAACTTCCGGACAAAAAAAAGTTCAGAGCTGGGAACTACGGGAAATGGTACGAAAGAACTGACTAAAGAGAACTCGGTGGGGAGGCACCGGGGGTACAATGGAAGTCGAGGGTACGTCCTCTACACACGACGAAAAAATGGACTACTCAAGGAAGAAAGTTCGTGCAAGCCTCCTTTTCAAATCACAACAGTGGTCTAGGGAAAAAGGGGGCTGTCGCTGTCGGTCCGCGGAAACTCACCAACTATGGAGGAAAGGGAACGTGAAAAAAAAGATAACAATCGCTGAGTCAACAACGGCGAACGAATAAAAAAAATAGAAAATGGAGCTGAGACAGCATTCCTGGAAATTTTGAATTGGGAGCGACAAAGGGTAAATAACTCGTCAGTTTGAAACGAAAGCAAACAATTGCCACATAAGAGCTCCCGGAAATTCGACATGGGTTATGTTTCCAACGACGCTCGACGACAATGATCGATTTCGGATAAAAAGCTTTCTTGTCGAGCCGCCTTCAGCCGGCAAAAGAAAACAAGAGAGGCGAATCTAACGGCGTCAAAAAAAAGAAATGAGCAGATTTCAGGACTTCAGAAAACAATCTCAAAGAAGGAACATGGTACGATCCAGGGCGTCGCAGGAGCGGGCGACCGCTGATCAGGCGGCGTAAAAAATAGGGGGAAACCGTATCAGAGGTCAAAAAACAGAGCAGGGAGGGGGGGGGGGCGGGTGGAAGACCGGAGGAGCCGGACAATTTCCGGTTGAAGGGCTGATTACAAAGGCTCGAGGAAATAGGCAGGGAGGAAAGGGGAAGAAGGGGTCGCTCATGGGGACCAAGCACCACTCCAGTTCTCCGGCAAACCGCGCTAGACGGCAGAAAAGAGATCAGCAAGAAATTGACGATCAAGAACCTGAAACCCGTTCTAAAAATCGGGAAAAGAGGAGTCAACGAAGAGGAAAGAGCTATGTCTGAAGTTCCTGGACGGGCAGCGCTCCATACCCCACGTTTTCCAGCAACCTGGAGGTCTTTTTCAAGGCGGATACGTGTCGCGATGGAAAAAAAAACGGGAGTTAATCCACGACACTTAAATCAAAAAATGAAAAATGGCGCTTTATTGAATGACTTTGCGGGTTGGGGGGGGGGGTATCAGCGCTTTGGAGCCAACAAAGGGAGATGTGAAACGGACGGTCACTAGATGGCCTCGGCTGTCGTCACCAAACGAAGCTCTGCCCCCTCACTGCGCGGGGCCTCACTAGACCCAGGGAGAAATGACCAAGGGACCGAGGGGAACAAAAAAAAGGACCGCCGGTGCATCAATACGCTTACGTGCGGACTTAGGAAGAGGGGGATTGGGGTTTTGCCCGGAGACGCCGGCACCAGAAGGGGTCCTCAAGGCGTTGCACTCAAACCGCAGGCGAAAACTGGAGGGCCCGATCTGGTTGGACCAAGGGACTAACCTGGAGACGAAGGCAAAAACTTCAGCACCATCAAGGTTTGTCAAGTTCCGAAAACTCTGAAAAAAAAATCCTGAAAAAAGGACGGAAAACGGGACGGGGATTAAGGGCCTAATGAGTGAAACGTCAAAAGGAGCCAACGTCCTAACTCGTCGCCAACCACATGGGACAGACAACATGGGATAACAGTCAACGGAAGCTACAGCTGCGATAGGGACTTCGATTTTTCGGGAGCGGCCACCGAGGATCGAGAGGTAATGGGCGCAACCGAAGGATCATCAGGGAAAAAAACTCCTGAGAGGGCAGGGGAGGTAAAAACAAAGGAAAAACAAGCCCGAGGTTCACGCCAGGGGACCCTGGCCGGCAGTTACTGCCCTTTAAGGAAAAGAAAAAAAAACGTCTTCGACCGGAGCCCTGGAAAAGGAAAAAAGAGAGACTGGAGACCTTTCTTTTCCTTTAGGGACTTCGGGGGGACAAGGTAGGCGATCTTCATCCTGAGAAAAACTGGTAGTTACCTGGGGCTGAGAAAAGGGGTTGGGGGATTAGGTAAGGTTTTGGGGCGAAAGCGTAAAATCTCTCTCAACACCAAAAAGGAGGTATCAAGGGGCCGAGGGAAGGTAAAAAAGGAGGGCCAGGGAAGATAACAACCCTCGCGAGCCGCCAAAAAAGGGGTCATATCCTTTTCGAGATGGGGGAAATATCAATAGAGCATGGATAAGAGTTAAACATAAAGGAAGGAGTCGAAGGGAAGGGGATAGGGAAGGCCCTTGCGATCTTCCGCGTCAAGGGAATTCACGGTTCCGAGGGGCCTTCCTCGGGGGGATGAACTGGGACTTTCAGGGTGATGATGGGTATAAGGACCCATCTCATCAAAGCCGGAGGTCAGACTTTGGCCCCGGAGAAACTTCAACAGCAGAGTCTAGGAGGAAGCAGAGCCTATAAGGGGGGGGAGGGGGGTAGTACTTAAGTCAAGTTAGGGGTGCCCTTTTTTGCTTATCCTTTAAACCCTCTCGGTGAGGGGGTCCGCAGGGATTCGGAAACAACGGGAAAAAGAAGAGGGAAAGAGGGGGGAAGGAGTTGTGTTCTTGAGCGTCTTGCCATGACCACTCGGAAAACTGCCGGGGGTTCGATCTTCTCAAGGTCGGGGATCCGCAACGTTTTCACCCATAATCGAAATGGACAAGGGGGAGTCGACGGAGGAAAGGGAGAAAGAAAACAGTCCAAGGATGTGCCGTTGACAAAAAAACTCAAAAACCCCTCTTAAGGAAAAAATTCAGCGTATGGGCATTCAACGGCCGGGTCTCTTGCCGTTTGGGGGGGAATCCGATAGGGAAAGCGGGAAAAGGTAAAGTGAGAGGGAGAGGGTGGAAGCGTACAGTTTTGCGGGGGCGCTGGAGTTTAGAATCGTCGAGGCCCGATCGCACGATTCCACAGCCCTGCGCGGGAAAACTGGGAGAAAAAACACAAAGCCCTCCGCGAAATAAAGAGAGTAATGGGTGGGTGACGGGATTAAAAGGCGTGATAGAAAGTTACAGAAAGACGGCGTCCCAGGAAGAATTGAGGGAACCGGTGGGGGAGGTGGTAGCTGCTTGTAGACGTACCGGGCCGAAGATCTCCGGTCGTTGACGAAGTTCTTCTGCAATTTTGAAAAAACGGTGGATTGGGGGGGGCTTAAGGAGGGGGGGAGGGGGAAGGTCGGAGAAAAAGTGGGGTGTCCATTTCCCGCCATCAGTCAGTCCGGAGGTGGTGGGGGGGGGCTGAGGAATCTTAAGAACCGTTCATCTGAGCAGGGGGTTTCAGAGAAGTTTTCAAACAAGGACAGTGGGTGGCGAATGAGAAACCTAGTTTTCGGCCCTGCCGAATTCAATGGGTGAAGGTGTGTGTTCGGACACGAAGGTGATCAGGTTTGTGATTTGGGTGTTAACTAGGTGTGAAAGGGGGAAAAGAAACGGAGAGGGTCGCCCTTCGTTCAGGAGAAAATCAGGAGTCCGGCTTGAGATTTGGGGGGGGCGAATAGATAAATTGAAAAATCGAAGAACAGCAGGGAGAAGCGGAGGCTCCTTGAACGTGCCGTAGCTCGCACGGGGGTTCGGGGAAAGAATGATCCCCACCGAAGAAATGGGGCGTCGTAAGCGTACGGGGGCGCTAACATCCTCGGGGAGGGGGGAATCCTAGTATGGATGTAGGTTGGAGTTCTCGCACGACACTATTATTCAGGGTCTACGGGAGGAGGGCTCGGCCAACCAAGGGAGACCAAGGAGAAGGAGGTATGGGACGTTCGCGGTTTTACAGGATAAGAAGACTAGGAGGGTTGGTTGAAATTAAATCTGTTGTAGTTTGAATCCTCAAGGTTTTGGACGGCCGGCGGGGAACAAACTGAGTTACACGAAAATGCTGTGGAGAACGGCGCTGGAATAACGACGTGGACGGAAATGGGCGTCGCCGGAAAAAAGTTGCCGTCGGGTTAGCGCGCCTTCACAGGGGAAAACTCTTGTAAATTGTCCTGTTAATTCAACCCGAAAATTCATGGAGGACCAGGGGACGAGAGCCTGAGGGGCCCGTATTCACATCTATGAAGCGTGACCGGGGGGGGCCTGGTAAAAAAATTGAACTCGTCGCTGAGGTAGGTTCCGTTCTGCCAAGAAAGGGAGTGAAAGGGCCTGGATCGGGGAAGGGGTAAAAAGGAATTCTGGACCCTTTTCTGGTGATTGAAGCACCGCCGAGAGGGGGGCGAAAAGTAGAGGGTAGAAAGTTCCACGCAGCACTCATTCTTTCCTGGAGGGGATTCAGAAAAAAAGGACTTAGAAAGGGGGGACTTAGAGGGGAGAGCAATCGATGCCGGACTTTCGGGGTGGGTTGGGTATTGGGTGCCTCTTGACTATGGGTAGGGGAGGGGGTCCGGGGGAGCACGGGGGACGTCAAAAGGCTGGCCAAGGTAAAACTGGGTTCAGGATCACTTGTCACCTTAGGGAGACCATTGGGAGATCTTAAGAAAAGGCCGTCGTTCTATGCAAAGTCTAACCAAGATAGAAAGGGGTTCTTCGGGGGGTGGGATTAAGAAAAAAGAGGGCCGACGAAAAAAGTGCGACGACGGAACTGCTCCTTCTGTCAGAAAGAATTAATTGAGTGGCCTATTGACTTCA
>Ga0179591_1301337_pt1 | contig 13351 bp, 8 predicted proteins | sample CZOMad2_1_08_16f_FD_182891 | JGI IMG/M metagenome (GOLD analysis project Ga0179591, IMG submission 182891) | Vadose zone soil fungal communities from Angelo Coast Range Reserve, California, USA - CZOMad2_1_08_16fungal (PacBio error correction) | ecosystem: Environmental > Terrestrial > Soil >...
TGGAATCAAAGGGGGGGGCGCGGGGGGGGGAGGGATCGGACGAAGCGGGGCAGGTGGACCATATCACGAAAGAGAGGCAGGGGGCGTGCGGGGTCAGGGAGGTGGAAAACGAGGGTGGGTACACAGGAAAAAGAGTTCAGCAAAACAAGACACCCCTAGAGGGTGGTCGGGTACAGCATTAATCACAGGTGGGATCAGGAGTGATGGGTAAGAAAATCCGTCCAAGAGAACGAACAACGGGAGCAAGTTAGATCAACTCAAAACTAAGGGGTGAATATCGTTGTCGAAAATCATGTCTTCATATTTTGGGGACGATGTCAAGTGGGCCTGAGAGGTCCGCAAGAGGAGTCCCATGGGAGAAGGTAAGTAAGCCCAGGGATAGAGATATAAAATCTTACCGTGATGGTGGGGGAGTGCGGGGGCGGAGGATATCAAATAATTGTGTCAAAAGCATAGCGGGAGAGGGAACACACCGGTGGGGGGGGGGAGGAGGTTGAAGGAGGGGGGTTGTGGTGACTAGGCATTGAAAGAGGTGCCTACACGCATGAGGAAAGAAAATAGTGGGGGATGGCAAATGTGGGCAAAATTTGTCACTATTGCCGAGGATGTCCAGTCGAGAGAAGGGGAGGGGGAAAATCTAGGATGCTAAGTAGTGCGGTAAGGTTAATAAATGGAACAGGTGTTTGGGCGGTGGGATAACCGCAATACAGCATGTGCAGAAATTACAGAGGGCACGGATTCAGAAAAGGAGTCGCATCGCAGAGAACGATACAAAATGTGATTATGCTCACGAGTGAGCACCCGCAAAAACATTCAAAACGAACCAGGGGTACAAAAAACGAGGCAGAAGTTATCGTATGGACAGGGATAAGCTGCTCTATGTCTGATATAATTCCTATTGCAAAATCCGCGCGTCCAGAGACCCGCTGGTAAAACACCGAGAAGAGAGGCGCCGGGGAGGAAAGAATTGTCAAAGGAAATTGCCGCATCAAGGGTTCAAAACGCTCAAAAAGTTACTCGTAAAAATCCTTCCATAGGGCAACGGAATATCTAAGCTCGCTGAAGGAGTGTTTCCAGTTTAACGGACATAAATACTCAAATCGTACATCAGAAGCATAGAAGGCTCTACGGTGTCACAAATCTCTTACACTTCATAGAAAAAATTATTCCTATAAGAAACAGACCAACGGAGGGCTTTTTTAAGGCAAGCACGACTCGGCCTACAGAGAAATAGCCTAGCTCGTTTGTAGATAATCAAAAGGGTAGATAAAAGTGCGACTGCATGCAGAACCTCAAGAGAATATCTCAGCGGGTCGTGGCTGGTACCTTAAGAGTAGAAGCGAAAATTTCATGTTCCCACAGGCGAAGGCACCTCCTGATACCCACCCAAAGATAGGGGGGCCTGAAACATAGCCACCCTTCTGCCGACATAAATAACATCCATAAGGAAGACAAGATTCCACTTGGCGAGTAGCTCTACGGGCTTGTACGAGGACGAGTAGAACAAGGCTCTCATGCCGGATCATAAGTCAGAAAATCGAGTAGCCTCTCAGGTACACGGAGCGACTACCAGGTGGTAAACTTACATTGCCAAACAACAAACGTCTCCCCAGCACTCTTCCGTTAGTAGGTCTCATTTAGGCGAAAATTAGGAAAAATCATATCGGGATAGCGATTAGCTAAGTTTAGACGATCATCTAACGGGTCTCTTCGGACTAGAGGACCAAGCTCAGGCCAGTCCTGCAGGTGGTCATAAAATCACTCGATGAAGGAATACTCTTTCGGAACTGAACATCCAGCTCTTTAGAATCTATGCAGCGATCGACCTGGGGCTACACGTTATGAAACGCAAATAATCTCATCGCCGTTTTTTGGGGGAGGACCTACAGGAAAGCATCGTCAAGGTGGTCCCAAGAAAAAGATGCAGCAAGGGGTTTACCAGCTCGAAGGTGCTTTCTCAAGAATGCGAGGAAGGGAAAGGGGAGAGGGGCTCTAAGAACGAGCTCAAACTGGGTCCGGGGGTCACGTCAGAAAATGAGGCTCTTCGGGGAACAGACTTCCTAAAAAGAATAGAGCGGGCGGGCCATAAATTAGTCTTTAAGGCATGTCTCTAGCATAGCTCGGCCTCGCCGTGAGCGAAAATCGCACATGTTCTATGGGGGCCATGGTACTCATTTCAAAAGGGGAAGCCGAGACGCATTAACGAACACACACGCTCAGGATATAAAGATGCCCCCTGGTCTCCTCTAAGAGTGGCAGCCTCTCTTTTGGCGAGGGAGTTCGGCGCGGGAAATGGCGATTTGCGGGGGTCTTTTTAGCTGAAAAACTCGACGAGAGCGTGGGACTCGGTGAAATCATTACTCCAAAGTTGTCGCAATCCTTTCGGGGGGCGCGCGCAAGGACACGCAGCAGTCGCGCGGCTGAAAAGAGCTGTTATGGAGCTGACTCTGCAGCTCTGAGAGATCAGAGGGCGAACTAATTTCAGAAGAACGTGAGGAGGAAGAATGAAAAAGACTTAATATATGAAGCAGCTCTGGTGACTAGTATGAACTAGCTCATCTCTATCAACAACAACAGTATCTTGATAATGCGCCCGCATAGAGCCGGCGTCACCAATCCATATAAATCCAGACTGCTCTTAGACGGGGGCCTTTATTGGGGTTGCACACATCAGCAAACGAGTGGCGCCATTGAGGTTAACGCTAGTCATCTCCAAGCCGCGAAAGAAGTTGAGTAAATCACCTCGCAAGCCGCTAAATGAGTCAGGGAGCCAAGGAAAAGCTTATCACGTCTCCACAACGTTGCGAGCAAGATCGGAAGGAATGGCTGGCCGTTAACGATGACATCTAAAACAAAACAGAACATAGGTTGCAGGCGGTGCGCGCCAGCAATACCACTAAGTAAGCTTGTCAAACGGCTCGGCGTTAACTTGCATGACCAATCTGGCGTTGGTAGGGGCGCTTGTGAAATCAGATCTTTCATCTCGGTGCTAAGATAGTGATATACGCGTGGTGCAGAAGACTTGCGATACGACAGAAGGCGATTCCCGGAATTGTTAGAAAGGAGGACCCGCGGACGACGAAGGGATGTGCTATAGACTTCTGAAAATCGTAAACCAGAGAGGAATCATGGGTGAGTTGCGACGAACTCAAGACGGGGGTCTCCGCTTGATATAGCCGCAGGGTGGAATGCGGCCAGGGGCGCTAGAAGAAGACAGTGATCGTTTCCACGTGGGTATGCAGGTATCGACCAATGGATGCAGGTATGTAATCAAAAAAACGGAGAGGAAAGCGCTCGACGAAGGGACGTTTCCTACTGCAAGAGGCCTCACTTTAGATTGCATAACGCCGATAGGAATAGCTGCTCGAAGTAGTGGATTACCGGAGGAGACCGCAGCAGAGGGGCACCATCAATATTTCCTTGTGTACAAAATAACACAGGAATGTAGAGCGTGGAACGACGAACGGGAAAACGTGCAGATCAGGAAAACTTGTAAATTTATTCCTTCTTATAACCATGAGTCGATAAGAGCGAGGAGATCGGAGTACGAACCTAAAAAGCCTAAAACACTCATTCTATACGCCTCCGGGGTACTGTCGTACTTTGGGTACTCCAAACTGGGGGGAAAAAAAACGATTGGTCAGGTTCCAGAGAGGAGCGGAAAGGGAGAAATCATAAACATACGAAACCCGCGGCGACGAAGATTTACGATTCGAATCCGGACCGGCTGGCTTATTTGGCTTGCTACAAGAAGGAGACTCAAGCGTGGGAAATTCTGGTAAGCATGAAGCTATCGAAAGATCTTGAGAGGCGCCGGTTGGGAGAAGTGTAAGACAATGTTGGGTTGCGAACCTTGACTGTCTGACATAAAAGGATGGGGCTCATTTGCACCGGCGCAAAGCTCCTCGGCGACTCAGGGTAGCACAACGCTATCGACTCGGAGATTAGTGAGTCGCGCGCGGCATAATTTGAACAAGGGGAATCCTCTTTGTAGAGATCGAAAATGAACGAGTTATAATTGATCGCTGCTATTAATCGGGCTTTTAAAAAAGCCTCAGACTTGGCGGTGTGAAAAGGAGAAAAGGTCGCGGAAAAAAGCATTAATCTTGTGACCTGTTGGGCGAAGATGGAGGGTAGGCTCACGGAAAAGAAGTTGATATCAATTCGGGTAAAGAGGGCAACTGCCTATAGATATAGGAATCAGTAAGGAGGCTCGGTCTGGGGAGATTGGTTTCCTAGGGGGGCCTTTACGAGTAATTTTGTTTCATCGTCGAGGGGCGGATTGGCGGAGGGATAAAAATTGACTGCCTGACTCAATATCTTGGAGGGGTAAAGTAAAGGGAAAAAAAAAAAAAATCGCATATCTGTGGAAAGCCCTTCGACGATATTGCTGTGTAGCTCCTTGTCATCTGAGGCGAAAAAGAAGAAGGGGAGGGGCTTGCGGGTGAAAGGCCGAAAAAATGTTTAATGAGGGACCTTGATGACGGCACCAGAGGGGGGTCTGTCGAGGAAAAATTGGGCCTACTCTTTTTCTGTGATCGGGTGGCAAGGAAAAACGGAAAAGACCAGTCGGCGATAGAGTCGAGAAAAAAACGCGATCAGTAAGTATATTTGCAGTTGGGAAGTGGCTTTGGCGGACCCAAAGCAAAAGTATGAGCAGGTTGTACATTGATACTTTCCGATTCCCGGGGTAAAACCGGCAGTCGAAGGAAGCAAGGATGTTGTTGAAAGGGGGCAACCAAAAAAGGCGCAATTACCGAAAATCGCGCGGTCAGGATGCTTTAAATAACCAGAGGGATTGCCAGAAGGTCAAGGAACAACCCGAAGAGAAAAAAAAGAGAGAGCTCACCAACAAAAAAGGGAGGTGAGGGGAAGATCTTGGGGTATTTTTCAGGGAGTATAAGTAGCCTGCAAGGATAGGCAAAAGTAACTCTATATTGGACGCGGAGAAGGAGATGATCGGTGTGTGGAGGTCAACAATTAAGGAGCTTCGAAAAGGCCGAAAGCGTCGGAAGATCCAGATGCATCGGACTAATCATCACCGAGATGGACAAAGAATTAGAGATAAGCAAATAGAGTGGAAAAACGGTACGAGATAAAACGCCGGTGGGATTTTTCCTAGTGGACCTGCATGATACCGAAAAGAAGAGGACACTTGGAAGGGGGGGGAGGGCCGTAAAAAAGACCAAAAAAAGGTCCGTAATAACATTTGGTCCGAGTCAAAATCAGGGCTGGTGAAAAATACGAAGAATTTTTTAGGGGCCGAGAGCAAAAAATTGGCAGACCTGCCAGTCTTCTCGGGACTACCAAAATGGCTCTGCTGAAGGCAGAGTAGTAAAAATAAACTACCATCTCTTGAGTTGCTTCCCGCATGGTCAATCATGGAACCAGCCAAAGCAACGGCGGGTTCACAACCGGAAAAAAAAGATGCCAACTCAAGGTCCAGAAGAAGAGCCGCCTACGAATCTTAGCAGATCGCGGAGGGGGTCACTTTCAACGCCTCTTCCGAGAGCAAAGTAGTCTTTCGAATCTTCGAAGGTAAAAAAGATGCTCTGGCTATCTAAGGGGTCAACAAAAAAAGACAAGGGCGGGTTTAACGCAGAAACTCAGTAGAAGCAACACTATCAGGGCGTTAAGTTTGACGGGGCAGAATTCAGAAGTACATTGGTAATGAAAGAGAAATCAGGTCCGTCGCGAGCGGAGGTCAGGCTAGCTGTGATTGTAAGAGTAACCGCTGAGGTGATTTCGGTGAAACAAAGGGCTACGCCTAGCGCCTCCTATGCAACCTCACAGCGTGAACCGTCAATCTCAAAACCTCAAACGACCTCGAAATAGAACTAATAAGCCGCTCATTCTAGAAAAGAAGACCCTAGCTAAGGGGTCTATTCGTCTAACTCTCGTCGGAAAATTCTCATAGTCGACATCTTCAGCCAGGGGTCGGAGGAGACTAAGACGAAGATAACCGGTCTCCACAAACGGAATACCCTTCTCGGGTCCGTTAGATAGAACGAGCAGGGTAGGAGAAGGATGATAACTATCTCAGAAAAAGGATCAGGATAAGGGGGGAAGAAGACAAAGCATCTTTCCCGAGGCTCTAGCCCTTCTCAAAAGGAGCGAAAAGAGTCAGATTCGATTGTGGCAAAGGAGCCTAAAAAGGAGAAGGGGCAAGAAGGAAAGAGTTCGAGGAAAAGTTCGACGTGATGGCGAATCTACCCATTTTCTTCATATCAAGTAGTCTTACACTTTCATTATAACCATCGACTAGACGATTGGGGTTAGGACAACGAGGACAAGCACAGTAGTAATTAGGCCAACATATGGACAAGAGAGATTTAAAGAGCCAGGCGCAGAAGGAAAAAAAGGACCGGCTCATCAACGGGAACAAAACTTGCTCAGGGTGGGAAGGACAAAAACAATGAGGCATAGGCTTGGGAAAACGCCCGGGAGAAAAGGGAAAAGAATCGCACGGACCCCGGAGGGCTTCATTCTAGCCTGACCTACAAATAGAAAGGAAGAGAACTGAAGACGGCTAAAAAGCTCGTCTAAAAATGAAAAAAAGAGTTATAGGAGTTATCCTCTCGACAGGAAAGTAAAAGCGACAAGCACACGAGAGAGCTTAGAATAAAAGGGCCCAGGCTCCAAGAGAATTCAGGTTCTTCTTGATCCCGCTTACGGGGTATTGATGGGGGAGAGAAACTGAGGGACAGGGCGAGTTGGAAGCTGGGTTCGTGTGCGAGTGGCGGCAGCGTCCTGGATCCAAAGTCGTGTGAACAAGTGCATCAAGCTGGGGGGGGACTCGCTCAACAAGGCTCTCTTCATCATTGGTGATGGGATATTATCTCAAGGTCTCTGGGGGAGGGAGGATTCTCGACAGGGCACCGCTTTCCAAATCGATGGAGGACGCTTAACATCGGCCGAGAGAAAGGAAGACTTGGAATTTATGGATTGGTAAGGCACGAAGAGGAACTACAGAGCTCCAAAAAACAAGGGGAGTCTTACCAGTCTAGGGGAGACAAACGGCGTCCACCATCCGAATCACAGATCGGAGAGTCCAATTTTTGTAACAGGCGTCCGCAGAAAAATACGGGGTGCTGCGGGGACGTGGGGGAGAGCGAAAGACAATTGATAAAACAGAGCGAAATTCACACCAGCGGTAACGCGCGACAGCTTAGGCGCGGCGCGAAAAAGCTAATGATGAAGGGGGGGAAATACGTTTCATAGCGGGAAAAACGTAATCCCGAGATCGAAATTACTAGAACAAAAAGGGAAAGGGACCGCGTTAGATACCAATAAGAAACGACGAGAATTCATCAACATACTACATCTCCGATACCAAAAGGGTCTCATTACCGATAGAGAGGTTTCGGGGAATTTGTGATTGCTTCCTTATCTCCTTTTAATGTTACCGGAGTCAAATACTCGTAGGGCGATAATAAAAACACTAGCGGCGGGGGGGAAAGATGAGTAACAGCCTGCATACTAAGGAACATATCTTCTTCGTCGAAAGGGATTGGCACAAAAAAAAACGAACGAGTCATCATGGTTCTTTGCGCTACCAGTCCTAGGTGGGGGGGGGGGCGCCGTTGAATAGAAGAATGAAGTTGGGGCGGGAAGGACGAAAAAAGAGAGAAGACCTGAGAGGAGTTAAGTTTGGGGATACAGCTACGGATGAAACAATGAAACGTTCTTTAAGGGGGTCTCCAAAAAACGCGCTTAGAAAGAAGATCCGGTCTGGACTAACTGACGCATGTCCTGGAGTTGAAAAAAAGCCAGTCGAGGACGCAGCGGACTCAGGGGTATGGGCGGGTGAGGCAGAACTAATGCTCGAGGAATGGATGACAAAACATGCCGGGCCTAGGCTGGGCCAGCGCCTAGACTGGAGGCGCGAACTTCACATGATTGGGGACGGCGTAGACAGATCGCGTCTAGAAGGGACGTGATGAATCGAGTCGAAAAGCTCCTCCCTGCCGACTAGAGGAGGGAGATCGGGGAGGCGACGGGGGTTGGGACGAGACTTGCCGGGGGGACAGGATCTCTCCGAGGGCCTGAGAGTTACAGAAAATAACTTAAGATAAACAAGGCAGGCTGGGCTATGTGAGGAGAGAAATCAGCCAAGGAAGGGCGAGAAAACTTGATAAGAGGCACTCGGGTACAAATAGGGAGAGGCTGCACAGTTGAAAATTTCTAGAAGGAGAGGGCTTATCGGGTCTATCGGGCGCGAAAAATTGCTTGACCACTATTTGAGGTTGCGGCGCTCGCGAGAGGAAGAGGGAAACGGGGGGGCAAGGGTGTAAACCGTCAAGAGCCACTACCTAGGCCGTACTACCAAAAAACAGAAGACATGCGCTATGAAAAGAAGGTCAAGAGCATTAGAGAGCGAAAAAGGACAACGGTCTCGGTTTGGAGCTATAAATGAACGGTCTTCGTTGGGGGATGCTAACTCGCAGATGAGGGAGGAAGTTAAAAAAAAGAGAGGCTTGGCAGGGGTTGATCGAGAAAGCGCGCTCTGTCAAGGTGGAAAATTCGACCTCTCTTTATGCGAGAAGAAAAGTTTTAGGACAAAAGGGGGTGTGTCAACCTCCTCTATCGGAAATGCTCTTAAGGCGGGGATTGGGGAGATTCTTGGTGTTGCCCTAGGAAGGAAAAAATTTGGTGTGGGAGCTGAAAAGGTTAGAAAGTTGGGGCGTAAAGGGTGGCAAGAACCGTCAGCCCAGTGAAATATCGGGGGATCGTGGGGAAAATCTTCCTTTCTTCATCAGTATAGCTTTTTCATCCCGGTCAGGAAAAGAGATTGCGGGGATGAAAATCGAGGAAAGGGGTGTCATCTCTTCGAAAAGGGTGTTGCTATTTGAGGAAAAGAAAAGAATAGTGTGATCGCACGATGAAAAAAGAGAGCCAGCTTTAAAAATTACGAGAGATCGGGGCTTGGCGCTCGGGTGACGGAGAATAAGAGGGAGGGAAGATGTCAATTAATAAGAACCCCAAAACCAACCGCGGAAATTGAGTCGGGTACATCCGGAAGATTAAAAACGGATACTCGTCTGGTGCCCGGACGAAGGTTATTAACGCATCGCGGAATTGGTATCGTCCAAGGGTTGACCAAGGTTAAGAGCTTGAACTTCGGATCGAATAGCATGTGGGGGAACCCACCCTCCATAATGCGACCGTCCTAGGCGTAATCGCGCGGTCTCGAAGTTCGAGCACAAAAAGGAAGTGGAATTCTCATCATCGAAAAAAATAAAGCGGTCTCTAAAAAAAAAAAAAGGAGGAGGAAGCGAGGAGGGCTTTTGGGGGAGGTTTTCGCGTGGAAGGTACCAAAAATTGGTGGCTCTCAACTGAAAAAAAAAACCCGATTCCGGAGGGACTGCAGAAATGAGTGAGGGGGGGGTTTGCGGTAAAAACCGGAAGGATCGTCGGGGGACTAGAAAGAAAGCGACCTAGAAGCACAGTACCGAACGTCATCCAAGAAGTGGAAAAAGTGAGCACGTAAGATCGGGAACAGCGACGAACGGCAACCCTGGGGTGTTCTCTTGGAAAGAGGCCTAATAACAAAAAAGAAAAAAAAAAAGGCCTTTGTATCTCAGAACGACGAGAGGGTACGGAAAAAGGTTGGGACGGGTAGAAGCCCATAGAGGAGGGGAGAGTCTCAGAACAATCTCAAGACACCCAATTTTTTTATCGAAAGCGAACAGCAGAGGGAACAGCCGGAAAATATAAAAAGGGGGAGGGAACATGTAACCGAATAAAGGAAGGCATCGGGGGGTGATACATATACCCATCTCTTGAAGCCGTCTTCAAAATTTTCTCAATTCCGACAAAAAGAGAAATGCTCTCAGGGATTAACACATGAAGGCTCTCCACACAGATTCTGTCACCGCTCCGAAACCTATCAGGTCTCGGAAACGGTTGCCCTTGAATAAGTCTCTAATAAGGAGTACGGTCTCGCAAGACGAAAAGAAAGACGAGGAAACACTCTGCGAGTGCGCATCGTACAAATATTTTAAAGTAGAACACCAAGATATCATGGTTTCACAGAAAAAGTAGAGGTCCGAGGCAGACACATAAGAAAAGGAGGGGGTGGCGAGCTCTAAAAAGAATCGTTGGCCATGTCGCTCTCAGATTCGGAAACGGGAAGCGAGGGCGGGTAATATTAGACAGGCGTTTGTTGCACTTTTACCACATTCTATCCTTACCCCTAGGGGGGACCGCCTATGCAAACGAAAAATAGGCGGAAAAACATCTCACACCCTCGCAGAATCTCGAGGGATCACTCGATAAGTCAGGCCACTCTGAAATGCGACACCGTCTGGATGGCGCAGTCGTAAAACCAAACTATGCAAGTCAGCCTCGTAGCATCCGATCTCGGGGGGCGGAGTTGTCAGAAAGAATAGGGCCGAAGTGGGGGGGAGCCTGGGGGAAGGAGCGAAACAATTGCGTCTTGCCACACAGTTCCCCCCGTCCAGGGAGGGAGTCTCGCTTTCTCAGGTAATGCTGAGGCTGAGAAGAAGAGAAATCTAAAACCGACGCGACGAGGGTTCGAAAAAGGCATCACGTGCCTGTCGACGCTCGAAGTAGTCAAGAGCGGGGAAAAAGATCGGAGGCAGGAAGGGGGGGGGAAACCTACTCGCGGGGGCAAGACCTTCAGCAGGGAAACGGGAGAAGGGAAAAACAAGCAGGTCGAGCGCTCGCTATGGCCCTTGGGAAGGGGGACTTAAGGGTCAAGGAAATAACGGACATATCGCTATAGATCATACGCCGTTATGGGAGGACACCACGTTCAAGGTGCCCTGGGCGAAACCAGAAGTGGAACAAGATTGAAAGGGAGGGGGGGAAAGGCAAGAGAGGAGGGCCGTCAGCTAGCAAATCTCTAAACCAAACCGGGTTGTGAGGATAGGGCAGAAAGGCAACGAAAAAATGGGCTCACTGAGGGGAAAGCCGGGATAAAAGGAGAAGAAAAGAACTGACCAATAAAGTAGTGAGGTCCACCTTCTTTGAGCCGATTACAAACTCGTCGGAAAGTTTTCTGAATAAGAAAGCTAGTCTAGGGTCAACAGGGTGTTCAAAAAAAAATTTTGATAACCCCTGAAAGTGACTGATCAAAATACAATACACAGCAAATCAGATCGGGCATTCAGACCGGGCATACCGTAAGGGCTCGGATAGCCTTACGGGTTAGTGGGGCATGGTCGACCCGTTAGACTAGTTCCTTGAAGTTGGGGTTCTCTGAAAAAGGCTCGTCGGGAGGAGAGAGCAACGAATAGCCACTGAATTTTGAGAACGATCCAGCGGTATTTTAAATCACAAAAAGAATCTAGAGTCAGAGAGGGGGGGGATTCGGGACCTGAGCGACAATTATTCTCTTGAAAGAAATCGTGCACCGGGCAGGTCCTCACCTCTGAGTGGTAAAGGTAAAACACGGAAGCCTAAATATCGAAGCTCTTGGGGTTTCTAGGAAAGGGGGGACTCCGCAAAAGGCGACGTCGATCACAAAAGGGGGGGTATGAAAAGATAGAGGTGTCGACCCAGAGAGGCGCCGGAAAAGAGATGCTTTGATATAAAGATTACAGGGTGGCTTCCATTCAAGAGAGGCGGCACATGAGTTACGTCTCGTAGAAGTCCGAAGAGTGATAGGAAAAAATACTAAAGGTAACCATCTCTGACTGCTCTACGAGTCGTCCGGAGAGCTCAATAAAGCACGATGGATGAAAGGTAGCCAATTGGGAGGGCTCTCATCCTCTGACAGACTTTGTAACATCCAAACATCGCTAAAGTTGAAGAAGAAAATCACTCGACGAACCAGGGCACTCTGGCGGGTCAAAAACATCAAATACTCACTAACGGTTCTGTAACGCCGAAAACTCGAGAAAAGCGAATCGAACTATCGCTCTGGAGTTTGGGAGGTTTGGGAAGCTTGGGCCAGAGGAAAAACCCATTTGAAAGCTTACAAGGTTTGGTGACCGAAGACATATTCTATATGTAGCACTGCGAGGCGACGAGGGGGGACGAGCAGACTCCCCCCCTCGAGGGATGGGGGGGGAAGTAAAGTATTCGTGCTTCTCAAATGGGGTAAACCGTATCATCAGGGGGGGGAGTTTCGCGGAAAACTCGCAGGGTGGGGTGGGACAAAGGTGGAAGAGGCAATTGTTACGAATCCTACGCGATAAACTTCGAGAATTGCAAAAAAAAATCTGGGGGGTAAATGGGAATTCAGTGTAAAAAGTACGAAGGAGAATCCATCTTGGGTCAATGTCCACAAAGTCAATCGAATTTCCTTTTCTGGGGACCAACAACGCGCATTGGAAATCAGGCAGAGGTACCGTGCTTCGGAGAAGGAACTGTGAAAGTCGATATTTTAGCAAAGAATTCAACTCAAGCAGCGCGAGAAGAAGAGCTGGATGAATTACGCCGACTCTAAAGGCGGTAGCTTCTTTGAACCGGCCTGGCCGCGCCGGGGGCAAGCGAAAAAGAACGTCGAGCCGGGGAAGATATGCAGTCGTGAAACAACTACAATAGAGCGACTCGAAATAAGCAGCCGTGAAGCTGGCGAAAGCGGGCCAAGCCTGGGCGCGAAAATTTCCGACCTTGGCTTGGTCCCAGCCGAATCCGGATGGCCATGCGGAACATGGCAAAAGTCAAGGGGGTACAGGCGCGCCGGACCGTAAGAAGGCCCGGGTTAGCAAAAGTCATACAAATAGATACTGAGAGCGATGCTTATTGTAGGAATAGCACGGCTTAGAGATCCCCAAAGCGAACAATTGAGTGTTGCGGAAAGATTGGGGCAGGGTTGGGAAGACTGCGGATCGGACGATTTACACGCGTGGGGGGAAACCCAATAACCAGAGGAAAAACTCTTAAGAAACACTCATTGAGCATGACGGGATGGAAGGCAGTGTATCTGTCCAACTCACTGATGACTCGAAAAAACAGGACTGATGTGGGCAGCGGAGGATAAGGACATAGAGATGGCTGCGTAAAAGAAATCAAAGGGGCTTTAGTCGTAAATGCTCTTAAATTCGCGGATATGGAAGACTTTTTACTAACTCTTAACTCGATACACTTTTTTCAGTCGACGGTCTTGAAAAAGGGACCCCCGTAAAACCGTATGGCTAGCGTGGAATCGGTTCGACGGTTGAGAGGGACGAGTGTTGGGGGAAGGTATTCCGGGACTTGGGGGGGGGGAACGTCCTGGAGAGTTTCGAATGGGAGGCATTGCTGGTTCCGGGGAAAAGAAAAGGCAGGCTGGGGGGTAGGTGTAGGAAATACGTTCTGGGGAATAGCGGAAGCGGAGTGAAATAGGAGTCCCGGGAGACGAAAAAAACGCCTGGGGGGCGATCTCGCGAAAATTGGGTGA
>Ga0179591_1334798_pt1 | contig 13351 bp, 14 predicted proteins | sample CZOMad2_1_08_16f_FD_182891 | JGI IMG/M metagenome (GOLD analysis project Ga0179591, IMG submission 182891) | Vadose zone soil fungal communities from Angelo Coast Range Reserve, California, USA - CZOMad2_1_08_16fungal (PacBio error correction) | ecosystem: Environmental > Terrestrial > Soil >...
CAAAAAGAGGGGAGGCAAAGAAATAAAGGAGGGGCTTGAACGTGCGCGGAATTAGGAGGGCTGAGGAAACGGTTCAAGAGAAGGAAAAGGGGGGGATCACATGCCAATGATTCCAAAAGTGAAAAGATGATCAAAAACATCCGGGAAACGTATTGAAGCCCACCTGGAAAAAGTTGGGCGAAGGAGACAGAACGGCGAGTTACTTAAAGGACGAAAGAAACCAAAAAGGGGAAGAAGAACCGCCAGGGACGTAACCCGCCACAACTCAAAACATAAAATGGTGCGAGAAAAACGTGTGAGAGGGTGCGTTCAGGGGAAAGGACCAACAAAAGGTGATTGCATATGGATCCCAGAAGTGGCTAAGAGGGGGGAAACCATAATCATCTGGCTCAACATAAATAGCCACTTTCGTATCATGCCGCAAGGACGACAGGTTCTGGCCTGGTGCAAGTAATTGGGAGAGGACAATTTTCATCAGCTCGCAAAGCGAGGGGATGGCAAGAACGAGGTGTAGCCATCGAGACTCCCGGGGTTGTTTAAGTTACAGGAGCGATAGAGTCCACAGGATCTAAGGGCGGGGCCAGTGTATTAAGACTTCAGGGGTCTTGACAAAAACAACGCACGGCAGTGGCGGAGTGCTCGTCCACGGCTTATAGGGAAAACTAGGGGGAAAAAAAAAGCACACAGGAGGTGGTAATGCTGTTTCACCGGGGGGGGGGGATGAGTGGACACCCACCTGAAAAGGGTGGGTCCAGTACTGACCGGGATGGTGCAAAGCGAGGTGCTGGGCGGGACCATGGGTAGAAAAATCTAGATCCAAGAGAAGCAACGGACCAAAAAAGGGGAAATTCAGGGATCCCGCAACCCCTCCCCAAAAAAAAAAAAAAAAAAAAAACCTCCCAAGAGAAACCACACAAACCACGAGAGCAAACACAAAAGAACAAACAATGGGGGTAACCCACCCCCAACAAAAAAAAAAAAAAAACCAAACAAAAAAAAAACACACCCAACCCAAGAAAGAAGAAAGACCAGGGAAGAAGAAGCCTATCCTGCATTTTTAGGGCAAGAGGAAGCGAAAAATATTTCAGACGTCATCCGCACGAAGAGGTACGATAAAATTGACCGGATACGGTCGAGAGCGGGTTGGGGGGGGGGGGCTCCTGTAAAAACCTCAAATGGGGGTGACTTACACGGGGTTGTTCGCATAGGAAAAAAACATGCGCTCCACTAGCTGCACTAGAGGGTGTTCGAGGTTCCGCGCTGCGGACATGAAAGAGGAACAATGACCATTACCATGGAGAATTCCATTTTTTTAAACGGGGAGTAGAAACACGGTATGGGGGTCTCATCTGCTTCTGTCCCTCGTTGAAGGCCACGCCAGGAGGGTTTTGCTTACGGAAGCACAAACTCTCCTTTTGTTGGGTGGGGGGCGACTCAGGACCTTTATTCCAGGACTGGCAAGCGCCGCAGGCAGATTTTTGATGGAATCACACCGCTCGCTATTTGTGTAGAAGAAGAGGAAAAGGAGAATTACGTTCCATTTACGAAGTGACTTTGAACACGTAGTTCAAAAGTGGGTAGAATGAAAAATAATTTGAACCTAAAAGAGGGGTGTGGCAGGTTTCTAAAAAGCTGGGGGGAAAGATCGAGATTGATGGCGCGCGAGCGGAGGACGCGACAATGAGAAAACCTGGGGTGGGTCAAAAGAGCGAATATTCCAAGAAAAGAAGGGAATCGACGAGAGCTCGCAAACCACAAAAAGGGAGGGAGAAAAGGAATATCTCGTCGGATTCGTGGGGGACTAAAGCAGCAAAGGGGGGAAGAGGAAACTAGTTATATCCTAGGCTACGAAGGGCAGAGAGAATCGCGGGAACAGAGGAAAGAGCCCCAAATCTAGTGTTATCCACAAAAACCGAGGGTGATTTAATTTACATGTACGTAAAGTTTTAAATTAGGAAGAGGGATGTCAAAGTAACTGCGTACTTTCCGGGAAGTCCATTGCCAAGAAGCTCTGCTACCCTGAAGCGAGCGTGGCGAATAGGGAAAGGACGGCAACATGCGGGAACGTGCAGTCACGGGGAGCAGGGGAAAGGCATGGGGAAACACGTCAAAAAAGCTCAGGGGGGAAGGGCTATTCCTCTGAGCCGGATGAAAGACAGAAAGATGGCAACATTTTACGCACGCAGAGGGGTTTGAGACTTTCTGATCCAGGGTCATGGCTAGCAGGGGGGGAAGGAGGGTGGTATGAAGCTTAACATACTAAAAATTCAAAGGGACTAAGGCGAGGGATCGCTTCTTGAAAACCATCAGGAAGTAAATAAGGGCCCACCAAAAAGGGGGGGTTTGTTTTCATAAAAAAACAAAGTCGGGAAGGGGAAGGGGGGGTCGGACAGCTCTTATATAGCGCGTAGGGGCGGGAGCATCGGCCTCAAAGGGGGACTCAGACAGTAGCCGCTTTTCTCAGGGGGGGAGATTCAACAATGGGGGGGAATACACGGAAGAAGACAGAGCCTACGTTGTAGACGGGGAACGCCAATAAGTCCTGTGCGACGGACAAAGAAGCCCAGTAAGTGGCCCCGCGCCTTCCTCCAACAAAGGGAAGCGTGAATCTATAACCCCCCAAAGATCAAACTGCCTGTTAGGGGCGAGCCCGGGCATATCCCAGAGAAAAGCTGAAAAAGGCCGCTCATGCTGAAGGGGGGAAAGGAAAGGAATGCTTTCCTTCAGGAAAAAGTAAGGGGGAGCTTTAATCGAATTTTTGCCTATAGGACCGGACAATGGGAAAAGAATTTCCGCGACTTTGGAGACAACCTTCTCAGGGTTTTGCAAGGAAAATCTTATTTCGGGATAAAAACACAAATTAGCGAAGACATTGCAAAAAGGAACAGAAAAAGGAGGAAATTTTGCGCGGCAGGAGTGCTCCAAAAACGGTGGTCTCGATGGGGTCAAAGTTATATGTTAACAATAAGAGAAGGGTTTCTTGAGAAGTAGAACTTGGGGAACCTTTGCATAAGAAAAGATCAGCGGTTTCTCTAACCGGGAAACACCACCCAAAATGACAGTCTCGCGGCGGTGGCGAAAGGGAGATTCGGTGAGGGGGTTTGGGGGAGGGAGGCTTTAAGGGTCGCGGGTATAAAGAATTCATCCGGAAAAAGGTTTTTGCCATGTGTGGCAAGGAACCTTTGTTAAGCTTTTTTCGGGAACACAAGATACTCTTCAAGGTGGGCATTGACACTTTTATCCCCTGGAGACGTCACTCCTCTCTGGGATCAAAAAGGAATTAAAAGAATAATCGGAAGGATCTGTCGCTGGATCACAAAGACGTGGTTATTTGGGGCCATGGCCTTCCTTTATGACAGAAAAAAAAACAAAAATTAAAATGATGAAAATCATTAAAGGAAAGAGGGAAATAAACCACTTTGGGAATGAAAGAGAAAGGAAACAAGCGCTTCCTGGCTACGTGATGGGAAAAGTAAAGAGAGACATTACGCATAGGACAGGGGAGGGGCCCTGAGAACAAAATTTAAGTATACGACTGGGGGAAGCCAATAAGGTAAACCCGGGAATCCCAAACCTCCCGGTGAGAGAATAAAAAAAAGGGTCGATGAAGTAAAAGGGAAGCAAAAAACCACAAGGGCACTCAAGAACAGAAAGCTAAGGGGATCACTGACTGAGCAATTTGGGAGCAGAGGTGGACCCGTATGAGAGTGGGCGTAGTTCTAATCCAAAAAAAAACATTTTTCTTGATAATCAAAAAAAGACGATTCGGGGGTGGGACATTGCCATAAACAGCTCGGAGACGATCCAATCGCAGACGAACATTTGAGGAAATCCTGCCCCTTTAAGGGGAAGGTTTCCTCTTGAAAAGGCACGGGTGCGCCGAAGGAGTTGCAGCAAATAGCCATCAAGGGGGAAAGGTGAAAGAACCAGAAGGGGGAGCCAAGGAGCGGAAAACTGGTTTGTTGGACAAAAGGGGGGGGGGAAAGGTTCTGGAACACAGCGATAAGCGTGAAAGAAATGCCAGCAGGACCGGGTCGTGAGACATTCAAGCACCGGCGGAAGTGCGGTACCTCTTCCAGAGGGGGGGGGGGGGGAGCGCAAAACACGCCCACAGGCAGTTTTTGGGAGCAAGGAAAGTTTAAAGATAAAATGGAACGAAAGGGTGTGAGTAATTCCAGTTAAGTAGGGGACAGATGATGTATTCCGGCGTGCGTAAAGGGAGCAAAAATGTCTTACTTGCAAAAAAAAAGATCGCACGACGGGGGCACGGCCTCAACATTAACAGGTATACTACCCGTGAATGAAAGAGCCTCCATACATCGGGAGAGGTCAATGAAATAGCTTTACGATAACATTACCGGGAGCACTTTCGAAAGGTTGGTGAGAAGGGGAAAACAAAACCAACGAACAGTGTTGGGATTGTGTAATAGGGGGGGTTGGAAAAGAGAGGGGGCAAATTCGCGAAAAAAAGGAGGTCGTGACTCTTTCGATCTGTTCCGATTCATCACCTGAGAAGGAAAGCCCGGGACCTGGCAGAAAGATCAAGAAAAACGATGTCCTGACCACTTTCGTTGGGGTCGGAATGTCTCGGTCATGAAAAACGAACAGGAAAAATAATGAGAAACTCAGGGAGAAAACACGGGAAGCAGCTGGGTGGCATGGGAATATGCCTGGGGAGGATAAAGGACGCAAGCGGAACGCCTGGCCAAGTGGTCAAGTAAACGCCACGAGCGAGGAAGTGTAGCAGAGCTTGACAGGATCATCGAGAATCGGAAGGACGTCAGTGGGTCTCCGGGGAAAAAGGGTCAATGCAGAATATTTCTTACTGGAAAAAGGTAACCATAAAATGAGGGGGGGTTCGAAAGATCGGGGGTGGAGAGATGGACGATGGAGAGTAGGTCCAAGAGAGAAGACAAGTTGTGTAAAAAAAAAGCGCCCAGTTCGGGGAAAAGACCAGACAACGAAGCGAAGAATCTCAACCCCAAAAAGGGGGGGAAAAAGAGAGGAAGAGTCGTCGCTTCGTTTAGGGAGGGGGGAAGGAAAAAAGGGATATTGGAAACTGCTTGATTTATAGACTACTTGAGATTGGATCCTCGCTCCAAAGAGATCCTCAAATCTCTCAAATTGCACCTTTTATGGTAAGGGGTTGGTAACAGGAATGTATTATTTCGGTCACAGGAAATAAAGGAGATTATGCGGGTCAACGGAACTGGACGAATTCCGATTCGCGAAAGGAAGCCTTATCTCGTACCGAAGAGTGGCGGAATTCCATTGCACACCTAGCAATGGCTCAGTAGGAAGAACCTGGAGCTACAGGGCATGATGCCACTGTCCCCAAGAGAGTCTGGTCCGAGTGGCTAGAAACGCTTATAAAAGGGCCATTCTTGAACGACCGGCAAGGCACCGAGGCCTCCCGGGGGACGCCGGCAATCGTTTGAGGGGTCAACGAGTCTTAAAAGCAGTAAGGTGCTGGCCTGGAAGGAGGAATCTTCACAGAGACAGTACGAAAATTTCGTTAGCGCATGGTCGCTCTGGAACACCCAACAGAGGTACACCGCATGGACCCAACCCCAAGGGAGGGGGTGTTGGCAGGGGGAAAAACGACTCGAATGTAGGTCAAAGGGATCAGTACAATCTCTTAGATGGAAGAGACCGAGTGCTCTCTATGAGGGCCTCACTGTGGGGTCTCATTCCAGGAAAAACTGTACAGGTGAACAGGGTGGAAAAAAGATGGGTGCGGGGTCAGGGCCGAAAGGAATGGGGAGACAGAAGAAAAAGGGAAGTCCTAGTCGCCTTCAAATAAGAGAAAGTAAGGGGACACTCACGAAGAAAGAAGGGAGGAGAACACGAGAATCTAGAACATTGCCACAGCTTAAAAATGAAGGGGGGCGTGGAGAGAGGCGTTAGAATCGAAACGAGAAGCCTGTCTAAAAGGACGCAAAGAGTGGGGGCTCAATAGGGGACTGAAAAAAATGTCCAGGGGCAGACGTGGAAAAGCAGGGGCCTTTGTTTCCTAGAGAGCCGGGCCAGTTTACCACATACAGGGAAAAAGGAAAAGACAGTCTACCAACCGACTCTGGGTGTCAACGCCAGGAGGGGGAGGATGATTGACTGACAACAGTGGAGGAACACTTGTTGAACACCGGGAGGAACAGGGGACTCATGATTGGTCAAGAAAACGGGGGAAATGCGTGTGAGGAGAAGAGGGGGTGAACCGATCTCTCCGATTTTCGGGGAGACTAGTTCCAAGCAAAACCGGGGGGTTTTGGGAGCTTGAGACGTAAGACGCTCATCTTGAGGACCACATCACCTTATATGAACGGTTGGGCGAGGAGGGTTACGTCCAAGAGGCGGGGGATGGAACAGGGGGGGTGGGAGCCTTGAAAGGTCGAGACTAGTATCGACCTGGACTGACTCAAGGTGGGGGGCCAGGGGTCGTACTCTCCTTGGGGCCTGGCTGAAACGAGGATCACACTTCGTGGTTTCCGAGTTGTGAGTGATGCCCAATGAAACACTATGGAAAGAAAAGACCTCTTCGGCATAAGACTCTCATCTAGAAGGCGTCGTTCTTGAGAGGGAGGAAACGTGGTGGTCCAGGGGGGCCGGCATTACTATAAAGAAAAAAAACAAAAAAGGTATTATGAAAAAGGAAAGAGACATCCCCTTGAAAGCACCACGGCTGGGAATACTTAAAGAAAGACAGAACGCGCCTTCCTTCTCTATTCGGCTGTATTGCGTGTTGACAAAACTAGCGGGGTGTAGATATTACCAGGGGGAGAACCTTTCCAGGAGACGAGGTGAAGGGGAGTCTGTGTACCGCCCCCGTCACCAGGTATTTAAAACCCCTAAAAAGGTGGCTAGTAATAGAAAGAAATCACGCGGAAAAAAAAAAATGGCGAAAAGCCACCGCCGAATTCGGAAAAACCTCCTCGCCCCTTGTTGGGCAAAACAACTGTAGTCATGGGGGGGGCCCTTAATGATGTCTTAAAGGCAATGAAGGAAAACCAAAAGTTGTTTCATAAGTAGCACATACAATCGGAGGAGATCTGTTGACATTGGGAAAAATCCTGGGAGACCAGTAGGAGGGGTACCACTCGGTTTGAGGAACTACTAACACCTACTCACAGTTGCCACCATGTTCAGGGTCGGGTGGGGTAGAAAAGTGCGCCGACATAGTGTGATCAGAAGAGGGGAAATCAGTGGAAAGTAAAACCAAGAGCAGGTTGGCTCTTGCCACCGTATGTGGGTGGCAATGACAATCGATATAGAACAAAAGAAGGAGGGTCGAAAGGGCAGTCCTTTCGTGCCCCTTCAAGCTGCGAGTGCTGGCTTGGGTAGGGCGGTCCCTTCAGAAAGGGTCTCAGTGGACCTAGACACGCCCACAGGAGTTTAGGAGGGTGGGAAGGGGGGGGGTATACTCACGCGTGGTTGATACTGGTGGGGGTAGGCGAGGGGCCACGTCTGGACTGTGAGGAACTGGACTGCTTGCGTTGACATGGAAACACGAGGGATAAGATTAAGGAACTAACAAATGGAAAAAAATTTTGGGCCTCCAGTCCAGTATCCTTTAATTATACACCGGTAGAAAATAGTAAAAGAAAAGGAGGGGGGGAAAGGACAGCTCCTAAAACGGTGTGTCACTTATCACTTTCTATACTGGAGACCAAAACCCTTTTGGGGGTGGGGGAAAAAGAGGGTGAATCCGGGGTGTGGGGAAAAAAGGAAGAATCCATGCACCTAGGACGGAAAAATCGCGTGTTCGATCTTTCCGAGTCAAGAAGCAGGACGGATCAACATACAAAGGGAGGAAAGCAAACGATACAGGGAAAGGTCGTGATCTGCGGCATCTGTCATTCACCAGGAATAGGGGTATTAGAGGACGTATCCCGCGGATAAAAAATTGAAGAAGGGACAGTGGGAACTCAAACAGGGCGTCGAATCAGGACGTTCCGCATGGCCGGTATGGTTCAGGACAGCGCCATAAAGCGCATAGACTCGAAGGCAGTCAATGGGAAAGAATAGATACCATCGAATCACATAATCGAAGGGATTTCTGGAAAAAATAAGATGTAAACTGTAAAATAATTAAAACCATAATAGGGGTGGGGGAAAAAAGGTGGAGAGATTTCGGAGCAGGGAGGAGGCGCGGGGTCGGTATTCCAATAGGCGGAAAAATGCCTCCTGCTAAACAAGCTGCAGAAGAGAAAAGATGAAACCATGCAATCTCCTAGATGAGCAGACTCAAAAAAACTTATGATTAGGAAAAGAGAGGAGATCGGGGATAAGGTGAGGCCGTTGGAAACATGGGGAAAAAAATGTTTGACAGGCTTTAGGTAGAGCCGATGCCTCGCGAGTCTATCAGCGGAAAGCGAAGGCCCAGAAGTGGGGTAGCAAATGACAAAAAAACTCATTTTTAGTAAAGTTTGAGAAATTTATTTGCTGAAAGTGGAAATAAAAGGAAAAAATATTGATGTGGGAGGGGAACTTGCCGAAGAGAGCCATGACTGCCGAATCTAGCAAACGGAAAGAGAAAGGGCCATTGAAACCACTACGACGGGAGTCCAGTTATCCGACCAGGCCAGGGGAGTGATCCCAGGGGCACCCAGCATTAATTGTGGGGGGAAGCGTAATAGAAGGTCCAAAGTAAACAGAGATGAACTTGAAAAGAGCAGGCCAGAACGGGCAACCAGGGGGACTCACGGGCATCGTTTGATTGAAAAGGGGAGTATCCAGGGGGGAAGGGGCTTGGAACTTTGGAAGGGAGTAGGAACGACGATCGAAACCTGTTCCTACGTCAAAACTTATATTTAAGGCAGGGGAATGCTCCCACACCTGAAAAAAAGGGAAAACCGCCAACAAGGGAGGGGGGTTTGGGGGAACCGGCCAACCGAGCTCGAGGGGTCTCCAGGCAACGGGGAGTAAAGAGAGTTAGGGATACTCGGGAGGACATCTGAATACTGGGGGTGAACATCAGTAGCGAAAAAATGTGTATTCGGGTAAAAAGGGGAATAACACGGGGGGAGAAAAGAAAAAAGCCAGGATTGGAGCCATGGTAACGGCAATCATGAAAGGCGTAAAAAAGTCCCCCAAATAAAAGAAAGGAGAAAAGAAAAAAAAAACATTAAGCCTGCCGAAAAACGTATTATACACTCGGAGAAATCTATCCCCTGTGACCACAGCTTAAAGACTTTTTCTGGGGGGAGAGGTCAAGGGAGCTCAAAGTAAGCCGTAACTCAAAAAAAACTGCCTGCCCGCGAAGGGGAGGCGCTAAGGAGCAAGAAGGCCTAAAAGAAGTGGATAGCCTGTGGTGCCTATATCGAGACCCCTGGCAATTTTGTCCCCACATCCGGGCAGAATGTGGCTCACTCTTGGGAGGTTCCTGGGCCCAAATTATCGGAGGACGGACTTGCAGAACGATGGGAAGAGGAAAAGGGGCCTGGAAAATGACAAAAGAAAGGGGACGGCTTCCTTCATTTTCAAGCAAACAGGTGGTCCGGGAGAGGGGTCTCAAAGAGATTGTTCAAAGGTTCCCCCGCTCGGACGGTTCGGTGGCCAAGGAGGGGACACATCCCGTTTTTGGCTTCCGGAGCGAAAGGCGAAAACGCTCAGTACTGTTTCAAAAGACGGACAAAGTTGGAGGCGGGAAAGGGAACTTAGAGGCGGTTGCTGCCGGGTGTTGGATGGCGAGGGGGAGGAAGAACGGTCGTCCAAAGGGGTAACTTTTGGGCGAAAACACGAAAGGGGTTCCCGCTTGCTAAACATAGTATCTTCAAGACGGTTTTGCATCAAAAAGTGTGGCCAAGGGGGAGCCCATGCATCTATAGCACCCATCGCTACGCAGGCAACGCACACCGCTCTCTCTAAAAGGGGGAGCGGCGGTTATCTGTGGGAGGAGGGGTCGCAATCACAACTTGGTGATCCATGGGAAAGGGAGAACTCAACACAAAAAGGGGGGTAGACAAAGATAGGCTACCGGCAGGCACATGGCAATCAAGGAGGGGGATCTTAAACGAAAAGATACGCACCTGCTTCCTGAGCGCTACGCGTGTGCTGTTAAAGAGATGTATGGGGCAATCACCTTGTCCCCAATGAAACCGTGAAGAGGAATAGGGCCCGAACGACAGGTAACTTTAGACCCCACTGGCCCAATTTGGGGGCGAAGAAAGTCTCTGCCCGAATCCCCCAAACAGGACGAAATCAAAAACATAAGGAAGGAACCCGCAGCAAACGGGTAAGAAAAGGGTGAGACCCACAGGAGAAGCAGTGGTGGGGGGGGGGGGGGGGGGTGGGGAGGGTGAAGGTTTGGGGGGGGTGATAGGTATGGCATTTCTGGGGGGGGGGGTGGGGGGGTGGGGGGGTGGTAGGTCAAAAGGTCTGGGGCTTGATGAACCACGGTGAAGTGTTTTTGGGGGGGGGTTTGCTTTTTCGTATGTTTGGGGTTCCCTGGTATATGCGGGGGGGGGAAAGTGGGATGCCCTTGCCCTTTGGTGCAAAAGGTTAAGGAAACACCCACTGAAGGGCCCTACTGGGCCCCAAACCTTCTCTATCTGTGGCATTTCATAAGCAGGTATGTATCCAACTATGACGACATGGGGGGGCGGCTTCCTGGCAAAAAAAAGTCCTAAGTTCGGGGCCATGTGACCAGGGAAGGTACTCCACAGAAGCATCGAATCGATTGGGGGGGGAAGTGGGGCAATAACAATGAGCAGGGGGGTATCCAGGAGCTTTTTTGGAAAATTGCCAGGAGCATATTAGGACCAAAGAAGCGTAAAAGAGAAGGCCAGCTCCTTTCGGGGGGGAGAAAAGTCCTCACGCTGCGAAGTGAGACCGGCTTCCTCGTGGATCTCAGGCCTCGAAAACGCCCACAATGGGGGGGGGGGGAGCGGGGGCAAGGTTGTAGTGAGAAGGCTGTTTATCCCGAACGGGGGGGAGGGAATGGAAAGCGCCACGACGGGAAGGATCGAGGAAACTATTACGGTGCGTGACATGGTCTCCAAAATCAATGAGAAAGAAAAGGACCAAAACCGTTTAGTCAAAAACAATAGGGGGGAACTTCCTCCAGGGCTCAGATGAGACCCATTGGGAGGGCAGAAGCGAAAGACAAATCGGGTATAGTCCTCCCGAGTAATTTTGGAAAGGAACACTGTCGGAGGGGATGCGAGTCAAAAAAAAACACACCTCAAACGGGTGGGGGATGGGGGGGGGCCCCTTTTGTGGGGGTGTTCAACAGCTGCATCCATGCGCTTCCAAAGCGGAAATGCGATACTTTGAAAGGTCAAACAAAGCCCCGCCCTCGGAAAAAGAAATACCGGAGTGAAACAAACGATGCAGGAGTGGAGTCCTGGCTGGCCGTCGAGGTCAAGTCCCCAGCATTATAGGGGATATAGGGAGACTAGAACACTACTGAGCCATTTGAAACTTTTTGGCAGGGGGGGGCATCAACTCATGCCCGGGGCGGCCAGGGAACTGAAAGCGGGAACCGCGGATCTCGAAACGCGCAGTTTTTCCCGAGCTGCAGGGCAAAGAGGCGCAGATACGGAAGGTACGCATTAGTGGACAGAGAATAGAATTGTTTTCCTGGAGTGAGTAAGGGGAAAACTAATTTACAAGAAACACTGAAGGTTTTGGTCAAAAGGTGGCTAAAAGGATAAGCGGCTGAAGGGGGAACGCGATCGGGACCCATCGAGAGGCTCAGCTATAAAAACCTTGGTTTCAATATCGCCTCCAAGGTCAACAAAAAAAAAGCAGGAGCTCAAAAAAAAGGGAGATTTAAAAGAGAGATATGGGGAGTCGTGGAGGGGCGGTGAAACAATGTCGCGAAGGGTATTTTGAAAACATTCTGGGGGGGGAAAGGACGGAGGGTGAACCAAAGGAAAAGACCGCTCCGCATCTGGTGGGAAACCAAAAAAAACCTTCAGGGGAGGGGAATTAAAAAAAGGGTTGGTACAGTACATGTTATTATTTCATGAACCGTGAATAAAAGGAGGAAAAAAATGTGAGTTCCGGGGAAAGGGGGATTGCTATTACGAAAGTACTTCCTGAGCTCTTCTAAAATGGAGAGGAGGGGCAGACCACCTAGCAAGCTGTAATTCCATGGAGCCTCCTGGGGGTGCCAAGGGAACCAAGTCTTCAAATTTTAAGGGTACTGCTCTCTATAATCCCAGGAGCAAATGGCGTTGGAAAATAAGAAGGCATAGGAAAGCGGGGGAACTTGGGACCATACGGGAAACTCTTTCTGAGCCAGCATGGGCTGGACAAGGACAGAGGTGGATGCGGATCGGCAGGAAGGGGGGAAAAATAAAGGCGTTTATCGTCATTGATTCTCTCAGAAAAAAAAACCTGAGGGAAACTCAGGGACCTCCAACAAAGGGGGGGGGAGTGGTTTTTAGGAAAAAGGATCGAAAAGTGTCCAGGCAGGTTATCTGGAAGCGCGGATAAGCTCCCGAGGGGGGCTGCGCTAATCGCCTCATAGAAAAAGGCAAAGGAGAAAGTAAAAGGTTGAGGGAAGTGGGGACCGATGGGGGGTCTACACGGTTCAAGCTGTGAGGAAGAGTCAATGCCGTGGGACATGTGGAACGCACTTCCATCGTAGGGCAAAAGGAATACGAAGTGAAGGGGGGGAAAGCTTCTCATTAGGAAACAAGAGGGGAAGAATCATCCCCCGTGCAACCCAAGAGAAAAAATGCATGGGCGGGCGCCCTTAAGACCAGGAAGCCGGGCCGATTCGGGGAAAAAAAACCGTGCAGAAGGGCGCAAGAAAACGGAGGGGAAGGAAGAGAAACCGTAGGACCCGCCAGGGAAGAGCCTGTTTTTGCCTCCGGGCCAGGTTTGCAAAACCAACCGAAAGACTTGGAGACAAAAGACTACTGGGTATGGAAAGGAAAATCTGATGGCGATGCTTTCGGAAAAGATGGGGAAAAGGACCATACCCGGTCGGATGGGAAGGAAGGGGTCCGCAGTTTTTCTAGAGGTTCTCAAACAGGTTGAGGGGAAACGGAGCCGAGTTTGAGGGGGGGAAGTTCCGCAAGTTTTTGGGTTCAGGCTAGACGAACGCTCAAGGGGGTCGCGCACCCTTAGATTAACGGAGCAAGGTTCAAAACGGCCCTTAGACGGTGAGGAGAACTGGGTGAAGACGTTCCAGAGGAGAAAGTCGTCTCCCGCAAATTGGGGCCGGGAGCCAATAAGTGTTCCCTGCGGGGGCGGAAGGACCGCGGCATCAAATGGAAACGGGGTGATTCCCCAGAATCTAGAGAAAAAGAATCGACCAACCTCGCAATCACGCGCAGCGAAAAGAAGGAGCGAGATATCAGGTTAAAAAAGGAGCATCCAAAAAAATGGCTGGGTGGCAGGT
>Ga0179591_1421921_pt1 | contig 13351 bp, 21 predicted proteins | sample CZOMad2_1_08_16f_FD_182891 | JGI IMG/M metagenome (GOLD analysis project Ga0179591, IMG submission 182891) | Vadose zone soil fungal communities from Angelo Coast Range Reserve, California, USA - CZOMad2_1_08_16fungal (PacBio error correction) | ecosystem: Environmental > Terrestrial > Soil >...
AAAAAAAGGGGCGTGCTCGTGGAGAGGAGGGGGGGGAAAAAGCGAAGAACGAATGTTGACTGGGTGGACCAGGGGGGAATGCGAAAAGGTCCTTGTGGCGTCCGCTTGGAGAGGGAAAAGATATCTGGTTCCGGTCAGGCTTGGGTCAAGGGTTTACCTGGGAGGAGGTACAGAGGGGGGGAGAGGGTAGATGGGTCAAAAGCCGCTGGTCGGGGTTTGGCGGGAGGAAAAGGAGTCGCCTCAGAGGGGAGGGAAAAAGGGGTTACCGGGGGGACAAAAGGAGTGACAGATGGCTTCTAGAGAGGGGGGTGGGCGAAGTTCCTACTCTGGATCGTGACATGGAAAAAAAAAGGCGTTCTTCTGATTAGGGAGGACGGACCCGGCGTAGGGAAAAAGGGGGGTGGAAGGAGTGGGCGTCCATGGGACCAATTTAGTTCTACGCGAGTAACGGAAGAAAAGAGGTTCTCCGGTGCAGGGTTGTGGAGGGAGGGTTTCCTGCCGGGCCCAGGGGGGGGGTTGTTCATTTTCAGATGCCATTGCCCAAGGATAAAAGGGAAAAAAAAGAAAAAGGGGGGAAGGGGGTTATCTTTTGCAGGTAAAAGAAGAGATCGGAGAAAAGGGGGAATGGGCTTCCGAGGGGTGGCCAGAAAACCTTCTACTGTTTCTATTAGAAAGAGGGAGGGGGATTGTGGAGGAGAGAAGATATTCATTTAGAAAAGGACGAAGTCAGGATCATCGTCGTTTTCTGGGGAGTCATATCATTCGGGGGAAAAAGAGGTGGAAAAGGGTCTTGGTGGAAAAGGGAGTAACAACGAACGGGGGGGGGCCATGCTATCCTTTGACCTCAATAAAGGAGGGGGGAACAGCTGGGAAAGGAGGTGAAATCCGTGTTTGAGAAGAGGAGAAGGGAGGAGGGAGGAGAAAATAGCCCCTCACCTTGGACACACGTAATCTCATCGAACTGGAAAAGGAAAAGGAGAAGAAAGAAGAGTCTTCCTCAACATCGAAACTTTCTCCCGGGTTCTTTCCACACAGCATAGGGAGAGCTCCGGGTCAGGTAAGAAAAAGAAGGGATCGGTTGGCGGGGCGTCACGAACGAAGGGAACGCCAACACCAGCCCGTTTGCCGGTCAGGTCAAGGAAAAAAAAAGGAGATCATGTCCAGGGGGGGGAAAAAGGGAGACCAGGGAAACGCACCGGGCATGTTGTCCCGAGCATTCAGAAAAACAAAGCTAAACCCAAAGAAAAACGTAGGAAAACACCACGCCCAAGTTAATTGCTGTTCGGGAAGGAAAAGCCATCAAAAAACCCACCAGGGGGGAAAAAAAACGTAACACTGGCCAAAGGAAAAAGAGCATGGCCAAGTGTAACCGGCAATTTGTGTGAGAAAACCAACCCCCAAAAAGAAGGGTTCCCCGAAAAGAAAAGAAAGGACGGCAGAAAAGCGAAAAGAAAAGGGACCCACCCAACTACCAGGGGAGGAAATTGGTAGAGAAAAAAGAGGGTGGAAAAAAAAGAAGGGTGGTCATTCCCATATCCCTGGGGAAAGAAAAAATAAGCCTCAAACCAAAAAAGAAAAGTGGCGGGTCCCCGGGTGGGAAAAAAGTTTCAAAAACAACAAATATTTTTGGGAACGTAGCGAAAAAAGGAAACAGTCGAAGGGGGAAAATGCCCTCTTTCCCAAAGGCAGTCCTAAAAAAAAGGGGGGTATATCTGCTCAAGAAAAACAAGAAAAGGAAGGAGAAGGGTCGCTTAAAAGAACACCGCCACCTCACAAAAGGTAAGGGGGAATCGATGGCCCGTAAAAAAAGAAAAGAGAAAGGAAGTGTGAGGAATAGTTTCGCACATTTCTTCAGCCCTGACAAAAAAAATCGATCTTGAATATGAAGAAAGTCTCGGGGGAAAGGAAAACACAGAGGAAAGACCTGGGGAGAGAAAGAAGGGCCGGGGTTTAGTTGAAAGGGGAGTGCGGTGCCGTGGGAGTGGGGGGGGGGGGGGGTCTCCTCGGCCAGAAAGAAGACATTTTCCATCGCCACGGGGAACTAAAGGGAGTTTGAGGGCCGGAAGCCTCTGTTCCCAACGCTTTGAAAAAAGGGGGGGGGAACGCCGGCTAGACAGGAAAAGAGGGGGGAGTTCCTGGGAAGGGAAAGGACGTAACTCTCGAGAGGGAAAAGGGGAATATGGTTTTCGAAACCTTGCGTCGTGCCGGGGGGGGGGAAAGGGGGCCTCTAAGCCGGTGGGGGGGAAGTGGCTGGGAAGCGGGGAGAGCAGATGAGGTGGTTCATGGGAGTTGCAACGACGGTGTCTTCGGGTGAGAGGGGAAAAAAAAGAGGTCACGGGTGGAGAAGACTGACTTTTCAGTGAAGGGGGGAAAGGAAGGGAAAGCGTGGCCACCCAGGAGGGGGGGGGGTCTTCGAAAGGGGCAGCCTGGTGTTGTACAACCGGGTGGGACCTTAACACCATCCTTCTAGATTCCAAAGGTGAGTTTTGGGTCCTGGGGGAGGAGAGATCCTGGGGGGGAGAAGATAGGGAAAACTTACGGAGGGAAAGGGGGAAGGGGTGCGGGGACTTCGTCCGTTGGAAGGAAACGTGTGCTGGGGGTGGGTCGGCCAGAAGAGGGAGGACCTTTGGGGGGGGGGGAAAGAAGTCGTTGTGGTCTAGTGGGAGAGGGAGAAGGGGAAATTACCAGCCTGTCGGGGTGGGGGAGAACGGGCGAAGGGGGAAGGGGGTGGCACGTAGGGGGGAGAGGAACCACAGGTGGCGGCGTTTTTGGTAAAGAAAAGCTTGGTTCTTTTTTCCGCCGTGGGGGGGAAGGGGGAGGCGTACCGTGACAAAGGGGAAGGGGGAAAGGGGAGAGGAACCCTTGGGAAAGGGGGGCAGGGGGTCCCTGTAGTTAATCAAGAACTCTTATGTTGGGGGGGGGGGGGAAAATTCTCGAAGAACGGCTACGGGGGGCTTTTACATACTTGCCATCGCGTTTCAGGGAAGAAGATTCCAAGGAGGAAGGGGGAAAGGGTTTCAAAAGACGAAAGTGCAGGGAAAGGACACATTGGCTTTGCCAGAAGGGGGGAGGAAAACAAACCCATGGGAACTATCGGGAAAGGGGGGTGGTTTGTCTTGGGGGGGGGGGGGCAGGGGCGTGGTGCCGGCCCGGGCCTGCAAGGGGGGATACGGTGGGGGGGGAAAAAGGTCAAGATTGGTGGAAAAAAAAAAAGAACCTCCCACGGCTGTCCTTCCCAGCGGGAGGGGGGGGGAATCACTCGGCGGGGGGGACGGAGGAGGGGGGTGGGGGGAATCAGCAGCTCAGAGGGGGGCTTGGTCTTATGTGAGTCGCCGAAAAAAAAGAGGGTATTTTTTCTAAAAAAAAAAAGAAGTTCTCTCTCAACCCACAACGTTATAAAAAAGAGATAATAACACTCCCTAGTGGAAAGAATCCTCCTACGTGAAAGGGAGGACTTCTGAATTCCATAAAGGACGTGATAAACCCTAATTTTATCAAACTCCAAAGCAAAAAGAAAGGAAAGCTTTATTGCGGTTTGAAAAGATACTAATTCAAAAGGAAGAAAAGCATGCCGGCAACTGGGGGAATACCCAATACACCACCGACCCGAAAAAAAAAAACGGGTGAAAATTCGGCAAGAGGGGGGAAGGATGCAAGCTTCTCCAAGAAAAAGAAGACTTTTTCAACCAATTCCAATACCGGCCGGAAGAAGAAAAGGGGAAACTCTATGAAGTAGGGAAAGGGGAAAAACCTTAAAAAGGAGGAAGAAAGCCTGGGCCCAAACAACCCCAAAAAGACCGACGAAAAGTACTACGACATCTAACCCCCAATTGAAAAGGGGAAGAAGAAACAATATCGAAAAAAAAAGGGGAGTAGAACTCAAACGAGCAAAAAACCGACCCACCACTAACAACGAACCCGGGCACAACTCCTCACCGCCTCTCCTCAAAAAATCATCAGACAAAGAGAAGAAAAGAAAAAAAAGAAACATCGGGGAAGAAAATAAAAATAGAACACAAAAAAAAGCCGGAAAAATTTCAACAACCCCCCACTTAAAGAGAAAAAGTTCTTGCCGTCCACCACGAAAAAAGGGACGCAACCATTCAACAGAAGAAATACGCACCCCATAAGGGAAAACTCCTGAGACCGAGCCAACAAAAAAAAAAAAGGAAGCTCCCGAACAGCCCAGCAAGAAACAGAAATAGGTTTTTCAAAGGAAAGAAAAAAGAAAAGGGGAAGAAACAAGGTAGACACCCAACAAGAAAAAAGGGATACTCAAAAAAACCACGGGTGTCCACCTCCTCGCCCCACAGAAAAAAAGCGGAAGTCATGGTATCAGCAAAGAAAAGGTGAAGAGAAGAAAACGAGACAGAGCGGAAGAAAAAAGAAAAGAAGCTCGCCCGCTTCCAGCAAAAAAAAAAAAAAACATACCCCGCAAAAAAAAAAGCCTCCACCCATAAGGAAAAAAAAAAGGACCAGGGGTGCTAAAAGGAAAAAAAAGGGGGGAAGCTCGTAGAGACCTATCAAGGAAAAAAAGAAGCTACCCCGTATCCTTCTCTCAAGAGAAAAAAGGGGACCATCGTGGTAAGAGGGGGAGGAAAACCTGGGGTTAAAGGGAAAACGGGCCCCTAAGACGTTTTTTCCTCAGTCTGAGAAAAGACACCGAAAAAAAAAAGAAAAGGAAAACGAAGATTTCAAAAAAACGTGCCACACGAAACCAGAACGTAGAGGGAACCCCTGGAAGGGAGAAGGTGGTCACCGCCCCGGGAAAAGAACCACCCTTCATCACTATCTATGGCCTGGAGAAGGAGGAAACCTTTCCAGAAAAGGGCGAGTTCATGTTGGGAAAAATCCGATGCTGAAAATTGTGTGGGAGGGGGGGCGGTGAGATCGAACATTCCTACCTTTAGGGGGGGGGTTCGTGAGCCAAAAAGATACAATCGGACTCGGGAGAAAGGGAGTGGAAATCGACTGGTGAAAAAGGGGGGGGGAAACTCGAGCCAACCTCTTTTGTTGTTGAGGGGGAAAAAACCTACCCCCGCCAAAGGGGGGGGGTTGCAGGGGAAGGAGGAAGGCTAAAAACAGGGGGGGAAGTAAACGTCTTTGTTGCAACACCAGAAAAAAAAAAAGGCTACATCGGGAAGAAAGGATTCTTTGGGGGCAACTGGCGTGCCGAGTGGAAAAAAAAAAAATAGGTTTCTGTTGTTTTGTGCAGGGAAAGTTCTCCACCATGAAAGGGGAAAAAGAAGGTGGCGGATGGTGGGCCGGAAGGAACTGGTGTTGGGGAAAGGAAGAAAAGCAAGAACTTTCTGGGCCTTTGTTAGGAAGGGGAGGATCTTTTCGTAAGGAAAATGAATGCTAGAAAAAGGAGGGGGGACAGGTCCGAAAGACACCGACATTAAGGAGGATGAAGGTGTACCTTCACCTCCCACGGGAAGGCTCTTCTTGAGGAAAAAAAAGAAGAAAAACCCTATCCGGAGGGAGTTTAGTTACCTGACCCGCAGAAAAAGGGAAGAAGGGACTGTGGTGGAAGACACCCCTTTAAATCCGCGGATGGAGAAGCCGAAGAAGGAAGCCGGGTCAAGCAGGGTAAAGAGGAGAAAGAATATCTTTTTCGGGGGGAAAACCCGGGCGATGATAGACGCGTTTGATAAAAAACGAAGGAAAAAAAGAAGACAAAAACTCAGAATACCTTCCCATACTGGCCCCGAAAGAAAAGGGGGAAAAAAAAGATTCTATACCTGGGGTAAAGGGGGACGGGGGGTGAAAAAAAGAAGGGGGAAAAATCAACGACAATAAAAAAAAAGGGTTGCAGGTTCCCGCAATTATCTGCCATCAGAAAAAAAAAGAAAATCTATGATCACAAAGAAAAAGAGAAGAGACTCCCGGGAAAAAAAAGGGAGAAAAAAAACAAACTTACAGACCGAAGGTGAGAACTCCTCCTAAACCGAAGGGGGGGTCTACAACCCGAGAGAAAAAAAAAGGGGGGGGTAAGAAAGAGACGCCTGATATGAGGGGAGGGAAACGCTTAAAAAAGAACCATCACACACCGGGGTTCCCAACTCCTTGGCCGGCTCTGCCCCGGAAAAAAAAGGGGAAAAAGCCAGAACCAGCACACCTCGCAAAAAAAAAATGGCTCAAAGAAGGGGGGAAAAAGAGTCGCGATCCATGATAGAAGAAAGACTCAAACGCAACTCCTGACGAGAAGAAGGAGACACCCTCTTACAGAAGAAATGAAGGAAACAAAAGACCGCGGAGTCAGAAAAGAAAGAGGTCGCAGGTAAATCCACAGCAAGAGAAGAAACAATTGGACACTACTTTGACACCGTTAAAACCCCCTACCAAGAGGGAGGACTACTACATAAAGAAAAGAAGAAAACCTACCAGCGGCCAGAGAAAAAGAGGGGAAAAACACACCTCGAAACTCCTCGAAAAGAAAAGAAAGGAAAAAAAGAGACAAAAACAGCCTTACAAACCAGATCGTATTTTCGATCAAGGTGAAGGAAAAAGGAAGAAAAGTACCCGTTCGCAATTACCAAAAAAGGGAAAGAAGCGCCCTCAAAAAAAGAAAAAAGACCGAAGAAGTTTTTGGAAAAGAAGAGAGATAAACCAAAAAACTGTAGGAGGATTAAATATAAGATTTATGGCAAAGAGGGGGGGAAACTGTGATTCGGGATGAGGGAAAGGAGGGGGAAGGGGCCTTTGTAAAAGAAAAGGGAGGCGGCCGCCCGTGGAAAAGGGGAAAAGGGAGAGGGGAATAAAGGCTAGGGGGTTGCTGGTCCATTCTTGTGATTTTGTTCGAAAGGGAGGGGAAGGAAAGGGCCGTTTCGAGGGGGGGAAAAAAGAAGGCAGGAGGCGTCTGGTCGGGGGGGGGAGTCACGGTTAAGAGGTTAGTAGTAGGAAGGGGGAAAGGGGTTTTTAAGGTTTTACCCCCGTTTGGAAAAAGGGGGGGGAAAAAAAATGGCCTTTTCTAGGGGAAGAGGGGAAATGACGGCTACAAAGGGCAGAGGAAAAGCAACGCCGGGCGGTCGGGAGAAGGAGTCGTGTATTTCGCACTTCTTATTATTTGCGTTAAAAAAAGAGGTCTGCCATGTAGGAGGAGAGGGGGGGAGCCTCTGTAACGAAAGAGGGGTGGGTGAAATGGTTTGAGGGGGGGGACCGAAAGGTTCTTGTTGTTCCCGGAAAAAGGAAGGCCAGGAGGCCAGGGGGGGGAGGGGGGAAAGAGGTTTGAAGTGAAAAGTATCCTTATCTCTTCTATGATGAACTGGGAAAAAGAAAGTGCGCAGTGGGAAGACACCGGAGGAAAAGTGTGGGGGAAAAAAGGTCTGACATGTCTGGCGTTATGCGCGATCAAAACGAGGCGTCCGATAAAGGGGAGTGAGTTATCATCTCGTTGATGGTGTCGATAGAAAAAAAAAGAAAAAAGAAAGGACTTGCCCAGAAGAGGGGAGGTTTAATTGGACAAGAAGCCCCTGGGAAAAAGGGCCTCGAATTTGACCTACATCAAAAAGCAGGGAAACAAGCTGGGAAATGAGGGTCGCGGGCGGAAAAAACGCGTCGATCATCAAAAAAACAAGGATACAAACCCTAATATTATCGGGTGGGAAAATTACATCTTTGAAAAGTACGGAAGAAAAAAGGAAATCAGACTGGATCGCAAGGGGACACGTGGGGGACACCCATTCATTACAAGGAGTCGCAAGGAAGGAAAACAGCCCGGGAAGGGGGGGCTGCGGGCACGAAAAAGAACGCCCATCCCTTGTTCGGTTCACAGGGGGGGGAAAAAAAGAGAAAGAATCCGCGAGCAGGGGGAGTCTTGAAAAAGGGAAAAAACATGCCCTCCAGTGGGGAAAAAGAGGGGACCATCATCCAGCACGAGAACCAGCGTAAGACCAACGCGGTAAAAAACCGGGGCCCTCCCATTCATTGCTTTTCTACTCAAATGGGAAAAAAAAAAAAAACAGGGACCAAACAACCGGGAAAGGAAACAATTTTCCCTCCAACGAAAGCCCATCATTTCACGTCATGGGAAAAAGGACGCTTGAGGGAGCCCCAAACACCGGAAAGGCCGCACTCCTGGACCCCACGCAGAAAAAAATAACGGGCCTGAGGACGAGGGGGGGGTCCGCACCCCGCCGGGAGTGTGGCAAAAACACCCAAAAAGACTGGGGGAAAGTCCCATATAAAAAGGTCCTCCCCTCAACCAGAAAAAGAACTCGGCAAAAAAAAAGTGGCGGGTCTTTGGAACCCGGGGGGGGGGGGGGGGGGGGGGAAAAACTCAAGGGGGGAAGGAAAACTCCTCCAAAAAAAGGGGAAAACAGTCGAGGGGAAAAGAACTCCCGAAGAAGTTTTATAGCGGTCTCCCAAAACAGAAGAAGGGGAGAAGTCGCTCACCGGAAAAACGCACACATGACACAACCATTTTCAATGGCAATCGAGGAGGGGTTCAACAAAGGGAAAAAAGGGGGTATGGAAAAGTGGACGCAACAAGGACAAGGAAAAGGCCAATGAATCTTTTATGCCGTGTAAAAAGAGGGGAAAGGCGGTGACAAAAATCGCTATCAAAAAGGAAAAGGGAACATAGATAAATTTCTTGGGGGGGTGGGAGAAGTGGAAAGAGCTGCTGTGCAGGGGGAGGGTGGAGTTTTTCTGCTTCCAGACTTGAGGGGGAAAGGGGAAAAGGGCCAACTCCCATGTTAAAGGGGAAAGTGAGGCGGCCAAAGGCCACACGAGGTGCCTGGTAAAAAGGGGGAGAAGCAGCGGATTTTTTTTGAGTTTCCTTAGGATCGTTTAAGGAAGGGGAAGGATCTAAAGAGAGAGGGAGGGACGTTTGGTTGGCTTAGTTTTTTCGAAAAACCTGGGCGGGAAAGGAAGTGGTTGAGCAAAAAGGGAAGGGGAGGGGACCCGGTGGGGTAGGCTTTGGCCAGTTTGCTGGAAGCGGGAAAGAAGGAGGGAAGGGGTTTCCGTAGAGTTGTCGTGAAGGGGGGGGGGACTCCTCACATCATGTCATAAAAGAAAATGATTCCATGAACGTGAAGATGGGAAAGCCCTGAAGGGGGGGGGCGAGGCTGTTCCACCGAGGGGGGAAGTTTCCGTTGTTACTGGCAGGAAAAGGGGTGGGGGGTTAGGAAAAGGGGGGCTTGAAAAAAAAACCCCCTTCCCGGAAGGGGCAAGATTAACAGATGCGTGGGGGAGGGGAACGGGTTTCGTAAGGAAAAAAAAAAGGTGGGCGGTTTCTAACAGGGGTGAAAACTCTGGCCCTTTAATGGGTAACTTCTTCGGTTTTAGGGGGGGGGGGACTGCAAAGGGAGGGGGGTGGAGGCCGACCGGTGTTCCGTCCCTTGTTTTTTGGGAAAAGGGGGGGAAGGGAACTTTTGGGGTCTGGGAGAGAAGAGGGAGAGGTATAAAGACTGTAGTGTTAGGGTCACAAAGCCCCTCTTATATGTTTCGGAGGGGGGGTATCGAAGTGACCGTCGGTTTGGGGAAAGAAGGAGGATTTTTGTGGCGAAGGGGGGTGCGCAAATTTTGTTTGATGAGCAAAAAGGTCCACCCAGGGGGGCATGGCGTCGGGAGAACCTGGATTAGGAAAGTTGTCCGATTTGTTGTCCCGGGGAGGGTATCCGCCATCAAGCGGGCTTTTTGTTTGGTTGTTGGGAAAGTCGCTACGAAAGGCCTGAAAAGGAAAGAAGGAGGCCCAAGCGGGACCAGGTTTGCCTTTTATTTGACTATCTTAGAAGGGGGAAAAGGGACTTGTACTTGGTGGCAAAAAAGAGCCCCAGAGGGGAGACACAAGCTTGGGAAGGGAAAATGTCAATCCCACCCTGGTGGGAGAGGGGAAGGTTGGTTGGAGTTGGGGCACAAGGGGACAAATGTCAACTTCCCCACTTCCTCGTAAAAAAGAAAAAGGGGAAGTCGTGGTGAAAAAAAAATCAAAGAACGGTCTGAAGCGAAGGGGGGTTATCACCGCGGTGGGGGGGAGAAGAAAGAAGGGGTTGATGGGAAGCACGCAGGAAGAAAGGTGACGGAAGCTGAGTCGCCTTGTACCAAGAAGGGGGGGGGGGAAAAGGTTTTAGAAGAGATCCGAAACAAAAACAACCTGATGTATTATGAAAAGAGAGAGAAGAAGACCTATGGGGAAGGAGGCCGACTGAGGCAAAAAGGAGAGTGAGGCGCTCACAAGGAAGGACGGGGACACCTGCTGTGATTACAAAAAGGACCGAGGCAATAAAACCGCAAGGGGAGGGAGGGGTTCCCCCATCGAAAGGAAAGAACAGTACGAAGAGCAGGACAAAAACGGGGGGGGACCTTGCCCAACGCACCAACCCGACCGATCATTAAAAGAAAAAGGTTTTTGCCGACCCGAAAAAAAGAGGGGGAAGGACCTGCCAGAAAAGGGGGAGGGGGAAAAGGGGCGGTGGCCAACCAAGCCAAGACCGGAAGAGAAGAAAGACGTCCCTAACACTAACTCGAAATGCCAAGAAAACTTTTAGCGACTTGGAAAAAATAAACCATCACCGCGAGAAAGAACGACGGCCATCGAAAAAAAAGGGGAACGGGTCAATCTCCAAAGATCGCCAAAAGGGGGGAAGGTCCGCCCTAAAACAGGGGAGGAAACACGGCAGAAAAAAAAGAAAAGACTTGGCTCAAACGACGGAAACACCCGATCTCAAACCATACGCCAACCTCATCATAAAAGGGGGAAAGAAAGAACAACCCCGACAGGCTGATAAAAAAGAAAGAACATATAACACACAGAAGGGCCGGCCACAAAAAAAAAAAAAAAAAAACAAAAAACCACCTGGCCTACACCTGGGGGGGGGGAAAAGAAAAAAGGGACCACCCAAGAAAGGGAAGGACCCAAAATCACAGGGGACAAAGATCAAGACCATTCACCCTTCCCCTCCCTTAGGGGAAAAGAAAAGCCTGACCAAGGACCCCCAAAAGCGAAGAACCATCCATACAAAAAAGGGAAAAAAGGATGGGACTAAAGGACCTCCCTAGACTTTCTGGTCAGCCCAAGGGGAAAAAAAAAGTGCGAAGGAAAAAAACATCACTGTGGCAAAACCAGGAAGAACAAAAGGAGACCGGTCAAAAAAGGAAAAGGGAAGGGATTTATCAGCCTCACGCCTTGAAAAAAAAGGAGAAAAAAAGAATACAAGATCAGAAGAAAAAAGAAAGAGCACCCCAGCTTCCAAGATACCGCATACCCCAAGGAGAAAGCCCCGGGCTCACCCATCCAGAAAAGGGAAATACGCCAGGTTTGGGAAAGGGAAAAAAAACGGTTCCCCTAGGAGGACGATAAATGCCCACTTAAAAGAAGGAAAAGAACACACCGAATCCCTCTTCTCCGTCCCGTACAAAGAGGGGTGAAGAGGGGGGAAGAGAAGAAAATGAGGAAAATGAGAAGGTAAATAAAAAGGGGTTGTCATCCGGGAGGGGAAAGACGATTCCACCCTCCAACAAAAAAAAAAGGGAAATCAGCTATTGAGGGAAACGAAAACCCAGCAACGGAGAATGTCACCCAAGGGGTAAGGGAAAATAGCGATGTGTTCACGCCCAGGTCCCGAAAAAGAGAAGATCTATGTCCGGGCAGGGGAGAAAAGGAAAAAGGGAAAAAAATTCCTGACGAGGAAATGGTTGAAGCCCTCATGAAAAAGGGGGAAAAAAAGGGGAGGGTCGGTTCCGGAAGCACTTTCCGACCTTGAATCGGGGAGGGAGACCGCTATACAATCGGACGAACAAAACCAGGGTCAAGGTGCCCACAAGAAAGGAAGGGGGAAAAAAAAAAGACGCGTGAAGAAAAAGAGGGGGTTGCAATTTTACCACCCTACCCGCCACTTGGGGGGGGGTTTCGAGGATGGAGGGGAGCGGATGGGAATTACCGTCGTGGGGGGGGGAAAAAACGGGGATCTAATCCAGAGAAGACGGTCCAAAAGTTTTTTTGGGCCTGCCGTGCTAGTGCCGGAAAAAAAAAAGGGGGGGGGTTGGCAGGTTGCACAAGCGGGGGAAGAAAAGGACCGGTAAAGGAGGGGAAGGAAGGGGGTGGGGCCGGTACTGGGTGAACACGGGGGGGGGGGGGAATTATGAGACCATCCCTTACTGTCTGGCCGGGAAAAAAAAGAGAAGGTTTGGTGAAGAGGTTTTGACGAAGGGAGAACTGACTGCTACTGCCACATGAGGCCAACGGGGACCTGTGTCGTCACAGACCGAAAGAAAAAAAGTGGAATCTTTGACCTGACAAAAGGGGCCTGGTGCAGGGAAGGAAGGGTGAAGTGGCCGCCGAGACCCCAACAAAAAAAAAACCAAAAAGCATATCAAAAAAAAAAACAGAGGAGGTAAAAAAAACGGCCGACCAACAGAAGGGAGGTTGAATCACCCGGGAATAAAAAAGAGAAAGCTCGGGGAAGGGAAAGGCCGTTGTAAAGAAAAGGAATGGGGTCACAAGGACCTATAGAGGTGGTCTTAGGTTCTTCTCCGAAACATTATTCTACGCTTTGATAAGGAAAAACGCAGAGAAAAAAAGGGGAGAGCCGGAATGCTTTCAAAGAAGAGAGGGGACAGGGCCCATTGGTTCTTTTGACGGGGGGGAAAAGAAAAGAACGCCGTGGGAAGAGGAATCTTGCAAAGAAAAAAAAAAAAAGCAACGCGATTATAAAAGGAAGAAATGGCGACATGAAAAATCTACTCCCGATATCTCTGCCCTAACCGAAAAAAGAGGGGAAAAAGAACTCCGACACCGGTAACGGGGAAACAAGCGCAGGCCCAGGTGAAGAAAAGAGGAAGAAGGCGGGAAAACATGCAACCTTCACCCGCCCAAGCAAAAAAGAAAAAGAAAAGGGGGCCGTCCTCTGCCCCCGGGAACAGAAGGAGGAAATCCGAAAAAAAGGAAAAGCAAAAGGCGGACCCGATGAGAAAGAGTCCTAAGCGTCTCCTGCACATTTCCCTCCAATCCCTCCAAAGAAAAAAAAACGAGACCCTCCTACCGAAGAAGAAGAAAAAAAAAGGGAAGGGAAGCACTCGCCCAGAGGAAGTACAGCCACATCCTACATATAAAAATAAGTGGACGGTCCAAACCCTGGAACCCCTACCAAAAAGAGGACGTAGACTAACTACCTAAAGAAGAAACCCGACCACGCCTAAGAAAGAAGAAAAAAAAGCAGAAAGCCTCGGCCTAACAGGAAAAAAAGTCAAAAGCACATCTTACCATCCACCATATCATTATTTTGAAAAAGAAGGAAAAAAAGAGGCTTCCCGCCAAGGTAAAAGGAAAAAAGCCACCGGACCACTCGCTAGAACTAGGGAAGCAAGACCACCGAAATCCCGACGCAAGAAGGGGGGGGGGGGAACTCAA
>Ga0179591_1272520_pt1 | contig 13349 bp, 17 predicted proteins | sample CZOMad2_1_08_16f_FD_182891 | JGI IMG/M metagenome (GOLD analysis project Ga0179591, IMG submission 182891) | Vadose zone soil fungal communities from Angelo Coast Range Reserve, California, USA - CZOMad2_1_08_16fungal (PacBio error correction) | ecosystem: Environmental > Terrestrial > Soil >...
ATCTGGGGGTATCTCCATATACAGAGGGAGAAAAAAGGAAGCATCGATGGGAAAAAAGGCATTCTCATTGTCGGGAGCGCGGTTCTGGGCTAGAAAGGGACGAAAAGAAAAGAAGGCTCTTAGAGCGGAAACACAACTTCTCCGCCTAGAAAGGGAGTAGGGGAAATAATTTTACAAAAGGGATATCTAGGAAATAAGGAAAAAGGACCAACACACACTTTTTTTACGGATAGGAACGGCAGAGAAAGGGGGCCCAAAAGGGGACAATAAGCCGGTAAGGTCTGCTCTGCAGCCCCTTAAGAAGAGCATCATTTATCCCCAAGGGAGAGCTCTGCGAAAAAAAAGAAGCCGAGCTTTTGCACCGACACGACAGTAACGACATAACACGAAGAAAAAAAAACTTTCAAGAAACCGCCTCTTCTGAAAGTAGACGCTTGAAATAAAGAAGGGGAAGAGCAACCTTAAACGATAGAAAACCTGCGCGCCAAGCTTCGCACCATCAGCGCATAAGAAGTATGCCGGAAAAGTCCGGACAAGAGAATACCTACTGTCGACGGCGGAAAATGAGAAAAGATTGCTCTCTCTGGAAAGGAACCCAGAAAAAGGAGGCGTCGGCTCGGCCGCGTAGGGGGGGTGGTCAACAAGGAGGGAGAAATCGCATCGTCCTCCCACTGGGAGAAGTTAGAAGAAAGAGGGGAGAGCCGACTGTTACGGTCCTCTCTTTGACCCAACTGTATACCGGGAAGAGGCTCATTGCCGGGGGTCACTCTCGAGGGGCGGGAAGGTTCAGGAAACCCAAAACAAAAAATCGGCAAAATCTCCTTTCGAACGTGGACCACTTTTTATTTACGAAAACACCTTCATCGGGGGAAGAAGGAACCTTGGGGAACTGGCTAGCCGGAAAATTCCTTATCTTCATCGGGGGAGTTCACTTTCAGAGGGATAACCCTAGAGGAAGAATACTTCTTCGACTAAACCTAAAGGGAGAGGGGAGAGTCCTAAAGAAAAGAGAGCCCTTGAGAAAAAGGGAAAAGTCTTTTCGTTTAAGAGTTCAGGATCGCGGCATTTGGGGGGAGGGGAGAGAGGGGGGGCAGACTCTCGTTCTGCTAAACGGTGGGAGGGGGGTCTCTGAAGGAAAAGAAATGGGATCCTCGGACCTGTTTTGAGGGGGGGTAGGAAAAAGAGTGTGTCTTAAGAAGAAAATCCTCGTCTGGGGAAGAGGTGGGGAAAGGAACTTTCTTGAATGGATTCGCGGTGGGAGGAGGTGGTTTGGTTCGAGATCTCCGACGAGGGAAGAAAAGGGGAGGGGGATTCGGCTGGCTGCTCAGCGAAAAGAGTCAACCTCAGGGGGAAAAGACGGAAGGGGGGAGGGGGAATGTCGGCGGGCTTAAGAGGCTAGAGAGCGCCGTACGGAGGGGGGGGTGCTGCCCGAAAAGATCCCACCTTTCTCGGATAGAGGATCACTCAAGGGGGAGAAATTTACCTGCCAGGGGGGGGTGGAAACGAGGGGGGGTGATCGCTTTCAGGCGGGGTGGGAATAGTCTGGAGTCACCAGCGACGGATGTCGACTTCGAACACGTCCCGGAAAGAAGCAGGTTTCGGCTTCCTGATGTCACTCAAAAACCCGCGCATGGGGACCGAGGGGGAAAAGGAACGTCCGTCATCGCTTGTTTGAAACAACGGCCGTCTCCATAGGCGACCGGGCGGGGAGGGAAAAGGGGAACCAGGTGCACCAATCCTCCCTTCTGTGTAACCCCGAGAGGAAACGATAAGGCACCTACGAGGGGCAGGGAAAAGGGGAAGCTAGTAAGCTTTAAGGTAAGACCAGGTGTTAAAAAAAAATCAGGGGAAGGCTTATATCTTCCTGTGAAGCGGGAGAGAACGCTGGGCCTCTGGGGGGGGAGGGGCCGATAAGATGCCCCCTACATCTCCTCAAAATTTTTCGTCAGGCCTTTTCGAATAAAGGAGGCATACGAAATTTGTCTGAGAAGGCTTTTCCTCGAACTTGAGGAAAAACCAAAGGCAGATGGGGGGGGCTTTTTGAAAAAAAGGATGAGGGAGGCTCCGAGCAATATTGAGATTAAAAAAGAATAGGGGGGGGAACGAGGGGAAAAATGCACGGGGACAGGGAAAGTGAAATATGCGCTGGAGGGGAACGGACTGAAAGAGGGGACGAAAAAACTGTCGCGATTTCCTGGGGACAGAAGGGCCGAACCGAAAAAAAAACGCTTATAATGAGAAAGAGTTAGCTGTTGCTATCCTGACCTGAAAAAAAAGAAAGTAATGCGCCGCGCTGTGGCTGAAGGAAGAGGGGAGGAAAGGGTGTCGCAAGCCGGACCGAGAAGAGTTACAAAAATGTGTCAGGCCTAGCATCTACAAACGGAAAACCCCAGGAGAATACAGAAATAGCAAAAAAAAAAAGAAACGAATGTGGGACGGAGTATTCGAGAATCCGGGCCAAAAAAGGATTTCGGGGCCAAGGCGACATACTTATATCAGAGCCGACGGGGCTCGGCAGAAAGAGGGCGGGGCTAATCTCATGCACAAAAAAAAGCCCTAACGAAAAAAGGGACCGGACCTTCAAAGGGAACGGCCAAAGGGGCTTTCAGTCGGGAAAAATGGGGGGAATGAAATTCAAGGGAACTAACCCGGAGGAAAAAAAAACCGTCTCCTCATTCAGGAAAAAGCCAGTTCCAAGAAAATAACAGGGGAATCGCTCATTGGGGGACCAAGAAAACTCCGGAGGGGGGATACCGCTATCATTGATCAAGGAAGAAAAAAGTTGTGAAAGGAAGGGGAAAGGGGAGTGCGGTGAAGGGGGGGAAAAAAGCAGCAATCATGATCTTACGCAGGCGGAAACCAACTTTGCGACAATCAGAGGGGGAAAAGGGATTTCTCTAATTCTGTAAGATCAATATGTGAGGCCGGTAATTTGGGGAGAGGGGAGAGGAGGAGGTTCCATCGTTTCGTTCACGGGAGATATAACAGAAGGCAAGAGGGGGGCTGCTGCAGAAAAAAAAAAATGATCTATCCTTATAAAGGCGACGCATGGATGGAAAGTGGCGTGATAAGGGGCGTCACTTTTATGGTACTGGGGGCTCACGCTGAAAAACATGGCCGAAAAAAAGAAAAGATTATTCTTTTTCAAAAAGCCTCAGAACAACCGGGAGGCGGGACGTTCTCGCCCGCAAGCACCGGGAAGCCAGAGATAACTGTCAGAGTTGAATGTGGGGGCCCAGGCGGGAGGACGCCGGGAAAAAAAATCGTCACGTCAGGGAGGGAAGTTCATAATTTAGAAGGACAGGATTGGAGGGATGATTGAAGAAAGGGCATTGACAACCTCTTTCTCCGGGTGTCGGAAGGGGATGCTCGTCAGCATTCTCTTTAGGGGAAAAAAAGATTGAAAAGCCGGATAAAAAAACGGACGATGTACCCTCAGATTTCCAGAGATCAAGAAGGCCTTGGTGAAGAAGAGAAGAGGGGAATCGACGCTAAGTGGAAGAAGGGAAAGCACAGACCGCGCAGGAAAGTGACGAAAAGACCAAAATCGGTGTGGAGGGGGGTCTCCGTCGGAAAGGGAAATCGTCCTTCTATTTCGGAGGAAAATTCGAAAAAGACGAACCGATATGGAAGAAAGGGGGAGAAGCTTGCAAAAGAAAAGAAATAAGATGACGAGTAGACGCAACTCTGAACTCAACCTACTGATGCTCTTATGAGAAATGCTCAAGGTGCTAAACAAAGGGGAAAAAGATTCACTTCGATCAGCTACGTTACAAAAGGCACATCCACAGAGGAGAGAAGAGTTAGCTGCTCATCAAAAGAAGGAATCGCTCGTCCCGTCCTTTTCGCCAGATCATCGCGGGAAAGGAACTTCGCCTAAGGGGGGGTACATCCTTGCTTATCAAAAAGGAGGGGGTGAGGTTTTTTCTCGTGGGCTTTGGACCTAATTGTCCCTCATGGGGACACAACAGTGCGTTGGCAGTAAACGCTCCTCTCGAATGCCGTTTCGAGGGGAAAAGAGCCCCTTCAGACACGAGCAAAACCGAACGATCGGGGACAAAGTTCGGATTTAGCACTCACTTTTAGGGGAGACTGGGCACAACGGCAAGAAAGAACCTTTAGCCGCACAGGCAAAAGAAGAACCTTAATCTTTGACTGATGGGGAAGAGGGAAGAATGGGAAAAAATCCGGCAATTCGCAACAGGGCCTTTCGCCTCGCGGTTTGGGAGGAAATCATCCGAGAAAAGAGGAACAATTGCGTCCTCACAGGGACGAACGAGCGATTAAAAAAAAGAGAAAAGAGAGAGATAAGGAAGCGATTAGTCTCTGGGAGGAGGGGGGGGGGGGGGGGGGGGGGGAAGCGCGAAACGAACGGGGGAGACAACCATGCTGCGAACGTACGAAGGTGCCGAAGTTGGGAACGTCAGCAGGGGGAAGAAAAAGGAAAGATTAAGGTCCCGATTTTTAACGGCTAACTCGCGGAAGAAGGGAGGGTTTGTTGCACTAAAGGTCAAAAAAGGGGGGAAGAGGAGAACAATGGCACCGAAAGGGGGAAGGGAAACTCTTTTTACTCGCGTGAGCAGTTGGTAAAAAAAAAACATTGGAAAAGAGACTGCACTTTCTAAGAGTTTAGGGATGAGTTTCAATGAAGGAAGGGGGGGAAACGCAACCCTGCTGCCAATTAGGGCAGGAGAAAAAATGGAAAAGTCCCTGTCGAGAAACGCGGAGGGGGAATGGACATTCAAACAGGAATGAGACGGATCCATATCAGAATACTGCGTAGATAAAGAGGAATCGATTCACGCCTATGTTTATGAGAAGAAGCTATATATAGAAGATGGGGGGGATGAATTGCTTAAACTAGATTCATAAGGGAAGAAGATGAGTTTCTCAGAGAAGGAAGCGTGTTATGCAGCAGAGAATAAGGGGGGAAAAGTTGTTTAAAACAAAGGGCGATAAAGAGACCCTCGGGGAGAACCCATTTTTCAGGGGGGAAAGAGGACTCCCCTCACTTCACACTCGCCGTTCAGGGGTTTGTCAGGGTTTGTTCCGAAAGAGAAAGGGGGGAGAGAATTTTTACTTATCCGGACGGGACAATAACAAGTTCGGAGTCACTCGGGTTGGGGGACGGCCGGGTTCTGTGAGGGACTGTTTCCCTTCAGAGCGCCTCGGAGTAAGGAGAGTCCTTCGGTATGTCCGGAGGGAGGGAGTCAATAGAGGGAAGGGGCCGAGAGTTTGCGGGAGAGATTTTGCCCAGTAAAAGGGAGACAAAAGGAAAAAAAAGAGAATGCTGAAAGGATGCACGTAACGCAAAGGCGGGGTCAAATTCCAGTGAGAGAGAAGAGTGCAAAAACTTCGAAAAAGAGGACATCGACATGACGTGAAAAAAAAAGAAGGGTAATACGATCGTCATGTAGAGGGGAGAAAAACAGCGAAAGGCTGCAGTTCAGCAAGGGTTAACTGTGGACGGGAGGTTGTCGGCTAACAAGCAGGACCTGGGTCGGGCATTGCGTTTGGGTCGCCCAAAAGACTGGGTTAGTCGGCAGGTTCCGCCTACTTATGAAAAGAAGAGGGAGTCTATAAGGGATACAGTAACGCACTCCATTTCTAACAGACAGGAGTCGCCTGGGAAGCGCGAGAAAAGAACATCTTCTTCCAAAGTGAGTTTTAACATAGATAAGGAATGTAACCTCAAAAGAAGACGCCGATCAAATACCGCTCTAAGCCTCGAAAAGGGGAGATCTAAAGAGCCATCGCATTGGATTGTGAAAATGGACCCGGGAAGGGCGAGGTTAATTAAATCCTCGTGAGGGTTCGAAAAGGGGGGGGAAGAAAAACAAATTTCTTTCAGGCAGCAAGTCCTGATAAAAAGGGAAGCGAAGCCCCAACGCCGGAGCGTCAGGTTCTAGACCATTCTCTCTTAAGGTACTTGGGGAGATTTTCGAAAAAGGAAGGGACTTGCGCTAGTGAAAGTTACATTTCTTAGGGGGACTCCCCATATTGAATTTCATGAATCACATTGTGCTACTTAAGGGGGGGGGGGCAGGCCCGGGGTGATTCTTTTCAAAAGTTCGTGGTGGCGGACTGGCTCTTAGAATCAGATTGGGGGATCTCCTCGATGATGACCGGGGGGAGAGGCCTATACGTAAGGGAAAGAACTCTTCGAAAAAAGTACTCCTTTATCTCGGGGGGGGGGGACCTGTAGACGTATGTAACATTTCTTGGTTGGTGAAAGTCGGGGGGGGGGGCCCTTTGCTGTGATCGTAAAAGTTCAGGGGGATATGATCTGCGAAAAGCGTTCTCTTTGGGGGGGAATCGGTCCGGAAAACCTAGGAGGAAAACCCTTCAGCAGTTCGGACGAATAAGAAGGACCTGTCAGGTCAGAGGAAAAGCTCAGACCTTCGAGACTAAAGGGAGCGGTTTAAAGGCGGGACTCGGAGAAAGCGTCATCGGAACAGGGTTGAGGGGAACGCGGGAATTCCTATGAAAATTCTAGCTCATAAAGAGAATGTTAAAGAAGGGCAAATGGCGAAGGGGAGAGTTCTCTTGAACGAGATCCTTTTGGGAGCGCTGAGAATCCCTAAAAAGGGTCACAGCATCGACCAAAAAGGATGAGGAGGGAAAAGCACTGTCAGGGAAAAGACCAATCGAATGCTAGCAGAGACTGCAGACCAGTCCTAGGAAAAATGGGACTACACCCTCGTGAGAACTTCTGTCAATCGGAAAGAGGAAACGAGACACCCAGATTACTATGAAAGCGATTATCGTAGGAGGGGGACTCCGAGGAGAACTTAGACCAAACTTAATCCTAGAGATTTACCGACAGAGGAAAGAGAGCTTCTATTCAACAAGGGAAAGAAACGTTGGAAAATGAGCGTTTCAGTTGATTAGAGTTTCCCACGGTCGCTAGGTAGGTCACCTTGGGGGAAAAAACGGCCCGCGGTCGAAGGGGGGGGAGCTATTGTCGAGGGAGGAACATGTCAAGAAAAGTCGTCATTGAGGCGCGAGGAGGGATAAGCGACGTCTTTTGTTTGGGAATAAAGGCCTAAACGGTCCTTGCAACCAACAAGGGGGGAGTCGAACATCCTTCGTTATGAAAAGGAATATTAGAAATCATTACCAAAAAAGTATCACTACCGGTTGCCAAAAATCCCCATGGAAATGAGGTCAATCCCGCCAGGAGGAGAAGAACTTCCCATGTTGGCAGGTAGGGGGGGGGGGAAAAATTCTGGTTAAGTCGCTCCAAGCATAGACGAATAACCGCCAAAAGGCAACATGAAAAAGGGGTGATCACATGATGTTTACGAGAGGAGGGGAGCCAGCCGATCTCACCTAAAAAAGGCGAGAGAGAGGAGCTCATCACCTGGTTAGGTTAACCAAACCATAGAAGAGGGAAGAATCCCTTTATGACAGCAAGGAGGGGGGGGATTAGGGACAACCCTATCTAGTCAGAGAGACTTTGAAAGGGCGTGTCACGACGACAAAAAAGAACCGAATACTCTATACGCAAAACCGGTTAATGAGAAAATCAGAAGGGATTATCCTCGAGAGGAGGCCCCAAGACTACTGTGGCAAATTCCGCTGAGAGAGAAAAGATGGGCATTTGGAAAAAAGGGAAGATTGGGCTGCAGCCGCCAGAGGGGAGGGAAAGGAGAGGTCAGGAATACTATTAGAACACTAGAAGTTGGATTTACAGACGTTACCTGGAGAGGGACATATATCAGTAGGGAGGAAGGAACATCGACCCATAAAAAGAGGAGGTCAGCAAGGGGGGGGGGGGAAAGGATATTCCTTTGAGACGAAGGGGTTTCAATCAGAGGGGGGGGAACCTTGAGAAAATAGAGGATTTCGGAAAAAGAGGTGGCACTAGAATTTAACATTGAACAAGATCTTTGACAACTGAAAGGAGGGAAAGTCTCCCTGTCAGAGGGAGGGGGGACGCCGTCTTTCCAACTTCTTGGAGAAAAGGGCGGAGAGGGAACGAGATTCTCAAGGGAGGGTCGCGTTTAGCCTGTACCCTCTATTTCAGAGGAGAAAAAGGTTAAGAGCCACAAGAAGAGCGATCCCTCCGCCTTCAGGGATAAGGGCGGGAAAAGACGTCCGCAGAGAGCAGGTAGGAGACGTACAGTCCGCCCTTCGAACGGTCAGAGAATGCTGATCTTCGTCACCCGGAAAAAAATCTCCTCGCAGGTTGGAGAAAGGGAAAAAAATTTTTCTTGCGAAGGGAGGGAGAAAGCGTGGAAGCGAATGTGCTACGGACCAAGGGGGGGGGGAGGGGGGCAGGCGGGTTGATCTTGCCTAGCTGCAAAATTCCGCTCGATTGGAAAACCAGAGGGAGAGAAAGAAAAGAGGGGCCGCGTTTCACTGTCTGGAGGCAAAACATCCTCGGCAAAAAGGGGCGTCAGCTGTCCGGTAGATTGGTGGACGCTGATGCGCGGTCTTAAAGGCTAAGAAGAGTAAAGGCTTCAGGGGTGGGAAGAAAAGTTCTCGAAACGGGGAAGGGGAGACTGGATGATAATCGCTACAAAGTTTGGGGGGGGCCACGACTGAAGAACCCCACAAAGAAAAAACCAAAAAAAAAAAAACCCCACAACAAACTATCTGAGAAAGGTCGAGGTACGTCGATTTGGAGCCACCTCTTACGAATCAGAGGAAGGAGTAGATAGCAAAAAAAAAAAAGCGCAATAGTCGGGGGGAAGAAAAAAGAAGAAAAGGGGGGGATTAACGGGCGAGGCTCATCAGCGCGAGCTGGGAAAGGGATATCCCTCGATAGAGAAAAAAATATATAGATCGAGAATAAAGAGAGAGGGCCGCAATGATTGCTCCTCTCAGTAAAGGGGGGGATGGGAGGGGCTCCCAAAGAGGAGAATGCGCTGTGGCTGGGAGAGAAGAGGCACCCTATCTTCTCATAGAGGGGCTGCCCACAACTTCGCAAGAAAGAAAGATGCACAGCGCGAAGAGGGGGGGAGGCGAACGTTTCAATACAACACCGGGACGGAGGAAAAAAAAAAGGTCCAGCGCAAAAGGGACGAGCTAAAAACACGAAAGGAAGGGAGGAAGATTTGGCATCCCTTGGAAGCCCATCATAGAAAAAAGGAAAGAAGTAAGCTGCAAAGAAGGGCTACTTTTCCGAGCTTGGGACCCGACAGGTGAAGCAGAAAGGGTTCTGTGCTGCGGGAAACGCAGAGCGCTGTACGGCCGGCGGTCGTCAAAAAGAGAAACCGCTTAAGTCCTTATCACCGGAGTCGATTCCAACCTCGGGGAGAAGAAAAAAAGAAGCAAGCAGAAGAGAGAAAAAACTGCGATGAAGAAAGAAAGAAAGGAAAGGTCCGCACTCTCCATCCGACCTAGGGATGTCGTACTGAAGAAGAAGAAGGCTCTCTGCTGAGAAAAAAAAGGAAGGCGAACTCCCTATCAAGGAGGAGGGACTCGCGAAAAGGGGGCGCTTCACAATGCAGAAAAGAAGAAGAGAAATAGAGGTGGACAGAGACACCCTACCACGCGAACAGAGAAAGGTTTATAATCTCAGGGGGGAGAAAAAGGTTACGGTCCTATTACCTCGGAAAAGAGGAAAACACCCGACAGGAGACCGCGCCATAAAACCTTTGAAAGGGCTTTGTCACTCTCGCGGCTGAATGGAAAAAGAAAGGAAACACGATCAGGGGGGGAAAAAGGAAAGGCGTTATATCGGGAGAGAAAGGTCGAAAGGGGGAGGCCACGGGAGGGAAAGTAGAGGACTCCAACGGCATCGTCGAAATCCGGACTTGGCGAGTGGCGAGAAGTCCTGATCTGCATGCCAGGGGAAAGGGGAAGCGCTCCTCTGTGGGACAGGCAAACAGTCTGCGGAAAGAAAGGAGCGCAGGGCTTCGGCGGCGGCGAACAAACACAATAAATCAAGGGATTGTCCACCTGACAAGGATCGCGGCAGGTTGGGAAAAAGGGCCTACTCTGGGGCCGGAAAGAGAAAAGAGGTTTTATCAGGAGAGATTGATTTCTTCATTAAAAAGGGGGCCGCTCCTCGAGCCTTTTTTTAGGGGACCGCCCATGGGGGAAAAAAGCCGCGGCATCGACTATAAAAAAGACAGGGGACTGGGGGCGGGTGGATCGCGGTGAAAAGATTAATAGGTGGGTCTAACTTATCCTTTATTTCCTCGCGTTCCTCGGAAAAAAACGGCTGGCTGCTAAGAGGAAAATCCGATCGTCAACCTCAGGGAAAAAGGGAAAGAGTTTGGAAAGGGGGGCTTCGGCATAGGGGGAGAGCAGCCGTCGTCCCGAAGTGTAAACAAAGGTGGGGCGAAAAAAGCCCCCTGTTCCCGGGCAGGAGAAGGGCTTGATTGCGTACCCTGTGAGAACCCCCGGTTCACGGCAAACGAGGGGAGGGGGGGGGGAAGGCTTTTTGGTTCGGGGGATCATATTAAGGACGCCGGATCGGCCGAAAAGGGGGATGGCCGTCACAAAGGTTTCGGCTTAGGGGAAAGAATGTCGCATGGCTGAAAACATTTCCGGACGAAAAAAAAAGATGACGAAAGAGGGGGTGTCCATGTTGCACGCAACGAGGGGCAGACCATCGCGAAAAAGATATCGGGATGCGCCATTGACAGTGGCCAATCTCCATCCTACCAGAAGGGGAAAACAAAAACTCTCATTGAAACCTACAAGTGGGACGGTTCATGGGTGTTAACGGCGCCGTCCCGGGAGGAAATCACCTATACCAGTGTTGGAAGGGGGGGACGCCTATGCGTATACGAGAAGAGATTTCAGCATGATGTCCTCGTGGGGAGACGATGCCCGCCTAAGCCAGACTAAGAAAAGGGAGGGGGGTCGAATGTCGAATCTTGACTTGTAGCAGAAGGGGAACCCCCCCTTGGGGGCCCCTTTTAACCAAAAAAAAAGGGACGAAGCTTTTCAAGGCGCGTGGACATCCGAAAAGGGGGGTGTCCAGAGAGTGTATGGAGGACGCCACAATAGGTATGGCGACTCGGCAAGAAAAGAAAAAGCGCCATTGCCCTGGGGGGCCCATAGCTTGAAGAGGGAGAGGGAAGAATCGGACTTATAGCAAACGCGGGAAGTCGGAGAGGAGAGGGGGGTTTCTCCTAGAAAAGGAAGGAGAGGGGGGGTGAACGTGAGATCTTCGGGTATAGGGAGTATCTTGGATATCAAGGACTGAGGAGTCCGCCAGCGCTGATGGGTGCTTTAATTCTTGCGGGGGGGAGCCTAGAGGGAAAGAATCTGAAAAGAGCCCGAATGGTTGGGGGGAGTCATATCATCTCCACGCAAGAATCCCAGGAATAACAACCAATACCTAAGGAATGACGAATATCACGAAAAGCCACCGCCATGGTTACCCTAAGTATTCTCGAATAAGGGAAAAATGATTTCGGGGGGGGGGAAGGGGTTTTGCGTACGAATACGTCATAGGCAGACGGGGGGAAAAAGAGAGAGGCTATGCTGAGAAGGTTCCGAAGCAGCAGTCAACGGAGAAAACCACGAACTAAAGGATAACCAAGACCTTCCCCTGCCGGCAAGAAAGAAGGCTTCATTCAACATTATTTAAGGGGGAATATGTTCTTTTCCCACGAGAAAAGGGAAGGGAAGCCCAGAGGGGCCATTCGACAAATTCCAGTTCAAGACGCACCGATCCAGGTCAGCATCGTGAGAAGCTCTTAGAAACTCTCCGTCTTTGCGGGAAAAAGGCAGGTGATAGGGGGTGCTAAAAAGTTTGAAAGGGTTTTTTTCCCGTTAGGGGTTCGAACCAGAAGCCTCAATCTTATCGTTCCCGAGTTCTCGGTCAATGGGGGGCAATCAAAGAGGGGAAGATTAGCGAGGGGGAGAAAGGTTAGATGAGCACGTGGGTGTTTGGATCTGAGAGACTCGGGGGGGAAAAACTTTATCTATTAAAGGGAGAGGTGAAGAAAGGCCGCGCTCAGAGCAGGAATTGTCATCGGCGACTCATATGTGGGAGGCACCATTGGCGTGAGAGCGCACTTTTAGGGGAAAATAGACTCACTCTCTAAGGAAAAGGGAGAAAAAAAATGGCCGAATGTTTCGGGCGACAAAGCCATCGCCAATCTAACAAAGGCTTCGAGGGGGACAACTTTCGCTCCGCGACAACGTACAAACTAGAAATGCAAAGCGATTGCCCCGAACCCGAAGGTCGCAATGGCAGGGAAAAGAAATCGATACCGCCGTTTCAATCTTGTCGAGGGATAGAAGTTCCTGATTTTCGAAGAAGTTGTGTTGCAACTTGGGGGGCTTGAGGGTCCCTGGGAAGGGATAAAAACAATTCCCTATCTGGGGGGAGGGGAGGGCAGGACTTGTATCTGCCTCTCGTCAGACGGATTGGAATCGGGGTGGAGGGCAGGGGGGCGGATTGTCATGCGATCCAAGAAAAGACTCGGCCGATGACCGGAAAGCTGATGCGTTAGCCGGACAGAAAATGGGGCCGGTCGGTGAATTACCGGACTCGAAGAGATCAGACGCAGAAATTACACTCCATGATAGAACACAGGGCCCCCCCAAAAAAACAGGAAAAAAATAGTGACGCCGAATAAAGATGTTCTCGCCTGAGAAGAGGCTACGTCCCATCTAATTTCTAGAATTACAAGGACCAAAAAACTTACTTTCGATAATAAGGTCTTTCCAAGAAAAAAAATGGGAGAAACGGAGATGGCTCTCTTTATCGCCACCTGGAACAACCTCAGCCGGGCTTGCATACGAGAGGAGGAAGTTGTTCTCAAGAAAGAGATTCTACAGGAGGTGGGGATCTTAAAGTACATGGCCATTCACATCTCAGCGTCTCCTATCAAATTGATCAGGGGAGAAAAATCGTCTTTACTCTGGGAAAAAAGGAAGGGTCCGCACGCGCGCTCGGAGTAAGCGCCCGTACAGGTGGGTTCACTGGCCATCCGTCCGCGGGGGGGAGAAGGTTCCTTCACTGGAGGGAAAAGGGGTTTCCTGAAAGGGGGGTACATACAGTTTGCGCTGGCACCAAAACGGGTGATGAAAGTACGGCGGGCGAATAACCGCTTCGACGCAGTTCCGGGGAAAAAAGATTTTGCCAATGTAAGAGAAAATGCAGAACCTCTCGTCCACCGCAGGGAAGTCAACGATGGGATTCCTGAATCCATGGGGGGGCTGCCTGCAAGGGGGGGTTGAATTCTTGGCACACTGGGGCAATGGAAATCCAGTTAGAAGGCCCGGCCATAAAAATCGGGACCGTAATCTTTGACTTGGGCAACTGCCTTTTGAAAGAAAAAAAGGGAGAAAAAGGGAATCCTTCCTTCTGGCAACGGGAAGTTCGAAGTTCGTTACTGAGACTCCGCCTAAGAATTCAAGTGCGCCAACCGCCT
>Ga0179591_1148255_pt1 | contig 13347 bp, 7 predicted proteins | sample CZOMad2_1_08_16f_FD_182891 | JGI IMG/M metagenome (GOLD analysis project Ga0179591, IMG submission 182891) | Vadose zone soil fungal communities from Angelo Coast Range Reserve, California, USA - CZOMad2_1_08_16fungal (PacBio error correction) | ecosystem: Environmental > Terrestrial > Soil >...
ATTTTTCTGGAAACCTCAGGGAAAAAACGTAAACGTCTTGGGGGGGCACGGCAGGGGGACTGCACGTCTCCCTTTGGTCAAAAAACAAAAATCTTCTCATTTCCCCTGTTTCCGGACCAGGGAATCACCTCGTCATCGAAGAGAGAAAAGAGGTGGGGGGCGCTCCAGAACAAGGTAAAACAACACGAGGAGGCTAAGCTTAAACATAATTAAGTTCGTCTGTCTGCAACATATAAGGAAGGGAAAGAACCACACCCCGTGAGGGGGCAACCCAGGGAACGGGGAAGAAGCCGCTTTCACAGGTCTCGTTACTCCAAAAGAAGGGGAGGAATAGAGAAAATCCTTAGGAACCCAAGGGGTTTCTCTTTCAGTGGGCCCCCATGCTTTCGTTCCAACACGGAAGAGAAAGAACGGAACATCGGACCATGAAAGAGGGGGACCAAGATCGGCAGTCAGTCAAAGACCGATGGGGAGTATCTGGGAAATCAAAGGGCGAGAGATGAACCTGGGAAACGAGCCGTCTGGAGTCCCACAAGATCAAACGCCCACCACAAAGCCTAAAAGAAAAGAAAAAAAAAGAATGAAAGGGGTCGAGGGGCTTCGTCCGTCCAGGATGGTACGGAGCCCTGTCAGGGGGGACCCCACTGGGGGAGGGAACTTTTTACGCTACCATGCCTTGGTAGGGGGGTCATCGTGAGCACCCCAAGAAAAAAGACCTTCCAAGGGGGAAGGGAAGGGGCCCGGTTCGACGAGGAACAAGAAAAACAGGGAAAACAACGCCGGAGTCTCTCCGACGCAAATACTACGTAGGGGTAAAAAGAACGAAAAATCCCCAAGAACGTGGCTAATGAGGCCGGGGACGCGCAAAAAAACAGAAAGAGGGGGCCGAGGAAGGGGGGGCGGGAAGGGTCTAGGGGGGCTTGAGTGGGCAAAAGCAAGGCCAGGAAGGGGACTTTTAAAAAACGGGCAAAACATCAATCGTCCGGAGGGGACAAGGAGGGACAGCGGGAAACGGGGGGAACCAAAAAAAACGTTTAAACAGAACAGGCCTTGTGAGGGTAGGGCAAACAACGAAGAAAAGAAAAAAGGCTAAATCGTCGCGGTTACCTGTTTATTGCCAGGAGGTAACAAAAAAAGGGGCGAAAGGGAATGACGGGCGTACCTTATTAGAAAAAGTGACGGCTAAGTTATCCTGGGGCCTAGGTGAAAGCCCGAAATCAGGGGGGAAGGGGGTCTCCACATCAATAAACGAATACAAGAAAAAAAGGCGGGAAGACTCTGACCAGGGGAAAGACAAGCTTAGGGGGGATGTCGGTGGCCGGAATTAGAGCACCAAAAAGGGTAGACCGGAGAAACGACCGTTGGACCTTCAACGACGAAAAAGAATGGGGGGGCATTCCAGAACCAAATTCTAGAAGTTCAGAGGGGTCTGGGGCGTCGAGGAGGGAAAAACGGGGGACAAGAGGGACCACTTGTCAATAAGGGGCGTGCCAAAGAAAAAAAAAGCAATGGCGCAATCGAAGGGGGGGAGAAGTAAAGCATCCGGGCCCGGTAAGGGGGGGGGGGTTGTGAAAAAGACCTGAAGCTGCCTACGAGTCATGACTCCACAAACTTCTACGTGAAAAGACAAAAGGACAGGTCAGAACTCGAAAAAGGCCAAGACTCAGCCACAAACTCGAGTGCAGCGGAGGGCTTAGCATAGATCCCAGAGTTTTGCAAAAAGATTATCAGTCTTTCCTCGAAAAAGCTTACACCTTACGCACTTCAGAAGGAAAAAAAACTGCACTGGCCACCCGCTCCTAAAAAACTTAAGAAAAGGGAAAAAAAAGAAAAAAATCTAGGAAGTCCTGCTTAAGCCTTTAAAAAGAGAACTTCAAAAGGCATGCAAAACTGGCACCCCAACAAACCATGGGTTGGGGGGGGGTTTCGCGCTTCCGGTTTTCTCGAATATCTCTCCAGAAAAGCACTTTTAGCGAAAATGACCGACGGTGATCGATGGAGGGTGGGGGAGCAGGGGGTGAGTGGTCATGCAAAGGTTGCCAGTACTTAAGACTGACGTTGGCCCAACATGGTCAAATTCATGGTCAAGGGGGAGCAGAGGACGATAACTAGTACATCGAAATCAACACCCAGGGAAAAAGAAAAAACGGAATCATCTGGAAGGGCAGTCTTCTTCATCCGGGGAACGGGCTTATACTCGGAAGAATAAATACTGGGACTGCCAAAAAAACAAGACAAACGGAAGGGAGGAGGAAAAAAAAAAAATATATATATATTAACAAAGAAAAGCCGAAAAACCTGCTGCACCTATTACTCTTGGGGGCAAGGAGCGGGTCGTGCCGAGGCCAGGGTAAAATATCCGTGGGTCCGAGTCACTGCAAGACCTATTAGATGTGGGCGAAAATTGATTAAAGTCGGGGGAAGAGGTAACATGAGAACAAATGGGGAAAACCTAACTCTTCGGGCGGAACTGGGAGAACAGCATCCGCTCGGAAAAATCCCCGTACTAGAAAGAGAGCCGTGAATGTCTGCCGGCTAAAGAGGGGGGGGGCAGATTTGTGTCACGAACTATTCTCACACAACTTCCCAAGAATTCCAAGGATGTAGACCAGGCGTGGGGGGGGTGGGAAAGCGTTGTGTGGGGGGGGCCGTAAAAGGGGGGGAATCAGCGTTGGTGTTAAGTACACTTGTCAAAAAAAAGAGGGGAGAAAAAACATCCCTTCAGGAAGGGAAAAAAGGATAACAAGGGCCGATCTTTAAACAAATAACACCATTAACGTGTCCCGCACTTTAGCCGGGGGAGCGTTGAACGGTTCCCGGACGAGAAAAACGAGACCCAGAGGAACTCTGAAAAAGGAAGGTCAACGACTAGACCCCCGTACAAAAAAGAGGGAGCGGAGAAGGGAAAACCAACGAATTGGCTAAAGGGGGCTAAACAGGGGCGGGGCTCGAACACTAAAAAGGAAATGGTCCCCACAGAACACAGAAATATGCGGCGAAGAGATTCCATAATACCTTTCGTAGCCGTTGCGAAAGATGGGACGTAGACCATGCCCCGATAGCGAAAAAAAAAAAAAAATAGAAGGACGGGGAAAAAAAAAGAAAAGAAAAACGGGGAGTAGCCGAAAGTGAAGGGGACGCTGGAAGGAGACTCACACCATAACAAGGCCATAACTCCAAGAGAATATTACGAAGGGATCTGGGGGGGAGCACGAAAGCCCGAAGTAAGGACCGACAAAACCAAAATCCCTTCAAAGTTGTTTTTTTTTGTGAAAGGGTCAGAAGAGGAGCCCAAAAGACGAGCGATGATGTCCGAACAGAAGGCCTCTGAGGGGTCCCAAAATTAATCCCACCAACCCTTCCTACATAAACAAGAAGACCGGGGAGACGGCCGGAACAGCGAGATCAAAGGAGAAGGAATTTCTAGATGGGAAAAAAACGTTAACAAAAACTACTATGGATTCCGAGGACTATCTCAGGTGGAAAGGGGGAACCCGCTAGTGGCCTCACGTCGAAATGAAAGGGGGACGATGGAAAAAAGGGTAGCAATTCTCCATGCAGGCTCAAAAGAAAAGAGAAACTCTACAGAGGGGGGGGGTCCAGCCAATTTCCCGCCCTAAAGGGGGGAAGGGACGCGCCAATCAATTTGGATGATGAATTAGAATGCTTGTGACCCGGATGTGGGGAAAAGACCGAGGACGAGAGGGAAAGGGTGTCGAGAAAACCGAAAGACATGAGTACCTAAAAAAAAAGAATCGGAAAGCGTCTGGGGAAAAAAAAAAAAAAAGAAAGAACGAAAAAAAAAAAAAAAAAAAAGAGATGAGAAAACCTACAACGAAATGGAAACTGCACACGTGGAGGGCAACAGAAACCGGGGAGGGGGGGAAGGGAAGAGGACGAGTTTCAGGGCGCAGCCACTTTAACAACACTGGGAGAACCTAAAAGAAAGTCAGTTCAAAAAAGGAAAGGTGTGGGTACCAGGTAAGGAATGCGTGACGCCGAAGATGGAAAAAAGGAAAGCATAAAAGAGCCGGCGGAAAGAAAAGTTCCCAAGGAAAACAGGAGCAAAACCTCCTGAGGAGATTCAAAACCGGCAAACCCAAAAAAAACTAATTCTAAGAGGCAAAAAAGGACTTAACCCGCCAAAAAAGCACACCCCTACAGAGGGAAATGGAGGTGGCAAGAACAAACGGGGAAAAAAACCACCAGGGTCCTCAAAAGGGGGATCCTCCAAATCGGACGCCCGCCCGCGCCACCACAAACTAAATTAAACACCTAGGGCGAGGCCTTCTCACGCGTGAACCGGAGGGCAAAAGAAAAGGGGGAAACGCAAGAAAGGGGAAGAAAAAAAAAACACGGGGGGGGGGGTAGTGTATTCAAGGTGCCCTACTGAACTCGTAAAACTGCATTAAACATTTCGTGATACGAAGAGGGAAGAAAATCAGAGGGGAGCAAGAAAGTGGAAAAGAGGTGCCCCGCAAAATCCATTATGGACGAGGTGTGGGAAAAAAAGGCAGCGTAAAGACGCGCGCAAGAAAAATCCGCAAAGGAAACCAGAGCCGAAAACCGCTTTAGGCAAGATGACGAGTAACTCGGCAAAAGTGGAACGTCCCAGAGCCCGTCGCCTTTTCCTCGGCCTGGGAAGAGTAAGCGAGGAGAAGGAAACAGTGCAACGGACGAGTCATGGAATAAAGGACAATTACATTATGGGACTCCGCGGCTAAAGTCACGCCCCTACCGGTTTCAGGAAAATGAGCAAAGTCGAGAAAAAAGGTTGGAATGCGCGAAAACCAAGAAAAAGAAGGGACATAAACGATGGGGGGAAAGGACCAACGTAACCCCGGAAAACAACCCCCGTCTGGGAAAAAAATGAGAAAAAGCCACGGACTGGCATATGTGGGCCGCTGTTGGATGGAGGGAAAAGGTCAAACCCGGAGGGGCGAAGTAAGCGGATGAAAGCCGTCAAGGTTAAAAGTAACACGCACAAAATATCATGTTGGCAAACTGATCTTCAAAAAAACCCTCTCCAGGAAAAGACAAAGGGGGGGATAGAAGCGAGGACGAAAGATAGGGGGAATGGCTCGCAAAAATAAAAAAAAAGTCGTTCGAAAAAAGAGGGGTAACTGAACCTATATAAAAAAAAAGAAAAGGATGACGCGGCCCCAAGCACAAGGCCCCACTCGTGGCCGACCGCATCACGCAAGAAAAAACGAAAATCCGCTCCACAGGCTATTAAAAAAGTGGGGTAGAAAGGAGCTTGGCTGAGAGAGGGAGGCCACTGGGGAATAAAAAGGACCCGCTGATCAAAAAATCTGTTTGATTCTCAATCACAACAGGGTCAAAAAAAGAAAGATAGCTTCTCCGAGAAAGGCCCGTCCAAAAATGCGCAACCACGGCTCCTCAAAACACACACCATGAAAAACCGAAAGGGGAAGAAAATAAAAAATCAGGGGGAAGAAGAATTGCGACAAGCGAATTGTAGGGGAAAAGAGCCTCAAAAACTACTGTTAAACTCGTCTCCGACTACTGGTAAGCAATGAGAGTGTCAAAAACCAAAAAGTAAATAACAAATGGACCAGATCCCTCGTCAAATTCTTCAAAAAAGAAGAGTAAAAACTCAGATATGGGCAGTAAGCAAATGTATGGAGAGGAAGGGTCCCCAGGAAGGGAGACCAGGTAGTTCAAAAGGAAAAAAATCGGGAAAAGGTGAGGGGGCCGCAGGGGGTAAGAAAGTGAGGGTAGAAATTTTCCGGGTAACAAAGACGCATTGTCCCGAAGGGGGGGGACGGAGATAGAGGGGGGGAATTTGCGCGAAGGCCGAAGGGAGTGAGGAAACAAAAAGGGGCAAGACGACCCCATCCTCAATGGACGGCGCGGGGCACGGGAAATGGGAAATTGGGGGGTAAATAGAGAAAAAGAAACAACAACTGAGGAGGAGGGGAAGAGAAGAATGGAGAGCCCAAAGAAAAAAAAACCGATTACACGGTGCCGAAACGGTACATACTAAATTTGGACGCAAACTGGGGCCATGCCAGCCTCACAAAAGGGGGGGGGGGAAGGTCACTATCGCCGCGACATCCTGGCTATCTCCGCTAGAGGGAAAACGCGTGCGAATCAAAGTTTTGAAACTCGAAAACCAAAAAAAAACCTCCTCAAAACACACTCTAGCAGGGGGAACTAAAACGTCTAAAACGGGACACACCGGGAAAAAATCACGAGTTGGAACCTTAAACGAACTTTGAGAAAGGGAGGGACGCATCCATCTCAAAAATCAAAAACCTGCCCAAAAAGAATTCTCTCCAACACACTAGGACGGGGCACGGGCCGGACACTGGCCTCTTCCAAAAAGGGTGTCCAGTCTCTGGTGGGTGGCAAAGAGACAAGCGTGAAAGGTCGGGGGAGTCCGTCCGGCAATCATTCGGGGTGAGCCAAATCAAAGCCAGAGACACATAACAAATCCTGTTCGAGAATACTTCAACAGTCCACAGAATCTTGGTCAAAAGCGACAAAACAGCGGGGCCGAAAAATGACTCCCAAAAAAAAAGCATTCCTCTTTCAGGGACGAAAGCCCTGAGTATTCTTTTGGTTTTTGGACAGGGGGGGGAAAGCCGACCTTCCAAAAAACCTTGGAAAATCTGAACGAAAGGGGCATCTGAGTGCCGCAAAAAATCAAAAGTTCCCTTCCCGGCCCCCACATAAAATCTACAACGGGTTTGAATCAAAGATCCCGTGTTCGTCTTCTCTCACGGGCGGAAAAATGCGGTAGGAACCGGAGCCCGATTCAAATGGGGAGGGGTTGAATCAAAAAACAAAACCAATGTCTGCGTGGTATAGGGCCGTTTTCCTCAATGAACGAAAAAAAAAGGGAGAAGCTTTCGGTTTCCGGTTTCGCGCCCACTGGGGAAAGGACTTAAATTAGCAGGGCTAAGTCCTCATAATCCCGGAGTCGGGAGGAGTGGGGTTAAGCAGCCCGCCACCCTGCATAAATCTTCGTGGGGGGTTTCTCCTGGTGAAAGCCGACGAAAGGGATCATCCGATAATTCTGAACTCGTTCCCGAAAATTTTTTTTGGAGAAAAAACGACGCCTGAGGGGCGCCTCAAAGGGAAAAAAAGGAACAAAAAAGGAGGAAAAAACCTTTTCAAAGCTCCTGGGGGGGAGAAGGTGAGAAACAATCCCACGGTGGGCCAGGGGGAGGGTAGGTCGTGAAATGGAAAAAGGAAAGCCCAGTTGGTCAATCCGTTCTTTGAAGCGCAAATGGAAAGCGCGAAAACAAGGAAAATCCTCGGACAATCTTGGGCTGAAAATCTCCTCGGTGCCGTCATCAGTCAAGGAAAGACACAGAGGGTTAGAATGCCTTTCAGGAAAACACCTGACAACCCCTCGCTAAAATAAGAGCTTCCAGAGGCCAACGCGGCCCAAATTTGGCCGCCGGAGACGAGGCCGTCAAACACTTCCAAGCGGGACCTCGCATCTGCTGTCAGTTCAAAAAACGGTGTCAGCTCTGGGAGCTTGCGGGTCGGGGGACGGGGGGCGCGCACCCGTTCTGGGAAAAAATGGCTGGTAACTGGCCCACTAAGAAAACCAAAAAAATTGAAGAGGGGGAGGGGAACAAGATCAACTTTGGGGCACTTTGGTCCCGGACCTGAGACTAAATACGCGCCTAAATAAAATAGAACGCCATGGGGAGGCCCGGACCTCGCCGGACAGGCTTTAGCATCGTATACGCCAAAACACAACCCGAACGGCGCTCCCGGGTCCTAGGGGTAAAAGGGAAGCCGGTGCACCCCCCGCCAAGTGCGTAACAAAAGAACGTCGACTTTTTGAAAAAAAAACTGCGGGGAAACAGCAATAAACTAAAAGCCCGAGGGAAAAAAACGGGGGCTGTAAGCTGTTGTTTTTAAAAAGAAGGGGGGGGAACGGAATTGGGCCGTACCGCCGCAATGCGTAATCAATGATCAACTTTTTGGTTTTGGTGGGAAGGCAAAAAAAGCACAGGCACTGCGGTCCGGGTTGTAGAAAAAAAAAATTCCAAAGTCCGCCATTGTGGGACGAAGTCGCACGGGCAAGGGGGACGGAAAGGGATCCTCAAGGGAGATGAAAAAAAACGAAGCTTTGAAACACATGCGACAGGTCCAGATCTTCTTACCGCATGACCGCTAAGAGAGCAAGGAAGGGGGGTCGTCCGTCTGCAAATCATTGGTCCTCAAAAACTAAAAATCCACCAGCCCGGTGGCTCGCCACGCAATCGGTACGGGAACAAAAGTTCGTTTCCATTGGCTGCTCCCTCGCCCGAGTAAAACAAACAATCGGGCCTGGTACAAAGAAAACCCTCAAAAAACGGGGGTTGGGGTCTCTGTCTTGTGTGTGGGCCCCGGGGCAAACAGGTTCACCGCCCATCGAAGGGAGATAACATACAGACGTACAGACGCAGGGGACGAAGAGGAAGGCTGAATCCTCAATCAGGTTTTAAAGGTCCATCGTGCCCATCAGCTCGAAAAAAGGGGAGGGGTCGTCTCGGTAGGTGCAAAACCTCACCTCCTTTAGGAAAAAAGCCAAAAAACCTCCGAACCAGCGCATGTGTGGGGAGAGGCTCCGTCGTCGGGCGCCGCCCCGGGAGACCACTAAAAAGGTAATGGGGCGCTTTTGAAGTTGAAAAAAAAACTTCTCAAAACTGACCTGGGGCGAGCTCGATAGCGACCACCGAAACACTACCAAATGCCAACCAAGGCCTTCGACGATGCAAAGGGAAAAATCGCTGGGGGAAATGGGAACGAGAGCGAAATGGAGCCTCCATCCCTAGTAGGGAAAGAACCAAGGAAATAGCCAACCATGTTGAAATCCATTCAAACTGTCAATGACGGCTTCGCCCTCGGGTCTAAACAGGGGGCCCTGGTCCGGATGGGGGGGTTTCTCCTTGGGGTGGGAACTGGGCAGGAAGTTGGGGAAAGCTCTAAACTAAGGGACTGTGGGGCAGGCCATCAAAAGATCGTGTCTTCGGCTAAAAAATAGTGGGTGAGTGCCCCCGGGGAACTTGGCAGGGGGGCTTGGGAAAAAAGGCCGTCAGTCTCTGGTGCCCTAAAAAAAAAAAAAGAAAATGCGTCAAGTCAAGTCTTCAAAAGGCAAGGTGAAAAGGAATTTTTCTGTCGTCTTGGAAAAAAAACGCCTACCGGAGCAAGAAGTATGACCTCTACGTCTTTGGGGGCTAAAGGGGGAGAGTTTCCAAAGCGCCGGAACATCTCACAACCCGGGTGACCAAGGAATCTTGGGATGGGGGGGGAAAAAAAGCCTCAGTAACCGGATCAGAACCGGAGGGCGATCGGAAGGTACTCAAATGCCCCGAAAAACTTCAAAAAAATTCTTCGTTCCTTCTTTGTCAGGTGGGGAACATTAAAAACTGCCGAAGAGACAAACCCCTTTCTCCGGAGCACGCCCTGGGCCGGGGGGCCGAGGTCCCATACAAAAAAAATCGAGGGTGTTAAAAAAAACGTCCCAGTAAAAAAAGGAGGGTAGATTGTCGCAAAAAAATGGGGGAAAGGTTCGGCCTCTCGGGAAACTGCAAAAGCCGAAAAACTCCTGTGGATAACAGAGCCGGAGGAGGAAAAAAGAATGGCGCAGATACGGCTGGGGTATGGGGGAGACCCTTCCTCAGCAACAAAAAGTCCAGTAAAAAGAGTTTTGGTTTAGCCTCGGCAGCCACCGCGGGGAATCATGTCACACATTTATGCCTTCTGAAAAACACAACCCCATCCGCCGGACACCTGAACCTAAACACAAACGTCAAACAAAACCCTGCCCGGGGGGCTCCGAATGCATCAATGAAAACTTTCCTGGGGTCAGAACATAAGGGGCATTCGACCCAAAAGGAAGAACAGTCGCATAATGAACATTCATAGGGCAACGGATAAAAAAAAAGAAAAACCGCAAACGGTTGGATCGAGCTCGTTGCGTCAAAGACGGGGGGAAAGACAGTCAAACGAATACAATGTGTCAGCCCAGGAACGGGTCGTCGACCTCAAAAGGAAAGTTGAACGCCGAACATACTAAATAGTAAGAGCGGAGGAAACAGCAAGTCATGGCCACGACGGGAACATTGTCTTTCGGGGGGGGGGGGGGAAATGGTCTCGGCCCCCATCTCAAAGCAGCGACCAAAAAATAACGGAATTCACGCACTACTCAGCCAGCCAAAAGGAAAAAAGGCGGCTGGCCTTTCTGCGGGGGGAAGTGGACAAATCACAAAAAACAACGTATTATTAGGAAAATATATAAGATAGCCCAGATCAGACGCAGGCAGGGGGCACGATTGGGATCTGGTACGAGTGAAGGTGCCGAGTCAAAGAGACATGCAAAGAAGTGGCGAGTGGCAGGGGGGGGCGGGTCCGTAAAAAGTACATCCCCTTGTAGAATATTCGAGAAAAGGGCCGGAGAAAACAATGGGGGGCATCACCTGAGCATGGGGCTGTCCTAAATGTACGACAATCCGACGTTAGGGGGGCCAAAAAAACGGTAGAATAAAAAAAACCTTAAATTTCGTCAGGACTAAAGTGGGGGGGGAATCGGTGTGGTGAATACGGAAAAACAGGGGGGGGAACTAAACGTACCTATCTCTAGAAAAAACAGTGGGTCTTGGTTGAAAAAAGGTGATGGGTTGGGAAAGATCAATAGTCTCCTGTTAACTCTTAACGAGGGGGCAAGCCGATTCCTCACACCCAGGGGCCTGTATAAACTGCTGATAAAGCTAATCAAGTCGGCCAAAATCCCCGTGTCCTCCTAGTGAACGAACACAAAAACTGGTCGAAACTGGTAAAGGGGACAGTAACGCTACTCGTCACCCACATCTCCAAAATCGGGGGGTGCCTGAAAAGGATGGACCAAATAAACTATTGCTCGAACGATCCCCACCCAGTATTGCAGAGGAGGGGGGGGAAAAGGGGGCAGGGTCCAAAAAAAATAGAGTCAATGCCACACAACTCAAAAGAATAAGTGGCTTTTTGAAGAAGAGTCGGGGAGAAATGTGTAAAAAGAGAAGAAAATGTCGGCTATTTATGCGTGAAAATGACCAAAAAGATTCGGGACGACCATGAGAGCACCGGGGCGGGAGGGCAAATATAGCAAACACCTAGTTGCCTAAAGTGCATGAGAGAGAGCGCCACAGGCCAAAGACCAGTATCAACAAGCTAAGATGAGCTAAGGTGCGACGTTTAGCAAAATCGAAACCAGCCAGTATTCCAACCGACGCTGACACTACGAGGATCCCACGACTAAGTTGAGGCCGGAACAAGAAAGCCTTCAGGCTTGAAAACCCCCCAGGAAGCAACCGTCAAACCTCACGAAAGTCCCTACCCGGGTCTGACGAAGGGTCAGCCGAAAAACAGCCATGAAAGGGTGGAAGGATGTCGAAACAAACGGGGGCCTAGGCAATATCGAAAAAACGTTTAAAAAATTTCCCAGAGTATCTGTTGAACCGAGGGTAGAGTCAGTGACATTAGACGTGGTCGGGGTAAAAGGATCATAACATTCATCTAGCAAAGTCTACCAGCGGGGGGGGCAAAAAAAAACCATTGGACAAAAATCGTGAACGAACACCTAAGCCGAAGCAAAAAATCATGGAGACTGTCTGGAGGGGGGATGCCCGGAAAACCGTGCATTGGTGGGGGGGGGGGAAAAAGAAAAAAGAAAACAAAGAGTATAGGGCCCAGTGAACAAGCAAAAGTCTGCCGATGGATAACTGAGGAGTGGCGGAAAAAGAGGGGGCCACACCTCGGGAAAGCAAAGTCTGTTTTAAAAGGGGGCCGATCTGCTGCTTTTACTGAAAACTGAAGGGGCAACACCAGAACAAAAAAAGAGAGGGACAAGAAGACTAACGGGCTGGGAAGGCAGAACTTGTGAAAACAAAAGGGATTCCAACGCGGGCAGAAAAATTCTAAAGACACGGTGGTGAAGGGAAGGGGGGGGAAGGCGTGCTACGGAAGACTTTCGTAATAGAAAATGTATTCCCCGGAAACTGAAACCCTGCTTTATTGAAAACTTGTCGAGCAAGAGGAGGGGGGCTGGGGGGGAGGGGGCCGAGGAAGAGACCCTGCTAGACCCTAAGGAAAGGAAAAAATGCACTATTTAAAAACTAACTGCCAAAAAAACCCGTACTGGAGGTTGGGACAACGACCAAAACGTGGAGGCCCAAAAGCCCAAAGAGCATAAACGACCACAGGCCGATCACAAACAGTTAAGAAGGAATCACGCACACCCTCTTTCCGATGACCTGTGAAAAACCATTGTCAACCAAAGAGCTGTCAAACGCCAAAGTGAGAAACCGAAGGGGTCCAGGGCCAACAGGACGCTCAGCGTGGGGGCCGAGGGAAAAAAAAAAAAGGTGCACCTAAACCAAAAGTGATTCGGCCGTTCCCAAAATGTTGGATAAAAATCCAAGACTTCATCTGGGACACAAGAAGACAAAAGACCAGAGAGGGGACCAGCGAATCATCAGGACGAGGGGATTACCAACTCTTGAAAAACGGCGCGCCAAAAACCTGAAAAAAACCCTTCAAGAAATCCAGAAAAAAGACGGAACCGAGGGGACGGGGCGAAGATGACAGTAAGAGGCAAACAACGTGGGTGAACGTCAAACTGGCGGGGCCGGCGGCCAAAGTTGGACCGAAAAGGGAGAAGAAGACTCCGATTATGTAGCTTTGGGCAGGAGATTCAAATTCCACCCTAACCTAGGATCGGAGATTTGAGAGTGCCGGCAACCGCGGAGAAAGTCCGTCCAGAACGGTGGTCGTAGAAAAAGGAAAAAGTCGACGCTTGGGGGCCAGAAAAGCTACATAAAAACGCAAGAAGTTGCATCGAGAAGGGACCGACCGGGGACTGACCGGCCAGTAGGATTTTCAAAACCACAGAAACAGTGCTGGGGGGAAAGGGGGTGAGCACAACGTGAAGGTTAGAAATCTGCTCCGAAAGGGCGAGGCGGAATGATCACAGTTCCGGAGTGAAGGGAGGAAAAACCAGCGAAAAAAACAACCATCATGATGGAGCTTCATTGTGAACAGCCACATTCGACCGAAGGAACCAAACAGGGAGACGAGCGGCGAAAGGGAAGGGAAAGTGACATGCCGACAAAGCACCGGAACGAGCGGGCCTAATCTTTAAGGAGGAAAGGCCCGATAAACCGGGGAGACGATGAGCCGCTACCCATAAAGCCCCAAAAAAGAACAAGTCGCAAAAAAAACCGACAAGGGGTCAACCCCACCGGGGCTGTAAGGCCAAAACGGTGGTAGAGAGGAGCGGAGGCGGCCAACCGAAGAGGACTCTCTGGAAGAACATGATTTAGCAAAGGACAAATCCCTTCCAAA
>Ga0179591_1257027_pt1 | contig 13347 bp, 14 predicted proteins | sample CZOMad2_1_08_16f_FD_182891 | JGI IMG/M metagenome (GOLD analysis project Ga0179591, IMG submission 182891) | Vadose zone soil fungal communities from Angelo Coast Range Reserve, California, USA - CZOMad2_1_08_16fungal (PacBio error correction) | ecosystem: Environmental > Terrestrial > Soil >...
GCCAACCGAATCGTATCCCAGGGAGCGACCGGAGGAGGAAGAAGTCAGCTCAGCTAATAAGATTCCATTTCAAGTCGTTTTCTAAGTGAGGTGATCCAGGCAAGATCAACCCGGGAGGTTCTCCGAAAAGGTTGGGCAAACAATATCAACCAGGTGATTTCGCCATTCTTTGGGGGGTAAGAAGAGGGCATTCACTTTCGCGGCACAAGAATGAAACACGAAAAAAAGAATCGCGGAAGATGTGGCTACTTAAAAAAAGAAAAGACACGTCACCATCCCTCGGTGACAAGGAGGAAGGTGACTGCGGTACGTACGAGAGGCTGCAGAGGTTGCTTCTGCACCAATTAGTCCCTAACTCAAAGCCCCAATGCAAGCAAATGGGGTTGGTACCGCCTGTGCGGGGAAGAAACACTACATGGCAGTCTCTCCGGAAAAGAAAGTGAAAGGCTTGAAGGGGAACGTGGTTCGCCGGCACGCGGGGCCTAAACCCGAGAAAAGAAAGGCTGGTCCTAAAAGAGTGCTTGGATCACCACATACCAGCGGGAGACGAACGCGAAGACCAGCGGCCATAAGGGGAGGGGGGACGCCTACGAGCTCGGAAACAAGACTCATGGAAAAAGCAATGGGAGGCCGAGTGGATGGGAGCAAACGTCCCGCGTTACTCAAGCAAAAAAGTCGGGGTTAACCTTGCGAGGGGAGTTTTCCGGCAGAAAAGCTCGCTATACCCAAAAGCAAGCCACTTCGACACGGCATGGCACGCTCACGCGCTTCAACTAATCATAAAGAAAAAACTCCGCGGAAGAAAAAATGTAGCCCGCGGTCCTCACCCTCCAGAATGGTTGAGCGCACAAAGAAGAGGGAGAGTAATAGCCAAAGGGCTAAAAGCACGCTTGCTGAGATAGTCATTCACAATGACCGTCCCAATTGAAGTGAAGGAAATAGCACGATTTCTCCTTGCCGGAACAGAGAAAGGAGATAAAAGGGTTTAAACAATTTGCCTGATGGGCAGCAAAATCAAAAAAATCCGGCCTTGCGCAGACGATGCGAGAGGGAACTTCAAAACCGCGCTGCACGCTCTGGAGGACAAGGTCGAGGTAGAAGGTAAAACAGCAATTGGACGCACTCCTCTCCCGACGGCCACAAACGGCTGGATGGCGCTCAGCGAGACGACTCTATGCCTGATACGGAGGGGGAGGTACATGAAAAACCCTCCCATCTTTTGCTGATCGTTGCGAGGAAAAATATTAGAAGAGAAGGAGAAAACGCGTATCTTTTGTTCCATAACGGTATCACTTGCACTCGCTCACGCCAAAGCTGGGGGAAGAAAATACTCAAGGCTGAGTACGAAGGCGCCACCTCGCGAGGGATCGCGAGTGTCGCAGGCTTACATTAAGAAACACGCAATTTCATTCCCATCTCCTCGGGGGGGGTGGAGGGGGAGAAAGGGTGGTAGTTGGTTATGTATAAAAAACTTATGTTTGGTGGCTTGCACGGAAAAGGGGGGGGGAATTTGAAAAAATGTCCGCCACAGGGTAAAGTAGAACTGCGGGTGGAATACGAGAGAGCCGGCAGAACTACCGCATTTTCCGAAAAGACCAGAGCATGTTGGGGGGAAGAGAGGTGAAAGTAATGATACACGCGACTTAAAAAGTTGTTTTGAGGGCCCGGATTATTGTTGGTACCCTCGGAGTCAGGGGTGGAGAAAAAGGGGCGTTAACCATCATGACGAGGGGAAGTCAAAAAATATACGAAATGGCACAAAAAAAGAAAGGTGTACGCCAAAGGGAAAGTAAACCACATTGAGCAATCAAGATAAACATAGAGCGACAGGAAAATCATGGATCACAAAGAAGGGATCCTGCCAGGAAGTATAAGGGTTCAGGCTGGGGGGGAGTACAAAAAAACAAGGAGTAGGGGAAAATCTGGTTGCGAACCTGAAAAATTTAACAAGCCCAGGACGTACGGGGGCCCATAGAAAAAAAGGGCCAACTTTGTAGGGTCGGCAGCATAAAAGATTATTAATAATAGAGAGGACGCAAATGGTTGAAATGGCGCCGTACTAGAACGCAATCTAGGATGCACGGAAAAACAGGCTCCCGCACGATGGAAAGAAGGTTTTGCGCCCTACCTTTATAGGGGGAAGCAAGAAAGGATTTCAGGAACTCGCGTTATGGCTTCACGCACAAAAGACATCCGGGCAAAAACACGGGGAGGAGTTGTGGAACCGAACAATGTACCTAGCGCGAAATATCGCGCGGAAACAACCGTGAAGGAGCTCTGATGATAAACCATCTAAGAAAACGCGCCACGAAGAACGAAGATCAGTAAGAAGGAAGGGTCAAGGGAAAACGGCAAAATAAGTCACCCTCAGTCAAATTACAGGGACGACGTGGTGTTCAAAGGAATTTACACAGTTAGGGAACAAGAGGCACAAAAGCATTGACAGGAAAAAACTGCAATGCCTGGGCAAGGACTCGCGGAGAGGCAAATTGGCGAGGACGTTTCGCAATACCTATCAAAAGTGCGGGCGCGGCTCCAATTGGATATGACAGTAGGTGTGAGGGGAGGAAGAATGACTACGTGGGAAAACGTATCCGAGAGCAAAAAAAAAAAATGTATGCTCCTTCCCCTCTCGCAGATGCGGTCCCAAAATTTGGGGGGGGAAATTTTGGCGAACTCCGCCAAACACTCGTCATATAACAAAAAGTGGAGAGAAACGTCCCTCTCCCTTTTATGCGGACAAACCCCGTCAGCCCATGTTGGTAGGAAAAATCGCGAGCTTGCCCATTCCTTGATTGCAGTGTAAAACAATTCTTTTGGGGCAGGAGGGGGTCGAAATTGCTCTTCCAACAAAAGGTGCCCAAAAGGGTACGAATAAAGGTGCAGGGCGGGTGAATGCGATGTGGCAGAGTGGTAATATTCGGATTGAGGAAAGTGTATCGGTGATGGAGTGGCGTCAAGGCCTTGACTCATAGGACTCAGCCGCGCCGGCTCGCAGAGCGCGACAAATCGAACTCGCTAAAGAAACTCTAAATGATTTCTCGGAAGAGCTTCTTGGGGATTGGGCAAGCCTAAGAGCAACCAAGGACAGCATCGAAAATCTAGCGAGAAGGGCAAAACACATACGGGCGGTCCCATCGGGGGCCGGTATTGGTGAAAAGAAGCCGGGAAAGGGGGAAGGGGCGGGGCTACAGTCCACCCGGTCGTACACCCCAGCGGAGATTAAGAGATTCACTGATAAATACAAAGGTAGAACACACGGGGGGGGGGGGGGGGGGGGTTGGACAGATGCCCCGTAAAGGGAAACAACTTTGGGGGCAGGGGAGACACACATATTTCCAGAGGAGTTGATTGGGTTTTGATACCGAATCAACCTTAAAAAAACCAGCGATAAAACAGAAATGATAGGGAGCTCGGGCGCAAAAGCTGAGTTCGACCATACAGGTATTCGGGTTATTAGATCCAGTTGGAACAACCATGGCGTCCCTAGGAGGGTGTGAAAGGGGGGAAAACGTAGAAATGGGCGTACCCTCTGTAAAGTACGAGGGTTGAGTACCCTGCAGAAGAGTACCAAACCATCGAGGCATAAAAACCCAAACGCGAAGGGTATCAATTAAGGAAGGGGGGGGCCGGCAAATTCTATGTGCCTTATCCGAATCAATGCTGGCTGGGGAGGGAGGATACGGAGAATTTCCAAGTGACACTGGGGGTGGGCGAACTTGATGGAAACATTAGACACAGCAGGCAAAATTCCCACAAAACCGACAAAGTTGACTCACATCATATGGAAAGTAAACAATAATCACGACGGAGCTGAGGGAATGGATAAGTCTGAATTTCAAGAAAAAGCGTCCATCGCTATCTTCGAAGTAGGGCTACTAAATTGCGCATGGCGTGAAGGGAATAGCGCTGTGCCGCGCTCTATCGTGTCATGTAGAAGACCTTACATGAAAAATAGAAGAAAAAAGTGGCATGGGCGGGGAGCAAAAAGGAACACCTACGGAGTGTGAGGGAAAAGTCGCGCTTAGGACCCGAGAGCATACGCTCTCTCCAAGAGCTACACAAAGCACGGTTCCGGGGAAAACGGGGCTTTCTTAACAAGAAAGGCCTGGCGTTCCTCGACAAAAGAAGGAAACACTGTCAGCGGTACTCGGAAAGTGAAAGGCGGGGAAAGCGCGCGACTTTAAAAAAAAAGAAAAAGGTCCGCAAAAAAAGGGAGTGCTCTTGCGCTTAAGGCCCCATGGTTTCAAAAAAGCAAAGGGGGCGGTCCTATTTGCTCAAAGTCAAAAGAAAGAGGGGAGTCGTTATGAACACTCAAAAATGTATTAGAACTGACAGTGATCCGCGGGACTATCGCGAAACGAATAAGGGAGAAGGAGGAGGTCGAGTGTGAAGGGACTCAAAACGCTGTTCGGCTTACCCGGAGGACCTCTTAGTTCCCTGTGGGCTGAAGCAGGGGGGGGGTGCACCTACTAGGATGCTGCCATGGAATCCGGAGAGCTGAACTAAACTTTTTTGAGAAGTCGCACTACTGGGTGCAAAAAAAGCAATCTCTCGTCCTCAAAAAAGACAAAAGGGCACCCTTTATGGTAGGGGGGTTAAGTAAAATGGACGGTGACTACCAGAAGGCGAGGCCGCAAGGAAATAGCGCTAGCTTTTTTTCTCGACGAGGGGAGGGAGGAAAGACTCAAGGGAGGTGGCCGCTGGAGCGGCGATGGGCTGTACAAAAAGATAGAGGCTGGTTTGAGAACGAGAAAAAAAACACGACAACACCAAAAAAAAAAAAACAAAAACAAAAAAAACCAAAAACCACCACAAAACACACACAACCCACCCAAACCCACCCCCCAGAAAAGAGAAAAAATAAAAAACAAAAAAAAACACCATCAGGGCTTCTAGAGAGAAACAGAAAGGCGAGAAGTTATTTATTTAGTTCCAGCCACGCAAGTACTTCGCCCCACTTCAAGTCAAAAAGGTAAAGCGAGAACTGGAAATTTCTTGTCACCCTTAAAAGGGGCAAGAACCCCAAAAAAGTTCCATGTGACTGGCAGGGCCCGGGGGCGGACTTCAATGTGGACAACCTATGAAGAAAGGAGAAGGAGACACAAATTTGTCCTCCTACCAAGGAAAGGCGAAGGGGGAGGGGTAGTGTCAGAAAATCTAAAAAAAAGAAAAGCTGTACAGAATCATGCATTCATTTCCAGCAAGGGGACAGGAAAACGTGAGGGGTGCACGCATCTCCACCCGAAGAAGAGTCTGTGAACCTGGGGTTGGGACGGGGATTACCTGTACCCGATTTTGAAGGAAGGGGGGGGGGAAAATCAAAGGCGAAAAGAATTGGCAATTTCCTAATTTTCAGGAAAGAAGAACGCGACGAAACGACCCCGGGAAGAGTGTGTGAAGGCCTCATCAAACCAAAAAGAGAGATATGCGAACACCATCTCTTCTTAGCCAGGAAGGGGGGCAAGAAGGCGTCTGGAAATCCAGTCGCTCAAATAATAGAACATGAATAAAAGGTCTGGACAGTGAGGTGACATGTCAGAAAAGGAAAAGGGGAACATGCTCCGCCACGTGGGTGACACACGTATCAATGAGTTTGGCTACTATGAGGACCTCAAAGGGGAGAGGCCCCGCGGAAAATGATAAATCTCTAAATCAGCGCTCTGGGAGCGCGCGCTGTGCAAACAAACCACGTCACCAGAAGCGCTGGGGGAAATGGAGGATACCAGGGTTCACTGAGGAGGAAACGATTTCTGCATAGGTGACTTGTCGGGGAAGAAAAAAAACCAGTGCAAAGGCACAGCAAATGGATTGGGGGGTGCCAATGGCAGAAGTAGTAAAAAAAAAACGAATTACCAGGCCTCAGGGGGGGGCAGATCAGCGCATTGGGAGTTGAGGAGGACTTTCAACGGGGTGGCCAGAAAGCAAAAAGGCGAGAATTCTTGTCAAGAATCGAACAAAGCGTCAGAGCGGAGAAAAAAAAAGAAAGAATCGGATGGGGGAACTACCCTCCTCCGAAAGCGTCCTAAAGGGAAAGCGAGGGCCGCCGACTAGAAGAAAAAAAAGATCATGGAGCGCTCGGGAAGTGGACGAAGACAAGTTCTTGTAGGCAAGCAGTAAAAGATACTCAGCAACATCAAATCAAGGGGGGGGGCCCTTGAAGGGGAGTTCGGCGCGACTCGAGACAAAGAGGCGCAAAGAATCGAACAAAAAAAAGGAGTCGCGAGAGCGCAGAAAAAAAAAAAAGAAAGTTCCGGTTCCACAACAGCCACACCAAACGGGAAGAAAGAGGGAAGACGCCCGAACTTGGTTAGATCAGAGGGTAAAAGAGTAATGAACCATTCAAAGAAGGCGAAGCCTGAATGGAAGACGAGCTTGTCGGCAGCGTTCAAAATCCAAACTCACTTGTGATGTTCATACGAGCGGAAAAAGGAAGGGGGAATCCTGGACGGGAAAACATCAGGATTACGATCCATGGCTTTTGGGCAACCAAGGGAAAAAGGAAAAAGCAAAGGCTCGCGGCGGCCCGGGGAAACATTGCGCCGGTACTTACGGGGACGCTTTCCACGAGAGGGCACGCCGCTGACGGAGGAAAAGTCATCTTAGTCGAGGGAAACTCTGCCAAGTCAGCAACGCATCTCCGCCGGCAAAAGCAATGGCGGGATGTCGCGCAGAGCGCTGAGCGCGGTAGGGAGAGGAGGCTTCATTACTCCATTAGAGGGAAAGCTTCTCAGGGCGGGGCAAAAAAGCCCCTATTAGCACCATCGAAAATGTCCTGCGAGGAGGGGGAGAGCTGAAGAGCGGGGGGGGGGAAAAAAAAAACACAAAGATCACTTCCCACAATACGTCCATGACTAAGCAGGAGTACAGGCTGTGCAACGATCATATGGTTGTCGCTAGTAGAAACATGCTAACCTGTGCGCCAAAAAAAGGGTTGGGCTTCCCTCTCGAAGAGTGAAGAGATTTTGACGTCGGGGCATTGCGGCAGTCCCTGGTTTGGGGAGAAGGTTAAACAGTGTTCTACAGGTTGAAAAAAATCTCACTGTCACTTAGGGAATAGAGGAGAAGCCATTCACGTACGAAAAGGCAATGCATTCGATCCAGAAATATTGTGGTCCTTATAACATGTGATACACTCGAAGTACAGTGGGATTGGGTTAGGTCGCCTGAGTAGGTTGTTCGGAACAGCGTATCAACAACAATGGAGTACTAAGTAACCACGGGCTACTCAGACAAGGCAACCCTGAAAAGGGAGTGTACACAAAGGGGGCGTTGGGGGAAACAAACATTTAACGAAGCAAACCAAGCAAGGGAAAAATCAGCATGGAGCAATACAGAAAGTCTTAGGGATCGGCTCTGGGGGGATGGCCAGGATGATAGGAAGAAAAAAACAATGATTAGGAAAAGTGCGAAACTAAAAGTGTCAGCGTGCAGGAGATGCCATCGTCCAACGTGTGGAAAAAAGAAAGGGGAGGCGCCCTACGAAGATATGATAAGACGCGGGGGGGTTCCATAAACCAGGGTTAAACGGACTTTCATCAAAATTCCCCTCAAGAGAGAGGCACGGAGTCATAAAAGAAACAAGCACGATGGAACGCAAGTTTAAGGGGCCAAACTAAGCGAGAAAGCCTACGGGGGGGGGGAGGGGGTAATCTCGGCTTTCTGTGCTTGCAAGCACAAGACGAATCCTCCGTATAATGTAGAGGGCTCACATTTAGCCGGGAGACGACCGGTGCGACCTAAGCATGGTCGCGCGAGAAGCAAAGAAGGGTTGGATAAGGGAGGATAGAAAATAACGAAACTCTGTTGAAAAAAAATCCCGAAAATACAGTAAAACCTACTGACGTGAGGAAAAAAAAGAACGAGCAAAAAGATTCAAAACCAACCGCCAATGGCAATGAGTACTACGGTTGGTCTCACCGTGAGTTGGGGAAAGAGAAAGGTCTAACAGCAATGCCCACAAAAGCATAAGAGCCATGCCCTGGGAAAAGGAGAAGGGAGGGCTCGTCAAACAAATCTTTTCGCAAGCCCGAAAAGGAGTTGCGCGGAACTCCAAGGGATTAAAGCTGGGGGGCGGGATTCAGGGGACAAATAACAAGAGAGGACACACAAAAACGTAGGATTAGGGAAAAACGAGAGAGGAGGCGGTCCAACGGGCAAATTTCAGACGGAAACCCGCGGTCTAAGAACACCCGAGTCTCGCACTCGCCCTTTGGGGGGAAAGAAGAGGGGGGGAGGGGGGCGCAAGGCAGGTCACATGTTTGAGAAGAACCAAGGGCCGAGATGAACAGGAAAGTGAGTTTACGAAGGGGAAGGGTGGGCCTTCCGTTGGGAAGCCAGTTGCGCTTCCCACGAGGGAAAAGGGATAAGATCCAGGATCAGGTGCGGAAAAAGGTAATGAGGCTTGGGGTAGAAAACCTTAAGCAGTCGGAAGTGCGTACGGTATCAGAGGGTATGGTTTGTAAGGGGAGGAGGAGGAAATTAAAGACTCATCGAGAGATCACGAACCAACCCTCTAAAGCTACGCTCGAAAAGGATTCCTCGTCACAAGGTGGGAGGGAACCAGACAAATAAGGTAGTTCTCGTGAAGATCCTTGTGATTGTCAAATCAAACCAGCGCGCATCCTCGTAGAGGGGGAAGAGGGCTTGAAGGGGTCATAACAATAAGGGGGTCTGTACTCATCTTCAGGGGATGGGGAGTCATGGACTCCTAAGATATAGGTCTTTTAGAGGACGGGCGCAGGAGAACCCCTGGGTTGAGCAACCCTCGGAGCGAAAAGGCGTGTCTGACTACCATGGAATGTTCCACCTTTGAGGGGAAAGGAAAGTTAATCGACGTTTTTTGGGGAAGTAATCACAAACAAGATTTCCTAGTTCGTTTTTTTTGAATAAAGGGAAATCCCATCGGTGTTACCTACTTGCGGGAAGAGAGTAGGGAGAAATGTGTAGGCGCTCATAATGGATATCTGGGAGGAGGAGACAATTGTGTGGGTAACAACTAAGGCGTACCCTTACGTTAAGGGTGTGACATTTGTCAGGATCCCTGTTTCCTTACCTCTTCCAGCATGGGGGAAAAAGGGGGGGGAGACCTGCTCCGAGTTTACGCAACAATAATCCTGCATAAACTCCCAAGTAATCGTGTATAGCAGGGGACTGGCCCAGGGCACCACGGTGTCCGTGACGAATAGTATCTTGAGGTGAATGTCATGCTCAAGAGGCGTTGAAAGTGGAAAAAGTGGCGACGTGAGTTAAATTTCAACGGGTGAAGGAAACTGGACTCAACAAAATCCGGAAACAAAAGGGGTCGCACATCATCTTACTCCAAAAAAACGTCTCACAGAAAAAAAGAATTATTACAAGGAGGGGGAAATTGGCACTTCCCCTCTCGATAACAAAGCACGGCGAAAAGGGGTAAAGACGGAGAAGGGGCAGACCAGAGTTTTCCTGGAGCGCTTGCCAGGATCTCAGCTATGAAAAAGGACCCGTACAGGGTCAGTGCTCATAGGTCTGGAGGCTACGAACGGAAGAGGAAAGGAAGGAGGGTGGTTACGACGATCGAACAACGAAAAGAGCCCTGCGGGGAGACAAATCACGGGTTCTTTTAAGGCGGAAGTGCGGAAAGGGAGGCGAGGTTCAATCTGGAGAGAAACCCGTGCAGCTGGACTCGGCAGCGCGGGGACTGACCCCCCTACAAGCGATCCACAAGATCTGCAAAGTGGACGACACTATCAAAGGAAATGGGCCTTTCTCCTTAGGAAAAAAGGTTGCAAAAAAAAGAGAGTCTATGTCTCCCGGGTTCCGGAGAAAAAATCGTTTTCTCTATTACACGCAAAGTAGGAGGGACTTGGCTGTCACGCTGTAACGAAAACGCTCACAGAAAGGATCTCCGGACTAAACATTACTTTAAACCTAAAACCGGCTTGCTCAACAAGAGAGGAAGACGCGGGCCTTGCAATGGGGGGGGGGGCTCACACGAGGCGGGGGAAACCTAAAAGGCGGCAGGAAGCGCGGGTCGAGAAATCCTTCCTGTGGAGGGAGCAGCGGGTTCTCTGAAGAGAGAGAGGAAGGAAAATCTCACTTTCACACTGGGGATTGCTGTGCTGAGTAACGGGAAGAGGAATCCCATAATCTAAAAGTGAGAACGCTAACAAAGTCTTTTTAAAGAAGGCTCTTCCCATCAGAGACAGGGATTTGCGAAGGGTCGGAGGTGAAGGGCGTAAAGCAGAGATGCGAAGGTGGGGATCCGTCTCTAACAAAAAGATGTCAAGTCTGTCGCAAGATCTACTGCCTGTGGAAAAGGATGTATTACACCAATAGGGGAAGGAGAACCACGTGAGACACTCTTGAAATCGAAGCGAGAGAAAGGAAGAGTGAACTCATTGCACGAACATGACAAATCCATTTCCTTGCTTGGGAAGTGAGGGGGTCGGAGGGACTGTTGAAAAAGACAAGAAGAATATGGAGAAGAAGGGAACGCAGATTGACACCAAGGGCTCTCAAAGAAAATGCACAGCGCTGATTTGAAGAACCAAGGGGGCTAATACACCACATCTTTACGCGCTTCTAGGGAGAGAACGGGTGGGAATCTAAAGGGGAATGGGTCAATCAAATCAGGGCGCACACAAAGAAGTGTGCGGTCTGGGGATACCGTTGTTGGAAAAAAAAGGGGGAGCCCTTTAAAAAGTTGAATGATGCGCGGAAGTAACACCAGGGCAAGGCCGATGAGGAGTGAAAGTTGACAGACTCGCCTGGGCGTGCCGCTCCCCTGTGCCGAAACGTTGAGGCATCACAACAACAAGAGAGGGAAGGAAAATCCACAGGAGAAAAACAGGGAGCAACTCCGTCCCTATGGAGGAGAAAGTAAAAGGCCATGCCATCAAAAAGGTTTTCAGGGGAAGGGAAAATGAGAAATCAACGATGGGTAACGTTCTACCAAATTGGTGAAAACAGTAAAAACAAGAAACAGGGAAACTTTGTGGACGATGAGGACCAACGCTCTCCCCTGGGAGGAAGGGGAGCAAAGCAGAGGGGAATCTCGTAAAAGAGAGCCTTCGCGCTTGTGACAAAAACCCGGGCAAGAAATCGCTGGGTCAAAGTCCAAAAACATGTGGGTCAGCCTCGCTTCCTGAAAACGGGCTGCTACTTACAGATTGGAAAAAATAGGGGGCTTCTGGCAAACATGAACCGGAAGGAAAAAAAGACCATGAAAGGGGGAGGGGGGGGGGGTACTCTGGGGGGTAACGGGGACATGCAGCAAAAAAAAGGGGAACAATTTCATCGCGGTGGAGTGAAGGGAGACGTTCACGGAAGTGGTGATTCCACACGAGCACCGGTCAAAGCCCGTTCTAAGGGGTCGAGAAAACGTCCGCATCTTGCGGGGAACTAAAACACAAACGCAATCGAGTTGGGGGAGTCAGCAAATCTAGAACATCTAAAAGCCAGGAAGAGTCAGACTCAAAATACTAAACACGAAACATGGACTCGCGGAAATTTGAGGCGATAGGGAGGGCACAGCCCGCGGTACTCAAAGCAAACAGAAAAAAATAAAAAAAGGTTGCCCTTGAAGGGGGAGTTGGGTAGGTTAGCGATCTCGCTAGACCCCGATTGCTCCACGAAGGAACAAAAGGCAGAGCACGCGCTCGGACCGCGCTTAACGGTGCAAGCATCAACGGTGAAAACAACGCAAATAGCCCACCTTGCAAGGAAAAAGGAGGTCCTAGACCTAAACAGGAGGTGTGGAGCGCCCATAACTCGGGGCATTAAAGTAAGAGAACAACGCATCTATCGTCTGCGCAGAGGAGAGTCTTCAGCGTGACAGCACTGACCGTCCCTCAAGGTGCGTGCACAAATCAAACGGTTCTCCTGTCACCGGGATAAAAAAAAAGAACTGGGGAGAGATGGTGTTTGCAAATTTAAACTTAAGAAGCACAGCTCCCGGGTGGATGAGAAAGGCGTCAAAGGGAGGAACTCTCGCATTTCGGAACGAGTATGCGAAAAGGAGAGCAAAGAACGGAGACAACAGTTGGCCGAGAGTATGATGACTCTGGGGAAGCAGGCCTACATCACCTCTCACGAACCACTAACTTGGACTTGTGGGGGTAGAAGGGGAGATATCTCGTCTCTGGCTGATCGAAGAAAGACCGGTTCAAAAAATAAAAACACCTCCGGGGAGAGTTAGACTGTGTCGGATCGCCAGCAAAACACTCGAAAGGAAGGAGAGATCAATTGTTCCGAAGCTGGGGACAGAGATCATCTTTGCAAACCATGCGCCAAAAAGGAGCTGCGAATCTCGAAAGGGGTGAGAGAGAAGGAAACAGGGATACATGGCCGCAAAGGGCATTCACCTCTGAGAAAGAAGGAGAAAATTTGGGTGAAGTACTGATGAGTGCGAGCAAGTGACACGGATTTTGTTGCGTCCGGTTAAAGGCACCCGTCATGACATGTGGGGAGAGGGAGCAACACGTGTCAAAAGGAAAGGGAACTAGCGGAAAGATCATAAAGCAATAGCCCATTAGAGGTCGATCAGTCCAAGGAGTGGCCGTCAGTCACTTAATTAGAAAATTGAAGGGGGAAGGGTGGGATGCAGTATTATTTGGGGGGAGTACAAAGGAGGTGGCAAAAATAGTACCGGATTAAGAGGGCCAACTGGGCTAAGCTAAGGAAACCATTCAGTAAAGAAGGAACGTTGGTCCAAAAACCTTAGAGGAAAGAATCAATTGTATCTACCAAGAAAAATGAAAAAAAAACTCACCTATCCATGAAGTGAGGTAGTGGGATTGAAGGATGAGGTGGTCAACAAAAACTAATTTCAAGGGGATATTGTTGCGAACCTTCCAACAAAGTGTCGCGTACACTCGGAGGACATAATCCAAAGTGGCCATCCTTGGATCGCAATCCGCAATAAAAGATGAAAAGAATACCTTGAGTTTTCCGACAAGGTAAAAGTAGCAAAAACTTAAAAGGACCCAACCTACGCAAGGCGTAAAAAAGAAGGAAAATTGACCGCACCTCATTTGTTGGGCGGACCGAACGAGAGAGGAACGAAAGAGGCGGGACGCGGTCTGGTGCTTCCAAAAAAACATAATATAATCCGACGAAAAGGAGAAAAGGGGACGAAAATTTATGCAACGGCGCAAAATACGGTCAACGAGCACTGCCTAAAGGGTAGAGGCTCGATCTAAGGGGTCGACGAACCTTACCCATCCCACACTAGAGCCAAGTCCGCATAACTATGGGCGAACGGCGATAAGCAGTTCAAACCCTCCCTGAAGTAGATATCTACGGGTGGGGCAAAAGGGTATTGACGCGCAGGGGGAGAAAACGAACCGAAAGAAGTGACGAATGCTT
>Ga0179591_1306494_pt1 | contig 13347 bp, 13 predicted proteins | sample CZOMad2_1_08_16f_FD_182891 | JGI IMG/M metagenome (GOLD analysis project Ga0179591, IMG submission 182891) | Vadose zone soil fungal communities from Angelo Coast Range Reserve, California, USA - CZOMad2_1_08_16fungal (PacBio error correction) | ecosystem: Environmental > Terrestrial > Soil >...
CGGCACCTCGCCTGGGTAGGTCAAAAAGATTCTCATTCACGGGGCCTTGCCCGTCTCATGGAGAGTGGCAACAGAGAACACCTCATGAAAAACACAAACCGGCACCAGTACGAGTAGAACCATGGTAAATCTTATGGTCCTTTGCGGCTCACAAAAAAATGAAAAAGGGCGAAAATGCGACGGCGAGAGGAAAAGAAGTGGACAGTCTTCAAATCAGTTTGATGGTTACCGCTTGGATGAAAAGGGGAAGAAATGGGGAACGGAGAACGGGGGAAATTCGCCGAGCTACAACACTTTAATGTGGGGGAAAACGACGCCAGCCGGAAGCAACTTACAACGTTTTTTGTCATCCTTGCAATCGGGGGGGGGGAGGGATGTTCAGATCAAGCCGACGCAAGACCAAAAGGGGGATCGGGCAACCCGTAGAGCACGGGCTGGTCTAACCTGGTTACACAGATGAGGGGGAAAGCGGAGGGGCCGGGCCGTAAGGAGGATTGCTAAATCCTCAAAAAGCGAAGCAGCACTTTGATAGATAATCGGTCATGGAGGTGGGGGAGAAGGGGTGATAACAAAGGGGGGGGGGGGGGTAGGGAGGGGGGGTGGAGGGGGGTCTGAAAGATTAATTTTTGACAGGTGTCATTAACATGGGCCTAGATGCCTCCTTCCATCTCAGGGCTGAGCGGGGAAACCCTATCCGGGACATGGGGGGGGCGAGAAAAACACCGGCCAGGTCCAGGTTCGGCCGCTGGTTGGTTGCAACACAACCCTTAAGAAAGAGGATAATAGAATCACCTGAGAACCCAGGGCCGGCTGGGCGGGGAACACAAACCCGAAAGGTAAAGCACAAAGTTTGCAAACGGCGTGGGGGAAAAGGGTCAAGGGGGAAAAGCGCGCACACACATTCGGGAAAAACATCGCGGAACGAGGCTTCCAAGTCGAACTCCCGGCAAAGCTCTATACGCGCGCCAGCTCCGGCTTGTTAAAGATTCGACTAACGACGGTAGAGGGTCAAAGAGGAACCCGCCGAAAGCCGACCTATCTGAGAAAGGAGAAAATTCAATACCAAATGCGCATAAGAAAAGTGGATCTCAGGCACCCTCGACAGAAAAAGACCTTTTGTAGCCAGTTCGAGCGGGGCAAAAAAGAGAAAAAAGATCAGGTGAAAAGAGGAAATCAAAAAGGTAAAAGGGGAGTGGGGGGGCTCGCTGGGAACAGTGACTAAGACGTGTGCTTTACAAAAAGAAAAACCCGAATGGGATGGGACAAGGATCGTACCCCTACTCAAATTTTTTAAGGAGCAGAGGGCCAGGACAAAAAAAAACTAACTTATGAGGGCAAAGAGCACCCGGGAAATCCTTCTCCCAAGGCCACAACACCGCCGATGGAGAATCACCCGTGAAATGGATATGGGAACGCAGAAAGGGGCTAAACCGCCATAACCGCCTAAGAGACAACTCATGTAAACAAGAGGGATTCTCAAAGAAAAGTGAATTTCTACGCTTAAGGGGAAAACCAACACAACCCTCGGTCCGACTAGACCCCACCCCAAAAAACAAAAAGTTGACGCTCATCGCACGTTCCAACTACAAACACATGGGACCTAGATCTCAAAAGAAAATACGGGGGACAACAAAAAACACATCCCCCAAAAACAAGCACAAAACAACCACACCAACCGCGCCTACCGGCCGACAAAACACTGCTAAAGAAACAGACCCCCACCTTACGGCCCAGCATCAATACAACGCACACCCTCCACACAAAGAAACCGTGCAAGATGCAGGATGGGGCAGGGAGTCAAGACTCCGGGTAAAGTCACCCTTCCGTTGTTGAGAAAGAAACATTGTGAGCACACGCTCAAAACCCCCCGACAAAGTTAACCCTAGAGAAAAGGAAGACGAGGATGCACTAGGGGGCACGTGGTTCTCCCCATATAGCCGTGTAGCGACGGCACAAATGAATCGTAATCAAAACGTGAGCCTACCGGCTACCAGGGGCCCAAAAAAAAACAAAAAAATTTAGCAGAGACTGTTAATTGCCACCCGAACTCACTTCAGTAATATTTGACCGAACGACAAGGTTGAAGAGGCGAACCGAAATGCAAAAACGATGCAGAACACGGAAGGTGAGGGACCCGTATTCAAAGATGGAAAAGGGGGGCACGGATGGAAAACACACCTTACACAAAACAAAACCTCCGAGGGGGAGTACCCGCGTAGGGAGGGATGGATGGGGAATCAAATAAGCAGAGGAAGTAAACCAGGAAGCGTCAGACGGAAAGAACGAGTGGCTGAGAAGTGACCTATCAACTAGGGAAGAAGCGGGTACGGGTATTGTGGACGTAGGTTGTGGATCCTGAAAGCAGATCCTGAACATGCTCCCCTCAAATCATACCGAAACAGAAGTATACAGGTTATAAAACCCAAAAGTGTCCAAAACAATAATACCTAGGCAACCATTGTGGGAGTCATCTAAAATTGCGGAGTCCAGGGTAAACGCATAACGCTGAAATCATGGTCCGCTCAGGGAACCCACGTAGGGCGAATGGGGAGTAAAAGGTTAGGTCCAGCCACTAATAACACAAACAAAGAATCAAAACAGCGTCCGACAGGAAAACAGCGTGTTATTGACCACCAGTTGGTCTGAACAATATTAGATGAGGAAAAAGACTCCGGGTTGAATTCTTAACAAGGCTCAAAAATTGAAGAAAGAAAACACCATCCATATCAAACTTTCCAATCGTGACACAGGACAAACTCAGGGGCAGGGAATTGGAAAGACGGGAGAGTTGAAATTCGGGGTCCAGTTGCAAAAGAGAGGATTTGTCCACGTGGGAGCCGATTTCAAAGGTAAAAAATGGAAAGCAAACATACGAAGAAGCCTGAGAAAGAAAAAGTAAATGATAAGACTAAAAGACGGAAGAAAGAGCGGTCAAGGCCAACTTTTGGCTTCCCGTCGTTTCTAAGACCCTCGCTTCGGTAGGGAAGCCGGAGAAAGGGTATGGGGAACAGGGGGACAACTAGGAAGAGCGCAAAGCTTTCAGTCCAGGAAGAGGGGAACACCTACCACAAAGCCTGCCACCTGAAACTTGAATAAATTGGAACAAGAAATAGTACTCCCCATGTTCGCCCGGGGGGGGGGGGGGGATAACCACCGAACGCAGACGAGTGAGGGGGGAGGAATGCGAATTCGCCTGCCACCAATACTCAAGGACTACATCGCAGGAGAAACAAGACCGACGCCCCAAACTCAAAAACTAGAGAAATCGGTGGAAGTTAACCTGGAGGAAGGATTACATCGGCGAAGGACACAGGGGGGTCGAAAGGCGCACGGCCCTTATCATCGGCAAAGTACGAGACGCAAATAAGCAGCGACAAAGTCACATCATCCGAGAAAACTGTCATCAAGAAAAATTCCAAAATTAAAGACGCCTAACTAGGACAACAACTCCACCTACGAAACGATTTATTGTACAGGGGGGGGTTAGAGGGACAAAAGGAACAAAAGGGACTCGTGGCGTTTGCCTCGAATTCAAAGATTGGCCCTGAATAAAGGGAGAGAGAGGAAGATCTTCCCTGCAAAGCGGCAAGAGCCGAGAGCTAGAAGAAAGTATGGCTGACACAATTAATCAGTCAACCAGGCATTGATCGGGCGCTCATCATATATCCGGCAACTGGGGGCGGGAGGGAGCGGAAGAAGGAATGGGAAGAAAGGGAGGGGGGAAATTGGTAAGGATGAGGCGACAACCAAGGGGACGGAAGTTCGGTGGCAAGAGTGAAAGAGAGGGCGCCAAGTAACGAAACGGTAAATGACCATCACGTTCGGCAACCAGAAGGGTATGGGATAAAGCTGAGGCACAAACGGCTATAAATTAACCGGAAACTAAAAGGGATAGACTGCAACTCTTTCTATATGAGCCGAAAGCCGGAAACAGGATTGGAATGACCCAAATCCAAGGATAATGATGGAAAGGGGGTCGGGAATGGGTTGCACGCGAATATATACTGCCTGGGTCTTAAGTCTTCGGCAAAAGATGGAAACGGAAGGCCTAACATAACAAACTTGGGTTTAAAAAGTAAACAAACGGAAATATCACACATAAACTGCCCTTCTACAGACAGGCCCGACTCTTGGAAATAGTGGACCAAAGGAGTAAAAAAAATGTATTGAAAGTAGGTGGGCTTGTCAAGCGGGAGATCGGCAGCAGCTGGCTCAGCAACTTTCAGTTCTGAGACGTTGGCGAAATGGAGAGCTTAAGTCCGAAATTAAAATCAGCACAAGAGGAACCCCCGGAGGGGTACGGGGACCTCGAAAAGGAGGGAGATTTGTGAAGAGACCGGGAAGGTCGCGCGCGGGGGCGAAACTAAAGGCCTTTCAAGACCCTAAAAAAGCAGGCATGCATAAACGCGCGCTCAGGGGAAAACAGCGAAAAAAATCGACTAGTGGGCGGGGTAAAGGCAAGCAAGAGAAAGGATCAAAACAAGGATGCATTTTTGGGATGGAGGTGGAACAAGCACCAAACGCAGGCGTCGCAAATACAAACGAGGAAAGGGCAAGAGGCAGTGACCGAAAAATTTGCCGATGCGTACGGGCAGCCGCTTGAAAAATATGTGGCACAAAAGCGAGCAAGGAAAACATGGAAATTACGGGAGTGGAGGAAAAAGTGGGTGTGTGCGGTGGGGGGGGCGGTGGGAGCGGGTGTAGCTGCTGCGGCAGGGATCTGATCCATTTCTGATGCAAATGGGATGAGAGCTCTTGCACCGATCAGGGGAAAAGTAAGGGGCCTGCAAGCTCGTAAGAGGGGACAGGGGTTCGGTTAGCAACAAATCCGGGAAAGAAAGGGGCGAAGGGCGTACGACGCAAGAACCGCTTCGCGGGAGAGGGACGTTTTCAAAAAGGACGCGCAGGCAAGTCACTTCAGGTTGGGGGGGCGAGGGGGAAGGGGGACGAAGTGATGACGCGCGGCGACAGGAAGTGTTTGAAAAGGAGCCGACCTTGGGGACTAAAAGCGTTAACGCCGGAAAACTGGACTGGTGCGGAGTGGCTGATCAGGGCAAAGGAAGGGGACAATGGTGTACACCGCAGAACAGAATTGAGAGTGTCACCTATGCATTAGGACACAGAGGAAGAAAGAAATGGGAAAGAAAAGAGCAAAGATTCCAGGGTGCTTTTGAAAGACAGGTATGGGTGCCGGGCCGGGATGTGCATGGTCAGGGTTGGAGGCCTGGGGAAAAAAGGGGGGTTGATTCAGGGGAGAGAAGTATGATTCAAGAAGACAGGCGGGACTGTCTTTCCGAGCGCAAGCAGACGGAAACGAAAGAGAAGGAATTGGATGGCCCTGTGTTGTAACTGCATGGACGAGGGGTCCGGTGTTGCCGTGGGATAAGGAAGTAGAGTAGGCGACGGTGGAGCCGGATGAGAAAATGTAGAATTCGATCGAGGTGATAAGAAGGGAAGGGGAGAGTTGCACGAAAGTTGACAAGGGGGAAACATCAATAGAAGCGGGCCCCCCGTCTGAAGGCTTCGACACCGTGGTGTCAACCGCCGTGCAGCCGGAAATTGTCACCGTCCCCTTTATTATTCACATAAAGTTCGGCGAGTCACAATGAGTAAAGGAGAGATGAACTGGATGAGGCCGTGAGGCAAAAGGTGAGGAGGATAGAGATTCGTAACGCGCGGAGGCGACCGAAGGTCCCAAGAAGGGAAGAGGAAGACAGGGAGTCGTCTCAACGTGTTATTGACGGGCACAGATAAGGTCAGAGAACCAGCCGGAACAAGGAGGTGGAATTGGGGAAGAAGAATTGACTCGCACAGAGGGCGGCAACTGCAGTATAGGTGTTGAAGAGGGGAGGGCGTTCTGGTAATGAGTTCGCAAGCAGTTGTCTCCGTGATGACGTTGGCGCAGAAAGAGAGGGGGGGTGAGCGGAGGGATACGGCAATTGTTTGCCGATTGAGGCCGGGCCGTTTATCATCCACTTCTTCGACCAGGAAGAGCGTAAAAGTTCTTAATGAGGAACACAACGGCCGATCAGCAGATAAGGGGGATTGGCGGAGTGGCAGGTGGGGAGGTCCTTTTCCTGTAGGGGGACTGGCTTCTGCTAACAGACGTCGAAAAAGAGATGGCAGGGGGCGGATGAGTGGAAAAAAAAGCGGCTGTCCTAGACATGTTTTGGCTTGTCCATTCAAAGTGTCAGTTGGCATATGGGAGAAAGGGAGAAGGAGGGACGCAGAACAGAGTTTGGCGGGGTAGGGGGCAGGGGGTGGACTGAAAAATAAAAGGGTCGGTTCAATCCGATTCTCATAAACTGACTGGAATGTTCAAACCCGGGGCAGACGCCGAGCTTCATTACAAAAGGAGTGCATATGGAAACTGTGCGGGAGCTCGGATGTACTTCCGGAGGTCCTTTGAAGGGAGTTAATCTGGCGAAAAAAGGGAGAAGAGAGTCAAGGGGTAACGGGAAAAGAAGGCCTCTCGCGGGCAACCGGCATTACTCACGAGGGAAAGAAGGGGTGGCACGGACACCGGAGCCATTTTGGGTGGCTAGGGCGGGGAGGGGTGGGGGCGTTTGTCACCGGTGGCTGGGGGGGGGGAAGCCGGGACCAGCGACGGCATGGTGTTCAAATTGACGAAGGTTTCCGAAGTTTCCCCCCAAAATCCCTGGGCTTTGGGACAGGAGAAGTTGGCTAAGAGCGGGATGGCAAACGGGGCTGAACTTAACACGGGTGGTCCAGCTCTTTTGAGAGTAAATGGGGGAGTGGGAATGAACAGGAAGGTGGATTAGAAGTAGTAGTTGGTTTTGGGCAGGTCTACTAAGTAAGAGGAATCAAAATTTCGGGAGTACACGGGGGACACACCTTAATGCACAACCAAAACACGGCGGACCCACCAAGCGTGTGGACTCAGCGAAGTAATCCAACATAAGAATTTGTCTAAATCCCCGGCTCAAACCTCCCTCGAAATACAGAAAAAACACAAAAAAAAACACTGTAAAGACGTAAACAACGACGCCCGATCGGACAACGTTCCAGTTCCCTCCGGTCGTCTGGGCGGAGACTCTTCGCAGAAACAAAAAAGCGTGCGAGAAGTCAGGCGTCGAAACAGAGTTCCGAGTTTGGGCAGATAAGAGAAGATCGGGAGTTTGACAACGCAAAACAGCAGCTGGCAGTGCAGGAGCGATGAGTACCCGGGTGTGGGGAAGGGGGTGCAAGCATTCAGGAACCGCCATCAGAGGGGGTGCTAAGGCGCCGGTAAATCGGAGGAATGCAGATTGGGGTCGTCTTCGACACGGCTCTGAAAAGAAGAGTGAAGCTGGGGTACTTGGGGAACGGGAGAGCCAATGGGACGGTTGGGTCAGCTCGATGGCTAAGTAAAAGGCGTCACAGGATAAGAACGATTGGACCCAGGCAGTGAAGCAGAGCTCGCGAAACATTCAGGGGGGTTGGAGAGAAGAAATTAGCCGGGGGGAAGAACCGTAATCTGAGGGAAAACAGGAAAAAAGGGACAAAAGGGCCCAATAGCAACACGGGTTCTGGTGTCGGGGTGGTAATAGACGAAAATAAAAGACACTGGAAAAAAAACGTTCTGAGTGGTCGGGAACAAAAAATCTGAAGGGAAAGGGGGTTTGGTTTTTCCTGCGGGGGGCAAAGGTGTTCGTAGAGTAGAAGGAGGGAGGGGGAACTTACAAAGAGTTGTACTCGGAATTGGGGGGTGAAAGATCCGAAGGGGAAAAAACAGACCTAGGCAGCGCGGGGTGGACTTTTTATCGTGACGCGTCTGCATACGCTTTTTTGGTGGGCCAGGGCACCAGAAAAAAAGAGGAGGGCGCGACGGAAGGGGGGATCTTCCAGCCATCCCTAGAGGGGTTGGGGGTAGGCAAATTGATTTGAAATCCCATTTTTGGACGGAGAAGAAAACTCACACGCGGGAAGCGGGTTGAGACCCGAAGAAAAAAGGAGGGAAAGTGCGAGGGGTGGGGCCCGGGAAGAAAAAGCGGACTTCGGGTCTTTGGTGGTGGGGGTGGAGGAGGAAAAAAAGATGGAGAAGGAGTTTAGTTAGGAAGGCTTTGGGATATGAAGTTGCGATTGCGAGAGGGTTGGGATGGGAACAGGCGTGTTCGTCGGGGTTCAGGGGGTGACACCGCATCACTGGGAAGGAGAAAGACGGCCTATATCAAAACTCGAGGCAAGTTAATGTAACTCGTACGCTTGGCTCGATGTCGTTATTCTACAAGTGGAAGGAAAAGGGGAGGGGTAAACGGGAAGAGCATGTGTCCCGATCTGGTCGAAGAACAGGCAACAGAAAACAAGCACGTTCCAACTCATTGTCTTTTGTGAACCAGCAGACTTGTAGAGTTACGAGAGGGTTTGATTGCACGCCGGAGGAGAACCGCAGGGTTTGAAAAACAAACAGTCCGGGCAGAAAACATTGAACGGGAGGTTCTGAATGTTCACACACTTAAGAGGAGAAAAGAGAGGGAAAGTGAAAACTTAAGGAAAACTAAAAGGAAAAAAAAGAAACGGACCCTGACTTAGTCATCTGCATCTCAACCAAGCCGGCGAGAGGAAAAAGCATTCAAAGGCGCGAGCTGGATGGGCGAGCTAAGAAGGCCACGGACCTCGATGTAAAATATGGCCGTGTCGACGGTGAGAATCAAGGAAGAAGACGGGGCCAGGAAAACAGTGGGATCGTGCTCACGAGACTGAAGTGAAGTGCGTCTTTGTACAAGGCTGACAAAACGTTTTTAAGGACAAAAAAAATCAAGGGAGCGCGGGAGTAAGAAAAATACAGGGAGGTGAAAAAGGGAGGGAAGGCAGAAAAACAAATAAGACATGTGCCCCCGAGTAAATCCGGAGACAAAATGTCACGAGCATACTATTTATAACAGATCGACCGGAAGCCCACCAGCACCGTCACGGGGGAAAAAAAAGATCCGACAAAGGGCGGCCAGAGCAGAGCAGGACGGTATCATTGAGAAAAAAAGTACGGGGTGGGGGGAGATGACAGCCGCAAGAACACTACGCTGCCCCTAGTTACCAGGCGGCCGGGACGGGTAGCGCGGTGAAAATAGGGGGGAGGTGGGGCGGGCACTAAGACCAAAACGGTCGGACCTTTCCGACAGGAACACGCAACCGGAAACTGTCCTTAGGCGTTCTGAAAAAGGAAAAGGAGGGGGGGCCGAGGTAGATCGAACCAAAACACGTCAGGGGGGGAAGATAGATGAGAGGAGAAACCACTCACCTTGTGTCGTCACAACCGATGAAAAGCATGAATTGTGCAGTAAAGAAGAAGGTGATTCGCCGTGGAGCGTCTACGGCAGAAAAGCAGCGGCCCAGCGCCACACTGCGTGGCAATCTTGGCCACGGGACATCTTATGAGACTGGGAAAAGTGCAACGTAAACGCGATGAACCGGCGACAGCGACAAGTACGTCTTCTTCATAAATGCTGGGGGGAAAGTGGCCCTGAGGTGAAACAGGGCGGAAGGGGAAGGACGCAGCGGGGGAAATTCAGAAGCCCTCAACGGAATTGGTAGAAGACCGACGGAAGGAGGAGGCAAGGTTTTAAAAAAAAAGGCCAAATCGATGGAGGTTTCCACGCCGCAATAAATAGCAGGTTCTGACACAGAGTAAGGCCCTGGAAAACGGGGAGTCACGGGGAGCGTCGAACACGGCCCAGCGATGGGGCATAATATTTAGCCTTTGAGCGAAGAGACCATCGCCGAAAGGGCACGTGGGAAGCGCCTGTTGAGATGGAGCGCAAAGGAGGAGGCCGCATGCGTTTATGTTGGGCTCCTTATTGATTAAAGAGATGGGGCACGAGGGGAGGAGGCGTATTGTACAAACCTCCAATATGAAAAAGGAGGGTGGGACGGAACACACAACGGAACGGGCGGGGGTCGGCAAAAAGTGTTCACCAAGAAGAGAACCCCGAATAACTCCTAACAGACAGCAAAAAAAAAAGCCTTGGTCACAAAAAAAATCTACAAGGGCATTCAACCAGGTGGCAAAACGGGCAGGGGGGGAGGGGGGAATTGTGAGCAAGGCGAACAAACTTGCGGTCCGTCATGAGCACCTCCACTTCTAACTAAAACAGGAAAAGCGAAGAAGACGGACGAGTGGGGAATGAGACAGAAAGGGAGGAGAGCGACGGCAGAAATCACTCGTATGGGTTTGAGCGACCCCGACGCTCGGGGGAAAGGGGGACGAGATTCCAGAAAATCGCAAAGAAAAGGACTCCGCAGAAACACAACAAACGGTGTAAAAAGTGTTCTGAGAGGGACAAACACCACGTCTAGGAGGCAAAACCGCAGGAGGACAGGGGCGGGGATGATAAAGAGAAAAAGAGGGAAGAGGGAAAAGGTGGCAACAATAGTGGCCCGCAGGACACAAAAAGGAATGTCGTTTAAGAGGGAAGGCCCGGGCGCGACACTCCACATGGCAAGACTCCCCAACAAAACGCAGATGTGACATAAAAAAAAAGCGGGAGTGGTAACACACAGCCCCACTCGCTTGAAGAAAGGTAGAAATGTCGGGAATGAAGACCAAATCCCAATTAACTCAGTGAATTTTAAACTGCCCTTCCCCTGGGCCCCGCAGACTTGGACAAACAACCCGCGCCACGGCAGGGGTTGCCGAACTCAGCACCGGTTGAGGTGCCCGTTCAGTATTCGCAGAAATCAATAAAAGACAAGGGGGAAAAGAGGAACTTAGAGGCGGGGGAGCGAGGGGAAATGGGAAATACAATTAGGGCCGTCAGAATTGGGAGGACAAAAACCCGATGGGTAGCGAGAAAAGGGAAAGGAGATGAGCAAAGGACGGGGTAGCCAACGAATTCAAGCATGGGGAGAAAGGCACGTAAAGCAGGCCTATCGTACCACGCACCCAAAAACCGAAAATGGAGTTCGGAAGGTCCGACAATCAGGAAAATCAATCACTCTGACCCTCACTTAGCCAGAGCAAAAAATGACAGTAACAAATGACACCGGAGGAAAAAGAGCAGACGAGAGGCTGGACGGCGAAGCGGTGGGAAAGCACATACACAAACGGCATCAATCGGCAGCCCAAAGGGATGGGGACCCGAGTGGAATGGGGGAGGGTAAAAGATAGAGAGCGGGGCAGAAAAAAACACGGAAAAAAGAGGAAAAAAAAGGAACGAAAGGGTCAGCAGCTTGGCGAGACCACCCTCAGTCAGGAAAAGAAGGGGAGAGGAGTGGTATCTTGAGACAGACTCAGCAATGAAAGAATTGCAACTAAACTAGCCTACGCGGATCGGGAGACGGTGGCGACGAAACTTAAAAAAACCCAAAACCGATCCATGTAATCTAGAGAAGAAAACGCGCGGAACTTCCCGCCTATTGGAGATCACCGCGAAAGTAAAAGGGGGAAACAACGGTTGGAGAAGTCAAAAGAAGGGCGCAAAAAAAGAATGTCGACATGAAAAGCACAGTGTTGAACGGGCGTAATCGTAAGGGCGACAAAGTCGTTTAGCAGGAAAACCGACGACACGTGAAAAAAGACGCCAAAAGAAGCAGAGCAAAAGGCGTCCAAATCGGGACGTGAACGGAAAGTGAGAATTGGGGACGCGTCTGCCAGTTCAACGTGATCGGGAGTTGGGAGAACGGAACCTCGCAGGGCAAGGCACAAGGGAAAAACGAATAACATCCGGCCGCACGCGAGATAGAACCGAACTTGACCGAAAGGCGAACGATTACGAAGACGGGCGGAGGGGCAAGGAAAACGGAAATTTTCGGCCCCATAGATCTTGCCGCCGAGAGGAGTTCCTTACAATCTGGCAAATCAAAGCAAATTGCCGGCTAACGCCAAAAAACGAAAGGAGAAAAAAAAACTAAAGTGACCTGGAGAAGAACTGAAACTCAGTACCCACCAGGAAAAAAACCGATTTGGTTTGACCTCAAGCACCAACAAAAGAGAGGGTAAACGGATGCGAATTCGCGACTGGACAAAATCAACTAAGTAGACGCCAACCTCCCCCATACCAAGGAAAAAAGAACGAAAAAAGGGGATGAGAGGGACCTCGGTCTAGGAAGTTGCCGAAGAAGGCAGTCAAGGCCCGGCTAGAATCGTAAACAGTGCTGCCTCCACACTCCTACTCCGCTAAAACGATCATAAAAAGAGAGCAAAGCTTTATAGGGAAGGACACTGAAGGGAAGAAAACGCTCTTCACAAAGCAAACCAGCCCCGTCAATGAGTAATTAACTCGGCGATTGCAATGGAAAAGGGGGAAAAGGAACAAAGACCAGTCGTGTTCTGAAGATTTCAATCGGAAAAAGAAGAGAAAAAGGGGGGAGCGCCTGCAGACTGAGTACACAAAAGGCAGGCGAAAAGAGGACGGGGAGATATCGGCGGCCTATGAAAGTGACGGAGGGCAGTGCCAGCCTAACCCGGCCTTCGAAAAGGGGCAGCGATCATCGGGAACAACGATTGGGCGCAGCGCTAGAAAATGAAGGGGAAGAATAAAGGGACAGGGCACTGGGGGGAAACAAAGGACGGGGGATGGGCAAGACACTGTGCGGAAGCATAAACCCCTGGTTGGTGGCCCGATTTCGACGAGCTACCCCGGGTCCACAGGGATAAATGAAAGGAAAATACTGGAGGAGGGAGCAGAAAAGCGGAGGGAGGAAAAGGTCGAAGAGAAATTAAAGCGACGCAAAGTAGGAACAAATCAATTCGCCTGACTTAAATGCGGCAAATCGCTCAAAGGGGTCCAGAAGAATTACCAAGGTGGGGGAAAAGGTTAACCAAATGAAGGAGGGCTTAGCGGGTGCAGGGGATGTGTTGCTGAAACGAAAAAGCCCGAACCGCAATGGAAGGAACTTCATCATCTTTCCCAATTCAAGAGAAAAAAGGGTTAGGAAAAGGAAGAAGAACCATAAAGAATGCCAAAAAGAAAAGGCAAACGAGAAAGATGGGTAGGAAAATCATGCTTACCCGATTGTGAGGCCTCGGGACCTCTGGCCCACTTAGGTTTGGGTGTAAACCATTGGGGAAGAAAAGAAAATAGAAGCACATCAGGGCGGTGGTGCGACCTCGGAGTAAACTGTATTTGGGGTTTCGGAGACATGCTACATGTGAGCGTAAGCAAGAGATTCTAATGAACTAACCCTCATGCAGGGCCGGGACGCAGACGATAGGGGAAAAACCACAAACTGCACTTTTACAAGACGAAGCCGCGCGACGTGATCCAAGGAGATTCTTTGTGCATGGGGCCAAGAACAGAGACGTCCTTCTCCTACTTCATAGACTTAATTTGCCAAGGAGAGGTGGGAAAGAAAAAACGATTTGAGCAGGTCTTAGCGGCCCGTGAAATCGGGGGAAAGTGCCGCCGAGTG
>Ga0179591_1312277_pt1 | contig 13346 bp, 18 predicted proteins | sample CZOMad2_1_08_16f_FD_182891 | JGI IMG/M metagenome (GOLD analysis project Ga0179591, IMG submission 182891) | Vadose zone soil fungal communities from Angelo Coast Range Reserve, California, USA - CZOMad2_1_08_16fungal (PacBio error correction) | ecosystem: Environmental > Terrestrial > Soil >...
ATCTAGGGTAAAAAAAACGAAAGGTGGCCCGGCCACACTGGTCGGGCAAAAAAAAAAGGACTTTCGATCCCAGCAAGACGTGGGTAAAGCTGATCGAACCGACCGCGGGTTCCGCGTGGTGGAAAGTCGACGAAAATGCGTGTGGGGGGGGGCCATGGGCAAGAAAAGGAGAAGGATTAGCTGACAGAGCTCCCACGGATTGCATGCGCCACGCGGAAGGTCCATAGCGGTGGGGAAAGAGGCGCCGGAGACGACACCATAGAATGATGTATCTGCGGGTGATATCCAGATAAACAATAAGGAAAACACCGACTTGCAAAAAAAGCTAAAACCCGCCGGTGCCATAGTAGACTTTAAAAAAAAGGGGCTAAAAAAAAAAAAGGTCAAGTGGAAGAGGGAAAACGATCAAGAAGGCCCGCTTCGCAATGGGACCGCGGTCCGGCCAGGGGGAGAGAACTTAGGATATGGTCAACCAGGTTGGGTCGCCGGGGGGGGGCAAAAAAAAAAAACGCCCCCAGGGAATCGATACAACGGCCAACTCTGGCATAAATGGGTGGTATTAAAAGAATTGACGCAACACTGCCATAGAAGGAACCCATAAGAGTTGGGGAAACTGGGCACGGGTGACGGGGAAGGGAAGAACCAAAAAAAACGCGTCCTGTGCAGCATCGCCACACAAAACAAGGGGGTAATAAAGTAAGATGCACAGTCAGAAATCATCGCGCCATGCCGAAAAAGGACTAAAAAGGACGGAAGGGGAATTCCACCTTAAAAACTACTCCAAACACGTCATTAAAAGGGGGCACAGAACAAACCCGAAAGGATGAGCCGAAAAAAGGGAAGGCCGGCGGCAACTAATAATGTAGAAAGAAGGCCGTCCGTTGGAAACAAAACCAAGAAGTGACAGGGGAAAGACACTCAACCCAAGTGTAAAGCTGGTTCCAGGGAGGGGTTCCACCAGGGTGGAAGCAAGAAAACAATTTTGAACTAATCCAGGGGAAAGAGCCGAAAGCCCACAGGGAAACGGGTGGGCCCGTACAAAAGTGGGTGGTAACACCGTTGAAAAAAAAGGTTTGGGGGGGGGTGAGCGTGGAAATGTTTCTAAAAATCTGTCCCAGATGGGGAATTCATTTGCTACCTACGCAAAAGGGGAAACTGGCAAAAAATCGTGGGGGTGCCCAACCAAAAGACGTTTACATGGGGGAAGCGGCTAAACAACAACAACGTATCCGCGGGCAAAGTCAGACGCCCCAAAGCCTAACAGGTAGAACACCAATTGGAACCGGGGACTAACACAAAATGCCCTTGCCATATACATAGGGGCGGAAGAGGTCCCCCAAACCTCTCAGGAAATGGCAGAACCAGCGGGTGCAATGGGGCCCAGTTGCCAAACAAAACCCGAAAGACAGGGTACAGGGGGGAAAAAAAGAGGGACGGTAGTCAAAGTTATGAAACGAAAAAAAAAAGAGAATGCCAAGGGGATTCACTAAAGGCTGTCCAGGGTCCAAACAAAGGGTCGATGGGGGGTAAAAAAGCAAAACGGAGGATAACTTGAAAAAGGATGGAAAACTCTAATATGCGTGAGTGAAACCTAGTTCAGACGAAAAGGGGGGAGGGGGGACAAAAAACATGACAACAAATAACCGCGACCAACAGAACACGGAGTAATTGGTGGAGTTCGCGTCAACAGCTCATCATTATTTTTAAAAGAAAGGGCAAATCCCGGAAGAAGGGGGGGGTTTTGAAACGCAGACCGAGTGATCCACATAAGACAAAAACGGAAAAAAGGTGATGGATGTCACGGGCTCAAAGACCAAAGATTCTATGAACCAGCCATAAAATTGTTGTAAGGAGCGGACCTACCAAGGCCTTACCAACGGAAAGAATTATAAGTTGAAAGAGTGAAAAGATAAAAAATAAACGTAAGGTCAACAAAAAACTGCAACGGGTCACATGCGCAGTGCTAGGTTGTCAAGTGGCGGGGAACCCTAAGGTGACGGAAACAGTAAAATAGGTGCCACCAGAACAAGACAGTCGTTCGCACTAGCAAATACAGACGGATCCACAAAGAAAGAGAGGAGGACCAAAAAAACAGGGCGAAAAAGCCTCGTAGTAAAAAGGGGAAACAAAAAAACAGGAAAAGGGACTGTTTCAATGCTGGGGGGGCAACGTTGGGGACCGTTACCGAGCCGCCCGGGGCCCATTTTTAAAAAAGGGCAACAACTCCCCTAAAAACATCAATTACTGGGGGGGGGACAGGCGCGGAGTAATGGGGAGAGACAAGGAAAAAAAAAAAAAAATGGAGGGAACTGCGCAAGACAAGGCGAGCACCCAGGTTTGTCGGGAGCAAAGACAAGCTGGGGAGCCCCGCGCCTCGTAAAGGAAAAGGGAGGTAAACAGGCAACCAGGGCAAAAATGCACAAAAAAGGACGCAGCCGTTGGTTTAAAATAGTCTGAAAATACACCCGGGGAAAGGGGGAAACACAAAAAAAAACCATCCAGTAGGGCACCAAGTTAGTAGCGGGAGAAACGGACAGGCAATCTGCCAAAGACGGCCGGCACGCGACAAGAAAAAAAAGGGATTGGGACCATTGGTATGACACCTCTAACAAAAAAAGGGGAGGTGAAACAATAAAACGATGAGAGTTGATAGAATTCATGAAAATCAAAACAACCCCAAGTTTTTAGAGTTCGGGAGGCCCCGGGATCCCTAGGGCCCAATGAGACACGGGGAAGCACCGGAAAGCGGTTACTCAGCTTCGGGTAAAACGGGACACTTGAGACAAAAATCGGCGAAGTAAACGAGCCAACAAAAACATCGTTCGAAAATTGTCCGAGACCACCGGGGGGACACACGGCTGAGGGGAATTACAAAACAGGGGTAAGGGCCGATTGTGCCAAAAAAACAAAAACCCTTAACACAATGAACACAAGCAGTGAAAAAAGGTTTGGAGAAACAAGTGTGCGATAAGGGGAAGAAGGTGTCAGTGAGGGAGGGACAAAGTAGACAGCACAAAGACGGACGGCACACAAAGGAAAAGGCGGAAAAGGCACAAGTTAAAACGTCGTGAAAAGGGGCAAAACTTGGGGTCAGGAAGAGGGAGCAGGTGGCCGTGAAATAAAAAAAAACAGGAAACCACTGAACTGTGGAGCCCAGGGGAACAAAGATCCGCAGTACATCGAGGGGTGACACATGTGCCCGAAGCATTGGCAAACGAAGGGACGGGACGGCGAAAGGGGGGAAACAAAAAATCTAGGGAAGGGTTGCTGGGAAATTTCGTTGGTCGGACGAAAAGAAAGGGCGGAGGGGTGGGGCCTGGGAAGGGTGCAGTCCAACCGGGACAAATGGGGGCCCTGCGGGAACGAAAGCAGTAACCCTTCGAATTCAAAAAACAACCGTAGAAAAAAGAAGGAGGCAACAAGAACGCATACATTCCATAAGCGGCACGACCCGAGAGGGGGGTAAAGTTTGGGGAAGAGGACGCAATCTTTGTGTGTCACCAACCACTGTGGCGTCAGAAGGGCAACACGGGGAGGTCCAAAAAATAAAGAAAAGGGAATCAGAAACAACGCGCAGACGGTGGTCGGTCGACTAGCGAGTGTGTCCTCGAAGGGAGAGGCAAAAGTAACAGAGCAAGCAGATAAAGAAAAGAGAAAGAAATTTCGAGGGGGTGAAGCGGGTGTGGACAGAAAAAGAATTGGCAAAAAAAACACAAGACAAAAAGAAGGAAAAAGAGAGAAAAAAAGGAGAAACGGACAACAACCAAAAACTTCGAGAATCAAGGGTCGGGTGATAGGAACGGACTGAAAGGACCTATGGGGGGAACCAATCCACGCCAACGATGAAGAAGCTTGGTCGACGACACAGGAAATAGAGGGGGGGAGAATGTAAATGCCGAGGTTGCAAAAGAAAGAACGCCGGGGAAAAGAACCGTGAATCGGGACACAGCCGGGGTAAAAAAAAAGGTCGGGAACGTAAACACCTCTGAAAAACACAACAAAAACCGCCCGTTTAACAAGAAGGGGGAAGGACGCGAAAAACACTGAAAAAAAAAAAATTTGGGGTTGGAAGATTGGGGGGGGGGGAAAGCGGGGGGGTGCATTGGGGGGCCGGCAATTTAAAGGCAAAAATGGTCCCTTGGGAAAGGAACAGAGTAAACGAAGGCTAAGGGAACAATCCCAACAAGCTTTCCATGGGACCAGGACTTAAAACTAAGGCAAAAAGAGAGCACGGGTCGTGATACGGTAAAAGGGGTCAGGAAAAGGACAAAAGTTAAGGACCTTAAACCCGTCTAAAAAACCAGGCAAAAACATGGGTAAAAAGATCTTTGAAATGGGGGAAAACTTCAACCACACGGGCGCCAAATGTATGGGATAAAATTGGAAACTGACAAGTTCAAAGAAAAAGAAAAAGGGGAAGACCAGTGGGGGAAAAGAGTAGGGGGACGGGGGGGTTGCGCAAGCATGAAAAATGGTCCCTAGAGTCAAAGAAATCCGGGAAGGAGGACGAAAAAAGGGCAAGGGAAAAGAATCTAAAGAACAAACATGGGCAAGATCCCGGAAAATCAGGGGGTGGAGGGGTAAAAAGTGGTGGAAAAATAGAGAAAAAAAACAAAGAGGGGTGGGCGGGAAAAACGAAGACTGAAGTTCTACTTTTCTAACACATTTTTACAAAGCGGGTTCGGGGAGCAGCGGGGAGGCGGATGAGACAAAGAGGGGAAGAATCGCAACAAGATCGCAGCACTCGGCAAGGAGAACGCCGCGTGTGACAGGCGGGCAAAAGGGGGGAGAGCGAAGGTCAAGAAGGAGGGATGGTTGAGGGAGAAACCGCTCCAGTCAAGGGTGTCCGTAAGCGGGGGGGAAAAAACTGTTGTGTGTGTGTAAACGGGTTGGGGGAAAACATACCATGAAAGCCAAAGCATGTGTCGCGCGGGGGATTGAAGCACTCAAAAAAAAAGAGACAAGGGAAGGAAAATGTTACCGAGAAAACGCATGTTGCTCCGGGATGCGCGCACAACCAGTTCAAGAAGGATTGAAGGGGGGGATATGGGGGAAACACACGAAAAACAAAGGCAGGGGATGGGTAAACCACAATGGTTCATGTTTGCATGAATGGGAAAAAAAAGTAGCGTCATCCGGCTAAAAAATCCGCAAAAAGACACAAAAAACGGGCAAAACACGGAAAAAAGGGGGGGTCTTTGGTGGGCACACAAAGATGGGAGCGCAAAACACTAAATCAACCAAGGTCACAGCACAAAATGAATGAATGGTTGGGGATCAAAGTCTGGCTCACGACAACGGGCCCGGAAAAAAAAAAGAAATAGATACGCCTACGAGGGAGGGGGTGTGTATCGGGTGGAATCAGAACGCAAGAATGATGGTTTGGCATAGGAGGAAAGGTGGGGGGGCAAAAGAGGAAAAATAGGTGCAAGACTACTAGGAGAGAGACTGGGGTACTGTGGAGAGGTTGGGAAAAATCACTGACTGTTGACCGGTTGTCGCAAAACGAAGGAAAGGCAATGGCCCAAGCTGCAACACGGGGAAGAGTGAGTGCAGAAGGGCGCCAAGGGACTATGCACTTAGAATTTGAGTGATGGAGGTTTGGGAAGGCCGCAGACGGAATAAGGAAAGGAAAAAAACTGCAAGGTTGACTAACCATGCGGGAAGGTTGCCGCGGGAAAAAAGAAAAAAAACGTTTGAACGATGGAACAGCCAAGAATTAAAAAAAAATTACCGGAAACAACCAGAAAGTCCCGCCAAAAGTTCCACGGGGAAAGACGGGGGGGGGGGAAAAGTAAAAAAGCAACAGTGGGGGTGGGGTTAGACGGTTCCAATGCCGAAACAAGGAAGTTGCAGGAAGGGAGTGGAGGGAGGCTACGAGAAAGGAGCAAGAAAGGTTTAAACGAGTGGGGGAAAAGATAATCAGCGGGAAGGCGAAAAGGGGAATATTCCGAAAAAAAAGTGGGAGGTGCCCATGGAAGCCGTTTGGGGAGAAAAACTGCAGTGGCCACGGCTGTGCAAAAGAACAGGCACGGGAACGGAACCCACTATGTCCCGTCCAACCCAGGGGAGTGTTGGGGGAAAAACAGAAAAAAAAAAAATTGGTTTGAAGGCAAGTGAGGGGGGGGAATTCACGAAAGGCATTGTTTTGCTATGAGCAGATGTCAGGAAAGACGGCCACCAAGTTGGTGTTAGAAGTAAGCAAAAAAAGTAATACTCACGATAACGAAGGAAGTGAAAAACCCGCCCCGAAAAGGGTAACGGTTTTTTGCTGGGGGGACTGGGGGGATCACGCAAAGCGCGGCAGCTAGGGAAAAGAAAGGGAAAAAAAGTAAAAAAAAAAAACAAAGTTGCCCGACATTAAGCATGACAAAAAACCAAACGGGAAGGGGGGAAAGTAACACCAAAGAACGATGGTGGCGGGTCCAAAAACTGGTGGTTTTCGATAAGGAAAAAAAAAAATAAACCGGGGCAAAATAGTGAAGGAAAACGTCTGCACAAAAAAGAAGGAAAAAAAAAAACACTAAAGGACGAAAAAGGGACTGATAGGACGCAAATCCCGTGGGGGGCAAGGCACGTCATGAAGGGGAGGCACCGGAACCCGAATGAGACAGCGGCGGACTGCCCAAAAAGAAGGGTCGAACGATAGGGTAAGGGTTTCAGGGGACAGAAAAAATGGGGTTGAAACGGTCGAAGAAGTTGAGCGTAAACATGGCAGTCCAAGAAGGTGTTACGAGGGAAAAAAAAGATAGGAATTGGGGGAGGGGAGTAGGAAGGGTACTAATTTGGAGGGTTTTTTCTACGCGAGGAGCCACAGCAAGACGAAGCGGGTGAAGGCACTAATCAAACCAATGAAAAGAGGGTCCAAACAAAATGGGGTCAAGGTAGAGGGGACACGGGGGGGGTAAAAAAACTGGTGTTGAAGCCACCGTGCTCAGACAGGGGAGCAGTTGCGAGGATGGGTGAGAAGCCGCGGGTAAACTGGGGCCAAAAACATAGAATTAAAGTTGGTTCAAGCAAAGGACGCCCGGACGACTGGTGAGAGATTTGCTAGCGGAGATCGGGCGAAATTAGAAACGGAAAAAGAAGTAAGAAAAAAAAAAAAAGTGCTACTCATTTCTAGTTTAAGTTGGGCATACTCTTGCGAACTAAGGAGAAAAAAAGCGGAAGAGAAAGAGGATTAAGTCAAAACGAACAATCAAAATCTTCACCATGGGGTGTTGCACAAGAATCACAAGAAAAATAGGAATGGAGAGTAAAGACCAATCCTTGGCAGCGTTTCGAGGCTAGAACCTAAATCTTCGCGGGGCAATAAAGAAGCAATTAGTCACAACGGAAACGTAAGGGGGGTGAAGAAAACAAGCGAAACCGAGGGGCCGGGGAGGAGGATCGATAGGGGGAACGGAAAATTCAAAGGGAAACGCCCCATGTGGAATAAATGGAGAGGGGCTACCAACTAGGATCGAACAACCAAACAGGAGTGGGGAAGATCGCGCAATGCTGCTCTTTCGAAAAACCAAACAAATTGATGAAGGGAAGCACACTGGGGATCAAGGAAATTCGTGGAAACGATCGAAAAAAGCGTAGCGCACGTTGGTCGAAGGGGGTAAAGACTAAAGCCGCGTCGTTGCTGAACCGGAATGGAACGCCGGCCGAAGGGGGGGAAGAAATAGCTCGGGGAAAGCGATACAACTTGTGAAAAACGACGAAAACCTCTGACTGAAAAAAGGCAGATAGTGGGGAAAAAGCGCCGTACCACGGAAACAGTAACGCTATGGGAGAGGACAATGTGGATCACGGGACGCAAGATTCCCAGCATCTAAAAGAGGCAAACAGAGTCACAACGCCAGGGAGCGGCTTGGGGAACGCGGGACTGTCTGATGGGAAGAAAGACGGGCCGGACAAGCGAGACGGGAAGCCCAAACAGCTCGGAAAGGCTGCAGTGGAAAGGGAAAAAATCGAAAAAAAAGAGGATGGGGAACAGTAAGAATGCGACAGAGGGAAAAACAGGAAGAAATAAATAACCGATCGGACCGAATTGGGGGGTGGAACAAAAAGCGCAAAACACGGACAGAAAAAAAACCGGCCCTGGGGGAAATTCAGGGAAAAAAAAAAAACGAATTTCACTAACAGAAAAAAAAAAGGGGTCAGATGCCAAGCAAACCGCACAAAGGGCTAGACAAGGGGACAAATCACCAGCAGATCCACACAAAAAACCCGGTAATAAAAAAAAAAACCGGGGCGGAAGGCCGACACTTAAACTTGCACTAAGGAGGACAGGCAGGTGTGCAGACCCGCAAATGGACCATTACGAAAGAGAACGTCCGATGCAAGGGGAAAAAAAATTAAAAGTTTCCGGAAACCAAGCTGGCCGTATTCAAACGAGGAGGGTGAAGGAGTAAAAAAAAAGCAACAATTTGAAAAGGACCGAGCAGGGGGATAGCAGAAAGGTAAGGCAACTCGGGGGAGGCCAGGTGCGGGTAGGGGGGGGGGGGGGGAAAAAAAGTAGGTTGGAAAGGCAAAGGGAAGGAAATATTGCAGGGGTGTCACGGAAAAACATAAAAAGATGTGTTCAACAGGGGGAAAGAAAAAAGACAAACAGCACCGTTACGGGGCACGGCAGACCCTCAAAGAAGGTATCAGCGCAAATCAACACAAATACAGTTCGGACACAAAAAGGGTGTGGCTGATGACCAGGAAAAGAGAAAAAAAGACAAGAGGTCGTGAAAACAAAAAGAACGAAAATAGGCGGAGGGGGAAGGAAAAGGCAAAAAAAACAAAACCCGAAAGTTCGAAACAAAAACCGGGTAAGGTTCGGGGTCCGTAGGGGGTTGAGATGGCACAAGGAAAGGTCCGTCAGAAAAATTATGTCATGGGCAAAAATCATAAAGGTCTAAGATCAGCACGCCGCGGGCGACGGAACGCAGGGGGGAGAAAAAAGTATGGGATCGTTACAAAGCAGATAGTCGACAAACTGGGGGGCGGTTGGGGAAAAAAAAAAAAAGAAAAGGTACCAGTACAACGTGTGGGTAGCTCAAAAAAAAGATAAAGAAGGACCGCGGACCGAAGCTAGTGGGGGAACCTCCAGGGCAATAGGACCTGATTGTAAGACCACAAAGGGGGAGGGTAAGCCGCAAAGAAAGACCAAGATGAGTCAAAGCGTGGTGGGGGTTGGTCCGGAGGGCAAGAAGGGAAAGGGGGGGGGTAAACAGAAAAAGGACACTTAGATAAACAAAAAAAAAGGGAGGAATGTCCCTAAAAGGAAGAGGGGATTGAAAAAGGTGGCACACCATGGGCAAATGGGCAAGGAGTCTGGTGAATGAAACGAACAAGGGGCGGGCACAACCACAAATGAAGGGTAAAAGAGAAGCGTTTTAAGGGGGGGGAGAAAAAGCCTAAAAAGGAAGGGACGATGATTACTCGCGGTCGAGCCAGAATACACAACAACCGTTCAAAAAGAGTTTGCAAATTGGAAAAAAGGGGGGTATAGGAAGTGCACCAAAAAAAAAGGGGGGAATGGGATGGAAAAGGCGAAAAGAACAATAGATCTGGTGCCGGCGCCTGATTGATTTGAAAAAATCAAAAGAGAAAGCCAGCATTCACGTGGGTGCCACAAAAAAGAACAAGGACTTGACGTGCTTCGTATGCAGCCTACCGAATGAGCAAACGCAAGCCGGCAGAAGGGGAGGAAATGGAAAAAGAAAGAAAACCGCATGCTAAAAACTGGAACTTCGTGGGGGACCGGCATAATACTCTCCATCCTGAAGGGAGGCGCGCCCAAAAAAACGGCCGAATTGGAGGGGAAGAAGAGAACAGGAGAGAGGAGAAACAAATGAGGGATCGGCGCCGAAACGAAAGAAATTTTGGTTGGCGGTAATGATGAAACCAGCGGAAAAAAAAGTGAAAGATTAACGGGAAAAAAAAGAGAAGAAACTGGAAACACATTAAGGAAAACGGTAACAGGGACGGTAAAGGAAAAAAAAGACATCCGCGAAAAGGACAGACACAAGGACCATCGGGTCGCAAGTTGGGAACAGAAGGCAAAAAAGGAGATCCTTCAGCCAAGTCAAGTGATCGCGGATAAACTCTGAAGGAAACGAAAAAGAAGAGAAGGTTCCGAAAGACCGGGGAGGGGAGGGGTTGGAGAAAAAAAAAGGCCATAAAAGCTTGAAGTTGCAGAATTGCAGACAGGGGGGTTGGAGCCTAAAGTTCGTTAAAAATTGCCACCGGATAAATCCGAAAACAATACGGACAAAAAAAAGGGCGAAAAGAAAAAAAGCAGCCCAAACAGGTAGGGGAACAAGGGGGGAGTTGAGGGGAGGACAACGAGTATTCGGGGGGTATTGGACATAAAGGGGGGAGAAAACCCGTTGGAAAGGGACAAAGAAAAAAAAACCCGTACCGCCCCAGTAAATCAATCAACGGGCCGGGGTGGACACCTCGGGGGGGGGGGGGGGGGCCGAATCTGTCAGGAAAGAAAATATAAAAGCACAACAAGGCTTCAAGGGAGTGGGCGGCGTGGGAAAGGCACACGGGGAGCTGCAGTTTGGGGGGGGAATAAAAAAGGGAAAGGGGAAACAAAGGCAAGGGGCCGGGGAACGGGACAGGTTGTCGGTAAACACTGCAAAAAGACATCAAGAAACTAGAGACAACCCGGCAGGGGTCCCAAGGGGGGGTTATTGTTCGGGGGGGGAGAGAAAGAAAGGAAAAAAAAAAATACGGCAACGCGAGCGGAAATTTTTAAAAGTTACGGGAAAAAAGAATGTACCCTAAAACCCACACTGAATGAAGAGAAAAGGAGGCAACGGTGAGTCAAAAGAAAAGTCGAGAAAAAACGATGAAAACACGGATGAAAACCGAAGGACGTGGGACGTAGAGTTGGGGGAAAGGGAGAGAGAGCCGAACAAAGCAAAAGGAGGACTGAGTCACACAGGCAGCGGAACAAGAAAAAAAGGCAAAGAGTGGGAAACCCGTTTTTATCATCGCTGAAAACAACAAAAAAAACAGAGATAGAAAAAGAAAGAGTATAAAGGACCAAAAAACCAAAAAAATGAGCCCGCAAGGTGCAAGAATGTTGGCAAAAAAGAAGAAGTGAAAATCCAGGTGGTTTTTACTAACCGCTCGTCACAGAAGAACGATGAAAAAAAGCGGAAAAACACAAGAGTGGAGGCCGTGGGGGTAAAAATCGGGAAGGAGAAAGCCCGGGGGGGAAAGTTGACTTAAAGGGGGGGAAGGACCTGTAACAAAAGGGGGGGGGTAAAAAGGGCACATCGGCCGTCACCTGGACCAACAAAAACGGCGAATTGAATCAGAAGAAGGGCAAGATTAATTTTAGGCGGCCTCCCACAAAAAAAAAAACCCAGAGATTTGGGAAAGGGTGAAATCTCGGCTTGAAAAGAAAGGGGTGTCCGGGAAAAAAAAAAGAGGGGAAAAAAAAAAACCAAAGAAGCCAGTTAAGTTGTGCAACAGGGCGGGAACGAAGGCCCACACTTTCAGTAAAAGTTAAGAAAGGACAACAAAGCGCAAAACTCCCAAGCGTGGGGGCCGACGGCAAAAGAAAAATACTAACGTCCGCAATGAAGGTCTGGACATCGCGAAAAAAGGGAAAAAGTCAAAAGAGGAAAGGAGGATTACATGGGCCCGTGGTAGGGCAAATAAAAAGGGAGGGGAGCCACGTTTTTTCTGAAAAAAGAAAGATATAAGAGGATGGAGACAAGGGAAAAAGCAAAAGACACTGCAGCGGTTCAAAAGGGAAAGATTGTTGGGGAAAGCAAGGCAATTGATGTCCTAGCACGATACGAACTAAACGGCCCGGGAGGGCGGCCCAAACAAAGGGGGGGTGTTTGGACCACGCAATTCAGGCAAAAAAGCCCTTTGGTGTGAGGTGTCACAAGGTGGGACAAAAAAAATCGGGGGGAAGAAGAAGAACAAAAGAAACAGGGGGGTAGAAAAAGAAAATACCAGTTCGACTGGGGTAAAAGCGGAGGGCAAGTAATAGAAAGCAAAGACTGCTGAAAGAAAAAAAGAAACTGGGAGAAAACGCGGAAAAAAACGGAAAACCCCGCGTTTCATAATGGGAAGGAAGGTCAAGGATGGAAAGGCCGAAAAGGGACAAAAACGGTAGTAGAAGTAAGGAGGAACGAAACTCAAGAGTAAAAGCCGGGAGAAGCCGCAATGGGGTTGGGTAGCTGGGGACCGGAAAGAAAAATGCAAACAAAGTAGGGGAGCGACAACCGGTAGGGCACACTCAAACGCGTCAGAGAAAGCCCGAGGCCGCACTAACCTAAAACGCGGGTGGGGGAAAAAAAATTGGGCGCAAACTCCGCTATATGTAGATGAGTAGGAGGAAAAGCACACAAAAAAAAAGTGGGGAGTTCTTTGAGGGATGTGGAAAAACGGGGGAAATCACTGCCGGCCATATCAAAGACGCCAACGAAGGCGCGGCCTTGAAAAAAAACCATACAAACACAAAAACCTAGAAGAAACTGGGAGTTTGGGCGCAGACACCTGACGAAAAGTCGGCGCCCGTCTCAGAGGAGAGGCGTCCAAGATAAACCAGCTAATGAAATTGAGGACACAGTGAAAAAAAAAACTGTGGTAAAAAAAAAGGGAAAGTGCTTAAAGGAACAAAAAAACCAAACAGAAAAGATGGAACAAGTAAGGGACGGGATCGTGAGGGGTGAAAATAGGGGAACCCCTGACAAAAGAAAAAATAGTCCTCCAAGCGAGGGGGACTAACGATTATGGCGAAAAAAAATGTACTTGCCGCAATCAGCTGTTCAAATGGTGTCTGAAGGAAAACACGAACGATGCCGGACGGGATTGTCAAAGAAAATAGCACTGCAACGACAGGGGGGCAAAAGAAGGACGGATCTTGAAGAAACGTCGCGGTACGAAAAATGCCTGATGCTGGTGGTAACTGCATCGAACTCCGAAAAGGGAAAAGACCGTAACGGGCAGTGTTGAACGAGAAGGGGGTCCGGGAAAGAATTGGGAAGACAAGCACAATGTTGGGGGGCCAGTTGGGTGGAAAAAAGTCCCGAAGGCAACAGGGGAACAAAAAAAAAAAAAAAAATCACACAAAAAGACGCCGGAGGAAAAGAAAGAAGAGCCACTAGGTAAGTGTTGGAGCAAAAAACCAAGCGGACAGGGGGGGTGGACCGGTTGGGTCCGGCTGTGTGGAAAAACAAGGGTGCGGACCGACTAAAAACCTAGGAGGGAAAAAAAGGAGCCTCAAAAGGGGGAACAGAAAAATAAGCAGGCAATAAGGTGCGGAAAAAAAACCGGGGGGGTATTTACGACAAAGAAACTTGGATGATGCCCCAGGCAGAACAGTCAGTAGAAAG
>Ga0179591_1200148_pt1 | contig 13345 bp, 11 predicted proteins | sample CZOMad2_1_08_16f_FD_182891 | JGI IMG/M metagenome (GOLD analysis project Ga0179591, IMG submission 182891) | Vadose zone soil fungal communities from Angelo Coast Range Reserve, California, USA - CZOMad2_1_08_16fungal (PacBio error correction) | ecosystem: Environmental > Terrestrial > Soil >...
ACGCTGGGGGGAAGACGCTCCCTAGACACGATGAAGGGGTGGCAGCGGAACTTGCCGGAGTGACCGATTTACATCTCTGAGGCGGAGGAGGAAGTACCACAGTATGGAGAGATGAGAAAGCTTCGGCGGAGTGGCGGGAAGATTCAGAAAAAGAAGGGGGGGGGCAGAGGGAGGAACGTCGCAGTAAGTGACAGGGAGCACACATGTTCCAAGAAATCGAGGAACTACAGATTCGGTCGGCGAAAGGAAGGATCACCTTCGGGGAACTGAGGGGGAGCGAAAATCGGCGATCAGCGTGTTGAGGGAAGCCATAGGAGACTTGGCATCAGACAAGGTAAAAAATCATTTGGGTTCGCAGCCCGGTTCGGAAAAAAAGGCCTACATAGAGAGGAAAGGCCAACGCCGTTAGGATCTTGAAAGATCCATCAAGCGACTCCGGAGAGGAACTCGCCAGTGGAACATGGTTTCCCGCAACGTTGAAAAACGCCCACGATTGAGCTCCATTGGTAATTTGGGCGCGCGGACGAGGAGGGGGAAAGACAGAAAGGGGGGGGGAGGAGAAGAGGGAGAGGGCGACATTGAGGCCTTGGCATGGGGGTAGTAGGAAGATACTTTCGAAACTCCTCGCCAGAGAGAGGGCGTGCCATGAAGCCGTGAAAGAAGGAAGAGGCACCACCTAAGGTGATGTGTTGTTTAGTTTTACATCCTTCCGACCCACATAGCGCGTGACGCCGCGAAAGGTGCTTGGGAAGTTGCCGTTCTTTCTGTCGAACTGAAAGAAACAATGGGCGCACTGACGGAGGGCAAAGGAATCAGGAGTGCGGAGGAAAGCGGTGCCAGGAAAGGTGGGGGAAATTTGGAGGAAACTGCTCGCCAAACGCGTCACAGGCGAGAAAACAGCAATCTTGTGCGAAAAAAAAAACGAAAGATTCCGGAGATCGAAAAATTGGAGGACGATGTTTTGACGCAAGAGGTGGGTTCCAGACTCTCCGATGCAAAAAACAAATGTCTATCTCGCAAGATACGAATGGGGTCGAACGTAACGTAAAGGAATCGAACGACATTGCGGCGCAGTCAATCGGGAAGAAACGCAAGGAAGACAAGGACCGCACCGTCACCATGACCCAAATACTCGATGAATTGGGTGAAAGGATTCCACAAAACGCACAAGGGGGGTCCATTGGATCAAAGTGGGTCAAAAAAAAAAAGGCGATAACCTGAAATTGAAAAAAGTGAAACACCGCAACAAAGAGATTTGAGAAAGGGACTCGCCGACCCTAATAGGCATGGAAATTTAAAAGAAAAGGTGAAAAGGGAAAGCAGAAATCCACAAAACTTAACAAGGTACAGGATAAACAGAGAAGGGCCGGCAAAAAAGAAAGGAACCATTTACCAAAAAACCCGCAAAGGAAATGGCAGAAACACATTCGACAGAAATATTAAGCGAAAGTGGGGAAGCCGAGCAGTTCCGTCAGGCTCCAATTGTACCGGGGCCATACAAAGAATTGCGCACACCGGAAGGGAGATGAAAAAGAAAGAAAAAAGTTGAGAAAACCCACCCTGCAATCAAAAACTCTGCACTCTCGTTCGGGAAAACAAGGTTGGAAAAAAGCCTAAGGTCGTTGCGAAGTCACCCGTATGTAAAAGGAGATCAGTTCATAAAGCACAGGCCGAAAAGAAAGAATCCTAGTAGCAAGGTCGTCTCCCCGGTTGCAGGGGGCCGGAGGGCGCAGCTGGGAAGGCCGCTGGAATTAACGGTTTCGGTGCAATGAAAGGGGTACCCGCAAGCGGCAAGAAACAACCGGATACCCCGACGTCGCGAGAGGATTGTTTCTAAACTTGTAAAAAACGGACGGCGCTGATCGAGGAAAAAATCGCAACCTCGATATCGCACCAGAAGCCATCGCCACTTGGGGTGGAGCAGTCCCAAGCAAAAATACGCATCAGGGGAAGGAGGGCCCGAAAAGGCCAAATCAAGGCATAACGAAACGGGACCGAAAAAGCTTGCCCGCGCCGAAAAGAAAGTAAACCGGTAGGCCAAGGCCAAAAGACTATTCAACCTCTCAGGAAAGCGCGAGAGAGAGAGACCTTAAGCAAAAACGCCCGGCACTGGCATGGCAAAATCTAACCTGGCATAAAAAAATTTATCGTAAAAAACCTAGAACTCAACCATCTGAAGGGCTCTCGTATTTCAGCAAATCCTCGAAAGAAAGGGGGCAGGGTCATTGCCCAAGGAAAAAGGAAGACAAAAAAGCCCGGTCCATCACTAATCCAAACAAAACCAGCCTTAATGCCGGCACCAAAAAGAGGTCCGTGCGAAGCAGCAGCATTAGGAGGGGATAGCAAAAGAAGTGCCACATGAAAACACCCAGGGTGTGAAGAGCAAGAAAGAAACAGGGTGTAGGACATTGCCCTGAGGTTACCCAAAACAAAGGTACATCATCAAGGCGGCTGAAACACAGATCGCAAGAAGGCGTCTGTCAAAGAAAGTACTCAACAGCCGACTCAGGCCTGAAAGAATCTTCGCATCAAAAATTGAAGCTCTTTCAAAAAAAGAAGCGCAAGCACCTTCCGGACGAAAAAGTAACCTCTATCTCGCTCGAAGGACCATGTCGGCTCAGTAAAAGAAAGAAGAAAGGTTCGACCAGGCCGTTGCGAAACTCGTCGGGAGGTCGAAAACTCAGGCCCGATAGGAGGAGCGGACTGAGGAGCGCCGGCAGAAAAAGACCACCCAGAGCCTGAACATCTGCTAAAACTCGCAAATCTGTGGGGCAGCCGTCGTCTACGGGAGGGAAAACAAGAGGGGGTTCGCCAGCTAAAAAAGTAAAACTCAGAACAGGACTGTTGACAAGCTCAAGGACTGCCTACGATATTGGGAGGCAGGGACATCGGCAAGGGGCCGTTACTCTTCACGGTGAAATAAAAAAAAAAAACAGGACCCAACGAAAAGGTTCAAAAAAGCGCAGGACACGCTGGGGGGGCGACGGGACCTGCAGTTTGCCTGGGGGGAAAAGATGAAAACCAGGCGCAGGACAACGTCGGGGAAAACGCACCCCACCCAAAGGAGAAAAAAAATGAAGTGTTGGCTGATTTTTGCTTTACCGGCGCGAGAAGCAGACCTATTTCGATGATGGTGGAAAGGGGGATAATTTCGACCCTCGGCAAATAATCTTGCGGTGGCGGTGACCGTAGAAAAGAGGTTCGGGCACGGCGAAGATTTGAAATCAATCAGATTACACAACAAGAGGACTGACAAGAAGATAGATGAAGTCACCTGGCCGCAGGGGGAAAGGGGGGATCGGTGGCCGGCGAAGCAGGCAGCACCAAAACGGTGAAGATAAAAGGAGGGACTATCGAGGGATGTGGTGTAGACATGGGAATCAACGGTCGAATAGCGTAAATGGTGGTTTGCCATGAAAAAAAAACGTGAATCACCACTACAGGGGGGGGGGGGGCGTCATGGGGGTGGTTCGGGTGCACGCCGCCATCCTGGTGGCTAAAAAGAGCAGGCAAAAAGCGCAGATGACAGTCTGCCAGCAGTACTGCGCGATGAAAATTAGGGTTGGAGGGAACAGGCTAGGTCAAGTTGACCGAGAAAACTGATCTCCGAATAAAACAAACCGGGGCTATGGGAACCAAGGAATTTTGGCAATCCTCGTGGCCGGGGCTCTTGAAAACTCCGCCATGGCGGATTGACGGCCAAAAAGGCCGAATGCATGACCCACGGCTGTGGTGAGATAGATAGAAGCCTGGTGGAGGGTTCGGCGAACTACAAAAGGACGCAGCGTACCGCCGGTAAAGAGAGAACGAGGTCGTCCGGCCGGCAGCTCGAGTTGGCAAGGACCAGAAAGCTTCGAACATGCTCTTGACAAGGTGCCTCACCTAAAGAACCAGGAAGGGATCGGATCGGGGTGAAAGAAAGGCCTATCTGAGCGGTTTCAGAAGAAAGGAGAAGGGGTTGACCTCTCAGCGGAGATGAAGGGCCTTCAGGAAGAAAGGAGAAGGGATGCCCGCCGAAACGAAGGGAGACACCAATCAACTGGGGCCGCCCTTTGAGGAGACCAGGAAGGCTTCAACCACAGGAATGGGGGAAGCCCTTTTTTTCGAAGCTCAGTCAGGGGTAAGCGCACGCTCTGGTCAGGCAAGCTCTGGGAAAAAAAAAAATTGAACGAAACCAAACGAAATCAAGCCAGATAATTGGGGTTCCTCCTAAGGGTTGTTAGTATGTGAGGACCGGGGGAGAGGAGTCAGTTGGGGGCAGTGACAGCCCAGGCGATCCTTAGAGGAAAGCTGACATCTCGGGAACTGTCTAGGGGCTTATGGTCGCGTGTAAATAGAATATTTGGAAGACTGCCGGTGTCGGGTAAAAAAGGACGCCTGGCTGGAGCCCCAGTAGAAGGATAAATAGCCATTACGATAGGGAGAAGGTCGCATGCCCAGTTCAAGGAAAAGGAATTAGGAGAAAAGGCGATTCACTATGGATCTGTCTTCTCCAAACGGGAGTGAGGGCAAGAAAAATGAAAGGAAAGAGTGGGAATTCCTCCCCATTGGTGGCGATGTCTGTGCGATCTAGGAAAAAGGCTTCCTATCGCAGCGCCGTCATTCATGGGTTAAAACTACTTTAAAAAAAAAAGAGTCAAAGAGACATGACGGGGACGGGCTTGTCCGAAAAGAGTGGTCCCACCGTCACCTAAAACGTTACAGGCAAGAGTTTCCCCTGGCGCATAAGAACCATGAAAAAAGAAAAAAACAAGTGTCCGGCCTCGCGAGGTTAGGGATGACGCAAATCTGAAACTGACTTAAAAGCCTTCTATCGGTGACGGGGAGGGAAAGGGGACCAAAAACAGGGGTGCTGGGACAAAAGGCAGATCGGACTTGCAGGGGGGGGGGAGAGGCTCGGTGAGGAAAAGACTATCCAGTAAGGTTGGGGCATATGGCCCGGTAAAAATTGGATACGGACATGGAACAGGAGAGCTACTTAACCGAAGTCAGGATGAAATTTGGGAGAAGTTCTTTTCTGAGCACAAAGAGGGGGGAGGTAAATGTTTTTTTTCCTGCCGATATTTGTGAGCAAGGTAATGGGTATTGGGGCCAAGGCTTACTCGAGAGAAAATCGTTGAAAAGGTTCCGGGCCGTGAAAAAAAAAAGAGGCGGCCCGTATCACGAGGGAAAGGCGGGCAAAATTTTGACAAGGGAGTTCGGTAGGGTGGGAAACATTTGTCCGCATAAAACACACTTTCCGGTCGTTAGGGGTGGAAGAGGATTCCGAGCGGAGGCTGACGTTCAGGTGCTCCGAACAAAAAGCGTATTCGATGGGAAGGCTAACCGCCAAGGAGTGAGATTGGCACAACTTTATCCCGAGCGAAAGAACCAAGAGAGGGAAAGCTCTGGAATACGAAGCTGGAGGAAGTGGACCTCTCGGCTGGAAAAAAGAGAAAAAAAAAGACACAAAATCGTCGAGTGGGGATGTCAACTTCTTCAAGAGAAAAGTAAGTCGTTTGCGCGAACAAGGGGCATCGCTTGCGGAACCTAGGGGTTGGGGGGGAGGAAGAACCAAATTTAAAAAAAACAAAGTGAAGGCCTGATCCAAGGGGGGGAAAACTGATTCCTTGTGTGGATCCGCATCGAAAAAAAAACGGGGTCACCCCGCCCGGAAACAAAAAAAAAGGCGCCCTATGTCTTCGGACAGAGAGGCCCTCGTAAGGTCTAATTCCACGACACATACAGGGAGGGGCTTTGGGGGGCGAAGTGGCGTAAGGCTTCCGGGCCGCAGCTGAGGGGCGAGCGTTGCAGAGTCCATCACCCAGACCCACAAACAATGCCGCTGAGAGCACAAAACGCACCAAGGACCTTGGAAGTCCCATCGTGGAAGACGAGAAACGGCCCCTAGGCACCCGCCTGATCTCTTCAAAGGGGGGATGCCAGACTGGCTTCAAGAGCGACCTGAGGTGGCAAGGTGAGGAGCTAATATGGCGGAAAAAAACGCGGCAAAGGCCAAACGGGCGGCGAAACAAAAGAAAAAAAAAATTTAGAACCCTGGGCGCAAGCACACATAGACAAAACAGGCAGCTGCAAAGAACACGATATAGAAATCACGGAACAAACAGGAAGAGGAACCATACGGTGAAGACAAGGAAGAACGCCGAAGTAAAAAGCACTAAGAATCGATTGGTGCCCAAGTCTGCCCTGCTGTCAGCAGCGACTCGCCGGCGCCCGAGGCCGTGAAAAATAGGGCCTTTGAAAAAATCCGACTACAAAAAACGAAAAGCGATGGCATCCTGGGGGGTCAAAAAAAAAAAAAACGATGTAAAAGGGTTTTCCCGGCACCATAGGCAAAGCAGTTCAAATGCCCCCACTCCGCAAATTCGATGTCAGGGAGCAGTCGGGCCACAGCTTAGAAGGACTAGAAAACAAAAAAAGGAAGGAAAAGAGAAGGTATAAGCTGTGGCAAAGGAGCCAAAGAAAAAGGAAGGACTCTCGGGGGTACGCGACCCTTGCCTTGTTCGCTTTTTAAAAGCAAAACATTCCAAAGAGCGAAAAAAAAGGGAAAACCTTACCCAGGGGAATAAGAGATGGGAAAAAGGAGATCGCGGCAGTGGGTGGGAAAGGGAAATAAAAAACAGACGGCAAAAGCCTCGGAGACTGGCGCAGGCGCTGGTTACACAAAAACGGCCTGAAAAAATAGGCGGAACTTCAGACCGGGCGTGAGAGGAGTCGACGTCTTTCGGCTCACAGACATGGCGTCGCATCGTAAGAAAAGGGTTAGGTGCACCGGCTCGGCGCGGGTTACCATTCTTGAGCAAGGAAAAAGCAGCAGCTTGGTGTCGCAGGGCCAAGTGGAGTGAGAGCGGAAAGGAAGGTCGATCTTCAAATGAAAGCATCTGAAATGCAACAGATCTAAAAGAAGGAAAAAAAAAAAACTCATAGCCTTTGCAAGTCAATTCTATCGGAGAGAGAAAGCAAAAATAAAAATTTTGGCAGAAGTGGAAACGGTAATCGGCACGGAATGGTCTTGGGGCGGAGGTGGAGCCCAAGGTAGAAAAAGCGCCATCGCAGTCTGGATGAAGCCGTCGAAAACCATACCAAAAACAAGACTACTTGCTGGTATTTTGAGCGCCGACCGCCGGAAATAAGCAGGTGTTGGCCGGCCACTACATCTTTCTTGGGGTCAGTTGTGGAGGCGAAGAGGGAACGGGGGGACTCAAAAGCACAAACTTACGGCGGATCCAGAACTTAAAAGAACGTGCGTTCAAAAAGCGGCTGCGGCATAGGGGGAATAAGGGGAGGCAAAGCTCAAAAAAAAAAGCAAAAAAACGAGCAAAGCGACGGCAACTTGTGAGAACCTCCCTGGCATGTCAGGATCGAAAAAGGGAAAGCCGGAAACTCGACGGGGTTGAAACAAAAGGAAAGGGTTGAAAAAGCTCAGATGTACTGCTATCGAGCAGGAGAAAGGGGTCGAGAAAGATTACCGTGAATCTCAAGACAGCGGGCAAAAAAAGAAAATCGCAATCCAAAAGTTTGTCAGTTCGGGAGCACAGGACCGACGGAAAACAGAGCCCCCAAAGCGGAACAGTCGGGGATCTGCCACAAGAGAAGAAAGAAAGGGAGAGTCAAATTTGCCAAACCGTAAACAGTCTACCTAAGACCGGGTCAAAATTAAAAAACACGCAATAAGAATTGCTTCCAACGGGACGGCGACAAGAATCATTCGGCAATGGCAAAGGAAAAACAATTTTCTCTAGCAAAAAAGAAGAAGAAGTCAACAAATTAAAAGTCACATGAATACCCATATCGGGAGGGAAGGTCAAAAGGAACTTAACAAAACTTGACAAAAGCGCGCGTGAAAGCAGAAAAGAAGGAGCATACGGGAGGGGACTAGAGCTCGGTTCCATGTCAGGCAAGACAGGTGTATGTACCGTCTCATCATAGCACAATGCCCCCCCCTTAATGGATAGGGGGAAGAAAAAAAGGGCATAAAAAACGAACAAAACTTGTCGTCCGCTCAAGAGGACGGAAAAAAAACGGGTTCTTGACCCTAGGTCGTGGAGAAAAGTCAAAATAAAACATATCGTGAATAACAAGGGGCATCTGCCCCCGTAGTATAAAAAAAAAACGGGAATCGCGAAGGCCGGCAAGAAAAGGGTCCCCGGTGGTGCCGTGTTGCTTCTCGCAGAAAAAGCACTCATTGGAGTGAAAGGGGTGGAGGGTGAAGACGGTTAAAAAAAACAGCTTCGGGGGGGAAGGACAGCGCTCCCCCTCCAGCCTCGGAGAAGGGCGTCAACTTTCCGGAACTAAAGACGCGTAAAGTAATCGAGAAGCCCCAGGAGACGGCAACATCGTAGATCGCCACAGGCAATCGACAGGTGTATGCAGACCAAAGGTCATCACGGCAGCCGCGAAAGATAAAAGAGGGGAGCCTCGGGAAAGCAGGGGGGAAAGCGAAAGCCGGCCTCTAAAAACTACATCAGGTTCGGACAGGACTTCTACTAGAAAGACTAACGCTGAGCTACAGGAGCTAGAAGGGAGAAAAAGACCAGAAAAACAGAAGGTGAATCGAAACTGCAAGCGGGAACACAATATAACGTTACAACCGTCGAGACACAAAAAGCCGCAAGCAGGGTAAAAACGCGTATTTCAAAATCCAAGAGCAGCAGGAGAGAGGAAGGGTCAATTGCAAACCCGAACCAGGACCAAAAAAGAAGCCACTAGAACACACAAGGCCTTCACCAGCGGAAGGGGGGAAGGTTCTAATCAAAGAGAGATTTCCTCTAACCAGAAAAGAAAAGAAATCCCGCATTGGAAGGGGAAAAAAAAAAAGCGAAGACCCAGGGTCTTCCAGTGAACCTTGTCAAAAGACCACTGCACTGGTAAGATCAAGGGCGCGAACAGGGAACTTACGGGAAAGAGGAAGGAGGTGAGCCTTATCCATTTCAGGACGGAGAAAGATCCTTACATCTCTAAATAGCTGGGCAAGGCACCATTAAGGGATACACCATAACGCTCTCGAGCATATCAAATGAACACTGTCCCTCCTATATCGAAAGAAAGGAAATGGCTTCTTAGAGAGCTAACAGGGGTGCCGGAGGGAAACCCGAGAGCTGTTCTTGAACATCGAGGGATTTCAGTGGAAGGACTCCGAGGAAAAAAAAAAGACTGCGTAAAAGTGGGCATAAAGCGCACCAGATGACAACGTCTCTGCCGGCGCAGCGGGGGGGGAGACGGCCTCGGACGACTTCGAGAAGCCCTGCGGGGGAGAAATCTCACCCGGCAACGAGAGGGGAAAAGGCCTTGTGAACAGAGCATAGTGCCTAACATATTGACTGAGCCGAAGCGAGGAGAGAGTGTCACCGGTGACAGACACCATCGTCACGGGGTGTGAAGAGACAACAAAAAAAGAACGTGTTCAGCGGCAAAAGGACAATCTGGGGCAGGACGCGTGCAAAGGTGGAAAGGGGAAGGTGACACTGCCAAGAAATTGCTCTCGGAAGAACGGGCCTGGACCGCAACCCACAAAAAATGACGGTGGACGCCACAAGAAAAAGGGATGATTGTTTGCTGCCGAAGGAGCAAAAACCGTTGCATGTGTCGACTGATTGGAGAAAAAGCAAAAAAAAGAGGAGCTCTTCAACTGAGGAAGGTTCTGACGGAAGCTTAAAAAGGGGAGAATAGGTGACTCATCGGATCTCGCAAACAACAAAGGAAGAGGATTATGAGGAAGGAGTGCGGAAAACGATCACCGCATGGCAAAAGGAAAATTCAAGAGCACTAAGAAAACGTTACATAGCTCCTCGAAGTGAGCAGACCAAGAGAAGAAAAAGAGGAAGGGTTGTCCAGCTCGACTTCACAAAATCAGAGAACAAGGGGTTTTGTGGCTTCATGGGGTGGGGGGGGGGCCGCCCCGGAAGAAGTGGTCCAGCCCCAGCGAACGACGCTGCCGGGCTTGAACAATGCGCCAAGGGGATTCTCTCTGAAAGCAAAACGTGACGGAAAGTACACTCGCTCATCTGGGTAAAGGAAAAGAAATATCTTGACGGACCGTAATTTCAAACACTTGGACCTGTGGAAAGCAGGAGGGGTGACGTTGTGAGCTGGTCGGAACCTACGCGAAAAGAACTTCGACGAATTCAAGAAAAAAGGGGTGCAAAAAATAGGGAATCAGAGAGTCACTCTTTGTGGCGTTTCGAACCAAAATCGCAACTCAGCTAACCGCGATAATAGAGGTCTGAAAAACCAGACGCGGGGGAACCGCAAACTGGTCTCCACTCTCCAGGCTCAGTCTCGATAGCGAGAGAACTTGGGCCGTTGGAGGAAGAAAAAATGGAATTGCGAGGAAAAAGGGGGACTAAAGCTTTCCTGGGCGAAGAGTCGAAGTTGCCTGAAAAGAGTCGGAGAATGTCCTTAAGGTCATTCATCATTGGGGGGTAACGTGGAAATCCTAAAACCTAAGGACGTACCTGCAATGTGGAAGGACTCCCTGAAAAAAAGGGTTATGCCCAAAGGGCAATGAAGCCAAGGGGAAAGATGTCAATTCCAATGAATGCTGAAAGAGGGAGGGTGACGAGCAAAAACTTCTGGCTTGCAGCAAACGTCAAGAGAAGGGGGGGGTGTCCATCCTTCAAGAGGTTGATGTGGACAAGGAAGGGCGCAATTGGAAGAAAGTTCAATGTCCCAGCGATCAGGAGCGAGAGGATGAAATACCGGATGGAAAAAAGAACACCTGGTTCAAGTTCGAAGGGGGAAGGAGGGGGGGGGGGGTCAGCTGGGTCCATGTTCTTCGTCACAGGACAGGGGCCCAATGTTCTTTCAAACCAGAAGGCGAAAAAACAAGATCGCGAGGAGATAGTGAATAGGTAAAAGGAAAGGGGGAAAGAGGTCTGTTAGAGGATGGCGTCTCAAGTGCACGCTGAAGGCTCGCCATGTGAAGGGGGATAGGGGAGCAAAAAAGATGGACGATGCCCTCGGGGCCTCTACAACATTGAGGGGAGGGGTATCCGATGGTCCCGAGACCGGGGAGTCAAGGCAGTAACAAACCGGAATGTACTTGGAAAGAAGTTTCTCCACCAGGCCCAAAAAAAATGTAGGGCGGAAGAAAAGAAGGAATGTATCACGGCGGCACCGCAAACCGTGAAAAGAAGCGCTGGCCTCGCTCAGAACGGCAAACGAAAACATTGTAGCAAAATAAGGGGTCAGAATCGCGGGGAAAGAAACAAGGGGGACTATTAACTGACAAATAGCCTGACGATACGGTTTGGACTCTCACGAACCAGAAAAAAGAAAAAAAGGTGTAAAAGAGGGCAAGTAGAGTGACGAGAATGGGTGATGACCCGGTTTCTAAGAAAGACGAAGGGGGGGTTAAACAAGGATCTGATGGCAAACGGTCACAATTTTATCCTGGACATGGAACAGCGCTTCAACGAACCAGGCCGGTAAGATTATTAGAGGGAAAAGGGTGGGAGGAGAAGAAAAGGTGGGGGGTAAGGTGTGTTGAAATGGGGGGAAGGGACGATCGTGTACTCCAATTACTGTTAATTTTGGTACGGAAGGTCGATAAAAAGAGAGATCCTAATCGGGTGTTAAGAAGGGGGCCAGAAGGAGGACTGAAAAGCGCGTACCGTGAACGGAATCTTAGGGCGAGGGGGTGTCGTGGGGGGGGGGCCCGATTCGGTGAAGCACTTTTTCAGGTTTGGACCAGGTGTGAGCAATTCGACATGTAAAGGCGGTCTTGGGGGGGGAAGAAGCAAAAGGAAGGATGGGTGAGAGGGAAAGGAGGAAAAAATTAAATCAACCGATGCCCTGCGCCCCGCATGTCGTGAAGAACCGGCGCGGACCCCAGGAGGGGATCAGCTGATCGATTAGGAAAGGGTCGTAAAACCAAAAACGAAGTCAAACGTCGAAAAGGTGCGTATTTCCACTTCAAAAAAAATCAAGGGGTCCGGGCGGGTTGAAAAAAAAAAGCACCAGGCTTGCCGTAGGATGGCTCGAGGTCATAGGTCGAGTGGCGAGCTGGTCTAAAGGAAAAAGGATGAAAAAAAAAACCAGACGGGAAGGAATCGCCCATGGGAACGCGATAAGTTGTTGCTCCACCCGTCAGTTGAGGGAAAACGGGGGAGACCGCCCTTCGCAGAAATACGACACAAGAAGGGGGAAGCCCATGGCTTCGAGGAGCGAGACGGCGGCCGCGAGGCCCAAAAAAAACGAGGAACTCATGGTATGGATGAAAGACCGGCCTGAAAATGGCCACTAAAAAGGGACGATGGTCGGAGACGGGGAGAGTGTGGGCCGAAAAGGGTCCGCCAAAAAAAAAACACCGGGTACGACGCGCCCGAGTCAAAAAAAAAGGGAAAAAAAGAATCAATGGAGGGGGTGAAGAGATCGCGGCCACTTATGTGGAAGGAAAAAAAGGGAAAAAGAGCTGGAGAGCCTTGGCATGTCCGATCGGGCAGTGCAACTATCTCCGGGATTGGGAAATAGAGCAATATTTCGAAGAGAAAAAGCGCCCGAAGGGACGCGACCAAAAGAGAAACTGCGACCCTGCCTCAAGAAATGGGAGAAAAAAGAGAAGGCGGAAGCGACCCTAACACTATAAAGACGAAAAAAGAACCCGGGAAGGAGCGAACGCCGGAAAACCGTCGACCGACCGTAAAGAACTTGAGTAATTGAAAACACAGGGGCCTCAGTGCCGGAAAAAAAGTCAACAAAAGGGAGGAACGGAGAACGAGCAAGGGAAAAATAAAGAAAAAAGGGGAAAAAAAAAAACCCCCCGTTGACCAAAAAGAAAAGCCCGCTAAAGCTCGTGGCATCCTTGGAGGTAAGCGCCGCCCGCGTGGAAGACGGGGCCTCAAAAGGCGAAAAAGACCAAGTTTCCGCTGCCCAACAGTAGAACAAGCCAACAGCTAGATAACCGAAAAAAAAAGAAAACCAACGGAGGAGGAACGAGGAAGGAGAAGAGGGGAAGAGAAAAACAAGCCATCGAAGGGCTGGATTAGGGGGCAGCGGAACCTGAGGGGGAGAGTTTACCTGCAAAAGCGGATGAGAAAAAAAGGACGGAGGAGGGCGAAAAAAGGAAGCCATCAAAAGGAACGCGTCGGCGTAAGGGGAGTAAAGGAAAGAGAAAGGCCAGGAAACTGCCTCTGTCATCCAGGACGCAGAGCTTGACAGAACGGCCTGGGGCCAAACCATCGTAGGCAAAAGGAAAAAGGGAAGGACACGGGATGGAACACAGTCGGTAGCCTTCTGGAAAAGGGGCAGAAGAGGGTTTTAAAGGCAACCGTAAGCGCAGGGAGGAAGCAGGGTCGCCAGGGAGCATCTTGGGAAGGCAATGGGCGCGCCCTGGCATAACTATTCG
>Ga0179591_1265025_pt1 | contig 13345 bp, 10 predicted proteins | sample CZOMad2_1_08_16f_FD_182891 | JGI IMG/M metagenome (GOLD analysis project Ga0179591, IMG submission 182891) | Vadose zone soil fungal communities from Angelo Coast Range Reserve, California, USA - CZOMad2_1_08_16fungal (PacBio error correction) | ecosystem: Environmental > Terrestrial > Soil >...
ACGGAACGCATACGAAAAAATGAAGCTAGGTCCGAGAAAAAAAAAGGCTTTAGGGGTACTTCGCACCGGCGGAAAAGAACGGATGCGAATGCAGGCCTGCAACAAACCTGAAAAAGAAAGACGACCATCAATGTGCGATGTCGTCTTAGAATCACTCGGATTGGGGAAAAAAACAGAGGGAAAATCTTGTAGAGGGACCATCTAAAAAAAATGTCGCCGGCCGCGCTGGGCTGCACAACTCGAGAAACGGCTTCCGAAAAACGTTCCTCTTAAAAAGAGGGTGAAGCAGAAGCTTCTTCAACTGCAAAGGAACTTAGACTGGGATGCTGTATCACACGGGGGAAACCAGGAATTCTATCGGATGTCAAAGAGAGGTGAACCGAGGGGCGCCGGCCGGGAGGTGGAGTCGGAAATGACAAAATTCAAAGAGGTTTGGGTTCTGAAAGGACCCAAAGCAAAAGAGGTATCAGCACCCGCGCCCATTCCTCGAATCCTGTGACGGTAGGAAAAAAAGAAGGAAGCGGAGGGTCAAACTCCGCTGAAGGGCAAACGACGACTAGAGTTGGGGGGGAAAACGCGCTAAAACCAAACTCCAAAAATCATTCTGTGGAGAAGTGGTTCTGCGAAGTTGACGAGGGACTCCAATGATAAAGCAAGAGGGGGGGAGACCGTTCAAGCCCAAGGCATTCCTACTGAAAGCAACGGGGTTGGTGAAGGGCAAACTGGCCGAGAATCGGGAAGGTCGAGCAAAGGAAAGGGTCTGGTTGCGCTTCCAAAGAAATTCCTCGCCTTGATGTGGGCTGCTCGTAAGGGTGTCACAAAGCGCAGAGACCAAGGAAGTGGGGGGCTGGGACTGTCCGGAACAAAACTCCGACAACTAGCATTCATAAAAAACGGGAAGCGGGGCGGTGGGGGTGTGAGGAGAAGGAGCACGGACCTGATTGGGGAAAGGGTCTGATACCCCTGATATACAGCCAAGGCAAGCAACGCTACGGCCTCCAACCGCAATGGGGAAGGCACTTCCCCATTGACTCAGGGGGGAGGAGGACCCCCGAGGCGCTTCGGTCCGGAGGGCAGAACTTTGATCCACGGCGACTTAGTGAAAAAAGAAGGAACAAAGTGTACGGCATGGCCAAAACGAACACATAAAAGGAGAAAAACGTACAAGATCAAACTTCTTGCTTCAAGAAGTAATGGCGTGACGTTTTAGGGGAGAAAAGAGAGTTCCTGCTTGGCAACACGTGAAAGAACCGCCCGCCGTGGGCAGAAATGGGGGGGCGGGCCACTTTAAGAAGGCTCAACGGGGAGGGAAAAGGAAGTGAAACAACTGACCTGGATGGCTCAGGCGAAGAGGCCGCCTTGAGTTCCAGGGCCCAGATAAAAAATTCGAAGTCTGGAATCGGGGAGGCCTGGATGCCGGTGGTGCTGGGGGAGAGAAACAGGCTTCGCCTACCGCCTCGGGGCGGAGGGCAGACAGCCAAAAAGTTAACAGAAGGCGATCGAAAAATCGGGACGAGATGGAGCCGAGGAGTACCGGTTCTGGAGGGAAGGGGAGCCATCGTTCAAAGGGCCCGTGTGGGGGAAGATGGGGCGCAAGGCCGACCAGCCAGACGCTACAGTGGAAGTGGGCAAGCGCGCCAACCTGGCTCTTCTTCCCTGATAAACGTCCCGAGGTCTGGGCACGGGACCACGACCTGCACAAACGGAAGAAGGATGGAATCCTTAGAAACAGCTGATACAAGGGGAAGATAAAAAAAAAAAGAATAATCATCCAGCAAGAACGATTATTGCATCAACAGGTTCGTGCGGGAGGGAACCGTCAAACGAGAGAATTAAGAGGAAACCAGCAAAAAGTGTTGGGGTGGGAAATCGCTTCTTGATGGGGCGTTAGGGCTGGTTGACAATACACGCAAAAAAACTTATAAAACGAGGAATGAGGGCACCTGTAAGTCACTAAAAGGACATCCACGTTGACAGGAAAAAGAAAAACGAAAGGGAACAGGGGACGGAGCAAGGCTCAAGATCTACCTCTTGGTACATCGAAAGCAAAAATCACAGGAGAAAACGGTCCTATCATGGAACGGTCAAAAAGAGTTGATCGGGGAATGCATTTTCCAGCTTGAAGGGAATGGTCGGGAAGAAGGGGGCCCCCTAGAAGACTAGGCGATCAAACTTTCTGTGAGAAGAGAACTCAAGCTCTCTGGAAATGTAGGAGATGTTCACTAACCACCAAAAACCGAGACCAGGCGGCTACACCGACCGCAAAACCACCAAAAAAAAAAACGCGAGAGAGAGTAGATCTACAACAACAACCACTGGATTAGTATTAAATAGATATGAATCACTGGTTAAAAGTTGGGGGGAGTGGGCTTAAGTGGGTAAACGAAGGAAAGAAGGAGTGAGGAATGAACCGGTAAAGCTCACCGCGACGTGAAAGATCTATTGCTAACCACCCTAAAAACGCTATCTAAAGAAAGGGGACCGCTTCAAAAAAGGCAGGCAAAGCTCAAGATGCACCTTGCATAAAGAAAGACGAGGTCCTGGAAACGTGCAGCTACGTTATCGGCTTCTATGGCGAGAGGGAGAGGTCACTCGCGGACCAAGCTTTAGGAAAGCTAAAAAAGCCAACAAAAACAACAAAGGTGGTAACGGGCATCCGGTCAACGTGCCATTATCGGACGAATTGGAAAAGGAAGTCCAATTGAGTCATGTTTAAAGGATGGGAAACCGCGCCAAACAAAATGACCACCCAGAGCGGGAACAACGCACCACCTCTTATTACAGTGAGTAGGGGGAAGTTTGGGACGTCGTCGTTTAAAGGTAGAATCTCAAGACTACCTTTGGAAAAAAGAAGGATTTCTGCTTTATACTGACCAGGGGGGTCATTAAAAAAATTGAAGCAAAATTTAGGGGTATATGATCCGCATACTTTGTGGTTCGGGGTTTTCGGGGACCACATCCCAGCTGCAGGGATCATTAAAAAGATCAGGGGGGCGGGGACAAAACACTTAAAGCGGGGTGGTATCAAAAGACAACCTAACAGGGCGAACCGAGGGGAGAAAAGCAATTACGACACCGATGGAAACTTCTGATGCGACCTAGGGGGGGGGGAGGAGATCTGCCACCGCCAGGGCGTCAAAAAAAAACGTGGGGCTTCCATTTCGCGCACTAGAATGTGGGGGATCAGGGAGCGAACCCACGCACCAAGGACTTCACGCAGACGCTGAGCCAGAAAGGAAAGAAAGGCAAACTTTAATGAAAGCGATACAAAAGACGAGCAAAACATACAGGGTCATTTTACAACGGGGGAAGAACCGGAGTTGACGCCGGAAATTAAAAAATAAACAACAGTGGAAGGAGGTATGCCTGTGTGGCAGGAAAAAGAGAAACGCAAAAAGACGACGGTTGAGGGATCAACGAAAGCCGGAAAAAAGGGATGCCACTTGTCAGTAGACGGGTGAGAAAGTGGTTTGGCATGCAGGACGAGAAGTGGTGCGAAGTCGCCAGGGATAGGGGAAAATAAGACCATCGCAGAGCACGCCAGGAAGTGGGACTTGGAAGAAGAACAGGGCGGTGGAATGGCAGAAGGATGAGGGCCGCGGATCATCCAGGTCAATGCCGACCTGTAACCAAAAGGGAAAAGGGGAATGCAGCCACCACCACCGGGGAAGGGACGGGGAGGAAGGCGTAAAAAGCAAGGCAGTGACCAATCAAGAAAAAATAAAGGGAAGCGGGGTGAGGAAAAGCAGTTCCCCAGGTACGGAAAGCAATAAGACCATGGAGAAGGGGAAACTCCGCCGCCCCATGTAAAGCAAATGACGCAAAGCCGCACGGCTATACAGAGATTCAGTGAGGCAAAGGAAAAACAACCCACCGAGCGCGAGCCAAGGACTCCGAGCTGCAACCAAAAAAAGAAACAGACGTCTCGACCATTGAATAAAATAAGTATCCGAAACTTGCACAAGCAAACTTATATACGAGGGCTCGCCGCGTTTAGGAAAAATTAAGGCCGACAGAAAAGAAGGAAAACGTCAAAAGCAAACAAGACTACGCAAACAGGAGGGCGGCAGAAATGGAGAAACCACTCCTTACCAATTTCGACGGGAAACCAAGGGAGGAGAGGGGGTTTCAGTTGACGAAAGGGAAGACACAAGCTAATGTGAAAAAAACGGATTTAAGACAAAATAAGAGGATTGCAGGGTCAGGATCGCAGAAAGACAAACAAAAAGGGGAATCCAAGACGTGGGCGGAGGGAACGGACCCCTAACCTTCTTGAAACGCCAGAATGGGCCCAGGGAAAAAGCGCATGCCCGGCGTAAGATACGGGAAGTCTGATATCCCTAGATTTAATGAGCAAAAAAAAAACCAATAATGAAGATGAAGACAAAAAAATGACGATAGAAAAGGAAAAATGGGAGGATATAGTTTGTCGGCCTACCTGGAGGGGAAATCAGTGTCTCGCTTCTGCCTTAAACTACAGGAAAAGACCGTGGGTTGTCAAAGAAGCTAGCCCTTATTCAGTAACGAGCGTGGGGTTATCGGAAACGTTAAAGAGACGAGAACAACAACGTAGGAGAGAAAAAGAGAGACGCACGAGAACGCACGCGCGATGAACGACAGACAGGGGATGCGCCCAGACGTCGCGAAAAAAATGCCAACTGGAGATACAGGCAACGCAACCAAGCGCAGAAGGGGAGGACAAATCCCTATATCTACTCACACGTAAGCGGCGAATGGTCGTTCTTCATCTGCCTCTAGGGAAAACAAGCATTCGATGAAATCTAGAGGAGAAAAAATACCACGGGAGATTCGCGGAAGATGGAGCCAAGGCAAAAATCTCCTGCTGGAGGTTCCGGAAGAGAGGGCAAAGATTGTGGGGAAACAAGGATGAGTCACAACTGCGGATTTCAGTGTCCGTTTATTGAAAAAATGGGAAAAGGATCATGCCAGTCAAAATTGAACTGGACCGGTAAAGACATTTCGGAAACGGAAAAAGAGAACTCTGGTGTTCTCCGTTCGCCCGAGGACAGTATCAGGGGGTTCAGCAGAACAGTGAGGCGCCATCCTGGGGAAAAAAGGCTTGAAAGTAAGCGAGAAACCCGCCGCGCTGGACGGCACACGAGGAACAGGCTAGAAGAAATCGTCTAGTGGGCGTGTGACTAAAGTTTCGGCCTCAAGTTATCGAAAACTTATCTCATCGGGATAAAAAAAGGAAGCTCGGACGGGAGTGAAAAAAACTGAGTGGGGGGGGGTCTGCTGCTAGCTATCCGTCAAGCCATTTCGTCGAGGGTCAGGACGCTGTCCACTGGGGCTAAAAGGGACACTCAGGGTTGTAGGCTGCGCAGTCCCTGGAAAGGCTCTCGCACAAAAAAGGTCCTTCTTTTCGCATTTTGGGAGCCAGAAGACCGGGCACATACGCATTCAGAGACCCGTTCATCGCGTTGGGGGGAGAATCTTCGACGAGAAGCTGGAATTGGGGGAAAGCGCGTGAAGACCCTGATGCGGATAAAAAACAAGAAGAAACTCCAGGAACTAGGGAATCACAAACGCGAAGGAAAGCAGAGAAAGGGCCCCTAGGTCGGATCAATCTTATGTAAGAGCAAAAAACTGATCCCAACGAATGACACTCACCGAAACAGCTTTTCCGCGAGTGGGAAACCAACATCCCGTCTCACTGAGAAGGAACAAGGAAGGCATACCTCAGGGGCAGGCTTGGTAGCATCAGAAAAAAGGAGGGGGGGGGCTTTGCCGGGCAGGGCGAGGACCCAACAAATGCATCCTGGGAAGAAATGGTGGTGTTAAAAGCAGGGGCATAAGGCGCCACGCGGGTCGGCTTCCCGAAAAAGGCCATTTTTTCGCGCTCTTCGTGGGAGCTCTTAGGAGATTGTCAGACCTCAATGAAGCTAGGGCAAAACGGGGGAAGAAACGGAAAGTGATTTTTGTAAGGGGGGGAAAAACCTCAGAGAGCCCAGAGCCGGGACGCGCGGACGGGAAGGCCCCGATTTGACAAAAACGCTGGAGGTAAAAACCGAGAGGGAAGTAGAAAAGACTTCCCTTAACTCTTTGCTTCGTGCGAAATTAGTGAGCCTGGGCTTCTCTGAGGAGGACCTAGACCAAAGGGCATCCTCGACGTTTGAAAAGGGGTTTACACCTGGAAAAAATAGCGGCAGTCCAGGAAGGACGGGCTTTTCTTGAAAACGGGAAAGAAGAAGGAAACAACGGGAGGGAAGTTGATTAAGACGTCCGCAACTGAAAGCCCGGGAAGAACACCATTATATACACAGGAAATAGGGACATCCAGACCCGCCATAGGGGGTCGTCACCACCTGAGGTAGATCATGTAACCGGACAAAGACATACGGACAAAAATTCCAACCTAAAAAATGTCCTCCCTGGGGTTGGTGGGGGAAAAAAAGACATCAAACGGGGGGGCATGGAGGGGTGTCCTCAGAACAAAAACCTTCTCCTCACCTTGCAAATGCGAAGAGGGGAAGACGCAATTGCCATAACTTTTTACAGATGCCCGGACAAAAAAACATTGAATACGGGAAGTGATGGCAGAAAACTCTCTCATCTTTTCCAGAGAGGGGCCGAACAGCGAAGCTGACGCCGGAACCGGGCATCCCTACGTCAATCAAGGGCGGGGCAAAAAGATGAGGCACGAAGATAGCTTGTGGCGACGCGGGGATTCGTCAAAGATGCAGATAGCGATACAGGCTTTCGCGGGCAGATTACAATCGGGATCGATGTCAATTGGCGCAAAGGTTCACGGGCCAAAGGACGCTCCGGAATGAGAAGGGCGAAACCGAACAAGGCATAAGAAAGACAACCCGAAAAATGCTCAAACATAAGAGAAAGATATACACCAAAAGGAAGAGAATAGGGAAAATCACGGGCAAGTGTTAGTTTCTTATGCGGGAGGTATCCGTCCATCAGGAGGGGCTTGAGCGTTGACAGTCTCGGGGGGGCGACTGCACGCGGGATTGCAGGAAAGCCATACCTTTCTCTAGGAACGGGGTGGACTCGCGCCAAGGAAAACCTGCCGCAAATGCACCGACGAAACATCGCACAACTCAAGGAAAACAGTGGACAGGAGCTACTGATCGGAGTCAATCTTCGCTGTGACTGATTTCAAAAGCGACCAAAAGAAAAGGCGACGAACGCAATCCAAGTCAGGAAATCAGGGGAAAATGGAAACTTGTCACCGGGCAATCAGGGGTATACGTGTCAAAATGTAGTAAAGCAGTTCAGAAAAAAGAAAGGCCCATAGAGCAGGGGTGTGGAGGGGGGTCTTGGACACCTCGGAACCCCCGCAAAACAAGAGGCTGGGACCAACGGAAAAAAACAAAGAGAGGACAAAAAAAACAAAGACACAAAAAAAACAAAAAAAAAAGGAGTACCATTGTTGCGGTGAAGGTATGTCTGGGTGAAAAGGTACAGAAGAACGACCGGTTGCCGGATAACAGTTGGCTTTCGGGAGAAGAATTCCTGTGTTCTTATCGCCAGGGTGGACAGTCCGGGAGAAGAAATTGGGCGGACGTATCAAAAGGAGACTCTTTTGCCTTGTTGCGTTGGTCCAAGAAAAACCCATCGTCGAGAATTGGCCGCCGCGATCGGGCAGGTGAAAAATTAACCGTCGCGGAGGCCGTCGTAGGAAAAAAAAAGACTAACTAACAGGAAAGAAAGGATGGGGCTCCACCGAATGACCAACGAGTGTCAGTTCTGGGTCTAATCCCGATTTTCGATCGCACAGAAGCTTCAACACGCAACCGGTGCGTCCAAGATACAAAAGAACGGGAGTCTAATACATGGGTCCAACAACAACAAAGTAACGGCAGCAGAGATACGCGCAGAAGGCCAGCCTTTTCACCGGTGAGCAAAGAAAGAAGCGAGACATACAGGTCATGGTAACAAAGTGAATCCTACCGCGGGGGCAAAAGAAGTTTGCCGCGTGGCAACCACAAAAAATTTCGCCAAGGAGTCCGGTTGGCAGCAAAAAAAAAGACGGGGGCAACTAAGGTTATTATCGAAACAAAAGGACAGAGGAATTAAAGAAATGGTGAGAGAATTACGGACGGGGGGGGGTGGTTGCCTCAAATCTAACTGCGTGTCGGGGGTGCAAAGAAGGAAAAGACTGGTCAGTGGGACGGCATAACTCTAAGACGGTGGAAAATACCGAAAGGGGGAAGAGGGTGTGAAATTGGCGGCCCCGTGAAAGGGGGTGGACCGGTCGTATTGACAGGCCGCGAGAAAATAAAGTGGAAACCGGGGGTCCCAAACAAAATCCAGCGATCGTCGAAAAAAGGCGGAGACCACAACCACACTCGAGGAGGGTCATATAGTTGGCCAGAAGAGGAGAAAAACTCAAGACCAGCCAAGAAGTACAGGAGTGGGTCTATAGATGGTGGGTGGCCACAGGACGAGCAGTACGCCAAATGAAAGAACTTAATCACCCATGGGGGGGAGCCTCCTCCCCTTTCTGGACTCGACGCGGAAAAAGAAAGAACCAAACCCCGAGCAGGCCGGGAAGACTGCTAGAAGAAACCCGTAACCAACAATTGAGAGTTCAGATGTAAAGAGAAAAAATGGACAAGGAGAAAGAGGAGAAGAAAACAAGAATATTTAAGACAAGAGTCTGACTGACGAACAGGAGGGAAACCGAATACGACCGACCAGGTATGGCGAAAGGGGAACAGTGCTGTCGGTCTTAACCAGGCTACTGCAAGGAGAGGAGAAAGCCATCAGGGAGATTGGGGGGACAGTTCCGAACTTCAAGGACTTCGAGGTCCCGGTTCGGAGTTGGGAAAAAAGAGGATAAAGTGAAGCTGGTTCAGAAAAGCAAAGACACTAAAAAACCGGGTGGTTGGGGGGGGGGGGGGGGAAAGAAACGGGTAAAATGCAAACACTCGGGCACAGGACAAATTAGAAAACTTCCAGAGGAGAGAAGGAGAGGCTCCCATCTCAGCCTGTAGAAGAATCGTTGAAAAAAAGTCGAGATAACGTAGGAAAATCTAGCATAAGGGTGTGTCCCAGATGTAAGAAAAACAAAGTGCTCTGTGGTATTGCAGATGGTAAAAGAGGGGTGACCTGAATTACTTCGCCGCGGCGGTGAGACTGGAAATTCCTTAAAAATCAGTCAAGGTGTCAAGAAAACTAAATAAGCATACCAAGTAATCGCGCAGGCGGGTCTAGTGCGGATCATCTCACACCAAGGATTCTAAGAAAAAGATATCTATACGCCAAAGAACAAACAGAGATTACGCAAGACGGCTATGCCGCATCTGAAAGAAAAAAAACGCCCGCGGATTTGGGAAGAAGCAAAGAAAAGCAGGGAGGGTCATGGGAAGGGAAACTCTATGAATAACATAGCGACCTCCATCGCAGCGAAGGAGGGGTCGTCTTCATCGGCAAAAAGTCTTGGGAAAAAAAGGCGCGGATGAAGAGATATCGAGAACAGTCAAGAACTGTAAGTACACGCCGCTGGAGCCGAGCCGGCCTCGTCCTTCTTGCGTCCCAGGTTGCCGGAGGAAAAAATCGTGGTACGCCCCCCGGCGGGGCGGAAACTGCTGTTATGGGGAGGTGATGATTGAGAAAAGGGGGGAACCAGAAATCATAAGAGATGAAGGGGAAAGACCGCTGGCCTCAACCAAGAAGAAGGTGACGCACTGGGAAAAAATCTCCTGCTGGGTGTTCGAAAAAGAAAAAAAGTGGAAAAAACTCCATGTCGGACAGAAGGGTTCCGGGGCCATCGTCTCGTGCGGACCTGGGGGAGCCCAGCCGCGCGAGGACACAACGCGTGTGGGGAACGAGGAAAAACGAAGGGTCCATCAGGCGGAAAAGGTGTCGGATCCAGTTGTGAGCAACACCACAACTCAAAAACGGGGAGAAGGACAGGGGACTCAGCAGGCTTGACCAAAAAGACGGCTGAACGTGTTGAAAGTCTGTCCTCTCGCAATGAAAGCCATGGGGTCGAAACGGATTAGAAGGCTCTTGCGAGGACACTTGTCTTGCCGGCGGTAATCAAAAGGGTTGGGAGCCGATCTAAAACCTGGGCACAACAGAAAAAAGGAACCAAAGATTGAGAAAAAAGGAATTTGTGACCGCCTTCCTTCACGGCGCGGAAGACTCCCCGTCATCCCGGGGGGTGGGTCTGCGCCTGCTGTAACTAGAAGGGGGTGACAAAGACATGAACGGAGGTGAGCCGGTCCAAGTGCACGACAGAGATGCCTCACACGACACGTGCCGGAAAGGAAAAAGCCGACCTCAATCACCGAGGCTCTGAGGGCTGTCCGGAGCGAACTGAATCCTACTGCAGGGAAAAGGTTAGGGGGGACCAACACAGCATTTTCGGGGAAGGAAAAGAAAAAAAAATCCCGGTCTCAAAGGACGGCGCGAAGAAAAAGTCTGGTGAAAAATCCCGTGAATGTCCGATCAGCACGGCCACTTGAAAAGATAGGGGCGAGGGCAAGGAGTCCTTGCCTCGGGGGGGGGGGGGGACAGCCGGGTCCCGGGGTAAAGGGGGCAGCAAGCCACTGGAGGGGAAAGGTCCAAAGGAAACAATGACCCCAGGTGGCGAAACGTCGGGGAGGGAAAGTGAGACTCTGATTCCATTAAACTTCAGCCGCGATGGCACACGAGAGGAGGAGTAGCGCCGTGGGAGTGCGCGAACCTACGCGAAAGCAAACCGAAAAAAAAAGAAAACTAATCAACCTTGCACGTTGTGAGCAATGCAAGCGAAAGATCATGGAAAAGGAAGGGGGGCGAAAGAAGGAAGAAGGGAAAACGCGGTGGCGTCAAGGGGCCATTGGATTCCATAGTGTAGCCCGGTTTGGAGGATGTCTGGGCCGGCGGCCTCAAAGGGGACCAATTCCCGCCGCTACGGGACAAAGAAAAAAGGGAAAACCTGATCTCTGTCTGAAAGGAGAAACGCGGGAATTCCGAACGACGAAAAAAAACGGACTGGAAGGATGGTCACGGCAAAAGGAGGCTAAAGAACAAGGGATAAACACAAGGGTCATCGGCCCTACCATCCAAGGAGGGATGGCACCACGGTCGGGCTGAGCAGGGGACCGGAAAACTAAAGGGGCAGAATGGAAACCTAGAACCAGTGAAGAAGTTGGGGTGGACACTGAGGAGGGGTTCGGTTCTTCTTGGGTAAACAGAAAAAAAAAAAAAAAGTCTCCGCACCGGGGTCAATTCGGAGGAACCTGCAATCCTACGCATTCAAGAAAAGGATTTTTACAGGATCAAACCACCGGCATAAAAGGGGCGAGGGCAAGGATCGCCGAGGGGAGACCGCGTGGGCCTCGGAAATGGGAAAAAAGCGAAGCTGACTGCCCTATCAGAGGCTGGGACTGGAAAAGTCACCACGGTGCGAGGGAAGAGGAAAGGGGAATAGGGGAGTAAAAAAAAAGAAGAAACCATACCGATAGACGACACGTAGGGTCGCGGTCGAAGAATACGCTAAAATTCCTGGGTGAAAGTGAACAAAAAGCACATACATACACACAGAATTGGGGTCAAAAAAGGGGTCGGCACCCTGAACGAAATAAAACATAAAATGGCGAAAGCGAAGAGAGATAGCTCACAAACCACACGGAAGAAAAGAGAGGGCATATGATCAGCGGTGAAAGGGGGGTCGGGGTATATGCTGTGAGGGTTCGCCTGTCCAGAGGGGGTGCTGGTGGAGATGGGACTTTCGAACGCGACATGCAGAAAGAAAGTACTGCTAAACGAGCAAGACAGGAGAGGCTATCGGCGATCGGTGGACATTCAAAGACTGGGGCGGCAAGCAGCACCGGGCATGAAACATCGCAAAGGCCTGGGACCAAAAGAAACGGGGGCGTCAAAAGGGAGGGCAGACTTTAATCCTGACCAATCTGTAAAAGAAGAAGGCGACCTGGAAAAAGAAAGTGTCACTGCCGTGGTCCGGGCAAGGAAGTTCAACGTGGCTGCCCATGGAGAGGGGGAGAAGTTCAGCAAACGCGGCAATGTCGAAGGTGTGGGGGAATGGGGGGAAAAAAAAAAAGGGGGGCGCCAAAACCCGCCCGCATCAACAAAACTAGGAGACATTTTGTCAGGGTGAAAAAAGGGGAAGGAAAGGTTGGAACGGGGACATATCATTAACGACGGGGGGGGACGACCGGATGGCGGCTTGGAGGGATTCATTTTCTTGAAAGGGGTCTCAGCGGGATATAGGGGCTTCTTCAACGAAACAGGTTTTGGGCAGGGGGTTTGATTGGTGAAAGAGGCTATCATTTACGCAGCGGGGGGGAGGGTGGCCACAGGAACACAAGGCGGAGCCGGGTCGATAGACCGGACGCCAGTAAAAAGGATACGAGAACAAGGGTGAAGACACAGATATCAAACAAACTCGAAGGACGCAAAGCGTGACAGTAGGAGAAGGCAACCATGCTTCTCTGCCACGCAAGGATGAAACGCAACCGTGGAAGTTCAAGACGCATCTCCTAGCCGGTCGTAGAGATAGGGGGGTCGCCGGACAAGAAAACAACGCAGAAAAAATGAGATACGAAGAAGGGCTGCCGTGTCAACTTGAATACAGAGAAGAGAAAAAGCGAGCCATAAAGGGGAGAGAAGGGCCCCGAGCCGACCGAGTTTTACGGACCGAATGGAAGGAGAAAACACCATTGAAAAAAAAAAGATGCCGGTTGGCAGGCCACGCGCCAAAGGGGGGCAAGTCCGAATGTTATATCTAAGTCAGAACAGAGGAGGGAAAAGGACCAGAAATTTGGCGGAGTAGGATTGATACCGTATGTGGGTTTGTGGAAACCGAGAAAAAAGCAGGTGAGCAGGGCGATGGGGGTGCAAAAAAGAGTGAAGTGCAACGGGAAGCTCTCTTAAGAAGAATCGATTTCGTGGGGAAGGGAGAAAGGTTCGGGTGGAGGCCGATCGTATTTGCCAAAAAATCACATAAGAAAATGCCGAAGGGGGGTGTCACCAAGAAAAGGCTGAGTACGAGAACAGAAAAAACACCGCGAGGGGAAAGAGAAGGATGCGGTGCCGGCCGCATGGGACCACAAGACACTGACTCATCAGAAAAGAGGTTCTAGAGCCATGGCCCCATGAGACAAGATACACCCGGACTATGACGGCCGGAAAAAAGTAAACTCATAGACAAGAAAAAAGAACCTGATAAAGAGCGAAGGAGACATCAGCAAAAAGAAAAGATCAAACTGTCAAGCCTGCGAAATTCAAGGGACAAAAAGGAATTCGAATCATTGTCAGCATAATTATCCTAAACTTAGAGCGGGGGACCATGGATCAAAACAGGAAACCTAAGTCGAGTGTCAGTCAGAGACGGCGGGCCGAAACAGAAAGAATCCTA
>Ga0179591_1332819_pt1 | contig 13345 bp, 13 predicted proteins | sample CZOMad2_1_08_16f_FD_182891 | JGI IMG/M metagenome (GOLD analysis project Ga0179591, IMG submission 182891) | Vadose zone soil fungal communities from Angelo Coast Range Reserve, California, USA - CZOMad2_1_08_16fungal (PacBio error correction) | ecosystem: Environmental > Terrestrial > Soil >...
TCCCGCCATCGTCTTCCAGAGAAGGGCATAAGAAAGGGGTCCGGGAACCCTTTGGGGAGGCCATGGTTCTCTATCCTTGCTCGCCCTGAAAGAGTATCTCAAGAAAGGTTCTAGGTTTGGATAGAGAATGGGGAGTAAGGGGAAAAAATTAAATCATAAATTCCTGTAACATCAGTCGTAAATATCCGAAAGGGGTCAAGTTCAGTTGGTATCGCAGGCCATTAAAAACAGGGAGGCATAATACCTTGTAAGAAGCACCTCCTTTCCTTAAGGATTTAAAGGTTCAATGGGGGAGTCTGTGGGGGAGCTGGGGAAGAGAAAGCGTAGATGCTTAAAAAGATGGGACGTCGTGCAAAAAAGACTCCCTACATGACATCTCCTCATGACAAAAAGCGCTGCCGGAAATGCTGGAAGTAAAAAGCGCTTGATTGGAAGGGGGGCAGAGGGGAAAAACCGGGTAAAGAGAGAACCATCTCCCTGACTGCTCAGAACCCCAAGCAAGGCAAGCACAATTAAGAGGAGCAAGCTGCTACCAAGGCAAGAGGGTCTCTCTGTGAAGAGACGGTCAGCGAAGAAAGATCCAGTCCAACGAGGTGAGATGGCTTGAAACGGACGGGTTATCGTTGGATGTGCAAGCTCATCAGGGATGATTCCACTGATATAGGGCGGATCAGGGTCATACCAGAAGAGAGGTTCAGGGGGGGCCAAGCTTAAATGCGCAGAGTCGGCTCTTGTATGAAACAATGCATTAAACAGCACCGTGGCATGACTCGCTTCTGGGAACTAAGTCTCCACTTGGACAGGGAAGGAGGCGGAGGCTTGGGACAAACAACTCCTGGTTGGGACTTGGGGTGGTCTTTGGTTACTTTAAATTCAGGAAGTCAGATTCAGGCAAATGGATTGGGAAGCAAAGTCACCACAGTTGACGTACAGACCAATTTGATCTGGAATATCCCGATCTTGGGGGTGAATCCTCATGGGAAACAGTAGATTACAGAGAGGTGAGGGTCAAGCGGAAGCACATCTGCGCGAGAAGGGCGTCCCAAAAGAAGTCATGTTGTAATGGGACATGGCCGCATCGGACAGAAAAACGTGACCTGGGTTTCCATATCAACATAAGCGTTGGGGAGGCAGCTTGCGCCAGAGAAGAGGAATCGCAGATGGTCTTAACAACTGAAGCAATTTGGGGGCTTGTAGACAGAGTACTCAGAACTCAACCAGAGTGAAACGGAAGAGGGGAGCAGACGTGACTCAGTGGAGGCAAAGAAGGATGGGGGAAAACAGCGGGGGGGGGGGCCGGGAATCTCTGTGTTTGCCAGGGGCCGTTCCTTATCCCGGGGGCCGGAATGAACCAGTGCGGTGCCTTACCAGAATGTATGAAGACCAAGGGTCAAAGGAGGGGACTTGTAAGGAGCAAAATTGGGGGGGAGAAAAAAACAACAACGTTGAGGGAGAGATTCAAGGTCAACAAGGTAGGAAAAGGAAAAGCTTAGGGGTGACGCACCTCTTCCAAGGGGTCCTGGATCGGCACCTTCATCTGGACGTGCCAGGGTAAGATACCAGACCAGGCGAGAAACAACGCCTCTGACGGGGGGCGCTGACTCGACATCTGCGGTGAAACACAGCATGCTTTGCAGTTGGAGGTACTGCTAGAAGGGGGGAAAGGGAAAAAAACATTCACGCGGAGTCGGGCGTAGAGAGGAGAAGAAAAAGCCAAATGAGATTAGAACTCCACAACTTGAGTGAAAGGGGCTTCGCCCCAATCTGAAGACGAAACAACGGGAGAAAAAAGAGGAACGGTGGAGTGAGAAAGAAGACCGGTGAGAGAATCCAAAAAAAGGGAGGCAGATTTTGACAGAAGGATCTCGCATATTTGGATGGGAAGAGGTGCAAGGGAAGGCGAGGTTGAAAAGGGCAACCAAGATCGAACACAAAAAAAAAAAAAAAAAAACCGGCAAAAATGGGGGCGTTGTTGTCGAACCGTTTGGGTTTGTACTTTTAAGCGATTTTGGCAGGGGGATCGGGGAAAAAAAGAATTTACCGGAGAACAGAGAGACCAAACCAAAAAAAAGTTGTTGAAAGAAGAATCTGGGGGGGGGGGGGGGGGGGACACACCCAATCGTTGCGAGCGAAGGGAAAGTAATTTCGAAGCGATTGCGCACGGAGGGCGGTTACTGCACGGAGTGAAGCAACCTCGAAAGTTGGAACAGCATTGTGGGGGAAGCCAACCCTTCACGCCGATATGACAAAGAAGAGATGGAAAAGGATGAAGGGCCCAAAAATCCAAAGAGACGGTACATCCAGTGACAATCTCACAAGGGAAGGTTTACTGTAATCGGTATAGCATGAGAGGGGGGGAGAAAACAGAGAGCGGCAGGAGAAATATGTGCATGCAAAGGTAATTGGGTGCTTGGGTGGGTTAATGAGAAGCAGGGCGGACTTGGGAGCTTTATTGTCTTTACCCTCATGAAGTTGACGACGGCAAAGAAAGCGCGTTTATGAAAGGGCTCAAAAGCATTTGCGAGGCTGCTTGGGGGGAACAGGATGAAAGTAGGTATTGAAAAAAAAAAAAAAAAAGGAGATGCCGCGAAATGTTGCCTTCGATGAAGAGCCGGACCCGATGTAGAAGCAACACCGCACACAGACATGGGACCTGTAAATCAGGCAAGCGCGGTCGCCAGGTTTCATGAGGGAATGGTTTGGTCCTTGCCGAAGAGACAGAATGACAGTTAAAATCGGGGACAAGCTACCGAGGTACCGGGGGGAGGAGGGGACCACTTCAAAAAGAAACCGCACTCATCATTATAAGATCAAAAAAAAAACGCACCGGTGGTTGGAAGAGGGGGGCGAGAACGGGGGAGAGAAAGCAGAGGACTGGGTTTATTGGAAAAGGAACAATTGCAGGAGGAGGGGGACCAAGGCGATTGGCCAACCCCCTCGTGGACAAGCGCGCGGGCCGAGAGAAGAGCAGATGGCCGAACAGAGGGAAAAACGGGGGACGGATGTCCTTTTGAGGGCCAAGGCCGAAGAAAAAAATTCATCCTCACAGAGACTGGCTTTGCCAGAGGGAGGCAAGGAAGACTTAGAACGCTACCTGCAAAAGCACGTATGGACCATGGCTGAAATGAAAGCAAAAGGCCACGATGATGAAGCATTGCCTGGACATCGCTTGCTAAAAAAGGGTCCAAATGAGCAGAAGTCCATCAAAACGGGAGGGTAAAGAAAAAGGAGGAGGGTGGGAAAATTGTCAGGGGGGAAACCGAAAAAGTACCGGGGGCTCACGATTCTTAATTCGGAATCCCTTGTTTTTTGTTTGGTTGGGGACGGGTGGGGGGGAGATGGGGATCACCAGGCGATGGCGCTTGAATCTTCTCACTGGGAGATTCCGCGATCACGCCCGAAGGTTCTTTCGATGCGCAAGGGTGAAGGAACTCAGATTCCACCCATGTGGCTGCACTTGGGGTTAAACGGGACGGAGCGCTCAGGAGTCCGATTGGGGGGAAATGACAGCATTTTCATGAAAAGGGTCTTCTTTCTCGGAAGGTTAACCCCAAGGGAAAAATGGCCACAGGCAAGAGTATGATCCAAGAATCAAAGAGCCAAGAAGGGGAGAGGTCCAGTCACCTATACAAGGAATCCTCCATTGATCACCAAAGAACTTTTGTCCAGGCAACACGTGGGGAGAAACCACTGTGTGCGGCGAATATGCGAATCGGGGTAATACCCCTGGTATTTTAGGTGGCCATTCTTACGTTCCGGCAGTTGAAGATGACAGGACTACAAGGTCGGAAAAGACAGGAATTGAAGTTGCGCATGGAAGATGACATTACCCCGGGTGGGTGAAGACCTTGCTGAAGACTGTGCCAACCGCCTTCAAGATCTCAAAGAGGGACTTCAAGAACATTGGCTTGGGGGAAAGTTGAGAAAATTGAGGAAAACGAGGGGAAAAAATAGCCAACAACTAAGCCGGGGGCTTCAGGTGTAAGAAGTTTGCCCATCAACAAAATTTCACCATTACAACTGGTGCCAACAGAGTTGGCGGGGGGGTGGGGGGCAGCGGAAAGAGGGTAGACAGAACGGAGTGACGATCCGAATCGGGTGAAAAAATCTCTCTCAAAACAAAAACGGCTTATTATTCACAAGAGAGATGAATGGCCAAGAGGGAAGGTCGCGCGAAGGGGATTAAGTCACCGCAGGGACAAAAACACCCAAAGTAGGGAAGCTCTTCATCACCGGGGCATGGAACTGTTGTCTTGCGGGCACCTTCTAACCCCTGAAGCTGAAAAGGTTTTTGGCGCTATGTTGCAACGTCTCCATTCTACAGAAACTCTGCGAGCCGAACAGACAAGGTCTTGAGAGGGGAAGCTGGAGGGAATATCGGTCGGGGGGGGGAACAGGATCGCAGCCGACCTCCTGCGGGAGTCCGTCCGGACAAGGAACAACTCAAGGGCGGATGTGTTTATTGCAGTGAGTCCGGACTAACAACTGGCCGGGGAAACGACACGAGGGTAGTACCCCAGATCGACGCCAGATCGCACAGACGAGAATGTCTCCAAGGGAAGGAAGTTCTTGATGGAAGCGGGCGAAGATGTATAGAGGGCATTTGGCGAGGGGAAAAAGGGGCTTTTGGGGAATTTTTTGGGGACAAAAAAAGCACTCTTGGTGGCTTCTTCAGGTAACAGGGGGGGGTTATTCTAAAATTCCGAGAAGAGACCTTATACTCTTACAAATGCGTCAGTGCAAATGCGGAGCTGCCAATAATTAAAACAACCGGGGTGGCAATTTGCGAGGGACCTTACCTCCTCACAATAGAAATTTAGGGCGTGAAAGTCAGATGGCTGCCAAGCCGCCAGAGGAGAAAGCGGCAAACCGAAAATAAGAACCAAAGCGAGGAAATCCTTTCAGCGGACCGTGACCCGGTTCTTGCGCTGTGTACAAGTCCCACCTCCCGAAGGGGTTTCAACAAATTGTTGAATTCGCGCCGTTGTACTGTTGAGAAGAGCCATGTCCAGGTCACAACTGTATGCAGACAAGATTGAGGGGGCAGGGAAAAGTGTTAGGAGGCCTTGAGATCCTACGGAACAGTCCATTGAAGCTTCGCATTTATGGGAAAAGAAAGGCGCTTGAGAAGGCAGGAGGCGGGTTGGCCAGCATCCAAAAAAATCCGTAGCGGCGGCCCGCTTTACCAGGTATACTTTCACTTCTTGAGGCATAGACCGCTAAAGACCATCGCCTGAAAAGAAACTCTGCAAAGAAGGGGGAAAACTAAACCCATAGGGTCTGCCATGTAAGAGATCCTTCCTTCCTCGAAAGCAAGTGTAGCTTCAATAAAGGGTTCAGTTTGGGGGAGGAAGAGGGAATAGGAAGGCGGATTATTAAGCGCCTTAAAGGGAATGGAACAAGCCTTCTTAACTAAGGGGAGGGTGGAAATGGGTCCCAGTGGTTTCCTTCAAAACAGGATAAGAAAAGATGAACAAAAACTAAGCCGCGCTTGAGGATTTAAACAGAAAAAGGGGGATGGCTGTAAGAGTGCTTGCTGTTGTCCCGAAAAAAACATCGGCGGAGATGATGGCACCCTGTCTTCTGCAGGAGAGATACCTACAGAAGAAAAAAAAAAAGAGGCCGAGGAAAACATAAACATTGTCGCAGTCGAACCCTTGGAGTTCGTTAAAGAAAGAAAAGCAGCGCCCTGCGATCACATTAACGCCGCGCCGGCAGAAAATGCGGGGACTTCGAGGAAACTGGGCGCTCAGGGAATTGTAGCTCAGTTGCGCCTCCTAAGCGTCTATAAAGGAGGAAGGCGTGGAGATGGGGGGGGTCCGGCTTTGAGGGGTATGGGGAAGCTTCATAAGGTATGATCTCCACAGGGAAAAGGGGCTCGCGCGTCTGGGAAATACCATATGGCTGAGGGGGAGTAAAAGGGGCTTTTCCGTGGGTGGGGGAATCAAAGGAAGTAACCCTACCTTTCTCCAACGCTCTCTGTCTCATATGGGAGCAACATCTTTCCAGGTACGAGTTCAAAGAGTTCTTGCAAGGAATGTGGGGGGGGGGAGACCTTGGGTGTGGTCGTTTGGGGGGTAAAAATTCCGGCATAGACACCCTATTCCAGGCCGCAAATATATTAACGTCAAGGGGCCCCCTTTTCTTTCCAGTCCAGAGGCCAAGTAATCTTTAGGACGATCTGGGGGGGCATCCCATGGAGAAGACAACCTCGGCATAAAATCTGACAAGGCTCAACAATCTGCGCGTTAAGTTGCTTCCCCAATAGCCGTAATGTTGTAGATTTGCCTAGATCAGCCTGGTGGGGGTTCCACTCTTCAGCAGTTGGGGGGGCGCGGAGGGTTTCAGAGGGGGATCCGCCTCCGGTCAAAAAAAATCGGTGCTGGGGGTCATCTTTAAGTAGCGTGGGGGGCTGGGAGGCTGATCCACCAAGCGGGGGGGACCAGTCACTCTAATTAGCGCAGTAATGAAGGGCTGTCTTGTTGGCCAAAAGAAGGCCGTATTAGTCAAGATGGTTGCCATAGTCGTGGCAAGTTCCGCGCGGGTCTGGAAGCCAAGAAAAAGGGAAGCTTCAGGAAGCGTCACCAAGGACTAGGCTGACACAGACCTTTTGCCGGGGAGTGCGAGAACCAACACAACTGAGGGAGAACAGAGCAGAGATTCCGGAAAAGGTCTGCTATATTACCTCAGCCGAATGGGGTGGCTTGGGGAAGGGGGAAAGGTGACGGGAAGCGATAAAGAAATAAGGACGGCAACGCCGCGGGCAAACGGATCTGACTAAGGCCATCGCGGGAACAGAGGGGCCAGTTTTCAGGAATACTGCAACGAACGGAGAAGGAAAGATAGAAAAAGAGCGGGGGCTGCTGGAAGTCGAAACAAAAAAAATAAGTAAAAGATGAAGCACAGAGGCAAACTCTTGCGGGTACTTCGAGGAGGGGGCGAAAGATGCCTCTGAAAAGCGGGGACAAAGGGGGAGAGCTGAAAAAAAAAGGGAAACTTTTTAGTCCGAGGACGTACAATCGTATCCAACATAAGAGCAGATTTGGACGCAAAAGTAAAAGCTCTCATATTGGATGAAGAAGGGGAAGGGTACGGGTACGTCGAGGTTCTCCAGATGAACAAGATCGTGTACCTTCAGATCCCAGTTTCTTGGGGTAACGTCAATCCACGGGGGGGGGGGGGGGACGTGAAAGCAATTGTGAATGAATCGGGACAGGGAATTTACCGTCATAAAAGCCAAAAACAAGAGTTTTTTTTGGGAAAAGAAGCCGTTGACACGGTGGAAACTCCGTTATACGTATCTTGGAACTCAGAGGCGGAAGGGGGGGGGGACTGGGGAGGTTACGAGGCTGGCTAAGAAAGCAAGGGAAAAGGACATTTTTAGGGGGGGGGACTCCAAGCGGCCATAGATGTTATGAAAACAAAAAACTTCAGAGCAAAAAAATTGAGAATCATAAAGAGAGGCCAATCAAGGAGCCGGATAACGGAGGACCCCCAAAAAAACATCGAGTTGGGAAGATTATATCAAGATAGAGGCGGGGAAAAGAAAGAAAAAAAAAAGGTATTGAGGGCACTCTTCATTGGGGATGGCCCGGGCTGGTAATGATCACATTAGGCGGGGTAAGAGTCTTGACCAGAAAACACACGGTTTCAACGGAGGAAAGAAGGGGACATCAAGAGGGGGGGTCTTCTTCCAGCAGAGAGTCTTTGATGAGTGAGCTTAATTTAGGGAGGGAGGATACATACTCCAATGTAACGATTTAAGCAAAAAGGTAGGGGGTACACGAAGGAAGCCGGGGAACAGAAAGGGGAAAACAGGGCAGCATGTAAGGCGCGGAGTCGCCGTTCATGGGCCCTCATTTAATTGTGGGTCATTTCCTGAAGAAATTACAAAAGAACAGACACAGTACGGGAGGTACGAAGGGCTGAACGAGCCAAATTGCTTCTGAACAATACAAACTCCGCATTATTCCGATAAACTAAGAAACTTTTTGAGCTAAGCTCAAAAATGGCGGAAAAGGGGAGAAAGAAAATTTCAGAACACATAACCGGGTTGGGGGTTCACAGTGGTGGAAAAAAAACATTGGAAAGGCGGAAGCCGCTGTAGAGAAGGAGAAGGAGAAGGGGCTCTAATATCGCAATACCGAATAAGTCCAGCGCCTGGCTACGGGATCGGGTAGCTTTTCAATGCGGAAAGAAGAAGCGCTGGGAATGGGGAAAAGAATACGCACTCTGTACTGAGTTCCTCTACAGAAGACGGAAGCAAGGGCGGGGGTTGCACGAAGAGGCCAACTGGTGAATCCGTTGACTGGACATGCTGACTCACATAAAAAAAATGAACGAGGAGGGAACAACTGGGCACGGTGGAATATTCTCAGGGGAAGGGACGGGGGGTCCCACGTTGAAGAACGTGAATGCTCACCCGAGGCTGAAAGTATGGTTTGGGGAAGGGTTTGTGAGAGGGAAGTCTCCATACGAAAAAAAAAAAAGGGTTGTTCTGGGAGACTCCGCGATCACTCCGCGAGGACTTTCTATTTACGCAATTTAGGCGGAAGATCCAAAAATGAAAAAAAAGGGACGGGGAACCTTGTTGCAGGGGAACCTTATAGGCCGGGGAGAGGGACGCACTGACAGTCAGGAATACTCCGGGTAGAGGAAGGTAATTTTATCATACCCAAACACCCCGTTAACAAGAAGCCACCAAAATGTGCTCCAAAATAAAAACAAAGCGAAGAGCAGGAAGAACCTATAAAAAAGCACGCCATTACGCAGGCAAGACCTTTGTCCCCGCAAAACTCTTTGATTCCATCGAAAACACGGTAGATTGACCGACTGGGTGTACTACAAAAGGAGGTGGGAGGTGACCAGTCAGTGGGCCGGTCTCAGTTGGAAGGAGGAAATCCATACTACATGTATAAGACATCCTGAAGGGGGAAATGGGGGGAGAGGACATTACAGAGGATGGAGTTTTGAAGAAGAAGAGCCTGTCCACCTGACCCCGATCCCTCCCTCCATCTGGGGCAAGAAAAGACAAAAAGGCGGGGGAGGATCGAATTGGGGGGGGCGCATAAGGAGGGGTCAACATGAAACCAAGATCCTTCAGCTAATCAGTGTTGAGCAATAATGTGACAAGATCACCCATTGAACAGTGCCCACTTGGGAAGAAAGGACTAAAGGGGGGGAGGTTGGTGAGAGTGAAGGGGGGGAGACATGGCGCGGGAAAGAATCCTCGGAGGGGAACAGCTAGAAAAGAAAAACAAAGAGGATTATGAAAAGGGGATGTGGAGAACCCTCGCCTGATCTTCAGAGCAATGGCTGAAACTCAAGCTTCACAAAAAGTATAGATGCCCGAACCGGGAAAAGGGGGACTGGTTAATTGCTGGGGCATGCTGATCTTCCCTAGACTGAGATCGTGTGCGAGAGGAAGCGGAAATGCGAAAGAACCTGCGAGCCGAACGAGGAGGGATGGTGCGGGGAAAAATAATCTTGCGGGACTTTCGGCAAGGGTGGACCAGTATGCCAGTTCTTCCAACTCAGGACGGGGGGTAATTAGAAGAGAATGACAAAGAGAAGAAAAAATGGCCAAAAGAGTGTCGGTATTGCAGGATTGTATTCCGGAGACCATCCAGCAACTTTAAGGGAGACTTGAAACTTCCACTACCGGTATAAACCAAACAAAAGAGGAACACCGTGGGGGAGGGCATCCAAGGGATGGGGGGCAAAGGGTCGGGGTGAGATTCGTTATTGTAAAATTTATAGGTGAGAAATGCCGCGCTGGGCGGGGCTGGGGGGATTTTGGAGCGAAAGAGGTTTCCTGTTGCTTCTTCGAAAGGGGTTATGCTAAAATTAGGAATACCCTGAGAAGGCCATTCAAAGCTGTCAGTGTCCTCTAAGTCTTATCTCTAACCGTTTACAAATGGCACCCCTGAAGGTGGCATTTGAGGAGTCTAAAAAGATCAATGGAAAGATGGAGGAAAGAGACCAAGCCGCCATCGGGAAAAAGCGCCAAAGCCGAATAAGAACCAACCACCAAGGAGTCTTGAATACCTCACATCCCGAAAAAGGGTCGTTTGATGGGGAATCCACCCGTCCCGAAGGGAGTTCCAGGACAACATTGCCCACTTTGGGATGCACTCTCTCAGGGACTTGAGAAAGAGAAGGTCCAAATGCAGAAATGGGCCATAAGGGCCGTGTAGTCTCCGTGGAAAATACGCCTATTCCTTTCGTTCGGAGAGGGTCCAGTGAGGAGTCTCTTTATGAGGCGCAGGGGGGGCAAGACATCTTCTCTTAGGTGGGCCAGCTCAAAAACGTACATCCGTACCGGCAGGGGTCAAAGCTTTACTTCTCTATCTTGCTAGGCGAGCGGAGGAAAAAGGCACGCTCGCTAAAGGGGGCAGCCATCGCCTGGGAAGAAGCCTGCAATTGTTCAAAGGGAAAAATAAACCCGTTATATCCAGTTTCTCTAATTCCCGTCTAAAGCGAGAGGCGAAAAAAATTTCAAAAGGGGGTTTTATATCTTAAAGGATGCGGATTTGTGGAATTTCCCAGATAATGGGGAAAAAAAAAAGCGGGAGCGGTATCAAAGGGAAATGGTCCTGTCCTTGGTAGCCGAGAAGGGAACCATGAAAAAATTAGGAATCCTGAACCTAAACTCAGCCTGCTCTTGGAAAGGCTTTACCTTTCCCGGTGTTGGTTTTTGGGGGGGGGGGGGGGGGGGGGGGTTTTGTGTTTGGGGGGGGGTGGGTTCTTGGGTTGTTTTTGGTCTGTCTGTACGCTGTGGTTGTATACTCGGAGGCCTAGAAATGGCAGAAAAAGGCTCTCCCTACAGAAGAGGGACAAAAAAAAAAGAGCGATGGACGCAGACCATAAGGCTTGACTGGACAGAAGCAGTCGTTTAACCGAATGTACAGAAAGAAGCCCCAGAACGGAGAAATACGACCGTCAAAGAACAAGTAAGCTTTGCCTGCGATGGCTGCTAAACCGCTCTCTTTGTCAAAAATGCGTCCTCATCGGGGGGGAAACTAATAAAGATCCAGAAAAAGAGGGAGGAGTGGGAGCCGGCGTTTATGGATGTGGCAGCAACTTTTTATGAGAGGAGAGGAAGGGCTAGGAAGATGTCATCGAAGTCTTTTCCGCTAAGATTGTAAAATGATGAGCCGCACGGAACCTCACCAGAGTGGAGAAGCTCGGGGTACAGATACTGCTGAGGTCCCAGGGACGCTGAAAACGTATTTCTTTCAAAAAAGAAGGGGGGCGGGGGTTGGGGGGGGGGATTGTGGGAGAAATTCCAAAATATCCCCGGAAAATTCCGCAAATAAACGAACGTCAAAACGGGCAAAAAAAACGGGATTGACGTAAAGACACTTTTATGGGCGTAGAGCCGATCTGTTTGCAGGAGAACCGAAGAACAACCGCGCCATTGAGAAATGACTCCAAACTGCGCTCTCTTGCCAAGAGTGCGGGGCGTCATTTTGGTGAAGATGTCATGGCGGCAATCAGAAGCACCTTACAAGGTGGGTTAAGCTCTTCACCGGGGGGAACGCTGAGGTTGAAAAGGGGCAGATTGCGAAGAAAGTCCAAGACATCGTTGCGGAGTCATCTTTACGAAGTTGGCTTTTCTTAGAGGGACTATAACGCAGAACTCACCACGTGAGGTGTTCCTTTCACGCTGGGGGCCGGTCGGCAGAGAAAGAAGAGACGTGGGAAAAAACAGCGGGGGGGTGGACATAGGCGTGAAAATGAACGTAATCTCCTTTCCTATTAAAGTCACCATTGCGGGGACCAGATCAGGTGTCGCTCCAGTGAGCGCAAGAGGTGTTCACCAGTACTGTCTGTAAGCGGTCAAAAGGGGATGATGGAAAGGGGAAAAAAACAAGGAATTTCAAGGGAGCTCGATTACCCGATAGGGTGACGCACCTCTGCCAGACTGAAGCGCACCTGATCTGGCAACAGCACTGGGCAGTCCGATACGCAGACCGGCGTTCGACGACGCTGCCAAAAGAAGGACTAATAAAGCGCGTGTCCAACCAAAATGCTTTAAGTGCATTACTGAAAAAACTGAGCAGACCACATTCACGCTTGGTTGTAGAGTATAGACTTTCCAGAAAAAAAAAAATAAGTACAAAAGAGACACGAAGGACGCGAGGAGCAAAGCTGCTCTTACACAGCGCCAGGAATAAGCTGGAAAAAAGGACACGTTTGAGAGCCTTTCCATCAAAAGCGAAAAAAGGGCAGATTGGAACAAGATCGCTAACAGGGGAGGAGAAGCTGAGAAAAATCGCGTTGGTATGGTCGACAAATGGGATGCAGAATCGGGATCTCACTGAAAGAAATTAGGTTGTTGTCGCAACCCCGTGGGGTGAAAGGAAAAGCAGAAAAGGGCAGGGAGGGGGGGATCATAAGGAGGACGGAAGAAAAACCATGTAAACCAGGAGGTGTTTAAAAACTAATCCTTTGACACGCACCAGGAGGGGAGAGAGAGGGGAAAAAACGAGGAGGGCGCAGAGGGTCGTTGAGCTGCTGGCAAAGCACTCGAAAAGTGGGAAAGCATTTGGCTGAGCCCAATCATTAACGCCTGTGGTTAAAACCTATCAGAAGAGGGGGGAATAAAGAGACAAAAGGAAAAGATAACAGTAAGCCCTCTCAAAGGGTGCACTGGAGGGATAGGAGCTGACCGATGCGAACAGAGGAATCCAAATAATAGGGACGCGAGCAAATAAACAGGAGATGGGGAAGGGGGCCCGGCTTTGGTTAATTAGCAGTGCGCTTGGGGAGCTTCTTTCTACGACCAGGTCAACGACTGAAAGTGGGGACATCAAGGGGATGGTCCTGCTTAAAGGGACGGAAGAGGAGGGGGGTTGCCATTAGAGCTGAGTAGAAGGAATTCTATTTCAGAGCCAGGTTTTCCTTTCTTAAGAACAGCCGATTTATTATACACAGAACACCAGAAACACCGAACGAGAGGGTAAGGAGAGCCGGCCTGAGGCGGTCAAAGGATGCCGAGGATGTTTTCATGGTGGCTACCACAATGACAGAAAATTTTTCCACAGTCGGGAGGCTGGACCCGCGGGGGGTACCGGAGGCCCAATAACTAAAAGGAAAAAGACATTAGGGCCAAAAAACTAGAAGGGGGAAGGGAGCTACTCTAATTGGCTATCCTTATTTAGAACATGGGCTGTGGGGAACATAAAAAAGGGGCAGGGGTTGGGGATGAAGGAATTCTATGGGGCCGCTGTATCGGGAGGCTCCTGAGGAAGGCCCGCTCGAATAGATATACCGAATAATTGCCAGCGTAAAAAATCTACTGATGGAAGTCTTCGCAGGGAGAATAGCTGGGCCGTCAAAA
>Ga0179591_1314736_pt1 | contig 13344 bp, 9 predicted proteins | sample CZOMad2_1_08_16f_FD_182891 | JGI IMG/M metagenome (GOLD analysis project Ga0179591, IMG submission 182891) | Vadose zone soil fungal communities from Angelo Coast Range Reserve, California, USA - CZOMad2_1_08_16fungal (PacBio error correction) | ecosystem: Environmental > Terrestrial > Soil >...
GGCGGGACCGCCCCTGGGGGTCTTCAATCGGGGCCTATCCTCTCCTACGCAGGGGGGGTGCTCACTCACGGCGGCCGTGCTCTATCGAAGTTCAAAAGAAAAAAAAGGCAGAAAAACGAATCCGCAGAGGAAAAATTCTCGAAGCGGCTGCTGCAGCGGCTGAACGGGATTCTCAGGAAGGACAAGTCCCGAGATTTAGACACTTCGGAATATCATATTACTATTACACTCCGAAAACACAACCAGGGGGGGGGGGCAAGGGGTTACCGTAGAAAGGGGGAGAAGACGCGCTCTGACAAAGCTGGAGCTCAGACGTAGACCAAACGAGGCCCGGGAGAGCGTGCACACGAAAGGAGACCTCTGAGAGAAGCCAGAAGGGGGAAGTTCTCCGACCTCGTCAAGGCTACGGGGACGACAGGGGGTCTAAGTCTCGCGCGACAGCGACACAGGAAACTTCCGCGCACATCGTCCGAATCTAGCATCTATCGAGGGTGTGCTCTCTGCGGGCTCTTGCTCTTCGACCTTCCGAGCCAAAGAGGGAAGGAAAAATAGGGGGAAGGAGAGACGAGGGAAAGGCTCTCGATCGCGGAGCCCTCGGCGGAAGCAGACCTTAGACCGGGGGTCTCCGCATGAGCGCCCATAAGGGTGAGGACGCCTTCAATAAAAGGGCGGAGGACTCGATAGGGGGGAGGGACTCGAGAAGGGGTCCAGACTAGGAAGGCCAGTCTCGCGCATCCAAGGTAGGGTCAAGAAAAGGTTACAGCGGGGAGGCGTTGAGATTCTCATCAAAGCGTGATCACAGACGAAGCCGAGTTTTCGAAGGAGGACCAGAAATGATCAAAGTGGGAGAAAAGGGGGGATGAAAAGCTCTTCGGGTCGAGGCGAAGAGGGGGGGGGTAAAATCATGAGATCGTCATTCAAATACTGTCCTACAGGCTCTTTTCTGGCTTACATCGCAATGGGAAGTCACCAAAGAGGGTTTCGAGGCCGGTTCAAGGCTCGCGTCCTTACCAGACCTTTACGACCAACCTCCGAACGCGGGATGGGGAAACGACAGCCGCGCGAGGGCCAGAGGGAAAAAGGGATTTCACTCATCTTGAAGGTCTTTTAGAAAAAAGGAAAAGAGGGGGGGCAACGATTTCCGAGGGGAGGACACGACTCGTGTAAGACCTCGGCCGCGCGCGGGGGAACTCATCTGAACTCCTGCTGGACCAAAGGCTATACCTGGGGGGGAACCAACGATATCTCTAAAGCTTCGAGAGCGTGTCTTCGGAAAGGGGTGAAAGGTCGGGTAAGAAAAAAGGACGCGGACTGCAGACACACGACAAAGAATGAGTGACGTACCTCAGGAAACCGCAGTAGACGTAACACAGGGGACTATCAAAGCCGTCTAATCGAAACGAGTCCCTTAATACAAAGCGGTGTGTCACAGCGGGAACGGAGGTTCATCCATAAAGGGACTCCGTTCGGGTAATCACAAGCTGTCGAAGCATGACTTAAAACGAGGCTACGCTTACATCGCACCGGAAGAGGGACAGGGGAGGAGCTACCTTCGGGAGACGTGCAGCGTAACACACAGCTCCTGCTTGTCAGTGTCATCGTTTAATGGGTTCGCACATTCCACAGGACGTCAATCATGGAGGAACTTTTAAAAACGGCAGAGAGATGTAGGATCTTACTACTCAACGGGTGTCAGCCTAGAAAAGCTCACACGATCGCATCGAGAGAGAAGAAAACTCCAGGGAAATTGTACTATAAGTCAAAAAAACGATGGGCGTCCCCGATGCAACACGCACTATACCCAATTAGAGCCTCGTTATGGAAGAAAGCTAGAAACGCTAACGGAGGGAGTCTCCTCAAGCGAACGGAGAGAGTTCTTGTAGCATCGGGGAGGGAGAGTCAAGGATGACAGGGGAGGGAAGTCAGGGGACTGAGAAAATACCCGTTCTGGAGCCCGCAATTACGACTCGTCTTTAAACTCTTAACTGTCAAGGGAGGTTATAGGAAAGTCCTGAACTACACAAACCGTACCAACGAGTTTGCTAGTGTTTTCGGGTATGCAGCACGTGCCTGAGGGAATCTCGTTATATCATGAATAGGAAAAAAGAGGGACCAGTTCAGAAGGAAGGGCTACTGGTCGACAGTGCCCCTCTGTTGACGAGACTGTCGTCATTGAGGGAAGAACGAAAGATCGATTTCGTCCGTCCAAGGTGGGAAAGAGGAAGGGGAGACGTGACCCCCTGGGGGAGAAGCAGCCGACTGCCAATCCAGACCGAGTCCAGTAAGATTGACCCTGAGGTCACCGCTTTGTGGTACGTCAGAGAGGCATCAACGAGTAACACCTACTCACTCCAGGCCTTACGAGAAAAGGGGAAAGGAAATACCTACGGAAAGCGGAAAGTCGCGACAGACAGCCGGCCTGCTCTTCCTCTAAAGGCAAAAAATACAAGAGGAAACATTGGGCCAACAAACAATTTGCCCCAAGTCGAAAATCTACAGAGAGGAAAAAAACAACTCCTTAAGAAACCTTACCTAAGTCAGACGTCGACTACGGCGGCGTCTTCTCACCGGACTTAGGCACTAGGGCTCCTCCGGCAGACTAAGACAGGGGACCGGGTTGCGACAGCCGGCCCTACAGCGCCTCTCAAGTGTGTCGAACACGAGACGCCGGGGGGAGGGAGAGGAAGGAGTCTACTAGGGGAAGGAGAGAGATCAAAAACAAAAACACAAACAAAAACGAGGGGAGGAAGAGATATCGGCGAGTAATCGAGTAGCCCTTCAAAGAGACGAGACTCCCAGCCTTCGTCGTCCCGTCGAAAACCGCAAGAGGGGGAATAGAAGACGCAGGTCGAGCAGGAGGGACGCCCCAGCAGGAACTGTGTGGTCCGCAAGAGACGCCCTCTGATGATTAAGAAGAGAGTCACTACACGTATTCTACTAAGAGGGTCTTTCATTGGAGGAATTGTATTTCGTAGGGGGAGATGATGGAGCCGGGGGAGGAACAAAGAGAGAGAATGGCAGTGGGTGAGACTGAGATGAGAGAACCCGTCTTCTTCTCTCCGTAAAGTATTTCTTCGCATTCAGTGTCAGTTGAAGGGAGTGATGAGTTTTTCCCGCCCGAAAGAGAGGGGGAGGATGCAGGGGGGAAAAACCTCGGCGGCCACTCTCGGGGGACCCGAGGCGGGATACTCAGCAGAGGCTGCGCTCAAAAGTGTCTATCCGCGATAAACCTGCAGAAAAATCCATTCCGTAGCAAAGTAAGCCCTAGTAGAAAAATCGGTGGCAACGTACCAGGTACCCTTCAGTATAGAAACGGGGTCAAAAATATTTGGCCGCTTACGATGAAAAGAGAGTAAAGCTTCAAGGGGGGGGGATCGGCGACCCGCCAACACCATTTTTGGCGAAAAATTGGGGGAGGGGCAGCAAGCACGTTGTCGTCGGTCAGATGACGCGCATACGTAATACTTCCCTGGGGAACACACGGAGACGGGACACTGATGTCGGAAGTGGAGTGCCCTGAAATACGGGGGGGGATTCTAACTGGCTGAGGGTCGCCTCTCGCTCAATACATTTGTGGCTTTCTCTGAGCATAGCGGGGGGAGGGGATGGAAGGTGGTCAAAAAAGACGCCCATCACGGCGAGTTCTCTTTCGGGGTAAACCGGAGAGACCTTCCTTAGAGTCTTGTTTAATCGGAAAAAGAAAAGACGGATTGAGCGTCGGAAATCGAACCGGACGAAAGAGGGGGGTACCCTTCTTGCAACTTCGGAGGACCGGGGGGGACGGATTGCCTGAGAAACTTTCCGATCAAGGTTGATGGGAAGGGGGGAACCAAGGACCCGTCCCGGGGCAAAGGGGGGGAGGGGAAGGGGACGGGTAGTGGGTCCTTGCGTCGCTCATCGGGACGTTCCCTGGCATTAGTCACTGAACTTCAAAGAACTCAATCCTTTCTATAAATCCCTGGCCATATCGTCATCTGTATGTACTATTCTCTTTGGAAAAGAAGAAAAGGGGGTCTAAGGGGAAAAGCGGAAGGTGTCTGGAACAGCCTGCGGCGGACTTATGAAGACAGATCAAGAGTGTGACCCAAAGCGTTAGTACTTGTCTCTTGACGATTATTCTGCGGGGGAGTAACTTAAGGTCGGGCCGTTGGTAGGGAGAAAGGGACTGAAGGGAGGGGAAAAGCCACTCTTACCTGAGTCCTCAAGGCTGGGGCTACAAGGGTCACGGTACGAAAAGGCTACGATGGGGCGTCTTACGGGAGAGGAAGCTGAAGTCTGGGTCCGATCACGGGCCGCTCGGCTTTGTAAACCATCTCACTACCACTACACGAGGGAGGTAAGACACGAGGGGAAGTCCGTTGCGTATTGACCTTTCGAGAACTGACAAGATTCCACCCTTTTCAAAACTCAAACTCCTATTGGGGGGGGGGGTCTCGCAGGGACGGGGGGTCAATCACGCGCCTCACTCTAGGGCTTTTTCACCCTGCTGGGAAAGGAGCTATATGGATAGGCCGAGGTTCAGCCGGAGATCGGCCGGGGAAGGAACAGTTGCGGCTAAAGCTATCCACAAGCATGCAGGGTCTTCGATTGGCGCATATGTATTAACACAGGGTAGAAAGAGGACAGGAAAAAGAACCGGTATCTGAGCACCCTGTCAAAATCACATGTCTAATTGCATAAACGTCTAAAGAAGCGGAGACTGATCAATCTTAAGTTGCTACTGTTCTAAAGACCCAAGAGCCGGCACGGAGTCCATATCGTCACCCTCTTTTCTTAGAAAATCAGGGAGACTCTATATAAAGACTCGTTATTCACGAGACCCGAAAAAAGGAGATAAGAAACTAGCAAAAAAAGGGGAAAGGAGGGAGGAGAAGCGGACCAGGCCAAATGGGGAGAATGCCGGCTAGCCAAGCTTTAGAATATCTGCATTAAACAAAGATGGGGGGAGGGCCTCTATAGAGAAGGCCAAATCTGCCTGCAGCGGACACGTAAGATGAAGAAAAGAACGAGAAAGAGATCCTAAACATCACGAAAAGAGGAATGCCTATGGAATATTCTTTTCCCGGTGACGTTGCTCGGTCGACCTTTGTCGAAAGGGCGCGCCGGGCTATACCGTGATTCCTTCTATTGAGAGGCAGGGGGGGAGAAAATAACGGATTAGGGGGAGCGGAAAGGGGCTCAGGAGTCTGTGCGCTCGGAGAAAGCATCGAATGACTTTGGATATCTGAATGCAGAAGCATCTCAGGTATACCCGGATTCTCACAAATTCGCTCCCTGTTTTTGAAGGGGAAGAGGGGAGTTCGGAGTCCGTGACCGGCTACCGCCGCGGTGAATCAGGGGACTTCTATCTTCGCAGGTACCTTTAGAGTCTGCGGAAAAGAAGCAGATCAGGTCTTACTCTTGGATCGTGTTAGTCGCCTGGGCGGACGTAGGCTCTCTAAGAGCCGCGGCAATATTTAGGGCTCAATCCACGAGTAGATCATTCGAAGATTCAGAGACCAAAAGGGGGATTCGTTAGCGCTTCTCCCACAACAACACTAGTATGATTAAAAGATAAAGAACTAAGAACCTGGGTTATTCACTCGGCTATCCCCTGAGACCGATCTCATTGGGAGGAGGGGAAAGAACTACTGACTTCTGCTCGGGCGAGACTAAGCAGCACGAACCTGAGGAAACACCTCTTTCTGCTAGAAGAGGGACTTCTTCATGAGGAGTCAAACTTGCCTGGCTCTAGTCCTTCCAATTCCGCGGAACTTGGGAATACGCCTCGAACGCTTCACGCAGGGAAAAAATCAAGGGAAAAAACAGGAAGTCTCCTCCGTGGCCTCCGCCGAGGACTCAAAAACTCAAGGGGAAATCTTCTACTAGTCCTTCTTATCCTAATATAGAGCCTCAGAAAGAGGTCACATAACTACGGGATCCAAGGGAGACCCCTCATTTACTTTGACACCTCCTCTCTCACTAGTTAAACTTCGCTCTCGAAACTACAAAACGTGCTCGGAGAGGGGAGTGTCAGGGAATCAGCCGCTCTTCGGGCCTCTCTTTCTTTCCTAGGGATCTTCTCAAAGGGACGAGTCCTGAGTGCCTAAATCGTGATCAAGAGGCAGGAGAGAGCATGGAAATGAGAATGATAAGATGGACCGCCCGCGTAGGGGGGAGGGCGAATCTTCTAAAACTTTAAAATAAATCCGTCCTGAAGAGGCGTACGCCTTTCCTATAGTGACTCCGATACTTTAGAGGCATTAGGGGAAAAGCGGGGGGGAGGAATTAGACTACGGCATTCCTCTCAGGCGAGAACCACAGGAGGGGGCAGCAAGTCTGTGACGCAGAGAGCGTGGCGGTAAGAGAGGGTGGGCGCGCATCACTTGACGATAACTCCTGCATAAGGAGGGAAGTTGGAAGGTCTTACTCCAGAGGAAGGGAGGACGACGCGTGGTGATGAAGCGCGCGGTCCGATGGCGACACTTCGGTTTTAGGCTATTCAATCAATTCTGCAGGAAGAAAGGCGAGAAGGTGCTCAGAGCTACGGAGACATCTGCAAAGGGGGAAGGCACTACATCTGGTTCGAGGGGCGTTACGAAATCTATCCTGCAAAAATTGCCACGCCGGACGTCTTTATTTACTCGGACTCCGCAGAGAATCACATAGAAAAAGTCAGGCAAAAAGGGGGAAATGGTCAAAAATCGTTTCGTTAAGCTATTCCTAGAAAGTCTGCAGTAGGGCCCGGCCAGCACTAGCCGTTCGAGAGCGAGGTCGGGGTGGGAAGACCTCATTAAAGCTTAATTCTGCGCCGACTGATATACCTAGGATTCTATATCTACTAGAAAACTAAAAATATCCCTCTCGTACCGGTTCCAGGCAGTAGGACCAAAGGAAGACGTCGTCAAGAGGAAAAAGGGGGGAGGGAGAAGCATCAGGAGGATCATGATACACCGGCCTCATCACGAGATCATATGACCCATATCAACTTGGACGAACGCTTGGTTCACCCTGAGAACGGGAGGGTAAGAATAAGAAGAAGCCGGAGTTGACTAGTACAATTTACACTGAGATACGCCAACTTCCTCTTGAAAAATCGAGGAACGTACTCGGAGGGGGGAAGGGTATCACGGAAAAGGAGTAAGAAGACTTCTGCGCGTTCAGGTCTGCCACGGGGAGAAGAAAGCCTTCCTGAGGGAACGGAAAATAGGAAAAATTGGGGTCTTATGGGAGTACATCCCACACTACAAGGGACTTTGCAAATCGGTCTGTGCTCGACTTGGTAAAGTCAAGACCCTATTATCGGGCAATCGGCTACTTACAAAAACTCTGAACTGTGTCCCTAGACTGGAGGCACTGGAAGAAAAGATCGGTACCTCCTCTCCGCTATCTCTATGGGGTACGAAAAGAAGCAACGATTGGCTGCGTCCGTGTAAAAACGCACTATCCGGAAAGCCCGGAGTGAGTACAGTAGAACTATAACGTCAGAGTGCAACACTACTACACCCGCTCCTCTGCGGCAGGAGCCTCCCTAGAGGAAAAGCAACGCGGAACGGGCGATGTAGGACGTCGACAGAGGCCAAGACATTACGACCTCAATTTGTCGGGCTGAAAAAGTAAACTCTTCGTTAGAAAGGAGGAACGGCTAAAAGGGGGGGAGGAACGAAGAAAGGTGGGAAAGGAGGGGTTGGAGGGGTCTGGCAAACTTGAAGAGGAAGCCAGCTCCGGAAGAAAATCACGAAGCTAGCAGGGCTCCCTTTTTTAGACATTGCCAAGAGGGTGAGAAAGATGCTGAAAAAAAGGAGGGAAGGCACGGGATCATTAGTGGGGGCACGACAGGTTTACATAGTGGCTCCGAAAACATGTGATACCAAAGGATTCGTACACTAGGTCAAAGCAGACCTGGTGTACCTGGAGGGGAGCCGGCCTGGGAAGGTGTTCCCTGCAAGAGTACGTCATAAGGAGAGGGCTACACTCCTCACTTTGATGAGGACGACAAACTCACTACTAAATGTCTCTGACGCGCAGAATCTGCTCAGGAAGCGCATCAAAGGAGAAAAAAGAAAAAAACTGCGCAATATCGGGGCAAGAAGTCGACCTCCGAGAATAGATGAACAGAGAACCTGACGCCTTCTGTCCAGAAATCCGGCGTCTTCCTGTCAAAGATGGCTTCTCGGAGAAGAAAAAAACAATGGAAATTTGGGAGAAAGGGAAAAGCAGAAAAGGGAAAGCTAAGTTCTCGGGAAGTGGTCGACGGGAAAAACGCCGGCGTCGCTTCCTAATTGGCTCTCTCCTAATAGAGCTCAACAACAACAACGGGGGTACTGAAAAAAAGGGAAAAAAGAAGTCGGGAGGAGTAATAAAGGAGGAAAAAGAAGCCCGTCCGGGAGAGGCGCACAGAAAGGATAAAAGCAGCCTTACTGTCTCCTAAGGGGGTCTCCCCAATCATTACGCCGGTGAGGTCGCAAGAAAAAAGAAAGTCGGGGACGACTTAAAGGGTTAAAGGAAAGGAAACGCCGCCGAAGTAGGCTACGAGGGAAGGCGGTCCAGTCGGCACGTCTTGTTAAAAAAATGAGGAACTTTTTCTACATTGGTGTTTAAATTCCGCGTTCGTGGGGGAATCTGAGGGGGGAAAAGGGCAAGGAGAGGGGACTGCGCGCCGGTCCGGAAAGGTAGTTCGGCTCTTCGGTTAGAGTAAGGGTAAAGTTAAGAGTCGGGTTAAGTAAAGATGCCGACGACGTGGGAAAAAAGTGCGGAGGGAAGACCAGGGGCGCCTCTCATGTACCCACCGACTGGACCAGTTTCGGAAGAGAACAATCGATGCGTCCTCCCAAGGGTGTTCTGATCGTCCACCTTCGGATAAATAAATGATTACCGGGGAGGGGGCAAAAAAAGGGTACTCAGGAGAACGGGGGGACAACTTGTCTACCCGGAACTGCGTTAGTCGAACGAGAAGTCCTTCGTATGGCAATAGCAGGACTGCAATTTGTTGGGCAAAAAACAAATCCAACATTTTGCGAAAAAAATGGGGTCAAAAACGGGAGGGTCGGGGTCGTTCAGTCCGTGGCGATACGAAGACTTCCTACCGCTCCTACACTGAAGGCCGTAATTGCGGCAGAAAGAAAGGGTAGGGGGGAGCAAGGGAACATCGCCCGGTACCGCGGATCATCGCATTCGGCACTTCACTCCGGCTGCGGGCGTCTCTGGTTTATCAAAGCACTTTCGCTTCGAGTTAGGGGGGGGGATCAACTCCAAGGCAGTAAAATTTCCTGAGATGCTGGTTGTAATCTTACCCCAAATCCTGAGTAGTAGTAACACATCTGATTCGCGGGGCGGTACGATCGGGGGTGTCAAAGGGGAAGGGGGCCCTTAGAGGCTACACCAGGGTTCAGGAGGGAGGGCCGTCTTAAGACGTTGCGATAAATCTCGTTCTTGGAAGGGGGGAAAGGAGCAAAAACGAACTTCGTTTCCGTCAATTGGAACTGGTTTCCCGGTGGTTCACATCATCCAAAGATGAAGCAGGGAAAAGGAGGAGGGCGAAAGGGAAGAAAGGGAAAGAGAAGAAAACCGTATAAGGGGTTAAGAGCGCCTCGAGGAGGTAAGAGACTCTTCCGAAGAAGTTGTTAATATCTTCACGTCTAGCACTCCGGCAGGCGACGTATGTGATGAACGAAGGACTCCAGGATGGACAAAGCCGGGGGATACGGGCTCGTCAATGAGAGCTTGGAAGAAAAGCAGGCCAGGTTCTTCTCCATGAGGGCCTGATTCGACCAGAGCCTTCGGTGCCACCGTTCGTCATGGTAGGGGAACACGGGACACCGGGGGGGAGAAAACAACCTCTAAAAGAAGTGTGCGTCGACGAAGTTTATCATTTGGGCTCGCAATCTGTCACGGCCGCCTCGAGGACTCGCGCTCAGGGAGCAAGACCAGGGGCCAAGGGGGGGGCAAAAGCACCACTGACACCGTTTCGAGCGGGCCCAACAGAACTTCAGGGCCCTCCCCTGTCCTTCCCTCACGTGAGGGTTTCTTCAGAGAGGGGAGAGTAGTAAGAATCGAGGAGAGTCAGCACTAGGAGGAAACGCTTGATCTCGAGCCTCTCAAAGTTTCTAACAAAGAGGTGGGGGAAGTAACATGTGAGGAGGGCAGGCAGGAGCGCAGAAACCGCACATTCCTGCTGCGGACTTCGCCATCGCACGCCTTCGCCATACGACCCCCTAATAGCTTCAAAACCCGGAGGGGACGCCCATTGGCGAAGGGATGGACGAAATAAAAGGAGACCAAGACAATGCGGCATGAGGGGGAGGGTTATAAGACTGCCTTTCTCTCACCCATATCGCACCCGCGACCTTCTTCACTCGGGGGGGATGCACTAGGATGAAAGGGGAAGAAAGGGAAAGAACGCGTAGTCAATCGAAGAGACCAGACCGATCGAAACTAAAAGCACGGAGAATTCGCAGCGGGAACAAAGTCTTTACTCCTATCAGTAAGGCTAGCCAGAACAGTAAAGAAATAGGGAATGGAATACGAAGAGGTGAAAAAAAAAACGCTCGGGAGCCAGGTGTCTTATATCGTAAAGGGTTATCACTAGTAGAGGGATAACTATCAATAATAGATCCTGAAGATTCATCGACGAGGCCGATTAAGATAGGGTCGGTCCAGAAAAAGGGAAGTTTAGCTAAAGTGGCACAATCTTAGGTCGTCTCCGTACTTAGACTTCGTCCGTAGAATTTGATCTGCGTGAACGTCACGAGGCGTGCCAAGGAGGATCGTGCTGAGTTCGAGTATGTCGAGATCGTGAAGAGAAGTAAGGGCTCCCTCCTACTGGGAGGGGAATGGTTGACAGCTCTCTTCAACCTGAGAGAAATAAGGGTTGGGGGCGGGAGGGGAGCGGGGAGGAGTTGAAAGGGCACGGCCTTTTCGACGCTTTCATAGGGGTATCTGTTCAATTAGCCATTTTAAAGTCTGCCTGGAAAAAAAGCAAGCTTCTGAAGGTCAGTACGAAGGGGTGTTCGTTTTAATTCATCCAGGGTCTTTGCCGTGGGAATTCTCACTCAGGGGCCGCGGAACTGATTGACGGGGGGAGCAATCCAGGGAGAGAGTGAGCAATGACGAATACGGGGTCATCCAAAATGTTATTTCTGAGCAGAGCTCACACAACAACTAGAGAAAAGAGATCTACAGCATCCTCAAAGGGTGTGGTTGCTGCACGAGGATCTAATACTGCCACTCTCTGGTAGAAACCGCATCAGGCAGTCGGCTCGGAGGATCTAGAAGGCACGAAACTTAGAAAAGAACGAGAGAGACACTCGAGACCTTCCGCCAAGGACTGAAGAGGCTTCAACAGGAAATCTTCGCGCAGTCAATGCTAGCGTGATGACACTTGGAATCGACGCTTAAAGATGAAAAAAAACACTCAAGACAACACGAAGGTATCGCATCGGGGGCCGGAGTCTTCTAGAAGCTCGACACTGGGGTTTTTTTTTTTGAGAGAGCCGGGGAGAAGAAGGAAAGCTCGCCAAGAACAGACGAAAACGTGAAGGCTCCTCCAAGGGACTTTGAAACCCCTCAAATGACGACGGAAGAACTACGTAGGCGGGAGGACGAAACGCAACTCATTGATACTGCGCTGCACGTCCCCTTCGGGAAGCTAACCCTTCAGAGGCATATTCCTCGGGCGTTCATAAGCTTCTCTTCTCTTTGAGACAGGGCTTGGCACGGTATCCCTGCTTCTGCATCTAAAGTAAAAGGAGAGAAACGGGGGGGGCTGCGGGATAAAGAGGCTGCCGTGCATGTAGGCGAACGGGGGCTATAGGCTTCCCTATAGAGTAAAAAATGGATAACGGGAATCCTTCACACCTGGACCGGAAGAGAAGGGTTTTGGGTCTCTCGGGAAGGTCTTATAGTATCAGAGGAAGCAAGGGGGGAAGGGTCAGAACCGCGTGACGAGAGGGCTGAGTTCGCGGAGGGCCTCAAAGCACTTTCCTGTTGGACAGGAATCAGCCTCTGAGTTTAAAGTCTACTCCTCGGCAATGGGCACGGGTGCTGAGAGAGGGCAGGGCTAGAATGGGGTGGGGAAAGGAGGGGGGTACTCGATGAGACGCAATGAGACAGGCGCCCAGATTGAGGTTCTCTACTCTTCGTACGAAGCACATGGGCGGGAACCCTCTGGGGTCTGCCTTCTCAAGAGTCGCTCGAGCCGAAGAAAGAAGGTGCAAAGAAAGCTAAGGGAAAGGGTCAGCGGTTCTTGACTAAGGACTGCGCGAAAAAACGACACAAAGGCGTTTAGTCCCAGGGGGAGTCGAAGAATCCGTGAGTTCTGGAGAGAAAAGGAATCGAACTTCTTAAGGGACGGAGAAACAGCAAGAGGGGCAGGAGGATAGCGCTGCGCGTTTGACCAGATCTCACCTTTCTACTGAACCGACCGGGAAAATTCGTCCCGTATTAGGAAGAAAAACAGACGCTATCAGGTTTCTTCGGCCCGTGTGAAAGGAGTAGAAACATTAAAGGAAGGGGAAAAGGAGGAAAAACCCGCGAAGGGGCGGATACATCATCCGGTATACTAAAATTCCTAAATTACCCGCATCATCGCCACTAATGCAACGGAAGAAAAAAAAAAATGAGTGGTGAAAAAAGCACTTGAGAAATGAGTTCATCCATGGAGCATAAAGGTCTCGACACTTGACTCGCATTCGGACAACTTCTCGTACCCGAGGACGAATGGCGGAAGAGGGGAAGGGGGGAGCTCGGAAAGGGTTATTGACTCGACCGCTAGTGTTAGGCCGTTCGAAAAGCTCCGGTCGTTCCTGGCGAGGGGATTGTCTGATGGTGAAGCCCCGGAAAGAAAAAAGGACGCAAAAGGGGGATTGAGGGGAGGGGGGGAGGGGGGAAAAAACTTCAGAATCTGATGAGAGTAGTAAGACTGAAACGCTCGAACGTCCTCGAATATCAAACCGGTGGGAAAAAAACGATCACTCTCTCCTCTATCACTTGTACGAAAAGAAAGACACGTGGGGGAGGGGGGGACGCTTCAACAAGATGACCAGGAAAAAGGAACCTCGTTGATTACCGGAATAGACCGAGGGGTTAGGCCCCTTGCCAGCCGCAACCCGAGAACGTAGGGGACAGGAGCACGGACAATGCTATGAGCGCCGAAGGGGGGGGCTGATGTTCGCTGCTGACATCACCCTTAGGGTGCATCCCATGAAAGAAGGGGAAAGCGTTCCACTCTGCAGTCTTACGGAAAGAGCGAAGGACTAAAAAAGTGAGCAAGAACAAATGTTTCGAATGGGGGGGGCGGTCTTGCCAGCGATTTCCGCTTAAGCTCTAGACCATGAAGGCCCCATGGGACAGTGCAAAAAATCCCGG
>Ga0179591_1227155_pt1 | contig 13343 bp, 13 predicted proteins | sample CZOMad2_1_08_16f_FD_182891 | JGI IMG/M metagenome (GOLD analysis project Ga0179591, IMG submission 182891) | Vadose zone soil fungal communities from Angelo Coast Range Reserve, California, USA - CZOMad2_1_08_16fungal (PacBio error correction) | ecosystem: Environmental > Terrestrial > Soil >...
GGCCGGTTGTGCTGTATCAAGAAGCAAGTCCGGGGGCAAAGAAGCAAGCATCCTCGGTTCTTGGAGGTCCAACACCAGTGGGTGGAGCAACCGAACCAGGGAAGGGCCAAACCCCCAAAAAAATAAGGACCCCGGCATCACGCAGAACACACACAAATGAAACTCCATTACGAACTGAGCCTAAAATGAAAAAAGAGGGGAAACATAGACAGGTACTGCGAAAGCCTTAAAAAACCCCAGAAAAAAAAGAGCGGACCTGTCACCCAGGGCAAAGGGTTTGGAACAAGTCAAGGGGCCACAAGCATCAAAAAGGAAACACGAAGGATATGGAGGATCCTCCACCGGACACCAGGGCGGTGAAAGAGAAGAAACGGCTCAAAATGGCGCGTCGAACGGGGGTCCATTTTACTGTTGTTTGAATTGGTGGGAAAAGTCCGGATGGGTTCAAGAGAAGGTGGCACTCCTTGCCAATATCTTGAAAAAAAGAGATAAGGTTAGTTTCCAGGTGTGGCCTGGTAAGGGGGGGGGTCTGTGCTTTAAGAATCTAAAGAAAATCCCTTAACCGGCCTTTCAAAGAAAAGCGACAAGAAGAATGGAATTCCAGCGACGCAGGGTCCAGGCTTAAACTGAAATCAGGGGGACCCCCCTCGTTAAAGCGGAGCAAACGTGGTAAGGGCAAAGAAACACGGTAAGCAAAAAAATCCGAAAAAACATCCCTACAAAATAACGGGGTAGATAAAAACCGGGGTGAGAACTTGCCCCTTATAAGGGGTAAAAAGGGGGGCTAGGGTCGGGGCACCCCAGGGAGGATCTTTGAAAAGGAATCCCGGGTAGATACAAAGTGTGGGGTGTGGTCCGTAGATTCGAAAACCGGGGCGTGGCGGTCAATCATTGAGGACGGGATGTCGGGAGGTAACACTCCTAAGACAAAAAACAGGTGGTCGATACCAAGGAAATGAGGGACAACGATGGACGGGGCCCCAAAAACCTCCTTAACAAACATCTCGACAGAAAAAACCCTCTACATAAAAAAAGCAAAAGTGATTATGTATTAATTTTGGGGAAAGGGGCGGGTCATCCAGAAACAGGGAAAGGTGAATCGGAACATGGGGTGATAGGGGCATCCAAAAAAAGAAAGAAGGGGAAATGAACATGGAAGGGGGCAAAAGAAAACGGCGAATCCATAGGCAAAAAACAGGTCCGAGGACCGGGAAAATTAAGGTTAAAAAAGAGCCTTTGAAAAGGGCCGAAAACACCTCCAGCCCCGAATCCGAATTGGAAGGGGGACCCACAAGGTGGTGATCAAAAGGGGGTGTGTTGTGTTGGTGTGAGGGGGGGGGTACAGCGGGAGACCTTGCGGCAGCGGAAGAATCACGGGAAAATCACGGGGACACGAGGGGGGGGGGAGACCGATGTGCCCAGGGGGTAAAAGACAATTAACACTCTGCATCGGGGGGATCAGTGGGCGGAGTGTCTGAAGGCAAAACTTTTAAGAGTCGAGCGGGAAGTCCAGAGGGGAAAAGAAAAAAGCTCACTTTGGGGAAGACCTAGAAAGACGGCGCCAAACTGCCTTTTGGGCCCGAAAAAGCCTGCGTCGGTACGGAGAAAAATAAAAAGGGGGGGTCACGCGCAAAAACGGACGCTTCAGTAAAACGAAATGTGCAGGGGCCGGGACGCCGCAGAAGAAGACGGAGGGAAGGATTGAAAATTTGTGGGCCCGGCAAAAAAAAATCAAGGGGAGGGTCGGGGGAGAGTCTCAGTCCCGTAGAGGCGCGAAGATGCAGAGTCTAGGAGGAGAGGGGGTGTGTCAAAAAAAAGAAACCGGTGACCTGTCTCAGAAAGGGTCGGCGGGGCCGGGAGGGGGTGGATCCAACTGGTGGGGCACCCTCAAGAAAAAAACGAAAGGAGGACAGCAGCCAGGGCAGACACCTAAGCAACTTCGTATGGGGGAAAACCTGTGGGTTTGGTTAATGAAAAAGGCGGAAAAAGAACCTCACGGGAAATCGTTGGGGGGAGAACTTGGAAGCTATGGGGGCCGTTTGAGAGACGACCCTAAGGAAAAAAAGACTGACTCGGAGGTGCAAAACCGAGCGGGGAGACAAACACCAGAAAACAGTGTTTGGGCAACCGAAGTTAAAACCCGTTTCGACAATTGCCGACAAACCGTTTAAAAAAAAGTCAAAGCTAAACAGAAAAACAGAACGAATAAATGTTAGGGGGCCGCAGGAGGTGGGGAACATCCAGCTGTTGAAAAACCGCCGATGAAAAAAAAGCAGCCGCCTCAAACAAAGAACGGCCTTGGGTGGGGGAACGGGCAAACCCTTTCCAAAGGGGGGGGACGGGCACTCGCCCGGGTGGTAAGAATAGGAGAGGACGCAAGAAGTCGGTGGAAGCCTCAGGAAAGTTCGAAAAAACACGTGGGAGCCAAAGAAAAAAAAGAACAAAAACCGCCCTCAGGACCGGTACCGGCGGATCGAATCTCACTCTCGTGAGGGATTGTTGGTGAGAAAAAAAAACGATCATGGAAAAACGGAAAAAGCAAGAAGACGTCCCTCAAAGAACTGGGAACAACGCATTGGACAAAAGGGGAGGGGATCCGCCGTGATGAACTCTCTGTGAAAATCAATGAGAAAAAAAGGGGACGTTACACGCTCGAAATCAAAAAACAAAACTCCCAAAAGGAGAGGACGACCATCCCCCACGTACGAGGTTGTGGAAAAAAAACAACAAAAAAACAAAACCGACGAGTGAATATACGTTGTAGGAATAAAAAAACCGCGTGTAGTGGCAAACACGCCAGCTGCTTGGGGCCGTGCAAAGTGCAACAGCAAGAACATACAGAAAGGACCAGAAAAAAAAAGAGGAACAAACCAGGGGTGCACAAAGAGAGGAGAAACCGATACGAAAGAAATGAAGGGCAACGAGGGGGGGTCAGATGTTCTGGTACCAAGGGCGCAATGGGAGACTAAAAAAAATAGAAAGGGGAAGAGGGAAAACCGACAACACTGGAAAACAGCGGGCGCACCGGTAAAAAAGAAGTACGGCCGTGATTCCGCCGGAATGAGAATAGCACCACACTCCAAGAGAAAACAGGGGGGGTCCCCAACAGTTAACTCGTCCCACGGAACCTGCGTGGCAGACCGACGCTCAAAAGGGTCGATCGCGGTAAACGGCAAAACAAATGCGTTACAAGCAGGAGCGCAACAAGTCAGACAACGACGTCCGCGGAGTGAAAACAGAGATGATTCGGCCAGTGGCCAAGGGGGGGGGGAACAGGAATGCTAAGGGAACGAGGGGGGGGGGGGGGGGGGGGGGGGGGGGGGGGGGGGGGGGGGGGGGGGGTTGCAGGCCAACAAGGGGCATACAAAACTTGGGGAACGCAGCGACCACTCAAGGAAATAAAAAAAAAAACGTGGTCACGGAAAAAAGGGTGGGGCACAAAAAAGAAACTAAAACGAACCATCCCCGCTTGCACAGAAGCCCGCATGATCTGGACAGCACAACGAACGCCCTGCAAAAAAGGATCAAGCTGTTGCTGTACTCAGGATGTGGTCTCACAATAAAAAGCGAAAGGAAACACCATGCGAAAAAGTGATACTCGCAAAGTCAGTTCCGGCTCGAACCCCTGCCAGAAAACGAAGCACATAAAGAGCAACAGCGCCCTTTGAAAAAAAGGCAGGGATGAGAAGTTGTAAAAAAAAGAAACACAACGCCCCGGCGACAAAGGGTGGGGTCTGCAGAGGCTCAAAAAAAAGCACGCCGTCTAGAAAGCAGGCCGAAAGAGACAAGAAGGCTGGAAATGGGATCATACTAAGAAAGAGTGCAAAGGGAGGAAAAGGAGACGGGGACGCGCTTCAAGACGGAAGGGGCGAAAGTGCAAAACAAAAACGGATGCAACAAGGAACAGCAGGGAGCAAAATCAAAGCCTCAAAAACGGCTCGAGCAGGAAAACTCTTCGGTGACCATGACGCAGCAACGAAAAAAAAAAAAAAAAAAAAAAAAAAAAAAAAGAAAAAAAAATCTCGAAAAAAAAGGACATTGGGGGACGCAAAAAACGGGAACAGTGCGTGAGAGTGCAGAAAGTGGTGCCAGTAAGGAACCGTAACGGGGAACGGATACAAAGAGGAACAGCTGTTCTTGTGACCTGCAAAAAGGACCCGCCACCAAGGAGGGGGGGATACCAGCAGTCGAAAAGGGCCCATCAGCCGCGCGTGAGATGGGAGATAGATTTGGAATAGCGTCTACAAATCAGAATGATGGGGAAGGGGGAGCTCCTTAAAAGAAGTCCCTGAAGTCCAGTCAAACGGAAACCGGAACTACATGCCGAACGACATTCGAAGGTGACAACAAGGGAAATGGTTTCGCTGAAGCCGCTTGTCTGAAGTATGTAGGTGCGCCGCAAGCGGAAAAAAAAAGCGAATTGGAGAACGAGGGGAGGGGTTGAGTTTGGGACATTAGCTAAGTACGTGCCCAGGGTCTGAGTCGTGCCGAAAGCCTGAAAGCCCAAGGAGTGAAGGCGATGGGGAACTGGGCCAAGAAACGCGATAGGGAAAGCGATAGCCCAATCAAAGAAAAGGCACCTCATAGGGGAGATGAAACCATTGGACACAGAAAAAACCTGCAGAAAAAAAAATCCCAACTCACCGACCAAAGGGGAGGATCAACCATTGGGGGGGAATAAAAAGGGCTCAAGAGAATGATGACGAGGGGCGTCACCATGTTGTATGGGATGACGAGGGTGAGAACTCCAAAGGAAAATTAGGGATACGCCCAAAAAAGGGCGAGTCGGCCGGACGGCTAGGAAAGGAAAAAAACCACACTTGCTCCCACCAAAGCGGTTGTTGTTCGATCGGAGGGGGGACTGGGAAAAGAGAAAATGACCAAAACACAAAACCCCGGCTTGGGGGCGGGATTGGGAGAGGGGCCACGAATTGAGCCACCGTTCAGTGGGGCAGTGATAAAAAAGGAATCAAGAGCAGAAAAACAACGGGAGAGGATTAAAGAGATCCTGATTCGCAAAAGACGGGTGGGTCAATTCGTCGAAGCAACGCAATCAAGGAACCAGGCAAGCCGGTGGTTGGGAATGGAAAATGCAAAAAAGGGGAATGCGACAACCAACCGCGTGAAGTTTTAAATGGTTAAGGAACAGGGACGGGTTTTCTAAAAAAGTGCATCGACCGAAACAGCCGAAAAAATTCGGAACGTGGTTGGGCGAGCCCTAATGGGAAGTGGGGGAGGTTGGACACAAAAAACGAGTGATCAAAAAAAATTGGGGGTGACTAGCCAGGAAGGCATGGAGGGGACTCGAACTCAATAGGGGAAAAAAGGTGCTCACCGTCAAAATTGTGTGGCGGGGGGATAGGGGGAAAGTCAATTACATGTTGCTCCAGGGCCCCCATCGGCAAAGTCCACCAGGGATCTGCATGACACAGAGAGAATGGACCACCCCGATCAAAAAAAAATGTACGCGGCGAAAGTCAAAAATGAGGCAGAAGAAAAAAATCGAAGGGCACAACCGTCAGGGCCGGAAAAAGGCTGTGATGGCCGATCCCAAAAACGTGCCCCGGAAGGCAACTAAAAGGCAAAAATTCAAACACGCCCCCGGTCCCAAGTGGGACTCCTCCGGTGGTAAACCACGTAAAAATTTCCTCGGCACATCCACGAGAGGTCCGAATCGGCTTTGGGCAGCGAAAATCCTGCCGCCACCTGCAGGGAAATGCAGCAAAATGTAAGGGAAAGGGGTTCGGGGAAGAGAAAAAAAAAAAAAAAAAAAAAAAAGAGGAGAATAACCTGCAAACGGGGATCAGGGAAAAGGTGGGGAGATCCGGGCAGATGCCAACTAAACTAATCAAAGAAAAAAAGCACGCGCCGGCAAAGAAATGGAAAAGGTTCCGATCTTCGACAGCAGAGAAACATAGAAACGACGAAAGGGAGGAAATCGGGTCAGAGGGAAAAGAAAAGGGAGGGGGTTAACTGCCACCCACCAGGGGGAGAGGGTTCACCAAAGCAAAAAGACCGGGGCAAGAAGAAAGGGGTGACCGAACAGGAGACAAAAATTCAATAACGAGGGCGGGGGGGGCCACGCCAAGGTAAAATTTTGTAGAGAGAGAAGGAGAGACGTGGGTAAAAAAACGTCGCAGGTAAAAAAAAAGGCGACGGAGTATAAAAAGGCCTTTCGCCTTTGGTGGGCCAAGGAGTCTTCGTAAAGTGGGGCGCAGGCGCCAAGGGTCCTAAAAAAATCACACACATCACCGAGATCCGAAAAGCAAGAACGAGATGGAATACCCGGATGGCGCCAAAAAACGTGGGGGAAGTATGTCGTAGGAGGACGAACGGTCCGTGCCTGACTGGAGGAACATAAAACGAACGAACAAAAGTTAAAGCAAAAGTTTCCCCTTGGAACTTTGAAAAAAAGGGGGGAAAGGGCCGGGGCTTGGCAACGCGGCAAGGGGGGGCCTTTCGGTGATTCGGGAGAAGAAATGAAGCCCGACCGGATAATCCCAGACGGGGGGGGGGGACGCGATCAAAAAAAAAACGCAAAAACCCGCGATCAACAATCGCGGGGGGAATGTCCAAGACTAAAATGGGACGGGGATCGGACACAAAAGGGGACATTTTTCAAAAAAGTGTCAAAATTTGGGTTCGGAACCTGGGGGGCGGATCCGGCTTTTTCGACATTGGCTGACACAGGGGGGGGGAGGAGCCGCGGACTGGAAAACATTTAAAAACATGGGAGTGTCACGACACGCCTAAAATATGAGTGCACTACAGCCAGGGACTTTCCGTGGCGAAAAAGGCGAAGGAAGGAAACAAAAGAAGTGGAAGAGGGACAAGCTAGAGCCACTGGGAAGAAAAGGCGGGGGCCCTCACCAAGGAAAAAAAAAAGAAAAGAGGAAAGGGTGGGCCCAAACTGGGTCTAAAAAGGGTGGCAGCAAAAATCAAAAAAACTTTCCCTTTACCGAAGCTAAGTAAACCGGGAAAGTATGTTTGTTCGAGAAACAACGAAACCGCGGCCAGCGAAGTTGGGTAGTTGAGAAAAGGGTGGGAAAAAAAGGGGGGGCAATGGAGATGCCGAGATCAAACACCAAAGCCCCCTTGGTTGTGCAGACAGGGGGTGGGGTGGAAAAAAAAACCAACAGCTTTGGGGGGGAATCAGATTCGGTGGTAAAACCAATACGATTTTGGGGCCGGGTGGTCCCCCCAGGGGGGGGGGGGGTCCGACAGGAATTGGTGTGGAAAGTCCAGGGCGGGGAAGCGGAGCACCCCCCCGATTCGGGGGGGAGTGGGGGGGGCCAAACCCAGCGAAAAGCATACGGCCGGCATTGCACAAGAAAGGGGGTGTATGTCGCAAGAATCCGCGCATATTCTCACTACGAAAAAACCGTTGTGGGGGGTGGTGGTTCAACCCACCTAATTTGCACAAAAGGGGTGGGAGGGAAGGGGGAAACGACTTTTTGAAGGGGGGCCAAAGGAAACAGGGGAGGGTGGAAAGAGGTAATGGGGGGTCATATAGCTTAACAAAAATGAAAAAGAACGAAGTGCGCCATGTCAATAGGGACGCAGAAAAATGAAAACCCAAAAAATGAAAAGACCTGCTTCGTCTTCAAACAGTGCCATCGGTCAAGGAAACCTAACAAAAAAACCAAACGCGAAGTAGGGAAACCCTAGGGCAGGAAAGGCAACTCGGGGTCGGGGTCTCGGCCTGGAGGCCGCCAACACGCGCCCAGATAAGCAAATAAAAAAACACAAAAAAGCTCAGGGAGAACCTATAAGGCGGGTCAGACTAGAAGGAAGGGAAACAACCTGCCAGAGTGACATAACGGACATGCAAGGACTAAATCCCAAAACTGAACTAACTTTTTCAACTAGAAAAAAATGGGGCGGTCCCTCTTAAGCAGCGGGTTTGGTAAACCGAGATTGACCCCCAACTCCCTGCGGTTTTAAAGAAAAACAGACTATCGCGTAAGAAGGTCGAGGCTGTAAAAATTTTGAAAACGGGACCAAGGGACCAGGCTCGAAAAGGGCGCTCCAAATGAAACAGACATTTTGTTTTTTGTGGGGAGCCACTACAGCGGCATTTTTTGTCCTCTTACACGGGAGCGAGAACCAAGAACATACTCCCTCAGGGCAAACCCAAATCTGGGGGAAAGGCGCCTCCAAAACCAATGCACAAAACAAAAAACAATCGCAATGGGGCGAAGAGTGCAAGGAACATACAAAAAAAAATCCGAAGCGGGTGAGGGACAAACCAGTTGGGGGCTGCAAAAAAAAAATCCGGGGGGCCACAATGACCAAAAAAGTAACCCACGGGTAGAAGACGGCTGCCATAACATGCGAACCAAACACCAACAACAAAGAAACAAAAAGGAAACGCCCACGGACTCCAGTAAGGAGTTGAAAAAAAAAAAAAAAAAAACAAAACGACGTTGAGCGGGAAAAACAGCAAACAACCACACACGTGTTTGTATGGAGGAAAAAAAAAAAAACTCCAGAAAAAAGGAAAAGTAAGAAAGGAAAATAGGTGATCATCAAAAAAGGACCCAATTGGAACGAGAATCATAAAATCGCCGGGGGAAAAAAAAAGTTGGGCAGGATGGGGACCTTCAATGGCGTTGTTAACTGGGGAAAAACGCAGAAGCTTGCCCCGGGTGGTTTGGAAACTTGAGTGAAGCAAACGGTGCCTTGAGAACACCTAGGGAAAGAAAAAGAATAGTTGATTGTGAAAGAACGGGTCTTGTCGCTGTACAACGACAACGTCCAACCGTTGACCTGTGGGCACACCGACAAATCCACTAAAACCTTAGAAAAGTCCAGCAGGAGAAAAAAAAATTAAAAAGCAACAATCAGGAAAACGACCCTACAGAAAAAACCGGGAGCCCACGGGAAGGGCGGGGAAGGAGTTGGGGGAAGGACCAAGGGCTAAAAAAGCTAAACAACACAATCGAAAAAAAAAAACACCGTCAGACAAGGCGATTCCAAAAAAACCGTTGGAGGAAAAAGTCTGCCCACTTAAAGAAGACAGGGTCTTGGCTGAAATGTGGGGTGCATTTAAATGGGGAAATGGGGTACACGGGAACGCAGCCCCGTGTGGAGGAAAAAACATTGTTGGGGGGGTTCCATAAGGAAATGCGGGAACTAACCTGGGTAAGCGTTTCGGAAACATCATGGAGTTAGGATTTCTTTAGGTGACAAAGCAAAAAAAAGGGTCTAATGCATCCAAAAAAAAACTTTAGGAGAATGTGCCGCCGCAGAACACCATCGACTTCTAGAAAAGAAAACCAAAAAAACAAAAAGAGGCGGGGGGGGGGAAAAAGAGAGAGAAGGGAAGCGCGGGAACCGTCCAGCAAAAGAAGGGAGAAACAACCTAATGTGGGTGGCTAGATGGTAACCGTCCAGAAATACAAGGAAAAAAGCTACTAGGGGGCACAAAGAGCGGTCCCTGAAATAACTCGGACACACAGGTCGATAACCAAGGATGAGGTCCATAATTACGAAATAAAAAAACAACACAATAAAAAAAGAAAACCTCCCTTGGGGGCAGGTGTGGAAAAAAACACAGTGTGGATTCGAATGGGGGAAAAAGTTGTTTTGAGGAGGTGGTAAATCAAAATTGTAGCCCAAGTGGCAACAGCAACGCACTTGTAAAACTGAAGGTAAGGGGTGGGCACGGAAAAGTGGGTAAGCCACGGAAGATGAGGTCTGTGGGGATCAGGTTGGAGTATTTTGTCGGTTAAAGAGAAGCTAAGCAACGGAGTTAAGCTAGCCACGTTGCGAAGGCCCATATCTCACGGGGGGAAAGAGCTTCAGACAAAAGCAGGTAGCCCTCCCGTTGACAACCAAAACAGAAACAAAAATGGAAAAAGCTACCCAAAAGGTCCGACGAAAAAAAAATTTCATGAAAAAAATCTCCAGTGGGCAACCCGAGCCTACCATAGAACGCGTCAGCGGAAAACTGCTGTGGGGGGCCGTCGGACCAACCATCAGGGGGGGGCGGGTGGACGGCCGTCGCAGGGTGCCCCGGTCACGAGAAGTCATAAAGAGGGAGTCAAAACGGTGGGGGGGCGCAAAAAACTTGAACCGAGAGGGAAGGAACCAGGGGATGTCAAAAACTTAAGGGGAGGGTGCGCAACAACGGGGGCACGCAAACCTAAAAATAGGGAGACATGCGTTCAAAACAACGATGCCTGCCTAACGTAAGGGCGGGGTGGTGTTAAGGGGGGGTGGAGCGACCGACGGCAAAGGAAAGAACGGGGGTGATTACTGAAAAATCGGGGGGAGGCATCCCAAAAACCCACAAAGGGAGGATCGTAGGAGGAACAAAAAACAATCGACAACAAAGGAAGGTTGGGCAAAAATCAATGTTGGTTTCGAACGTGGAAAAAATGGCAAGCCGAGGGGAAGTAAAACATATAGGAAAAGGCAGGCTGCGCGAATCGATAGAGAAACAGAGAATATTTTGGTACCAGAGAGAGGGGTAAAAAAAAAAAACGCTGGTAGCCCCGAAGATTCGGAAAACGAAGGTGGGGGGGGGAATCGTGGCAAGTCCAGGGGGCCATTTTTCCAACCTGGAAAAGAACGGTGTCATAATCGTAACGAAAAGGGGCCAGAAGTTCGTGTGTACTTCGCTAAAAAGTGCAAAAAGGGAAAAATCAACGAGACGACAAAAACGAGACTGTAATGAACGAAAAAAAAAAGCGTCAACTAACTGCGACAAAATTGGGGGGGTTGTCGCGCAAATTATGGGAAGGCCTGAAGAAGGGCTTTGAGTCAACAGAAAGCCAAGCGCGCAGGCACAGGGCTCAATCACTCAAGGAAAGTCTCCTCGGAACATTGTGAAGCATTTTCCCATCAAGAGCCGGGAAGGGGGGGGGTACCGCCCTCGAATAAAGGGGACCAACACTCCAAAAGCGATCATCCGGTCCCCAAGGGAAACAAAGTTGGGTGGGAAACGGGTGAAATGACGGTGGAGAAATCAACGAATTGTGATTTTGAAGAAGCATGACACTGGTGGGGTTAAATAAAGAAAAAACAAGGGAGGGCAGGGTTTGGGAAAAAGGCGGCGAAATGCAACCAAGAGGGGGGCGACAAGGGGGGACCATAGATGAAGACAAAATGGACTAAAGACGCAAATTGAGTTCCAAAAGGGCAAAAAAAAAGGGGAGCCTATTGTGCGAAAAAAATCTCGCACACTTAAGAAAAGGGGGGAAAAGACCACTACAAAACCCTGGGGGCCACCGGGGGGGGAAATTCACAAAGTGCGGCAGTACTTTCAGACAGGCGTGAAAACAGTAAGGCCATCGGGGAACATGTTTGTAGAAAAAAAAAAACCCAGACCGCAGGGGACACGACTAAATGCAACAGGGTGGAGCACCCACTGAAGAAAGGGGGTTCACGACTCGCTGGACATAGAAAAGAGAACGAAAACCTATGGTAAGAAGGGGGGGACGGAAGTAAACGAAGGTCTTCTAGGGGGGAAAGAGATTGGGTTAGGAAGTGGCCCGTGGGCAATCCCAATAAAGCCGCGTCCCAGGCAATGCCTCAAAAGTGAAGCAGCGAAAAGACCACACAAAAAAAAGAAAAACCCAACCCCCACTTATGACTCAGGCCAGCAAGTGGGGTGAAAAAACGTACACAAAGACAAACCTGTGAAAAGGATCCGCAAAAAAAATGGAAAGGGAGAGAAAAAAAGAGAACGCGCTACTCGGAAGGGTTCTGTTGTGAGAATTGAAACTCAGGAGACGGAAGAAGGGGAACAAATTTCACTCGGACCTGAACAAAAAGGTTCCGTCGTCTCACAGGCAGAAGTCAAGATCAACCGCTTCACGTCCAAGCAAGGGACATTAACATTCGTGGCGACAGGGACACCAAAAAACACCTTACGCAAATTTTGGTTGTGAACCAGAAAAAAAACGACAAAGAAAAGTCGTCCAGGGGCAGAAAAAGCGACAACCCAGAAGGGCGACAATCGGGTGGGATCTCCAATAAAGAAAAAAAAAGCGATGGGGGAACTAACAAAAATGGAGAGAGATGTCCAATAAGCAAGTTCACGAAGGGATCCAAAAAAAGGAATTCACGAAAGCGCAGCAAAAAACAGCCTAACTTCCTGTCATAGTCAAATAAACCGCCACAGGGAATTGCCAAACTCTCAAACACAAAACTGAACCAAGGGGGGCGAAAACTACCATAGGTGCAGTGCATTCAAGATGAGTCTGGGGGGTTTGCTCCAACGTTCGGGAAAACAAAGTTACTGTGAACGATAAAAGCAAACAAAAAACGTCTTCCGGTTCCAACGAAACAGCAGGCACGGTGTGATAAACGAGAGACGGGACATAGGCCATGAAACTCCGCCAGAGAATGTAGTAGGAGTGGAAGCCAGAAGCGGGATCGACCAAAGTGCGAACCTGGAAGGGATCTAGAAAAAAAAAATCACAGTCAACGAACCCTAAACTACCCTACACAACCAAAACCACCCCCAACCCAAAAAAAACCTCCCCCCCCCCCCCGAAAAAATCGCCCCCCCCCATCCAAAACAAACCCACAAACCCCGATCAAACCCGGCCCACGCCCCCCTCAAAACAAACCCCCTCCCCCCGCCCCAAACCACCCGCCTCCCCCACACTCGCTCACACCCCCGCTCCCCCCCACTAACCACCAGCCCCCCCTCCCAAACACCGCCAAAGCCCCCCAAAACATTCGAAAAAAAAAATGTTTAGGAAGTTTTCTTCAAATCCGAGTCAGGGAAAGAATGAAGATATTTATTTTAAAAAAAGAAAAACCAAAGGAATTCTTTAACGCGTACACTGGGGTGAAAAGATGGTCTTTTTTGAATGCGCCAAAAGTGAAATTGTCGAATCCCCAGTAAGGTCAAATCACTGAAGATCCCCACGAAACTGAGGAAGGCGCAAAATGGGAAAGGCAGGAAGGACATGAATTCGGCAAAAGATCCGTGATAAATGCACTCTTGGGTACTGAAGGACACATTACAGCAACACAAACTTCGAAAAAAAACAAATCACTGGAATTTACTGGAGCAAAAAACTGTGAAAATGGGATAGATAAAGAGGCAAAAGGTCGCCGGGGAACTAAACAATGTGGAAGGGAATCGTGAACGAAGGGAAAACGAAACATTCAGAAAAGAAGTCCCAAAAAAAATGCGATATAAGGGTTCAGTCAGATCCCAATTCAAACCCCCCATGATCAACCAAAGACTACAAAGGACGCGTTGGGTCGAGGGCAAAACCAGTTGGGAAAAAGAGGGGATGAACTACAAAAACCCAAAGTTACTAAACCGACTATTGGGACCTGAAAGAAAGAAAAACTCCGGAAAAATGGCATAGACATGA
>Ga0179591_1343559_pt1 | contig 13343 bp, 10 predicted proteins | sample CZOMad2_1_08_16f_FD_182891 | JGI IMG/M metagenome (GOLD analysis project Ga0179591, IMG submission 182891) | Vadose zone soil fungal communities from Angelo Coast Range Reserve, California, USA - CZOMad2_1_08_16fungal (PacBio error correction) | ecosystem: Environmental > Terrestrial > Soil >...
CATCGGGGTCGGAATCTAGAAGGTGTACTGCAAAGTTTCGTGACGTGTTGACTTCCTGACTACGCCGGTGGGTTCCGGGTAACGAGACACGGATGGAGGAAAAAGTCAGGGGGGGCCGGCTGCTGAGTCTCTTTTCGGGGAATTCTTATAGGAAAAAACAGCGCCGGAGCTAATTGATCGCCCCGTGTCAAGAAACTAGACGATGAGGGCAGAGTGACCTCCCGTAAGACCATAGGAAGAGCGAGCACCTTGATGCAACGCTTCAATCGCTGGCACCTAATTCAATGCCGGGACATGGGGGGGGGGGCCGGGGAGGTCCAAATGCTAGCGGGCACCACTCATTGCGCGAAAACGCCGCGCGCACAGGGTCTATACTCATTGGGAGCAAGGCGGAGAAGCGAAGGGGAAAGCGGGACATGTACCCTACTGTTTCTGCTCTCCCGGGAGAAACCGTTGAGGAAAGAACAAAAAGGATGAGGGAGGTGGCCTACTGCAATACGTCACGGGACTCCGCACAAGGGAGGGGACGAGGCTGGAAGGTCAGGTTCACGTTCTTTGTCGCGCCATAAAACAAAAAGGGGCCCAAACAGAGGGGGAAAGGACTCTAACGAAAAATTGTGATTGGATAGTCAAGACTTAGGGAGTGAGAATTTAATCTTTGCATTCATAAGGAACTGCGAAATTGGCGAGGACGTACTTTACGTGAAATATTGAGAGTGGGTCCCGTAACTTCACTTTAGGGCACATTCAAAAACGACTGGTTGGGAGACACACTGGCGGGGGGTGACTCAGCGTCTGGCTTGCCCGAACGGCTTTCGAGAAATGCGAGAAAGGACCGTTCCGGGGGAGCGGTAGCACTTCTACATTCGGCTTTGTACGCCGGAAAGTCGATATGCCTAAGATGTCACAAATGCGGCCGCTTAGGCCACGGGGGGGGGGGGGGACCGTGAAAAGTGTTGTGTCTTTGAAGAAAGTCTTAAACTGCGAGGGTAGGGGAGGGGGCTTGGGGGGGAAAGAGAGAACTCTATATTTTCTTCCCAGTCTCGGCCTGGATGCATCTGTGTGGTCTCAGGGCCGGGTGCGTTGTGAGGAGTGGACCCTGGTTTGAGTCCTCTGTCACATAACCTCGCAGGAATTCGGAGCGACCTCAACAGATTCCCAGGTAGAAAAGACCCCTAAGGGGTGACTGTCACGATCGGGAGGTAGCAAAAGGATAAATATTTTCATGGTCCCGAGCGGAATCATTAGCATAGTTCAGCCGCACCTGAGCATTAGATAAATCTTCTCTGGGGAGAGGAGATCAGGGACAATCTTTTAGCGGGAGGGATGTGTCTTCATTCAAGTGTAAATCTTTGGCAAGAGAAAGAGGTGAAACTGGCAATAGCGAGGAATTTCTGCGGTCACACAACTCCTTGGTGGGCATGAAAAACAATCTGTCTTATCAAAAGAAAGGGAAACCGTGAAACTCTGGAGACACCGAGCGTCACTCTTTAGCCATCTGCGGGGCATCTAAAAGCCTGAAAGAACTAGGAAAATTGCGCAGTTTTGGAGTCGCAGCATTTCGACTTGAGGACAAATCTCAAAAAAAAAACCGAAGGGTACCGTCAAAGAGAGAAAAATAAATCAAGTCGATCGAGACGTAAACGAGCAACTTATGAGCGCAAGGGGAAGAAAGCGGAGGGGCTTACCCGCAGACTGGGGAGGAATCATTTCTCTTTCTGTTGTTGTTAAATAAGGGTTCAAGGGAAATTTTTGGGGGGGGGGGGTGTTTCTCTAAACCTCCTTCAAAAAAAAACAGGAGTGAAGCGGCTGCCTAGTGGCCGCAAAACACTCATCGAGCAAGTGGGGAAAACGCTTTTGGTCACCTAGGGAACAACATATTACTCCCAATAGCGGAGAACTAGGTGGGCTTCATTGATTAACGATGACTCTGGCGGTGCTACCTTTAAGCCACGAAGAAGGAAGTGGAAAATGATTGTGGGGAGGGAGAAGGGGGACCCAAGTCAACGGGAACTGACTTGTTCGTGACCACCGGCGGGAACGCCGACCCCTGCTCACTTTTCTTGAGGGGAGGGGTACGTTAGTCCGCCTTTCCGTAGAACCTGCTCAAAAAATACAGTCAAACAAGACAATGAAAACCATCTGACACGGGGAAAACGTGACAACAGGTAAGATCTGGTAACGCCGCAAAGAACCGGGGAGGGGAATGCCTTAATGGAAAAAAGCCCACAAGGTCAAGGGTAAAAACCGTCGATGAAGGGGACCCATGGTTAAAAATATCGACTAATACGTAATTGGCCTTGGCTAACCATACTGAAGTGGGGATGAATTGGAGCTATCAGGCCAAGTTTTTACCTGAGTAGACAAGAAAATCGTCAACAATATTAGGTCTTGAAAGTCCGACAGTTCCAAACCAGTCTCAGGGTGGGGGGGCATGTGGCGACAATGGAGTACCGTATACACCCGGCAGAAATTAATGTGTAGGCCTCGGGGGGAAAAAGGGGTTGCTGTACGTACGCTCACCGAATGGCCTAAGTAAGCGCCGCTTCTAGAAAAACTAGCGTCTCTATCTCCATTTAAAAACTAGGTTAACAGTTGGGTTGGGGTTATGGGCGAGACCTCGGGTTTCAATCGCGGCTTGGGGTTGAAAGGGAGGCGCACTCCTCGTGCGGTCCCTTCGGAGGTTGTTGAAACACACGCATTCTTCCACACTGTTATTCGCTCGGCATGCGATGGTAACAGAAATTATGGTCTTCTGCAAGCCCTTGGGATGGAGCGACCTTGGTGGAAAACTCAATAAAGAAAAAGGTCATAGGGAAAAAGTTGGCGGATCCGGATACGCGCCATGAAAAGGCTCACAAAATTAATTCGGGGGTTATAATCCGCGGGAACGTGAAAGAAAGGAGGAGGGGGAACAGAACTTGCAAAAAAAAAGAAATCAGGGCGATAGACTGGTAAAACCGAGAGGCGGTGCGCCATGGGCATTCAGGTGTACGCCTCCAAAACACGGAAACGGCCTGGAAAGAGAGTCACTGAAAGGGGACCCGCTGTACAGGAAAAAAACCCATGGGGGGGGAACGGACGACTCACGGAAAGGCGAGGGGCGCGTTCCGACAAGGATCCGCATCCGCCTGAAGAAGAAATCCTTACACTCCATCAAGACAGATAAGTAGACTGGAAATCGAAAGTGAAACAGGAAAAACCAAATACTGGTCGTGACGAAAGAAAAGGCACAATGTCATATAACGAGACAAGTCCGCTCCCCGATTAAACACTAGAGAAGAAACAACAACAAATTACGTATGACAAAAATGATTCAGTATGGCATCGTGGGGAAGAAGCGACTTAAGTAAAAAGATGCGGGGATGGTCATTCTGGAAGACCAGGAGGGGGCGTGGGTCCGGCACTTTTCTCGTAGAAAGAACTGTCACCATTATCCGGCATGAGTGGGACGGCCGGATAGGTCTAAGATGTCATTCTGCTTTAGAGGTCAAGAAATCGGTCCTCAAAATCGACTTAAAAAAGGGCGCGGCCCATGGAGGCAAACTTCAAATAAGCCTAGACCAAAGGGTCCAAAAGGAAGTGAGCAGACTAAGCCAATTGAGCTAATCGCGGCAACCAAGACTAGGAAAGTAAGCCAGAAAAGTTTTCCCATGGGAAAAAAAAAGTCACAAGGTCTTGGACCCACAGTTCTTATGAGCTAACACGCGGGAAATCCAATGATATAACGTTACATTCGCCTAGAGGAGAGAAAGCCTCTTCGTTGTTTCCTGAAACCCTGCGGGCTTTGTCCTTTCTCGTGGAAAGGGCGAAAGAACAGGGGTTGAGCAGAACAACTGCTGTCTAAAGATCGACGAAGAAAAAGATTCCACTTACCAGCTCAAAAAAAGTAAGTGTAAGGGAGTCGAATGCAGGACAGCGCGACTCAACCGTCTTTAGCGCCATTGCACAAAATAAGGGGCAAACAAAGAGGGGCAAGGGAACAGCGCGCTCCTTAGAGTTGTCTAGCATACAAAGGAGTGCAGTCTAAATCTGTAAGGATACGAAACTGTCAAGTGGTCGTATGCCTCAGGTACTGTCTACCTTATTCTCTTGGGGGGTGGAAACGGAGGAATCTGTGTCAAATAGAAGGCTACCATGAAACAAAGAAAAGGAAACATCCAAAAATTATATGAAACAGAAGGAAACGAAGGTGTTTCTCATAATCAAGAATTACGAGTGAGAGTAGTTAGCGCCTGGACGATTTTGAAGCCGCAATGAAAGAAGGTATTTAGAAAAGTGAACGCATAGTTGGTGGGGGGCCTGTAGCCCCTTACGGAGCAAATCATGTTTTGGATCTTGAAGGCTTTTGTTTCTGTGGGACGACTGTCTTTGAAAACTTCACACCTGGGAATGTGCTGACGGTGGACGCTGATTAAATGGTCTCCCATTGGCTAGTTATGATGGGAGGTCCGACTGAAAAGTAGGTAAAAAGATTAGCCGGGGGGCAAAAGGCAAAAGAGGATAAAAACTCATAACGTCATACAAAGTGTCGTAAACGAGATCTTCAAGAGGCAAAACTCGTAGAATATTTGAGTTGGTAACGCTGCACGTCCATAACTACTCCGTGAGTTTCGGGAAACGACATAATCTCTGAGGAATCGCTGACAACCCATCTTGGGGGAAAATAGCTGTGCGTTAAGAAGGTTTTACACCCGGGGGCACAAAGGGTAACATTGCATTAATGAGCTGGTCGAATGGAGCAATTCACCAAAGAGGCCGTGTATTCATGACCAAAGGGAAAACTGAAATATCATCACAAACCGTAAGAAATCCGTGAGAATTCGGGGGAAAACAAACTAATCAAATCTGATAAAGGCTCGGGGAGAACCCCTCAGCCGTTCGGACGGGGAAGAAAAGGGGAAAAAGAGAAAAAGGGAAGGGGCTCGCCGCGACTGTAAATCTCTGCTCAAAAAAAACATTGAAGAGATATCAAGGAGAGGGCGAGCGGAAAAACGAGCAACTTATGCGGAGCGCAGCGATAATCGGGGGCTGAAACACGGATGCTGGAAATCAGATGTCTATGTTTTTGAACCCTCCTGTTAAAATGTACGTGTTGGTGAGTTTCAGCTCCTGTCCCTCGTCATCAAAAGCCAAGGTGGGCCGCAAGACAACTCTCCGAGCAGGTAGAATTTTCAACGCTTTTGCACCCCGAGGGACAACATGAGAAAAAAACCCACAAAGAGGTCCACGATTGGAGGGTCGAGGAAGATGAACGACTGCGTTCCAGGGCCTGCCACGAAGAGAATGGCAAGTGTGGCGGTAAGATTTCAAAATCTCAAAGATTAAAAAATTGTGCTGGTGAATAAAGGCGTGGTTCAAGACCGAACCACGTTTACGGATCGGTTTGAGTCAGGCTAATTCTTTATGAGAAAACGTTCACAACACATTCCAGACGGACATCTACACCATAGTCGTGACTCGTGACAGAAACGCATCTCAGGGCAAAAAAGGGGGGGGGCAAATCCCGGGGAATTTAAAGACTTAAAGGGCAAATGCCCACAATGTACGGACAAAAGGGCGGGCAAAGGACTGCAGGTGCATGTGGCAAAATCAGGCCAAAAAAAAAAGAACCACCACGAACCTCCAAACAACCATAACAACAACCCACACCCAAACTCGCCCGTCGACAAACACAAAGACCCACGGATAAAAACACAAGACCACACGCAACACACCAATACAAAACTATCGATGCCATACTGGGGTTCCATTGCGTACAACCCGTCCTCATGTCTATCGATTGCTGAAAAAACGTAAAGGGTCCCAGGAGTACCTTAGACGGCACAAAGCTTCGGTCAGCCGCAGAAAGCTATGCGGATTGACAAAAGGCCATTTGAACTGTCGTAGAATGTCTTCAGGGGTAAAAACCCAGAAGCACCGTGCAGATCCTTAAGGCAAGGAGAAAAAATGGGCCATGTGTGGTTTCTGACGTCTTACACTAGTTTCCATGGTCTAGTCACGAAGTTTTCTCTCCCCAATATCCATAGGGGCGATCTTCAGAAAATGCACTATTTTGGGCACAATTTTTTGGGTGTAGGGGGCGGGATCCAAAGTGCCCTCGCTGAAAAAGTCAGATACACGGAAGCTCTTACACGTACTGTGTGATCGTATGGCATTGATGATGGTAAAATCGGATTACTTCAAATCGCCAGGAAAATGATTGTATGGGACTAGGCGCCTCATTTATGAAGAGTGTGGAAAGAAAGACCGGACGGTAGATCGAAACGCGGGAGCAGATCCTCTCCTGAGCACATGCCAGTCTTACATTTGTGTCCGGTGGAATCAAGAGAACGGGGCCACTCATTATCAGTGGAAAAGTCAAAAAGGGACAGCTAACGAAAGCTGGAACTCGAGCAGCGGATCAAGTGGGCTCGAAGTGGCGCGATCGATCCTTGGCATTGGAGTGACTTCCATGTTTAAGATATGAGGGGGGTAGAAGGGCTCGTAATGCAAATCTGGGCAGCGTTCATGATAACACCGAACGTCCCGCGCAGGGAACCTTAAGTCACGTCCGTAAGGCCTCCTGAAAGATTGAACGGCCTACAGTAAGATTGCAAAAAACCACCTCCGGCTAGGGAATCAAAAGGGGAGTAAGTTGGGAGAAATGGGACTAGAGATTCTTCGACGGGGTCCCAATATCCCCACAAACACCCCCAAACCAAAAACCCCAACACCACCCCCCCCAAACCCACCCCCACCCCCCCCCCCCACCCACCCCCCCCCCCCCCAAACCCCCCAACGAGCACAACAAAACTCCCCCCCCCCCCAGCCCCCCCCCCCCCCAACACACCCCGACCACCCCCGCTAACGCCGACTCCCACAAAATGGGAGTGAAATAGATATAGTTTAAAGAGGGGGCATGGAGGAAACGATCGTCCTTCACCAATTCGTGTACTGGTCATTGTCGATAACGACGGGCCGGGAAAGTGGTGGGAGAACTGGCGGGAATGAGCAAAATCTTTTTATAGTAGGAGGCGGCCAAAAAAGTGCATCGGGGGAAGGCTTAAACTAATGTATGCCGCCCAGAGAAAGCGCCTTCCTTGAGGAGAGACCAAGTCGCAAAGTCATAAGGGACCCGCAGGAAGGAAAAGCATAGCAAGGGCAAAGGGGGGGGGGCATAGTGAGTGCTGCGTTGACGGAGGTTCTGAAGCGGCAGGTGTCGGGTGGCTACAAAAGAAAGCTCGCGGAACGAGAGCCCGCAAGTAATCACGATGGTCACAATGCTCCGGCGGCCCACGGTAGAGCTCACAAACAACATACGGAGGAACAAATGGAGAGCAAAAAACGTCTCCACAGACGACTCATCACCTTGGTCTCTCCTGCCACACCCCAAAAAATTCGCAAAGAATGAGCGCGCCCGGGGTAGGGACGGGTTTACGTACTGTGAAAAGTCGATAGAAACCTGGGGAGCGCGGTCACAAGAAATTGCGGCAATCTTCGCGCACGGCATAATTCAACTGGACGGGGAGGCTCACCAATTACGGGAATAGGGAAGTGAGGGCGGGTCCTCTCGCAAAGTGACAACTACCATTTAACAAAAACGGGTAAACAAGGTGCAAGGGGAGCGAGGGAGAAAATGGGATTTGCGTCAGCCCGGAGTGGAAGTGGGAAGCGGGGGGGGTAAGGGAGTAAGAAAAACTGGAACATTTTATATTAAACTTACACGGACTACTGGGGAACGGAATAGGGGGGTGTAAAAAGCCAAAATCTGGTGCAAAGAAAAACGAACATGTAAGTGGACCTAAAGCAGAAGAAACGGTCATGCCTACCCGGTTTGCAGATAAGATACTCAACTTAAGTATCGCGAAATGAAAACACGGATTTTGATAGCAACTTACTCACGAGAGAAGGACTGTTCACCATGAGAAGCATTCAGCTGAGGTAGGTCACAGTGGGCGAGGTGAAGTGAGAAATGGAGGTGTTCACTTGTCTTTGGTCGTCTCGCATCAGGACCTTGGAGGACCACCATTTAAGCCCCTTTCAATTTGAGAGTCCTTATTATTGAAACATTTCGAAGAAACCTGGAGTACGGCGAAATGCTTAACGAAAAATAGTAATTCAATGGGAATGGGGTACTTATGAAGAAAACAAAAACACGCGTTGCTTCAAAGGCAAAGAAAAGGAAGAATTGCGGAGTGGGTCCCCACCTCTGCCGTCCCAAATCTCCGGAGGAGTGGCCGGCCCCGGGGAAAAGACAAACGACTAGCAAGGAATCAGGATGACGACCATCGGCGAAGCTTGGGACTTACAAGTGGCAAAAGGGGCAAAACGGGGGAAGGGGGGGTGGAAAAAGTGCGGGAAGCACGGCGGACGATTGGTCTAGCCACAAGCTGCACTGGAAGGGAGGACTGCAATACATGTAAAGCGACAATCAAAAAAAACCGGTCCACCGGAAACAAACGGGGGCACAACAGATAGAAATCTATCTGCCCGATGCTGGGTAGACCCTAGCCTTTAGTCGTCGGAGACATAGGAACGTGGGTTCCCTCAAACAGTGCATACGCCGTCTAACGTGTATCTATCGAAACAACCCCTAGAGGATGGAACTAAGAGAACTATAGATAACGTCAGCGGTCTCGTGCGGTCAACGAGCAACGAGGGGTTCCTGAGAGGAGAACAGGTCAGTGTCTTACACCCCAAAGCTGGCGAAGTCAGAAGGTTGGGGGGAGGGCTTGGGTTACACTAGGTTCCGGAAAAGTTTGATGGATATACAGCCTGGTTCAACGTGTATCAGTAAGAAATTACGTCTTGTTTGGGGTCCTCAGACACTCTCCTCTCTTCTAACTTCCTGTTGGCCCCACATGGAACAAAAATACGCCGAAGAGGGATCTACCTTTGTCGGATTAGAGTCCATGGAGTATTTTCAAGGTGTTACACGACCTATGAGGCATAGAATGGTACCGGAGGGGGGACCCATCGTGCAAAGTATTTCGAACGGTTTGTACGTAGGAATAGTTACCTCTTCACACTTCTATTACGTAAGGGAGGTTTCGAAAACAGGACGCAGTCTTGACGGCGAAATTCTCACACCTGAACTGGAAAACGAAAAAAAGCACGGAGGATCACGGAATAAAAATTACATCCGGTCACACGAGCCAACCTTGTTTCAAGCAGGACAACATGGAAAAACCGTGCAATCACAAAGCGGGCATGAAGGCAGGGAAGTAAATGGCATCTATTTGAGGTTTTTGCCGGCTAACCCCAGCAATGGGCTGGAAAAGAATTGAGGACATCAAAAAGTCTTAGCCTGAAGATTCTAAAAAAACTGAGTGGATCTATTATTCTTGCAGGGTAAAATACGGCCATTGATTTTGCAAGAGAAAGTTCTCGTATCCAATTGATTTAGAAGGCAGTCTCGAAGGCTATGTGGAAGGTGGTAGAGCTGCAGGCCTATTCCAAAGGGATCACGGAAAGAAGACAGATAAAAATCGCAAAAGGCGCGGGAGAGCCCCTGCACTATGTGGGTTGAACCAGTGTGTAATGGCTAGGGGGAAAGCCGGTGCCATCTGGACGCATCAACTATAGTGGAAGTACTGGTTGGAGACGAGAAAGGGTTACGTCTTCGAGAGGCGAAAAAAAATTCTGCTCTCTTGTGCACTCGACCCCCGGGAGGGAGCACTTAAAAAAATCCTCCACGGCCGGGTATCGACCCACCGCGGGCGGCGGCCTCAGTGCTAAATGGACCGGATATACCCGTTGATGGAGGGTATCTCATCGAAACGTGCCCTGAGCTCCTGTACATTCCCTTTCAAACCATCCGGGTCATAGGATATGGGAAAAAACATGATTGCAGTTGCGCCAGGGGAGCGTGGCATTTGCAGCAATCCAACCTTTCAGTTGGGAAAAAAAAGTCCGCGGTCAATTAGCAGAGGGGTAAAGGGCGCGCCTCAAAAGGGAGAAGGCGCGCGATGGTCGAAGTACCTCCTGCCGCCGGCAAGAGATGCAAAAATTCGAAAGGAGAAGGAAGCAGCCTTAGGGTTACGAACGGCTGGGCAGACATCGGAAAGGCAAGAACGCCGACCGTCGGTTATCATTAAAGACAAATCCGACGAGTGAACTAGACCGGGAGAGGAACAGATGCAAACATCGTAAAGGGATCTCACAACAAAAAAGTGGAAGGGGAGGAAGAGACATTCAAATTTGGTCGGGTCGCTGCTGATCTTGACGGACGACAGGGAGTGACGTGTCTCCGGGATCACGAAGCTTATTCGGTCCACTTGAAAGGCCGACGGGGAAAAGATGTCAGTAGAGCTTCGGAAGGGAGGGCTTGCTGCTGGGCAGGGGCACTCCGAGGAGGATGCCACAAACGACCAAACTCCTTTAACTATCCACAAAATTGAAAAATTAACGACGGCAGTACCCAAGGGGAACTCGTCCTGGTGGCTGACAAGTGGAGCCACCGGGCAGGGCGCATCGACTTAGTGAAAAGCGCCGGAACCGTGAATGGTGTGAACAAAGGGTGTTCCAAGGCCCATCACCCTTGAGAGCTCCAAACAGAAACTTGTCCGATAACTCAATGGCTGAACGAGGAGCTAGACCCCGGGCGACTGAATGGTCTGCGTCGGTTCCCAGCTCAGCGAAGAACTTAGCTCATCCCAGCATTGGAGAAGAGGAGCCGACCAAAAATTCAAAAAAATTACTGGCCTCTCAAAAACGGGCACTAAGGATGGCTCAGGTCCCAAGAGGAAAAAAGGAGTTGGTCTAGGTGAAATGGGTACAACTGGGCAACAAAATACTAGGGCCAAGGAACTTCATGTTTGGGTAGTTCGCAGGAAGACGGAATCGAATGAAGGCTGGTGTGCATGATTAAGAAAAATCTTCACAGTCTAAGTGTACAAGTACGCGTGAACTTAAAGAAGGTCAGTATGTGGTTGTAGACCGTGAAGAAGATGTGGAAAAGATAAACGGAGGTTGGAAAAATAAAATCATCAAAGGAAATCAAAAAGAGGGGGTGGGAGCATAACTCAGGGGGGATAACTGGGGGCCTTGGATCTCTAAGTAACCGATGTTCAATAGGAAGGACAAGGGAACATAGGAAGATATGGTCAACCAATTGAGGCCCGATTCAATCACGTTAAGTGCACGGGGGGTTCAGTGGACTAGGGAGTCTGGCACTCGGGGATTGGGTGCGTTGGAGTTTAAAACAGGGGGATGACATGTTGCGTAACGCCGACTGGACGATTGGGGGTTGGGTGGAGAAGGATTCTGAAAAATGGGGTCGCCATTAAATTCAAGAAACTGGCGGTAGTAACCTAAAAACCGACGATCGATGAGGTTGATCATAGCAAGGGGGCTTCGAAAAGCGTCGTCAAAGGAAAACACACACTCGTTAACTTATTTTGGGACAATTTCAAAAAAGCTCAAGGCACATCATGCACTGAAAGAGGGCTTTTAAGGAAACGACGCAAACAGCGCTAGTTCTCAAGGAAGACCTCGGGGAGCCGAAGTGGTGGCCGTAAAGTCAGGGGGGGTACAACGGGGTGGGCAAATAGGTAAACTGGAACCTCAGGAGAGGTTGTCTGGGGGGAGGCAAACAAGCTGGCCGTAGGCGAAGGAAGAATGGAGTGATCGATCAAAAAACCTGTACACGAAACGGCTTTTCAAAAAGCATCGACAATGCTAAGGAGAAGCTCAACGGGGAAGAATCTGATGGTAGAGCAAGACGGGGGAACCATAATTGGGGGGAAGGGTTTTATCCTCAGCGCCCGAATTGGAGTATAGTCACGAAAACAAAAGGAAAAAGATGAAGAAAAGAGAGAGGAAAAGGTCGCTAGGCGTGAACAAAGAGCAACTTAGGGTTAGACTTCAGCGATAAGCGGCGGTAGTGTTGAGAGACGAATCGGTCCGGAAAGTGTACTATGGGCGGGAGGTTGTTGAACACGAGGGGAAGACCGTGTTTTGTCGATCAAGTCCATAGTGGCGCGAAAGAAGGCTGTGTGAAAAAAAGGACACTCTCAGAGCGGCGAAGTGGGTCACTCGTTTGTAAGCCCCAGAGGGGAACCACATGATACCAAAACATCGGGTCAGACCAAACTGGAGAAAGGGATATAGGGACTCATAGGCGGAGGCATTTGCCAAAATACGATTAGAGGGGGCCATTGAGGAACTTAATTGTCCCACGCTCAACGTATACTAGTGTGCCTGTAATACTCGTGGTCCACTATTTCTAGGACGGATAGGGTTTCATGCTGGCACGTTGTCTTGCCGGCTAAAGGGGGTCAAATACCTTCACGAGTGGCCATCTCCAACAAGGAACGAGGATGAGAACGGGGAAACATTGGAAATGTTCAACCATGTCCCTTGACGTGCACGCCAGCAGGCCTGCACACCTGCACTCAACTTCTTGACTTTGAAATCTTAAAAATCGCTGAATTCTTGAAAGGGGGGCAGGGACGGGACATCCTCATTGAAAGATCATCTGACATACACGTAAAGTCAGTTGGCCGTTAGCGCCCACATCACTGTCACCTTGGCATGTCAATTCCAGGTCAAGAGGATGTAAGTGGGGCACATAGGTTTCGGCGAACCCGAAAAAAAGGCACATTTCAGGGCCTGGCACAATTGGCAAAATAACCATATTGGATTTTTTTGGTTCTGAATATTCACGCAGAGGGGCCGTGAAATTCCACACTTGCGCTAACCTCTAACCCGTGTTCGAAAGCAGCCCCATGGCTTTGTGCCAAAAAGTGGTGAATGGGGGAGGGAAAATCCGGGGAATCGCGACGGACCGGCAGAGGGGGCTCCTCTAGGAAACGTACGGGAAAATGAGGACCATAAGTAGGTTAGCGTGGACGGAGTCAAAAAATTCTGGTGGAAATGAGCTCAACCCGGTTAAAGAGGTTCCGAATCGAAAGAATAAACGGGGGAGTGCTTGCCCGGAGGAGATCCACGCTCGGCGCGATCAAAAAGAGGACCACCTTGTACGGTGGGGGGGGGAGAGTCACTAACGGTAAATACGGAGACATTGGAAAGAAAGGCACATTAACTACGGCCACTCGGAATCAGGTAGTTCTAAGGGAGCAATTTGCGCAAAGTGTCAATCGAGAAATCGCTCTTCATTAGGTAAATGGGAGGATCTGTATGGTGAGACTTTAAAAAAAAGCACAATAAGGCAGGGCGCTGGTAGGAAACAGGGAGAATCCGTCAAATCATGCTACTTCAGCACGCTCAAGGCCTATCCTGAAGGGGGTAAGGGGAAAGGGACTGTGACATAGGGGGCCAGTGCCTTAAAAAAGCCCAGGGATCAGGTTAAGGCAACACGAAATTGACATTGAACGAAAGGGTCATCAAAAACATGCCCC
>Ga0179591_1188213_pt1 | contig 13341 bp, 12 predicted proteins | sample CZOMad2_1_08_16f_FD_182891 | JGI IMG/M metagenome (GOLD analysis project Ga0179591, IMG submission 182891) | Vadose zone soil fungal communities from Angelo Coast Range Reserve, California, USA - CZOMad2_1_08_16fungal (PacBio error correction) | ecosystem: Environmental > Terrestrial > Soil >...
ACAGGGGGCGGGAACCTTCTCAGACGACCGCTCATCTAGCGACAGCGAAGAATAATATCCTGCGGCGACCAGAAGGGGAATATTAAACAGGCGAAGCGAAACATTGGTGGATCGTATTTTGCTTTAAAGATCATGGCTTGGGGGGAAAAAGAAACTGGCGAGGTGCACATAAAGACCCGAAATCGTGCAAGGGGGGGGGCCTTCAGCAAAGGCCCTGTCCGTCCGTCATCAACCCGGGAGAAGGTGAAAAACGCGTTTCAAAAGATAACCCACGCCAAGAGGGCTCCAAAAGCAAAAGGAAAAAAGAAGGAGGCTTAATGATGCCGTAACAGAACACAAGCGAATGTCTTTCGTAGACTAGCTGGAGCAAACAAACGTTGTTTGAGAGGTACGGAAAAAATGGATTCAACAAGGAAGAAAAATCTTATTGTGGAGGAGGGGTCAACAGGATCTGCTCACCATCATCGAGAGGAAAACTTGCAAACGTAGTGAGGAGCATTCGCACGGTATCAAAAAGACCGTCGAAAAATCGCAGGGAGAGAAGATCGGAAGGGTCTCAAAGTCCTAGAAGGACGCCTGACAAAACCTTAACTCTTTCTCGTGGAGAAAAAAAATGAGAGGAAGAAACAGACAAACGCGCGGATGACAGGAAGGAAACAGGAGTAAATTGCGTCGAGACGGAGGAAAAAATTGCCTGGGACACATGTCTCTCAGGACACGTGGGGAAAAAAACGTCAAGGGAGACAGTGGCTCGTGGTGAAAGCTGGTAATTAGTAGGGTAAAGAGATCATTGCGGAAACAAGACTGGGCGGGGGTCAGTGGGACACTAACACGGAGACTGGAGGGGCCGTCAGTGGCATAGGGAGCTAGTAAACGAAAGGTCGATGCGTAAGAGGGGAGGACCCGCGGGCCTCGTCTTACTCTTGGGGAAAGGAAGCATATAAACCAGACCATATCAGCTCAAAAAAGAGGGAAGGAGAAAAAAAGGTAGACCACACCAACTTACCTGACCCACGGCAAAGACACTTGTGTGTCCAAGGGGGAAAGACGATAAGATGAAGGCCTAGAAAGGGGACTGCAAGCGTCATCTCATCTACCAAATATAAAAAAGATAGGCTCAAAGATCAAAAATCCGTTTGGAAAGCTGTAATCCAAAGTGACTTGCTCACGATGAAGGGGAAAACCTCCTCACCAGAAAAAAAGAAATAGAGACTAGCGGGGCGGGGACTCCCATCGAGCGGCGCGAACAAGGGGTAAATCATGTCTGGTTCTTAGGGGGGAATTCATATAACAAGGACGCACCAAGGACAACGAACTGAACGGGGACACAGAGAAAAAGAGGAGACACTCAGTCCAGGACAATGTTGTAAAAATCCACCTTAAATGAGAAAACACCACTCCAGGAAAGAATAAGAGCAGACACCAATAAACAAAGGAGAGTGGGGCATTATAAAACGGCAGGAGTCTAGTTAGACGGTGAGAGGGGCACACTGCCCATAGGCCTCGAAAACGAACGAGAGGCCCACGCCAATTCCGAAACGGGCAAAAGGGGGCGCAACCGACAGTCCAATCAGAAAGGGAGGCAAAAAGAGGGGAAAAAACGCGGAAAGCAGTTGCAAAGTATAGCTGACAGCCAGAGGGGTCAAAACGAAGTTTATGGGAGACGAAGAGAGGGAACTGAAAGAAAGTAAACATTCCGAGGGCAGTGGGAAAAGAAGAAAGATCGAAAGGGCCAAAACGCGGACAATCATCCACCGTAGCTCCCAAAAGTTACGTCGAGCCCATACAGGAAAAGGGGAGAAGACAGCGTCCCACCAAAAAAAAACACAGAGGGGAAAAAACAAGGAAAAAAAGAGAGTCAAAGACAAAGGAGGAGGAGGAAAGAGGTAGGGAGAGTGAATGCGAAAGGGTGGCCACATCGGTTGTTCAAGGGTGGGCAAGAGCTTCTACAAATAAAAAAAAGAAAAAAAACTCGTGCCCGTTGGGAAATACTAAGGGGGAAAACGATACGGGAATGCCGGTCTCTAGAAGTTGAAGAGCGGAGCAGCAGAATCCGGCCAAGGACTGGCCCGAACTCGTTCCGGAAGAAGCGACCACTGGCTGGCCGGATCAAACACCACGCACACGACGGCGAAGCTAAAAGTTGCAAAGGCGGGGGGCCGCGGGGGGCAAGAAGGGAAAAAGAAAAGGGGGTCCCAGGGGGGGGGGAGGAATGTGGAGCCTTCTGATCAGGAAAAGAAGGCGGTTGGGAATTCGTGCTGTAAGGAGTCAAGAGGTATGGGGAACACAGCGGGGCAAAAGTAGAAACGCTCGAACCAGACTCTGTCATGGTACAGACGAAGCAACGAAGGGGATGAAGCTGGTTCGTTGAGGGGGGAAACAAAAAAAAACCCCCACACTATGTGGTGTTGACGCCCGGAGGTGAGTGGGGAAAAATCGGGGAAACCGCACGCAGGGGGTCACACACCTAACAGTCTCCAAAAAGGATCGTCAAAAAAGGGCGAAGGTTTTCGAAAATCGCACGGAGTCGAACAAGGCGAAGCCGCCACTCCAAGGGGGGATCAAGTTACTTGAGCCAGCCTATTTGTGAACGTCGGTGGGCAATAGAGAGAGAAGGGGCATAGTCATTTGAGAAGGGAACGAGATGGGGCACCGGTGAATAGCCAAGTGGCAAAACAGTCGCATGCGCGGATAAATGGGGTGCATGGCTTACGCATTATGGCATGTGAAAACATTTTCAATGAACAACTTTGCGCGAGGCAGAAGTTGGGCCAGACCTGGCTTGGGAGGAAAAGGCTGAGTGCCTTGGGAGTCATGACGGGTGGCAAGGGGGGGGGAGGTATTGCCGGGGACTTCAAAAAAAGGCGCAATTCCTGAACCGTCGTCCAAGCATCTGCTGACGAAGGAATCAGGGGGCGACCAGCACAAAAGCAAGCCCAGCTGGGGGTGAGAGAAGGAGAGAGAGCTACTGGCATAGAGGATTCCACCTTGATCGAAAAAAATTAACCAACGTTTATCTGCGGCCATTGGAAAAAAGGCAACGAACTCTAACGCAAATTTAGCAGGGGGAAGTCTCAGGAAAATGGGTAGTTTGGTTACATAACGATTAAAGGGGGGGGGACAGTAAGATAAGGGACCGCCTTCTGAAAATGGGGGGGGAAAAGGGAAACCCGGCGATTGAGTAGGGAGAAGAAAAGAAGGCGTATAATAAAAAGGCTACTGCTACTCAAAAGAAAGAAAGGATGAGTGACAGAGCCACTCGCAAAACAGAGTTAATGAGAATCCATCTTCTACATGAGAAAAACGGTCAGGAGAAGGATAGGTTGAGACGAGCAGAACCGGCTGCGTCACAGAAAGGACGGCACCGAAGTCGCGCGCTGGATGGGAAGGAAAAAAAGGCATGGGGCGATGACGGGGAAAAAGGGTCATACGCTGGGTGTTATACGAGGAAACGTGGGGAGCACAGAGGGCGCATCGTCTGGGAACAACGCCTATGTACGAACGTCTTTGCGCGAGCCCGGCTGCCAAAGCCGGGAAGATCAGAAATCTCGGGAACGAAACTACGAGAGAAAGGATGAGAAAAAAATTCCCGACCGCGGGACAGAGAAGATCAAACTGTAGCTCGAGTAAAGGAAAAGACTGATCGACAGCGAGCGGGGAAAATGAGTTACTTTGAAAGAGAACATCCAGCAAAGATGTGAGGGAAACCGGCATATTCCCGATCGTAAAAAGGGGAGTCAGAAGAGATAACCTATAGATAGATTGGGTCGCATCGAAACATTGGCGAGCAGGGAAAGACAGGATCTATTCAGACGTGGTCTTCAAGAGCTAGGAAACCGTAGCAAAAAGACAGACGCTGCAAGGGGAAAAAATGAGCTTACAGAATTCGCGCTAGAGCAGGAATAGGCTCTCCAGCCTCCGCTTCATACGGAGAAAGGCTAAAAAAGGAACAGCTGGTCCAGTCTTCTGAAACCGGCAACTGGGCAGGGACGGGAGGAAAAATCAGAGGGGTGGAAAAAAAAGAGGATGCGAAAGAAACGCAACAAAGGTGGCCGCTATTATAAGAAGAAAAAGGTTTTGGGGTATCGCTAAAGGAGGGAAAAGGAAGGCGGTCACGACACGGAGAATGGGTTCGATCATTTAAACGGAGGCAGGATTAAGTTTCCCTACAGGTCTAAAGGTACGACCTAAGGGGAACCGAAGAAGAAAACAAAAAGGCTCGTGTCTGCTGAGAGAAGAAAGAACTTATGCATGAAGCAGAAGCGGGCAGGGGGGAGAAGGGAAGACACCACAAGCGTCGGAGAGGGGTAGCGAAAGCACACCTTGACAAAAAGGTCACTAGTTTCCGAACCGTCATGCCGTACGGGAGATGAGGGAGAAATTGAGACACGGCGCTGGGATCGCTTGCCAAACAAGTGGGGTTTTTTGTAAAAAAAAGTGCACACCCGCTGGGAAAAAAATAAAAGATTTTTTTAAACGGTTCAGTTAATTTGAAAAGGCAGGACTATCATCCAGTCGTCGGACGCCATAGAGGAGAGGAAAGAGATGGCAGACCGGGAGAAGATGTACGATATCTCTCAGAAACACAAATAAGAACCGAAGAATAAAAAAACTCTAGAACAAGAATGACCACGACCTGGATCGCGTGAAGGGAAGAGAGGGTGAAGGGGAAGCCGAAAAAAAGGAATGCGCTTCTCCATCGGGGGCGACGGAGTGCGTTCCAAAAACTAGACACAGATCCCGCAAAAGAAAAAAGGTCGAGGTTCAGAGCTATTCTAATATTAACAGGAAAAGCAGGAAACTGGGTACAGGAGCAGCGAGGTGGGTAAGGAATGGGAGGGGAGAAACCAGAACCAAGCGCGGGAAGGGGTTTATGGAAAGCTCGAGAAAAGGGAAGCTGCAAGCAACTGAGGAATAAAAGATCTTCTTTTCCTGAAGAAAAAACCGCCAAACTGGTGGCCAGTAACCGAGGGGGTTCAAAAGACAACTGGAGGACATGGGGAAGCCACTTGAACTTAATTAAATGCGACCGGACCTCCAGGAAGAAAACGAGGATGTGACGAACGGTCCTCGGGAAAACAAACCTTCAGCGAAGGGAACTGAAATAAAGTGAGGGGAATAAGAAAGGGAGGAGGGGGGAGTATGCCTCGAGCGAAAAGGGGACTCTAGCCTAGAGGACATGTTAACATAAAATAGAGCGCCTCAGGGGGACAAGTAGGCTCGGCCAGGAACCAGCGGTGGGGGGAGTCAAGTTCTGCTCGAGGCTTGAAATAGGGGTTATATCTCTCAGTGCTTACAAAGGACTAAAGGAAGAAGATCGTATTTTCACGCCTAAAGCCGACGGAGGCACAGCACACACGATCGAGGGACTCAGACACAGAGAAGAAAGAGACGCATCAAGATCGCCACTCCAAATATCAGTGTTTGTTCGAATAGAGCAGAGGAAGACCTATCAGATCGTGAATCTTGCTTGAGGAGAGGCTTGGTGTTGCTAACAAAGGAAAAAAGCAGTGCGGAACGCTCGGAGACAATAGGTCTACAAGCTGTGCCGCCGAGGAGATAAGGAAGGCAGCCAGGTCATCTGCGAATTATGGAAGCAAGTAGTTGGAGGCGTATGGGCTGATCTAAAAAGGAAAAACACTGACGGAGTATCCAAGCCTCCCTACACGATCGCCAATTTTGGTGAACACTGAGAAAGCGGGAAAAACGGGTTTCCGTCCTGAAGACCCCGTATGATTCCAGAGGGAAACATCGAACCACCATACAAAAATCTCCAATCGATAAAAAAGACAGCAAAGAAACGCGAACGGACTGGGAAGACCTGGACGCGACCTGCATTCATTCGTGGGCTAAGCGAGAAAGACGGATTCACGCAGGCACAGAGGGGGTACGATGGCGAAGAAAATGGAGCATTGAATAGAGGAAAGGGGGGATCGGAACGTTGATAAAAAAAGCTTGAACGGAAAGGGGGAGTAGCATGCGCACCTAGGGGAGGGTAGCATTGGACGAAGTCGGGAGGAGAAAAGAATCAGGATAAGAAAAGGGATCCATCGATTAACATCAAGAAGGACGTAGCTGGAAAATAGTAGGATATGACGCGTGAAAAAAAAAACTATGAATCTTGAGGAAGAAGACCATCCTGAGGAGAGCGACGTCACAGGATAATGACAAACGGTCCGAGAAGAGGTTGCCAGGGGGAACACCGAAGGGAAACGGTTGCACCAGAATCAGGACGAGCTATACCATAATGGAATCCCGAGAAAGAGAAGAAAAGCATGCTAAAACCAACTGGGGCTTGTGAGGTTATTGGGGGGAAAAAGCAGCGTAAAGAGGAAGAGAAAACGCGAAGGAGAGAAAAGCAAAGCTAAAGTGGATCAAGCCGAATCAAAATGACACACAAAGAAACCAAGAGACAAGGCCCAAAAAAGCCAGGAAGCATTCGCAAAGCCCATGTATACCAACAAGAAAAAGTGCAGCAGAAGGGGGGAACATTGAAAAAAAAAGGGGGGGCAACAATATATAATTCATCCATCAAAAAACTTAAGTGAACGTCAAAAAAAAAAAAAAGAGAAGTAATGATGTGAACCCACATGAAAATCCGGGGGGCCCGCGGGATCAAAAAAGGGACGTGCTAAAATGGTCCCCAGACCCACGAAAAAAGCTGGGAGGAACAATAAGCAATATCTTTCTCCAAGGGAGGGAGGCTTCGGGGCCGTGGGAGGGGCACGCGCGATTTTCAGAAACCGTAAAAGGAAAAAGAAAGGAAAAGCAGACGATGCAGAAGGATAAGCCTCGGGCACGCTACAGATAGAAAAATCACGGCGAAAAACAAACAAAAAAAAAGAAAAGGGACGGCGGGAACCAAGAGCTCGGGTTGGCATCTACAACAAAGAAACGGGGGAGGTCGGGAGTTGAAAGGTGATTGGGCTCAAGCGTCACAGGGGACGTCCTATAAAAGCTGGACGCCTTAACTAGAGAAGGGGCCCCCAAAGTGATTCCAAGAGAGAAAAAGAGAAGATCGTCCAATCAAAAAACTAGTGAGGGGCACGCCACGGGGCACACAAAAGGAAACCAAACAAATTTGTCAAAGTATATGGTCTGGCGCCAGGGGGAAAGTGGTGTGAAAAAGAGTCGACAAGCCAAACTGAATCGAGGATGTCAAAGGGGAAACAGGCAGAGGCACCCCCCGTCCGATTCCTTGGGAGGGGGGCTGAGACGACTATCCAAGCATCTCGAAAAAAACTATGGGGGTCGCGGAACCACGGGTCCAAAATACGTCAGCAAAAGGCACCACCACAGTTATCAGCAAAAAAAAAACAGACAAAGGAAAAACAACATTCAACAGATACCGATCGGAAGGCATAATACAAGAAGGACAAGGGGAAAGAGAGAGTTAGAAGGTGCCAATTGGGGTCCAATCTGGGGAGGGGGGGTTTAGGAGGAGGAGAAAGATGCCCTGGGGCATTGAACGGTTGTAAAAGTATGCAAGTTGACTCTCGACGCGGGGGGGGGACTAAGCAGGAGCAGCATCTCCGCAAACGAATCGGGGGAAGCATCGGGAATTCCAAGAGGCGACCGGAGCAAAAAAGACCCGCCCACTAAAAGAGATCTTTTGCAAATTTGCTTTGGAACCGCGGGAAAGGGAATAACCGTACCTATTTGGGACCGGGGGGGGGGGACTACACATTAAAGAACTAGGATTGGCGTGGTCCTGACGTGACGTTAAGAGGGGTGAAATGCAGGCGATGGAAAACAGGAAACTCATAAAAACTACCTGTCATGGGGAAGGACAAACGTTGGGGGGGGGGGGGGATCGCGTGAAAAAGCTGGTAAAAAATGGGTGGGGCATTGGAAAAGTGAGGTCAAGTTTCCGGGAAGAGGGGAGCAGCCGAGTGTCTACGCTGAAAAAAAGAAGATTATTCACGTCCTGCGGAGTAGCTCTGAGATAAAAGAGACCACCAGGTGGAAAGAAACGGCGAAGCCGCTCACGAACAGATGGAAGAGGACGTTTCTTCCTTTCGGAAGTGCCTCATGTGTGGGCAGTGTCTGGTGGAGAAGAGAAAAAAAGGAAAGGTGAATAGTACACTTGGGAAAGAGAGGAAAAAAGTTGGACAGGGGAGAGGGACCAGGGGGAGTCTACGGGGGAGGCGCTGCTGCAAATACGAGTGGGGAGGTCGCTCCGTGCCTGTGGGGGGGGAAGTATCTGAGGCCGTGCAGGTACAGTGGGGGGGATATTGGAGGGGGACGAAGGGCATGCTGCTGCGTGGGGGCCAAATGTTTCACGTTTCAGGGGAGAGAAGTCAATGCCTTGGTCAGATAGAAACAGGAGTTGGAAAGAGCTGACCGTCTGAAGACGAGAATCTGCGGGCGTCGAGGACGAAGGGACGAGGGCGAAACAGATTAACTTGAAGGACGGAAAAGCGACTCTTTCTACAGCAAGGGAGTAGACGGGAAATAACGTGGTCTGTGCTTGCACGGAGAAATATCAGGGGATCAGAGTGCGGAGTCCTGACGTAGCGGGGGGCGAATGACACGATACAGGGAGGGGAAAAACGGTGTGGTCCCCGACGAAAGAAAAAAAACAGGTTCGCAATCATCATCCGAAAGGTCATGACATATTCATAGGGTGAGGAAAAAAAAAAGACAAGAGCACGAGGGCCTCAAAGCGACCCTGGAAGTAATGGCTATACCAGGCGATCTAAGGAGGAGAAGAGGCGAAGGCCGGCAGAACCGTGCGAAGGCTACTCACTAAAAGAGTTGCGGAGATATGTGTGATAGCCAACCGAGGCCCACAATAAAGGTAGTGCAAACCATCCGCTCAAATCTTCGCCATCGAAACAACGTGCGGGGGAGTCGACTAGTTCAGAAAGCAGACAGTAAAAAAAAAACGAAAAAACGCCTGGGGACGTTCGCGCGCGGGATGGGAAAAAGAGGGGGCTGTTGGAGTGTGAACTCTGAAACCTGGAATAAAGGAAGAAGGAAAGGGGGAAAGTCTAGGAGGAACAACCCGGGCGGAGCGTGGGAAAAAAAGGACTCGGCCCTCATTTGCGAAAAACAAAAAAGGCGAACAGAAATACTCTGTAAAAAGAAAAAAAAAAAAAAAAAAAAAAAAAAAAAAAAAAAAAAAAAAAAAAAAGGAAAAAAAAAAGAAGCAAAAAAAAAAAAAAAAAAAAAGAAAAAAAGCAAAAAAAAAAAAGAAAAGAAAAAAAAGAAAAAAAAAAAAAAAAAAAAAAAAAAAAAAAAAAAAAAAAAAAAAAAATAAGGAAAAAAAAAAAAAAAAAAAAAAAAAACAAACAACAAAGAAAAAAGAAAAAAAAAAAAAAAAAAAAAAAAAAAAAAAAAAAAAAAAAAAAAGAAAACACACCAAAAAAATAAAAACACACAGAGAGACCCACCCCCCAACCACAAAAAGAGGCAAACAAACCCAACCAAAGCGCCAGAAGAGAAACAAAAACAGAAAAAAAAAAAAATACAACGCAAAAAACCCCCAAAACAACAACAACCGAAACCCACAAGAAAAAGAAAAACCCCCACAGCCTACTCCTTTCTGCTTATGACCATAAGGAAAAAAAAGAGGTCGGGAAGGGAATATCTAATACTCTAACACATCGGAGATCGAGATGATCCTACTAGCGAAGATCGCCCCGTTACGTTCTCGAAAAAAAGGGGTCGTTCCAATCAAGCCTATTCAGCATATATAAATGGAGAAGAAGAAAATAATAGAGAAAGAGGATTCTGTGCTCTCAAAGGAGAAATGATGCGACAGCTAGATAAAGAAGTGCCAAAGACTTCAAGGAAAGGGGGAGGAGAATCGGCCGGCTCGGGCCATACCGTCTAGTTAAAGGGTTACGCAAAGGGGGCGCGCTATAACGAGAGATCAAAGCCTCGCGTAATACTTCAAAAAACAGTCGTAGAACAGACAGCTGGTTCCCGAGAGGGAAAAGAGGGGATCCAAAACACATGCTAGCTGAAAGAGTGAGGAACCAGGAATCGGGGAAAATAAGAAGACTTCGAACGAAAAAAGGCAGAAGGATAAGGTTGCCTTCGCTTAAAGGGGTTGGGACGGGGACGCGTTAGAACATAATCGTTCAAACGGAAACGACACGGGAAGACTTGTAGATACGGAAAAGTCACCTAAGGGCAAAAAATGGATGCAGGATCGACGAACCGATCTGGTAAAGGGCACCTTTGAAAGGAGCAAGCCAAGAAAAGAAGCCACCTGTGAAGCAGCATTAAAAAAATCACTGCAGCAGGAAGAAGACAACAAGCTCAAGAGGAGGATGGTCTCCGACCCCTAATCCGAGCTGAATCGAAAAAATGGCAATAAAAATTGAGACTCAGGAAAAGGGGGAAGCGAAACGGGGTGGGTTTTTTTGGAAAAAACGGAAGTGAAAAAACGAGGAGCACTTAAGAAAGCGTTTTTTCAGGACCACGGGTCGAACCAGCGATGGTGGGGAACCATGAGGAGAAGGGCGATCCGGACGTCGGACTCAAATGCTTGGCTAGAAGCGAAATATTCGGTATACGTACTCAACAAAAAGAAAAGATAGATAGCTCGACTAGATAAGCTGGCCTCTCTAAACAGGATTGAGACCGACGCCTGCATGCTGTCTAGAATGAAAAATGATAGGAAAAAGGGGTCCGAAAAAACGCGGTCTGCTCGGCGCAAAAGCCCCAAAAACCCAAACACACGTCGCGTGATCCCGAATTGATAATTCGGAGAAGTTCTAATAGGGAGGGAAGGAAAGGAAAAATCGGAATGGTGTGTCAACTTCCAAAGAGTGCATCGGGAGTGTAATGGGGAGTGAGTGCAACCAGACACAGAGCGAAACTGTGGGGTTATACGGCGTCAAAAAAAGAGGTCGAGAGCGATCAAGGGAGGTTCTTTGCCAGGGGAAAAAAAGCAATGTGCAACTTCCACCTATTCTGGGGAGGAACGCGTATCCTGTAAGCCCGGGGGAACTTAATCCGCGCATGAATGAGAAAAAAACAGAACCACATGGTCTCGGGGGAAAAAGGGAAGTAGTGGTGAGTGAACAGGGCAGCGAACTGATGGCAGAACAACTACCTTCACACGAAGAACCAAAGTAAGAGCCGGCCACAGGTGGGGATGTAGGAGCAGGGAAGCGGGGGTTCACCCATGCCGTTTCATCCCGGTGTAAAAGAACGCCGAGGTGGTCCTCAAGGGGAAGGGAGAAGGACAGCCGGGGAAAACAAGGGTGTTCTCAAAGAAGGAACTAAAAAGGGAATAGCGTGGAGAGGGTGTAGACGAATAGAGGGGAATAGAGAAGCCAGCGCGCCGGTGGTGGAGCGTGAAAAGCATAAGAAGCGTATTAGAGAAAAAGTCGACGCAAATCCCCGTACGCAGATCGAGAGAAAAAGAAACGTCCTGCTCGGAAAAAAAAAGCGAGTCATCCAATGTTTTCGATTTCGCACGAAATGGTGGTCTAGATAGGTTCTCTCGGAAGAAAGTAAGAGAGGGCTTACGGCGGAAAAAAAAGGGTTTTTAATGCGACACATCCAACGGGGAGTAACTCAAGCACGCTTAAACGCTTCGCTCGTCGCAAAAAAAAGAAGGAAGAAACTGCTTTGATCGCATATTCGAAAGACTGGCGGACAGCAAAGGTCATTCAAGCAGGGGGGGGGAGAGAACGTATTGTTTGTAAGGGAGTGGGATCTCCCCGGCTTTGCAAAAAAACTGGCACCATCCTCCCTAACCGAAAGGGGTGTTTGGCCCTCAGCGCACTTAACAAAAGGGAAGGACCCGGAGAAAAACGCGGTGGACAGGTTCCTCTGGAAGAGAAAAAAGCGACAACGTCGCTCTGTTCTCAGGAAAAAGAAAGGCAGGTACTGAACGGTGCCGTCTTCGCGAAAACCGGAGTGAAGTCTTCTCGTAGACCTAGGAAAGGATCAAAAAAAGAAATGGAAAAACGGTGAAAGGGAGTAGGTGGTCTGCATGAGCGCTCACCAAATCATCGAAAGGGAGGATTAGGAAAAATTCGCACTGGGTTAGCATTTCCGGAGCCAGCAAGCGCTCTCAACAACAGAAAGGGGGGGTCTCCAAAGATTGCCATTCAATAAAAACTGAGCTCTCTGATTCGACTGGAGGAGCCAAAAAGAGTTCATCTGCAGGAAAAAAGACCAGAAAAAATCTAAGAGCTACAGGAGCTACTAAGGTCTGGGGTGCGGCGTAGGCAAGACAGGGGCCAAGGGGGGTGATGAACTGGGGCCGAGACGGGTCGGCTCCCTCCAAGTCATACGCAGAGGGAGAAACCTTGTTTGAATCCACCGAAAAAGAAGAACAGAATTGGGCGGAAAAAAAGGGGGTGAATAAATGATGGGGACTCACGCGACGCGAAGGAAAAAAACGCAAGCTAGCGAGGAAAGAAGTCAAAAAAAAGCAAGTCTGGGCTTCTTCAAAAGAAGGGAAGCACAAAGAACAAACAGAGCATCGCCAAAACAAGACATGCGCAACCCAGGGATCCAACTACAACAAAGGGGAACCCGCAAAACCGAACCGTTGGTCATGACGGGAACACGGATAGATCAGGCCAATAGGAGCGTACTGAACGCATGCAATCGGGGCAAGCAAGACAGAAACCGGTCAAGAAAAGGGTAAATCCGGTGGTCCAGCGATCCAAGTGTAAATGATCCAGTATATATTCCCCAAAAGAAGGAAAAAACAGAGGAGGCGGAAGGAAGAAGGGCGCTCAAAAAAATGTAGGGCGTGCTTCGAAGTGACAAAAGAGATTTGCAGACTAACCGATCGCAGAAAAATGCAGGATCGATGAAGCAAAGGGACAGGTCTTAGACAGCTAGGTGATGCTACAGAGGACACCAAACAAAATCAGGGGGGAAGGTACAAAACGCCCGAAACGAACCATAACAAATAGAATCGTCCAGAACAGGAGTCTGGAGGGGGAAGGAAAGGCAACATAGACTGCACGTCTCTATTCAAAGACAAAAGGAACTCACGGGCCCAACACAGTCCTATTCCCGGGGCGAGCAAAAGAAAAAAGAGACCGACAGTAAAACCAATCCAGTAAAAAACGAGGGAGGGGAAAAAGGATTGGGCACAACAAAAGTAAAAGAGACCGCGGGAACAAAAGCCAGGTGCAAATATAGCTCGCGACATGGTGAAAAAAGGTTGTGATCGGAAGCACAGATCAGCGGGATCAAGAAGGAGGAGAGGGGCACCTCCAGGGAAGGAAGAGCGGAGGCTATGCCAAGAAAAAAGGCGAGAAAGGACTGCCTTCGGTCCTCAAAAGGGAGAAATCGACAGGGGCACGAGTCTAGAGAAAAAAAAACAAGTCACACCACATGGATCAAAAAAGAAAAGTA
>Ga0179591_1192019_pt1 | contig 13340 bp, 8 predicted proteins | sample CZOMad2_1_08_16f_FD_182891 | JGI IMG/M metagenome (GOLD analysis project Ga0179591, IMG submission 182891) | Vadose zone soil fungal communities from Angelo Coast Range Reserve, California, USA - CZOMad2_1_08_16fungal (PacBio error correction) | ecosystem: Environmental > Terrestrial > Soil >...
AATCAGACAGGATGAGCCACTAGTCTCATCTCCTAGAGATCGGGTATGTCTTCCTATCAGAATGAGATCCCGGCTCCGTGCCTCTACCCTGATGAGATGCATACATCATCACGCTCCTTAAAACCTTACTCCACAAAGTTTAGGGTCCGTAAACTCTCGGATGAAAGGAAGTGACTTTGAACTTGTAAAAGCGAGGGAGAGAAGCGGGAGAGTACTGACGGCCTCCCGAAAATAGAGCCAACCGCTATCGCACTCCTGAGAGGAACCAGTAAATCTCGTCGTTAAACAAGAGAACTCTCATTCTGTCGACTTAAAAAGTAGGAGAGCCTCAAGCATTGCATTTGAGGATTGAATAGCCTTTCTCATGAGCGGGGGAAAACGCGGTGGATATGTTCTACCGCTCGAATAGGAACAAAAAAGTGTTAAAACCCAGGAAGGAAAAACGGCGTGGTGGGTAACTAGGTCACACGGGAGGGAGCATTTTTCAACGTGGTTCTTAGAAGGCAGAAGGGAGCGGTATGCGGAAGAGAACTAAAAGGAAACGAAAACCCTTCTCCCTCGGAAATCTTCAAATCAGAGAGAAGAATCATCAATCGTTGCGGCATGCAGGGCAGTCAGAAAAAAAGACAAGGAAAAGTCGTCATGAATTTACACTCGGTGCAGAACGGGAGGAAAGCAATTGACCTCTCCTTAATAACATATACAGGATAGATGAGAGGACTGAGAGGGTCCGCTGTACCTTAAAGAAGCAAAGGGGAGAGATTCGTTCTACGACTCGATGGCCATAACTTCAACACCGCATCCCCAAAACAACCAAAAGGAAATAGAACACCACCAAACACGCAAAAAAAAAACACCAAAACGTCGTAGATGAGGCCCAGCATGTTAGGGAGAGGGAATCGAATCATACATCTAGCAGGAGCAAGACTACATCAAAGACTGAGATAGCCTGGATGAAGATTGAAAGTCGTCTAAAAGAAAACACGAGATGAGGGAAATAGAGGCCAACGGAAAATCTAATCCTTCGAGGCTTTCTCCGAAGAGATGCGAGCTGTAGTTCTTGCCGTTTCCATAACTTTTACAGAAAAGAAGGGGGGGAACTACAACGTGGTCTTTCTTGACGGGAAACATCGATTCGTAGACTAGAAAAACGATAGGAGAGGGTCCATGGTCCCGCGGCGTGAGATGAAACTCAGGCGCGCGAAAGGATAGTGAGTTGCAAAGCTGGCAATTTCTTGAGGACAGCGACACCCCTCGGCCGGTACCTTCCGCTACTGGGAAGTGGATGAGATCGGGAGTAAGCTACTGTCAAAGCCAAAACGATGCAAGCTTCGCAGAGAGAGGGCTAGATTAGTGCGCGGTCACGGGGACACTGGGGATGTGTTACTTTCTGTCGAGGTCTTTAAAGAAAAAAAGAAAAGAAGCCACTAGGGGAACGATCCCACTGAAACCTGGCTACGAACCAAAGTGTTCCGACGGAAACCCCGACGATGGTGGAACAAGACGCGGGAGGGTTTCGCACGGTTTGAGGGAGCCCTTCAGAGGCAAAACTCAACCGCCGTAACAAAAAAGAGAATGACCGACGAATCTCTAAAAGAGGCATGCCAACTCGTCGGGCTCTCATCGAACTTAAAAGAACTTCGAAGGCGCAAGAGTGGGCTGAGATCGGGGTGGATACTGACTGAGCTTGCAAGGGAGGAGAAACGCCCCGGCGTGCGCTCGGAAGGAGGGCTACGTGAAAAGATAGCTGGCCATGAACTGAATTCAAGGAGACGAATCGTCTCGCGCGCGGGGGGGAGCGGCCGACGCCGTACATTCTCAGAATGCTCATCCGAGTGGGAAGCCATCTATTGTCTAAACCGCACGGGGCTTATGAGAGAGCTGTGATGATGATGACGGAATCACGCAGGTAAGATAACGCGGGAGGAATCGACTAGGGTCGAAAAAAGAAACCTGAAGAAAACAAGTAAATCTCTAGAGATACGTCTAGGCGTGAAGTTTGAAGGATGCGCCAGACTAAGGCGCGACGGCAAGAACGAAAAAAGCTCACTTAGGAAGATCTGTCGCTCGTACACATGCACGCAGTGGGTAACAGCGAGGTAGAACTAGCAGGAGACGTCTAAGGAAACGAGTTCTCAGACTACTCGAAGGGTCCTTCGAAAACCCGACTGTGCTGACGCGAAGGGGTCGTCGAGAGGGATTCACGGGCTGAGGCGGGTTTAATTGAAAAGGAAAGCTCCGACGGGGGGGGCAGAGAGAACCAATTCCGCGCAATACCGAGAGAGGAAGCCGCGACTGGATCCCAAACACTGCAAGGAGAAGGAGAACTAAGAATAGAACGGAGCGTTTCGAAAAGGATGATTACAGGAGACGTCAGCGGAAAGAGGTGGGGCTAGGGCGGGTATTCGCCGAATCACCAGTAGGGGACGAGTCGTGCTAGAACAAGAGGGGACGGGTCGCCTCATAGGTAAAACTGCTAATGGCCAGCGGCCGCTGGTACTCAGCCGAGGGGGGGAAGGGACTCTATAAGGAGACAGGCCACGGAGGAACGAGTCTAAGAATAAAGCGGTCCTGTCTCCGGTAAAGGGAGAAATAAAACGCCTATAAACGAAAATTTCAATTTGGACCGATCGCTAAGGAAATGCACTAGTCTAACTGGTAGCGAAGGTCAGGAGTTAAAGCGGGGAAGGCAAAAAATGGGAAAAGGAGTTCCTTGTGTGTACACGATAGAAATTACCTAAGACAGGGGTTCAGAGCAAGGGGGAACAGGACATCCAAAAACACGAAGAAAGACCGACTTCCAGGGGGGGGGGGGGCGTACCTGGAAGTGGTTGGTCTGCCTGAGAGAAGGTTCAGAGGGGGATAAGGTTTTGTCTGCAACGAGATGACAAAAGGGGGCCTCGGCTGACCAGACAAAAAGATTCTTTCAAAAGAAGGAAATTCGCCACGGAAATATGAAAAAGGGATATCTCGGAGTGACTGGAAGAGAGGAAAACTATTCTACGAGGGGGACGAGAGTTACCGCGCATCACGCAAGCTCGTCGACGACCAGCGAAAGAACTAATATAGAGAAAAAAAACGGATGGAGGAAAGTAAGAGGGGAGAAGTCGGAGGACGAAAAGGACCGTAGTATCGCGGCTCTACTCCTCAGAAAAGGCAAAAATAAGTGGACTCTCTAGTCAAAATCAAAAGAGAAGTAAGAGCTCCGTCTACTCGAATTAGGGGGGGGGAGAACAGGTCTCCCTCTCAGGGACCTACAGGGATAGGGGGGGGTGGATCCACCCTTTGCGTAGAGTCCTCCTGGGGGAGACAAAGAGAACAGAGGAAAAGGAAAAGAGGTAAGAGGAAAAAGCCAAAATCTCTATCAGTAGTCAGGATGAAGGGAAGAAGTGGGGGAGGGGCAAGGGTCACCTCCGTGAAAGCACTCGCCATCGTTGAGCTGGGAGAGGAAAGGACGTTATCGGAAAAAAAGGGCAAGGTTCAAAATTGATCGAGGGGCTATGCTAGAGACCAAAGAAAGACGGAATCGCGCGCTGGGAAGGTAAGTGTAGGATTCTAATATCGATCATCTGCTGGAACGGAGAAAGTAACCGCTGTGTGAGATGAAGCACGTTTCCCCTAACCTTGGCCGTTGAACTGAGGATGACGTAAAAAGACATGCGGCGGGGAACAGAAGAATCTTCCTGCCTTTTTCACCAAAAAATTAACGAACCTGCACCAGGAAGAGGCTCATGCCCGAATGACCGTCCGATGAGGCTGACTAAAAAAACATCTGGACGGCAAGTAAGGGAGCAAAAAATCCTGGAGAAGCTCATTTCCCTACTCACTAGGAGGGGAGCCGGAAGAATGAGGAAAAAGTTTTGGAGCACGACGCTGTGCTTGAAGGAGGAAAGGTTGAACGCAGTGATCCGAAAGAGAGTTCACTATTCTAAGCCTGAAAAAAAAAGCTACTAGAAATCACCTTCGCAAAAGGCGCTTTGTGTAACAGAAAAACTCAGGGATAACTCTGTGGGCCAGAATCTCTGATCAACTTCTCCACTCTACTTGACGAAGGAACCCGTTGAGGAAAATCCGAGAGAAAATCTAATTTTCTAAACTCGAGAAGATCTGTGCGTCTCAAGCAGAAAAACGGAAAAGCGAGCAAGCTCCCAATGAAGAGGGGGGGGGCTGTGGATACTATCCGGCGGCTAGCAGAAGGATCCCTGTTCCTAAACAGGAAGAGGGGGCTGCGCAGCAAGAATGCAAGCCTTAGGTAAATGACTCATCAAAAAAAAAAAAAAAGTGGCCAAGAACCTCAGAAAGGCCACCCGTTCATGGGAAAAGTCGATAATTAAAGGCGTCGGCTTTGTCCTAGGAAAACCCTCATGCCGGGGCCCGAAAAGACCACTGAATTGTGAGGAAAATCCAGATAGGAAGAAACGCCGGAGCGATTCCAAAAGCCTCGTCTCAGAACCACAAAGATCAAGTGCCCTGAGGCGCCGGAGGGAGAAAGGGCTGGGAAGATCCGCCTGGGGAAGGGTTCGGAAGGAGGGATTTTTAGGCATTTCTCAGGGCAAGGGGGGGCTAACGTTGATCTGATTCGACACGTCAAGGGAAAGGGAGAAAAAAAACACCTTGTGCAGACAGAAAGCCCGCAAAGACCCACGTGCGGCGGGGTGTAAAAGTCGAAGTTCTTAGCCATTTTCAGACTTAGAGGGTCTCTGGGTTCGGAAAGAAAAAAGAAGAGAACCCTCAACAAAAAAAGTCGAAAGCGACAAGAAACTGGACTCCTAAGCAGCCTGAGATTGGGGGGGGAAGGAGCTGGGATCTTCACCGACACGAGCAAAGCGTCAGGCACCTGCAAGAAAGGGAAGGAGGGCGCAATCAAAACGAAGAAAAAGAATCCGCGGCTCTTTTATAGGAGGAATCACAAAACGGAAGAAACACGCCGAGGGTCGTGCGGGGATTCTCCAGGTAGAATGGGTCGAAACGGAAAGAAACTACACGTCTATCACCAAGAAGAGGGGGTGTCAGTTCTTGAAAGGGGAAAGAGAAGAAAGGAACTATCAGAGTATCTGAGAGGATTTTAAACACTGAAAAGAGAAAGGGAGTAGGAAATAAGAGATGTGGCGTTACCTCAAAAAAGGCAATCGATCTGTTCGAAACTCGATTAGAGCGCCGGTCTTGACGTCCATCACTTACAAGAAAGCTGAGGCTAGCGGAGGACTATGTGAAACTCATATTCGGAAAACTACTCCCGCCTCGTCTTGCGTTTCCGGTAGAGAAAGGGGGAAAGATACGCTCCGCGAATACTCTCATGGATGTAGTGCCACTGAAGGAATTGCTGTGACGCAACGTGATAAGGTGACATCAACTGAAAACTGCCGGTCGTCGAGTAAGCAGACGTAAGCACCTAAAGACATGTGCTGAGAAAGTATAGACACTAACCAATACAAAACAACATCCCACTAATCGTTCCCTAATTCGAGACACCACCAAGAAAACAACAAAAAAAAACCCAAGGGGCCGTGGGGGGGCTAGTTATGAAAGATTTGGTAGAAACAATACAGATTGGTGTCAAGCGGACATGGAGGGCGGGGGTGAGGGATCGGGGACGGAGTCGAATAGATAGGGCGGCGTCCTCAGTATAGAGTAATAATCTCACTGACTCTCCCCGCGGGATATAATCGAAAAAAAAAAATCTAAGGGGGATGTGAAGATCCTTGGGGTAGACAGAAGAAGGGAAAAAAGCGGGTATCGAGCAGGAGGCGATACTGGAAAGGAGGACATCGGCGGGAGGACGGCATAATACACTCGAAAAAAAAGCTGACAAGTACACAGGCCCAGTAACCTGCAAAGGAGTCATGAATGGACGCCTCGAGTCTTCACGCACGCCTGATGACAAAACGGCTGAAGTTGATGAAGTAGACAAAAGCAGTTCTATTACCTTGAGAAGAAGATAGAGCCTACTAACACTAACCCTTTAGAGGGATAGAGGGGACTGCCTCTCGAGTGCGTAAAGCTGCTCTTCTGCGTAGACACTGAAAAGACGGTGTGCGAAAGAAAAATTATAGCCTGGAGCGCGCCCCTGGCACGCGAGGTTAACTCGCTGCGAGAAGGATAGCTTAGAGCACACAAGCTAAAGATCTAGGAGGGAATGAAAAAAAAAAATCAAACAGGTGCTGGAATAGGGAGTCTCGATCTCGGAGCTACGGGGGTCGCCTCGACTCGCTAGACTGGGAAGGCTCTGGAAAAGGACTATGCATCTACCGCGAATGTATCCCAGACAAGGGGTTAAGTCGTCTACGCGGAGTCTGACGCTGAGGAGAGAAAATATTCGTTTCAAAGAAGGGTTTCGCTCGTGGCACCTGCGAAGGGGATGTGGTCTCTCGTTAGTCGCCGCCGGGCGTCACTGGGTGCGGAGAGTGCGAGACCAGCTTCTGGCTGGGGGCGGCCGGGGCCATGGGGTAACAGTGCCGATTAATCACGAGGACTGTTTCTCTCCGGAAAATGTGGAAGCGGGTAATATCGAAGTACCACGTCGGGAAGAGGGATAGAATAATTCCAGGAGTTAACCCTGTCTAAGGTTAAGAAAAGACCACACCGGAGATTAACTGTGAAAGTCCGGAACAGATCGGGGAACGGAAGCGGCACTCTGCGGCTGGGAGAGGGATGACAAAAATATAGGAAAGGAACGGGAGTTCCGGTGTGACAAAATCCTAGTACAAGGGGCGATCCATCCTTTCTCGGGGGAAAAGCAAGGAGGTGAAGGAAAAAAACTGATCACCTGGAAACTGATCCAGGGGGGGATCGGGGAAGTCAGCGCATGCCTCAGGCGGGGTTCGCACTAAATCGAAAAACAGGACACCGTTGTACCCGGACGACTGATCTCGTGTAATGACAGGGGGAGAATTTGGAAACAGAAGATATTCGATGAAAACTATGCTTCGGGAGAATCGAGTCTCAAAAAACCAACTTGCTCGCGGCGCTAAACCGATCCGAAAACGAAAAAGCGAAGAACTACCGACGCGTACACGACATCGTCTCGACAAAACAGATTAGAGGAGGGAGGAAGTCCGTGCGAAAATAATGACGCGATGGATCTCTGGACTATCAACAGCGAAGCGAGCATGGGACGCACGGGACTCCCTATCTAGTAAGCTCAGTAGCCTACATTTTTGAGGGTTAGGAAGCATGGACCGACTCTGTATGGGGGCACCTACCTGTTTCTAAAGGACGCTCGGTCTACAACAGAAACAGATGCCGGTAGCAATAAGACCACGCAGCGGCATATCAGCTTTGAAGAGTGTAGGATGTTTTCACTCCCATGAGCGGCGCCACTGGAGAGAGGCTGCTGAATAGGGGAAAACAAGGAAAGGGGCAGGACTTGAACTTATTACTCTCGACCCCAGGCCGCCGAGTGCAAGAAAGGCGTTCGCGCTCTGGACAGGATTGGGACCGTGAGGCACATATCGTTATCAGCCGAAAAGAATGAACGCGCCCTTGTATTGAGCAAAGCCCGAAAAAACGGACCCGTGAAGCAACGGACACATGCGTATTAGGTGCCCATAAGAAAACAGGCTCACTTTCACAAGGAAAACATGCAAAGCCTCTGACAACAAAAGGTACAAAGGCCTAGGGGAGGACTAACCGCTAAACCACCGAGGACGGAAAAAAAACATCGTGCAAACCAAGGAATGACAATCGCTGGCATCCATCGAGGACAGCCGGGGACGTTGAGAAGAAAATTCATTCGGAAAGGTCTTGGGGGGGGGCGCCGTCCGGTATCCTGGGGCGAACGTCGAGGTTGACGAATCCTGAGTCAGAGGAACAAGAAGAAAAATCAGGTACATCACCGGATCAAAAAAAAACATGTTTGCGCGGTAAAAGCTAGATAAAAGAAACTGCTACGCGCGGAGCACTCTCGTCGCCGCGATGTGAAATACTCTTTAAACAATCACAGCGGCGAAGGGCTGGACTGGGAAAACGCCTGGAACGCCGGAGGAGACACTCGCCCTCACGCTCAAGGAGAGCAAAACTGGGTTGGTCAGGACTAGCGCGTCGGCCATGACAGGTCCTAGACCGGGAGTTGCGGAAAAAGGGCAAGTGCAGCCAGAGATAACTTCCGAGTGCGTGAAGAAAGTCTAGGAACGTCCACTCACGAGCACGCGGAATTACTGCGTGAGACTGGTCAAAATATCTCCGATCCTATCAGGGGCCACGTCCTTCCCTCGTCAAAAAAGACGAAAACCTCCATCTACTGAGAAGCAATAGACCCCGAAGGGCCCTCAGAAAACAGGAGATTCTGCGTCAGAGAGGGAGGTAAATATCCGCGGGGATGAAGAGTGTCATTTATGCGGCATTTCTCATGATGCTTGCGCCGGGGGTTTGTGGTTAAAATCTGGGGGGGGTGGGGGTGGGGGGGGGGGGGGGGTTGGGGGTGGGGGGGGCAACATTCCGCTAATAGGACCCGAAAAAAAAAGCGAACATGAAGACCACTCCTAATCGGAACGGGCGGAAGTTTGGGTCCAAAGAAAGATAATGCACAATGACGTAACCATGTTTTCAACGTGGGAAGTGGGAGGTTAGCTGGTCAAAAAAAGTGGAAAGGGGGAACAATGCACCGGAGAAAGAAAAGTATCAGACTCTCTCTAGACAGCAGTCCTGCAGCGGGGAGGGGAGGGGGCATTCTAAACTATAGTAACCTCCACGGCATCACCGTCGGAAAAGTCAAAAAATTCGTTAATCTGTCACGCAAACTTGGGAGGATATACCGTGAAAATCTAAAAGAGGCGCAAGAAGGGTTGAAGGAGTCCAAAGAAACGGAAGAAACCCAGTCCGAGGTCTCTTTCGTAGGATAAGCCACATCTGTCACGAAAAAACGGTCGAAGGCGCAACAGGCCTGGCACGTCAAGAGGTAATAACTAAAAGAAGTCAGAGAGGCGTACAGATCTCCTTATCTCGAGACTAGGGAAAGATAGTCTCAACCACAGGGAGGGTAGTCACCTAAGCGGCGAAGATCCGTCGAGAGGTCACCTTGATCTACGCCTACGTTCTGGAAGGTAAATAACCGAAACGTGGTCTCCTGCTACTACCTTTGAGGAGGGCACCTCGAGGGCGTAGCGAAGCCCGATCACTAAGGCGAACCGGACCCAGCGGGCGTGTCTCACAGAAACGGCAGCGTGAGATTAACGGAAACGGGAATTTGAGAAAGACGATCCCCGGGACTGCAACATTATGCCTAAGTGCTGGGAGGTAAAAAAAAGAGCTAATCGGCGCCCCGCCGCCCGAAAGCTGAAAAGTAAATATTAGCGAGTAGCGGGAGGGCATGTTTTATGGTTCCTGGCATGGGCGGGTCGCGAACTGGAAAACATAGCGCCTCTAACCCACGTGAAAATGTCAACTGTTGGTAATTAAAACAAACCGCCTGGTGTCAACGGCCTGAGGTCTCGTGTGCACAACGGAGGAAATTCGTATACTTTCTCAATCAGAGCAACCAGATCGATGAGAAAGCCTAAAGCGAACCGGCTAAAAAAGAGCAGAATCCAACTTCTCCCTCTCGAGGCGAGGGGAGAAGACGGGGTGTAGACACGACGAGATCAGGGGACGTCACGATCCGGCGTGCAAGGGAGGGGGCTAACGCTGAATAAGGGAGGAAAGTCATGACACTCTGCGGAAAATCGGCGAAAAGGAGGTACCACAACGTGCCGTATTGCTCAGTAACGCAAAGGGGGAAAAGAGTCTGGCCCTCTGCGGATGAAAAGGGGGAGCCGGCGTCAAGTTGAGGGAAACGGGGCAACCACACGCAGGAAGGGAAGCTCAGACTTCGAAACGACACATAAACACCTTCGCCGAGGGAAAAGCAGGGCCAGGTGGCGGGCGCTAGACTCAGTGCGAAAGACGGAGGCAAGTGGGCTAAAAAATAACTCGGGGGGGAGATCTGGATCTCCATGGAAGATAAATACGAGGGAGACGAATAGGTATCGATCTGACAAAAAGATTATCTATCGACGGGTTTGAGGCAAAAAAACCATTTAGGACGAAGGGGGAGAGGAGTCTGGGGCTATGACTGAGGATAGGACGAGCGAGCTAAGGTACAATTTCTACCTTCAAAAAACCGGGAAAGTGCAAACGAGACTGATCCAAGTAACGACGAAGCCCAGTCGATGCAGAGACTAATGAAAAAATCTGTCCTCTAGTGGCGTGAAGATGGGGGGGGGTTAAACAATAGCGTTCAGCGAAGAAACCTGATTTTACGTAAGAGGGAAACAGCTGCGGGGGGGAAGGTGAGAAAGCACTCGGAACATATTCTAGGCAGCATGGGGTCGGCCCGGGGCCCTCAGGGAAAGAGAGTGGAAATATGAGTAGGGTACAAGGGCCACGGTTCGGGAAAGAGAATAAAGGATTGTTACCTGTCTCCAAGGGGTGAAGATGATAAGGATTAAGAACGCCATTTTCCAAAGGGAAACAAGGAGGAGACCTGTAATGCTTCACTCAGGGGAGGAGTAGAGGAATCTTAAGAGCCCAGAGGGGTCACGGTGTTTTCATCGATTACCGGAAGATCAAAGAGGCAAACGCTCCAGGAGACAGGACCCAGAACGGATCATCCATCTTCCGGACTGATCGCTGCGGGGGTATCAGGCCGTCGCGACAAAAGGGAAATCGAGATCTTCTCTCCACGGTCACAAAAAAAGGCATTAGGAATGGGGAAAGAAAGGAACGGACAACACGAAGAGGTGCCTAAATATCTAGAAAACGAGCTCTCAGGGGGAAGAAAACACGTAATTCTCTCTAGAATGAATCCGAGCTAAAGCGGTCAACGTCGACTACGAAAAAGACACGTCTAAACAAACAAAGGGGGAAGTAAAAAGGAAGCTTAGGACGCGGTCTTTCGAAGAGAATAAAGATGACGAGTCTAGGACTCCTCGATAAAAAGGGAGATATAGTCGGAAGGGAAAAAAACGTCATCGAGCACCTATAAGGAGATAGCAGGTCTCAGGGCCGGGACTGTCGGATGGTACCCGAAACGAGAATGAGAAAGAAAAGCGAGTTATACAAAACCCGAAGCAGTAAAAAAAGAACAACGCATCAGAATCAGTACAGTAAAGATGATCGTTATTGAATGGAAATCTTGAGACTGCACTGCGCCAGCTTGATAGAGAGGGAAGAGATTAAAACTTAACTCCGGGGAAAAAGGCCGATTGACAATGATACTGACCAAAAGTACCTTCAGGTAGAGCGGGGAAAGGAAGGGCAGTGCTCAAACGGAAGAGGAAAACAAAGGGGAAAACGGGACTGCTGTAGTAGCAGAGGGAGAGAACGGGGAGACGTGACTTCGATCAAGCCGAGGGCTGACGGAGGGGAAAGAGGAAAAAGAACAAACGTTCACATGGACGGGTAAAATCAACCAGAAGCTGGGAGAGAAAAGGGACGGAAGGCAGGAGGACTAATCGAGCACCACCAGAGGCCCCAGCGAAAAGAGGGGAGAAAATACGGATCTCGCCAAGAAAGACGGCAGAGAAACGTGGAAGAGAAACAAGGTGGCTCTTGGCCGCAGAGGCAGTATCATAGTGAACACTCGGAAAGGACGGAGTAAGAAGAATTAATAGACAAAAAAAGAGGAGGGAGAGCGAGTGAAAAAGAACCGGGGAGAGGTTGACGAATGAAGCAGAGACATAGACCGGTGAAGTAACATCGATCCTCATACGTCCGCTCAGGCTCAGCGCTTGCAAAAATGGGGGAAAAACAGAAAGGAAAGAGAGGAAGGGGATCAGATAGTAAAAGTAGAAGGCGGAGGCCATCGCCCGCACAGCGATGGAGGGGGGAAGGAAAGAGAAAAACGTCGAGAAAGGGTGGGGAGGGGGGGGGGGGGGTGGGTGTGGAGCATGCGAGAAAAGAGGACATTCGACCCTTTAATCCAATGAGAAGTCGAGGTCTATGTCACATAGAGAACAAGCAAAGTATGAAACGCCTGGAGGCGTGCAGGTCGTAACCCAATCAATAATTTCATGACAAGAGATTACAGTCGGGAGAGGCCCTCGCGCAAAAAAAAAAAATAGGAATTAAGGACTGAAGCGGCCAGCTCTGGGCCCGCCAGATAGATCCTCACTAAAGGATGGGGAAAAAAAAAAAAAAAAACCACACTAAGCCGAGCGAGAACCAACATGAGGAGGTCATTACTTCTTTCTTGAGGGGGAAAGGTTAGTGAGGATCCGACTGTTAGACGGCACATTCTGAAGAATAGGAAAATGCTCATAGGAGTTGGACGGAGAGGGAATGATTAAGCCGGATAGAATAGAACCGTTTGCTAAAAAAAAAAAAGTGAAAATGAGGAGGAGGGTGGTACTGAGTCACACTTGAATGGAGGAAATGTATACATTGGTAACGGAAAGATGGGCTGTAGCAAATGACGAAGACCTAAAATGCCCCGTCCAAAAAGCACCGCTTTCGCACCAAAAGAAAGATAGTGAGGGGCAGGGAGGTTTTCATTCTCTAATATATAAGAAAAGGACTCAAAGGAAGGTCGGATACAAAAAAGGGAGGGAAGTAGCCATAAACTGCCGCTCTAAGTGAAAAAAATAAGAAGTCGCGGGAGAAAAAGAGGGAAAAGTCACAGACCGAGTTACAGGAACGACGCCAGAGGAGTCTTCTAAGAAAATCTATGGTCACGCATATTCCAGCTGCAGGAAAGGGGGACCGTCATTTTACTGGAGGGAGTGGAAAGACAAAAGACGCGCTCATCTCATCTTCGGTATAAAAAAAGAAAAAAAGAATAACGTATCTAGACCGTGCTGATGAACAGAGAGCGAGAAAAATTGAGTTACTGTAAGAGAAAGAGTAGAGGGAGGGGGGCAAAAAGTCGTATCCAGCGTTAGGAATCCTAAAAAAAAAAATGGGCATTTATGGACTTGAGCCAAGATTAACAAGGAATGGACCTTCTCATCACTAGGAGTAGAGGCCACTCTATTCGTAGACGAGCAAAAAAGAGAAGTAACCTCGTCGGGGGATATCTACCTACGAAAGGCCGGTCTAGGATTTCCCGGAAGGAAGTTATGGGAGAAAAGCTCCCATTTACCTTCAATTTAAAAAGGAATCGAAAAGGGGGACTGAGTTTGAGCTAGTAAGAAAAGCCCGACACCGTAGGCAGGCTGCTTCTGGTAGAGTTGGAGACGCGGGGCGAAAAGGGTGACATTTGAAGGGTGAAGGGGTCTCAGTTATGACTCATACCAAAGAGACAAACGAGCCTAGAGACAACGTTCACCGAGCCTGAAAATTTTGGCCGACTGAAACCAAACAAGGAAGAGGGGAAAGAGGACGGGCGGAGGAGGGGCCACCAAAGCGTGAGGAGACACCGGCATTAG
>Ga0179591_1180340_pt1 | contig 13339 bp, 15 predicted proteins | sample CZOMad2_1_08_16f_FD_182891 | JGI IMG/M metagenome (GOLD analysis project Ga0179591, IMG submission 182891) | Vadose zone soil fungal communities from Angelo Coast Range Reserve, California, USA - CZOMad2_1_08_16fungal (PacBio error correction) | ecosystem: Environmental > Terrestrial > Soil >...
AGGGAGGCCCTCCTAGATAATGAAAGAATGGGACAGTGGTCATGGGTGCCCTAAAAGAACATCTCTGAGGGTAAGACGGGATTAATCTACCGGAAAGAATAAAAAGGGGGGGGAATGCATCAGAGAACCAAACTGGAAGGGGACAACAATTACTCTAGGGAAAAAAGTCATCTTCACCGCTAAAAAACGTACTCTTTGGTAAATAGGGTTCTGGACGGGGAGGAGGGAACTGATTAGGTAAAAAAGGCGTCAAGCTGACAACTGAAGACGATCTTTTTTCTGTGCTTAAGGAAAGGTAAAAAAAGAACTTCTTGGTATTACACGGAAAAGGACTGGGGCAAGCTGGTGGGGCCTGTGCGATGGGGACAGACCAAGCAAGCCGGAGATCCTCAGGGAAAGGCGTCGGAACGGACAAGAGGAATCGCTGACGATGAGGTAGTCGAAAGGACCTACCCAATGCGGGCTCAATAAGAACGGACGAAAGAAACTGCAGGCGTTGTCAAGTACGACCCGAAAAAGTTCGGAAAAATGTTCACCCTCTCTATTGGGGGTACTCTTGGGGCAAGAGGCAGGAAGCTACTGAGGCAAGAGGGATCGACGGTGGAAGTGCTGCGATGTGGCCACATGTCACGCTAGAACCGGAAAGCAGAACAGGGCAAACCCGATAGAGGCTTCGAGTCCGTCATGGGGCAGCAGGCGGGTGCACTGGTGGCCAAGGAGTCACATTCCTTCTCTCAAAACCGGGATCGTGGGAGTCAGGGGCCGGTTCGGCCAATGAACCTGGAAAAGGAATCCTGGGAAGATCGCAAAGAGGGGGGGGGGCCGGGGGGAGGGCGAACCGCGGGCTAAAAACGTGCCCGAAAGGGGAGAAATACCCTTTGGATAGCTGGACGTGACAATTGGGCAACAATCTCTTTGATGGGAACTAGGTGAAGGCGCCGCAGACAACAGTTAAAAACCGCGGGGGAGCGAATATTCCGCATCGGCCGCTGAAAGGAGGCAAAGAACCTACTTCGACAACCGCGTCCAGCAGGAAAGAAAACCCCTCCGAAGAACCTTGGAAAATGCCGTTAGAATTCCGAGAAGGGGATAACCAGATTGCACCATGAGAATAAATGGCACTGGGGCCAGAGAAGAAGGGAGTAATTTATGGATACCTCGCGTACCTTCGGGAGAGGAAAAAAGGTTTAGCAACGATGCCCATAAATTCAGCCGACTAAACTACGGCCGAACCCTCATAATGGCAAAAAGAGGAAGTGGGGAAAGTCAGGTACGGAAAGCGTGGTGATCGACGAAAAAGGGTTCGCTTGGGAAAAAAAGTCAATGTGGAGATGGGAGAACGAGCTGAACAGCAAGATGAACACGGACCACTTGAGTCTGACAACAAGCAACGGGAAATTCAGGAAAAGAGTACATTGTGTAGCAAGATGAGCACAAGGAGATCTCGACACAACGGGGAAGTGAAGAAGATACGCCTTAGGCGATACCTGCATCAGGGGAGACCAGAATATGAAGTGCGGGTCTCACCACGGAGAAAGGGAAGCGGGAAGGGCTCTCCAGCGAAGAGTGTAATTCATATGTAAAGGATCAGGCTATGTCATTCCATGCCGGTGTGGGATCTTGATCGGGGTGAGAGGGTGGCAAGGGGGGGTCTTCGTCCCGGCGGGTTCCTGGAAAAAAAACGTCTTGCCTCAACTACGTCAAAAGTTCGAGGGGGAACGGGGCCAAAAATCCAGTTCAAAAGAAAATGTCACGGAATGGAGGAAAAAGGAACGAAAAAAGGGGCGCTTCACGGTTAACTGGGGGGGGACAACCTTTTTAAAAAAAGGGCTGGGGAAGGAAGAGGGTGAAAAAAGGGACGGCGCAGGGACAATATCTGCAATGACAAGGAGAGGGGAAGGGGTGGGGGGGTTCTACGTTGAGCGGAGGAATGTGAAGCGCGAATGGTAGGAAGGGAAATGAGGGAACAATGCCGTATCCAGTTGTGGCTCTATCAGGGGCAGGGGACAAAGGAGGGGAAAGGGTTAGATCGTCGTGGTGGAAGGAGGGGAGAGATTGGTGCGGGGGCCAGAGTCAGAGGGTAGAGAGACTTGGGGGGATAGACACTAAACTTCACAAAGCGGGGGGGAGGAGAAAGTACAGACGCTGAGGGGGCTTCGGGGCGGAGTGGGAGTGAGAGCAGATGCATCAAGGAAAGTCAAGGCGAGGCAACGCGCACGGTAGTCAAGAGGCGTTCATGAGAGCGAATCTCCTACTGGCGCCAAAAAAATCCGAAAGAAGACGACAATTCTCCAAAAAAGAATGATGAAAAGGGAGGGGGGGGAAAATTCCGTAAAACCAGTGCAGGCGCCGGAGTCAAACGTGGCAAATGACCCTTCACGAAGGAAAAAGTCTTCGTCAGTGGCGATGCGCCAGAGAGAAGAAGACCTAAGGAACCGATGCGGACAGTCCAACAAGTCTTCACCAAAAGGGGGGAATGAAGAGCAAAAGGAGTGCCGTTCTGAACAAAACAGCAGCGCCCCTGGGCGTTTAAGAAAAAACAGAAGACTTTACTCTCTGAAGGGGGGGGATGTCACGGAAGCCGTGCGCGGCACCGGGTCATCTCTCAAAACAAAAAAGGAAGAAGAAGTAAGGGATAAGAGTGTGGCCCCGCGCACGGCGACACCGGTGGGGGGGACAGAAAAGTCAGACTCGGGAACCATCGCCTGCTTTCGCTGGAACCGGGGCCGGAGGGGAACCAAGCCCGGACACTTCAAGTTCTTAGCAACGCCGGTGTGGAAGTTCAAAGGCCTTCGTACTTGTAAGAAGAGAATAAGAGCTGGCGAGGATTCGCGAGGGCCATAAGAAAAAGGCCGAATCAAATATGCTTTACGGGGTATGAGAACTGGGAAACCTCGAGGAAACGGGAAATTGCCGGAACCGTCCCTACTAAAAAAGGAAAACGTTGGAAGAGGGAGAGGAGAAGGTGCGCCAGGGGGTGGTCGCGGACTCAGGGCTCGGGGCGCTCAGGAAAAAACGGCCCAAGGCTGAATACCGGGTAGAGGAAGAGCAAGGAAGAGGGTTCCTTGGGACGCGCCGACGACCTCAGAAGACAGGAAGATCTCTAGCGTCTGGAAAGCCGCAGAAACGATTTTGGAAGGCGAATGGGACTTCCACATCTGCAAGAGAAACCAGGGGGACAAGGGAGATGATAGGCTGCCAAGGAAACCCGGCCGAAACCAAACGACGAAAAGGCGAACACAGTTCCCAAAGGGTCCTTCGCCTGACGCTCGGAGACAAAAAGGATCGAGGGTCGGACTCATCAGGCCCTATCGAAAAAGTCTGGGCTAACCATCACAAAGTCTCGAACACTTGAGACCAAAGCGTTCGCAGAGAGGGGAGATCACTGGAAAGGTTGTAGGAGAGGACCTATTGGCAAAAAGAAGCAACCGCAGTGAAAAAGGTTGCCCAAAGAAAGTTGAAAGACGCCGGGGTTAGCTTCGCAAATTTATACGTCCTGTGCCCACTGGGGGGGGGGAGAGGGGAACGGATTGGTCGATCACACAAAAAAAATGGGCGGTAGGGAAGAGGGAAACGTGTTCGGTTCGGCAAGGCAAACCCGCGGACAGAAAAAAATCCAATCCACAAGACGAAAGTAAAGATCACCTGAAAGGCTGAAGGATCGAAAAAAACCTTGAATCAGGTGACAGACTCGGTCTGGAGGAATATGCGTTCATATGCACTGGAAAAAAAGATTGTCCGACCTCCTAGACAAGAAGCGGAAGGGAAGAGGAGTCGGCAAACGTGCTAGTATGCTCAATTCCCGTTTTGAGAATTCGCCGGCGAAGGAGCGGTCACGTTCACGGGAAAAAAAAAAGATAGTTCTTGGACGGAGCTTAGAGAAAGTTGGCTTGCACATCTGTGGGCCCAAATCGGGAAATCAGAAAAAACCTTTTGGGATTGACGCGAAACCCCGTCGTAGATCAAAACGAGGGGGGGGGGGAAAAAAGAGGAAACTGAACTCCAAAATCGGTAGGGGAAAATCCGGGAAGTGAGGCAGCTGTAAAGCTCTGTGACCCTGGGTGAGCCATCGGAGAAAACGGAAGGGGCGAAAGACAGGGGAAAATACCGAGGTCACGTGCAATCCCTTAAAAGCAGGGGAGAGCAGATGGGCGCAGGCCAGGGCTAGAAACAAGGGGGAAGCTCCAGGTTTTAAAATAGAAACTTAGTCGGAAGAGGAAGAAACTGATGGAGACTATCTGGGTGGAACGTTCATTTCGAGGGTTTTGAACTTTCCATTTCAGAAATGGGGCTTGATGCCTTTCCGGTCAGCGGAATAAGAATCGGAGTAGAACACGGTCGAAGAAAAAAGAGGGTTGTTCGAGTCTCAATGCAAATGTTCACCCGCTGACAAAAAAAAAAAAATAATTTTCAAGAGCCCATTGTCAAGGGGGGGGGAGACAAGGGAAAATCCCCCTGTATCCTCCCTAAATGGCCAAGAGGGGAGAAGGAGGTTAGACATCAGGAGGAGGCCAGAACCGTTGCAAGACTTCCGCATGGGTCAGGGAAGAAGGAGGGTGTGAAGAACCGGGGGAAAGGAGAAAGGGATCTCTGAGCGCCTGAGAAAAAAGGCCACAGAGCCGCAAGGAAGCCAATGCAGGGGAAGAAGGGGGAGACAGAACGGACTTTAAATTCTCGGAGGTCAGGGTTGACGTGACATGGGGGCACGTCCTATCTCAAGCAAATTCAGACCAGCCAAAATTCGACGAAACGAGTCACGCTAATGACTCTTTATCAGGCGGGGAACGGACAAGCTGTTCCAATAGGAGAGGTGAAGTGGACTTCCCTGTGCTTTTCTAGGGTAAAGGGGAACCGTTGATTCTGGTTATTGTTAAGTGTCGATGGAGAATGTTAGGGTTGCTGACGCTGGGTTTAGAAAGGGGAAGGGAGCACGTGGGGTGGGCAGCAAGAAGCATCTAGGGTAGTTTTCACTCCAGAAGAAGGAAAGAGCGGGGGGGGGGAGGGTCGTGAAGATAACCTTCAGCACCCATAGGGGAGGCCTGAGATTGGGGGAAAAAGTAATACCCCGACGTCATTGAATAATTATTGAAGAAAAGAAACTGCAAAACGAGATTTACACGGGAGGAGAACCGAGAGAAACTCGCCGAGAGCCAATGGAAAGTCCAAAAAGGAAATGTCCCAACTCGTGAAAGGGTTCGGGAGTGAGAAAAATGGAATATGGAATGGACTTTGAGTTCGAGCGGAGAGATAAAAAGCACGATTCTAAGAAAGTATGTGAGAGGTGAACATAAAATCGCGTTGGAGGCGGTCCTTTTACCAAAGGAACCCTGGCGGAATGTATCGTCTGGAGAGCAGGGGAGGAAGGTACTAGAGACAAAACAACAAAGGAGGATGAGGAACATTTAACTTAATTCGGAAAATGGAACCATATACGCGAAAGTGACACTACCTTGAAGGGGGTGGACAAGTGACCGAGACACGCGCTTAGGGGGGGACGACTTACTTGCTTCGAGAAGGGGGTTGAATGAAAAATGAGACCTCTAGGAAAAAACACATAAAAACAAGACATCGTTTTCCATTGAACGACTCAACAGAGAACCAAAGGTAAGTATTTTGGGACTTAAGTTGGAACTGTAAAAATGTAGACTTCGGCGGGAAGGTCCAGGAGGTCGAGGGGGCAAGCCTGTCGTCTTGGAATTGAGGGGGGCTTCATACGGTACGAACCTTACTGACAATGTGGTAACAATTCGGGGCGGAGAATCTGGGGGGGGCCCGGGCGGGAATAAAGAACCAATAATGAATCTTATTCTGGCGTACAACCATCACTAGGAGCTGACGAGCCGGAGCTCGGGATCGAACACAAAGGAGGCACCGAACAGAGAAAGCAATTCACTAAAAGCATCGGGTGGGGCACCTAAAAGAGGAAACCATTTTCGTTTCCTCACTGGTTCTCACTAGCCGAAGGGGGGAAAAAAGCGGGGAATGTAGGAGTCGGACGACTCCTTAGCGATAGCTACGTTTTAGGAATTGGGCTTGCAAAGAGGATTCCAAGGTCAAGACTACACAGCCCAGAGCATGGAAAGATTCTATCTACTCGTCGGAAGGGCAGAATTGCGGTGGGAGGGGGCATGGGAAAAGAATCCGTAGAGCAAAGCGCTCAATGCAGGGGACGGAAAAAGGAACTTGAAAATGCGGCATATCGGACACTTTATTTAAGTACTAATTATTGCGGACGCGCTGGGCAGACGGGGGAAAAAAAAAGACCAGGGTGGAATTATGGAACCATTTACAAATTTGGATAAATTCTCTGATGGGTGGAAAACTGTTGCACGGGAAGGGTAACAGAAAACCAGTGAAGAGCGATCGTGGCTACAAGGGACGAGGACGGGACTGACCGCTGCCCGCGGCCTACCTTGAGAACAACCTCGTCATGAAAGCCGACCACCCGAAAAGCGCACGTTTGAAAAGAGGACGCGTATCTTCCTACACTCTTGTGGAAAAAGAGGAGGTCAGAATAAGGTCTAAGCCGCGGGCCTGCGCACTCGGTTGAGTTTACTGGATTAAGGGGATGGATAGGAACGGAGAGGCAAGTTCTGTTCACTAGTAGGCGCCCGAGGCCCAGGGAAAAAAAGGGGCCGCGAAATAGAGTGAAGAACCTAAAGAAGGAGGAAAATAACAAGTTCAGGTCGCTTCAAAGACTCGTTTTTCAGCGACGGGTCTGTTTCAAAAGAAAAAGGGGCGATTTGAACACTGCGAAGGGCACAAAATGACAAGGACCAACCGATGAAGTAAGCCTACGACCCCGGGACGATAGGAAAAGGAGGGACAGGTTGGAATCGTTAAAGGAGACCCTCTCCTGAGGACAACCTGGAAGTGAAGTAAAAGCAGGAATTCGATACGAGTGAGCAGAGGAAAGAAGTTTGAAGGCAAGGGCGGCAATCCGTGGAGGAATAGAAGCGGTCCTCTCCGAGGGACGGTGAAAGGACTCTGAGATCTTAAGTCTGCACGGTTGGATCGAGAGGGGCTTGGTGGGAATGATCTTCAGCCGGGTGCCTTTGCCGAAAGTATGCCGACTTAACAGCGGAGTGGTCGGCGACAAAGATGTCACGATCAGTGGGTGTAAACGTAAAGGGGGGCTAAATCGGAACGGAGGAAGGGTGTCGGGGGGGGACAAACAAAAAACGGTGCAAGTTAAGGGGCTCAAGGTGCTTGGAAATCGGGAGGCGTACTACCACGGAAAAAAAAAATTGATAGGAAGGGAACGACGGAGAAGTTCACCTGGGGGGGAGAAGGTATGGGGTGACGAAGGATAAGGGGGGAGAGACATGGAATATGATTGTCAAGTAAAAAGGACGTATCAGGGTGGGGGGAAAGCAGTACCAATCTGGGAAGTTGTGAAGGAGGGAGGGTGGGTATTAGACAAGAGGCGGGAAGGGAAAAGAAGTCTGATCAGAGAGATGTACGTCACCGTCGCCCATGTCACCATCCTCGGGGGCGTACATACAGAGAGAGGAGTCGTAGGCGTCGGGGGAGTAAGGGTCAGGGTCAGAGTCCCTGCGTCCGTAGGGGAAAGGGGTAGTACTCGAGGTGGCGGTCTTGATATGACACGGAACCCTTGGACCAAAAAGAATCCTAATTCTCATAAATAAAGAAAAAAGAATCCTCTTCATGACCCAATCGTAGTGAAGAGAAAGGGTCGTTGACTTTCCGGCAAAGCCCGGGTACTGGACTTCCCACCGCATTACCACTGGCTAACTTCGGAGTTCGAGGCAGTGGCTAATTTCTGCAGAGACTCAACGAGAAGGAAGTTACTACAATACGAGTACAACTGTAACTCTGTCAAAAGAAAGGAGTTTATTGGCGCCATTAATGGCAGTCTGTTAAAGACCTCGTCGAAATCGCACAGGAGCTAAAGGGAGATTAAAAAAGTGGAGAAAGTAATCACTTGTCCTCCTGGCGAACATAGTGAGGGAGAGAAAAAAAAACTTCTTATGAGGAAAGAAAAGAGGGGAGAGCAAGAGCGTTCCCTCTCAAGTGAGGAAAACGTGTATTCCCACACTAAAATTCGCGTCCAAAAAAAATTCGGCAAACCGATCGTTTCCCCGATTCCACTATTCAGAAAGAAGGGGGTAGTTCCAGGAAGGACTTCAGGTTTACTTGTACGAATAGCCGACTAGCTGGAGAGGAAGGGGAAACGGCGGTGCTCAATAGGAATTCCGAACGTCGGGCTGGTAATTGAGAAATGGACCTCGGCGGCCACTTCACTTGCTTGGCCTTAACAGAAACTACTTTAACGAAGATCAGGGGAGGTTTCGACTGTTCGATTTCTCGTAGAAAAGATGGGGGGCAAAAAAAAAGGGGATAGGAGCTCTCGAAGGCCCTCATAGATAACGGGAGAGGCAGCGAATGGAAGTTCCCGTTTACCGAAACTCTGGCAATAAAAACAGCCTACTCCAAAGAGAGAGAGAGGGAAATAAGCCCACGAGGGTTTAAATTGGTCGAGAGTTTTACTGAAATCGACTTCTTATCAAGAAGAAAGGAGGTCAAGTCTATAGCGGTCCGGCCACAAAAAAAAGAAGAAGAAAAAAAAAGTAAAGAAGGGGGGGTCCTGTCTCCTTCTAGAGGAAAACTACGGGCTTATAACTCAAGCTTCCTTATCAAAATGAGAGTGTAAGAAAAAAAAGCGTCATTATCACTTCGCCCACCCATTAAGAAGGAGGAGTTGCATCATTGAAGGGGTAGGAAGAGCTACCGGGTAAAAACTTTACGCGCAACTACTTGAAACTGTTGCAAGAACAGTGAGACGTGATCTTGGCATGATGGGTCCTTGTGCCGTTGCCGGATATTGGAACTGATTTGTTTCAGCCTCAGAAACGACCTGGACTGAGCATCGGCCCGTGTTTCGAAAAGGAACCGGGGTAAGAAGATAAGTTAACAAAGAACGATAAGAAAACCATGTAGATCTGGAAAGAGAGGAAATTAAGTGACTCTGGGGGAGGGGAATCTTTCGGGAAGGCTAAGAGGAACTGGACCGACCTTATTGTGCAACAGACCTTCCTCTTTACGACAGGGGAGAGAAGAGGCAGAGGGAATAGTATTCTTCAGAAAGTCCCATTTTGGGATCGAGCGAAACATTAGAGAAAAACCAGTCCGACGTGGCGAAAGAGAAATCAGGATGGGGCCTCTGCTTAGAGAAGGGTCCGGGTCATCTTGCTTGGACGAGAGGGCCATGTCCAAAAATTGGAAGGGTTGGGAAGAGACATCCCCCTTAGTATAGAGACGAGGGGTGGACGTCGACGCAATTAACTCCGGGGCGGTTGTGGTTCAGTTTAAGGAAAAGGGAGCGGCCATTTAGTACGGTTCCGTGTGAGGGACCAGACGTGGATCTGGGAGTTCAGAAACGTACCGGACTAAAACGAAGTATGAAATAGGAATCCAGGAAACAAAATCGTAGCTCAGAATGGAGTTAGGTAACGAAGTGGGCGCAATCAATGGTAACTAGACATAGGCTTAATTATAAACGACCGGAATGGGGATGAGAAGGGGGTCGGCGTGGTGGCCGGAAGGTCATTACGGGGTGGAACGAAGGCAGGGCATCCGAGTAACGTAGTAAGCCTAGGGTATCTGAAAAATGGGGTTTCAGTCTAGTCCTCAAATGTGAAACCGACGAATGTCGCAAGGGGGGTCAAGGGTCCCCCGTCCAGAAAGCTTTAATCACCATCACCAGGGAAAGAGGAGGAGTTTCGCAATAAGGAATTCTTCCATAAACCTTGAGGGCAGATAATGCCAGGAAACTCATTTTTCAATAGGCCTAAAAGGAAAGCTACACGAAATCTGCTGTTTATCGGACTTGAATTGTCCACCATCATCGCAATGAAAGCAAATGAAAGAGATAAAGATCTCCTAGGATCGCTTAGGAATGGGGACGGGGGAAAGGGAAATCCTATATATCACCGTCCAGACAAAAGAAGAGATTCAGCAGAAGGATAGGGCAAAAGACTGCAAAGCTTGCCATATATATGGGCGAAACATGGCGGCCAAGAAATGGTTAAGGGCGGGGGGGAAGGGAACCGAATGATGCAGGGGGAGGTGAGATTGAGTGGTCGAGTCTGAGGAGATGTGTGTGTTAGGGAGGAGAGGGCGTGCTCATCAGCTCTATTTCAGGTTTAGAAGCAGAAGAAAAAGAGAGAGCTCGTAGGGGGGTAGGGTTAATGCATCGCAACAACCATTACACGAACAGAGCTGCCTCTTGTTGAGTTGAAAAGAAACCCGGGAGGGTTAGAAAAGGATGATCCCACCGTACCACGGTATTTCACATTGTACGTGGGATCGAACACAATAAAACCGGGCCGGAAGGGAACGACCGGGGAAGTCAAACTGTACAGGACGAACTCGGGACCCGGGGCGCTTTGGTCTGTGGGACCTTTAATTATGTCCTGGCAGGGGAGTTCGACGGGATATCCAAACAGAGAGGAGAAGATGAAGAGTACAGTCTTGAACAGCACGTAAAGTTGGTCGCTTGCCACGGGGAAAAAGGGAAAGGCTTTCAGTCTTATGGAGGGAAAGCCCGACGTAAGTTGGATCAAGAAAACACCTAGGATTATGAAGGATATAACTAGGTCTTGGACGGAAGAGAAGAAAGGCCGGCCGGTGGAAGTTTCAAAGGTGCCCTCCAAAACAAGCTGTCTTTTCACGACTGGTCTAAAGTCGAAGTCAGGTTGAGGAAGAAGAAAGCTCGAAAGACTCAACAGGACATCTGGGGGCGTGCGCATCATCAAAGAGAAAAAAAAAAGGGGAGAAGTGGTGGACGGGAAAAGGGGGGATTTCACAATGGTCGCGGGAGAGGCGGGGAGACTAGGGTAAAAATTTGAAAAGGAGAGCGTGGAGGGACTGGCTGCATAAAGTGAGAGAAACTCACTTCTTTTTCTCCTAAGAGCGGAGGGGAGGGGGTTGTGGCTGAAGTGGCATACATAACACTCCTGACTCGAGTGACGACATCAGTACAATACGGGATGACGATGAGCGGAAGACGGACCTAACCAAGCTTAAACCACATACAAATAGAAAAGATACTCGCAAAAGGCAAGGTGTTCACGGAAGCGAGTCCTAAATTTGAGTGCACACTGTGGGCTCTCATGACGATTGGAGGCGGGGCGTAAGGAGATACTGAGCGACTCTGAGGATAAGTTGGCTTAATTTGAAATTGAATCGTGAAGGTCCCATGGAGGAATTATATGCACGTAAAGAATAAAATTGAACCTGGAGGCTTATCAGGCGTCATTGGGAATCCTTTACTTTCAGGTGGAAAGGATCAATTCCCGGCGCTCAAAACCTCGTGAGCAGGAAGGGGAGGAGAATGCAATGTTTCGAACCTGCAGGGGCAAGAGGGCAACGGGGCCTACGACAGTTATTGCGAAACAAGGCGAAATCGTGACCAGTGGGGGAGGGGGGGGGGGGGGGGGGGGGGGGGGGGGGGGGGGGGGGGGGGGGGGGGGGGGGGGAAAGAAGGGTCAGAGGGGGGGTTGGGTAAGGGCGGAGGGAGAGTGGATTGGGGGGAGGAGACTTGGGTGGGCCGGAGGAGAGTTGGAGAATTTATATAACCCGGTTGGGGAGTTAACTTGATAAAGTGGTCCTCCATGCGAGTACTGGGGAACTATTTTAAGTATCCTAGGCACACGAGAGTTGCCTATACCCGTCGGCGAGAAAAGAGAGTAGTTCTTCAACAACTCGGCCAATAGCGAAGAGGAAAGACAAAAGAAGCTTCCTGAACAGGCCCTTCCACAACGACGACATTCGCTTTACCCGATCGGCGCGGGACGGACTTCCTCAAAGACCTCGAGGGACACGGCGGGAAAAAAGGGGCATAATCCCGGGAAGGAGCAAGAGATTTTCTGTTGGAAGGGGGGTTGATGGGTACCCTTAGCAAGGGGAGTTAGTCGAACACTTACCGCTTACGGGGTAAAAAGGTCACGGACGAAAATCGGAAGAACCTCAGAATCGAACAATCAGGGGGCAGGTCTAAGGAAAAAACGATGTGGGGGAGCTAGAGGTATTTTCCACATCGAAAGGGTTATATGTTCAACTCGGAGGTCAAAAGAAAGAAAAAAGGAAGAAGTGCATAGATAAACGACGGCAAAGAAGGAGACTTCGCACCTAGGGGGAAATGGGGGGTGAAAGATGAGCAAAAAGTCTCTCGAGAGGAAAACGGGGTTGAGGAGGAGCAGGATGCGATACTTCAGAAGGATGCACCTATTAGAAGGCGGATTCGGAAGGGGAGGACAGGGCAGAGGAATCCTATCAGGGACCTGAGTCAAAGGTACAAGTTCCAATTGACTTTAGATTCTTCGGGGAGAAGGTTGATATTGATCGGAGGAGGGGGGAGGATTCTGCCTCTTGCCAAATGTGTCCGAAAACGACGGTAATCTCCGAGGAAAAGGGAGGAGGGGATAGCGGCCAAAATCATTTGTTGAACACAAAATCAAGGGGGGACACTGGATGAATTTAAAAAAGAACAGCAAAACTGGGGCGTTTCAAGAAGTTTTGAAAGTGGTGTAGATTCAATTTTGCTTAATTGACGGCGCGGTAATAAAAAGAATATGAAAAGTGGGGATCGGAAAGAAGAAAGGCTAGAGCGTTAGTGTTTCGACGGTTAGTTCGGACGGTTTAAAGGAGAGAATGGTAGAGAAAAGGAAGATTTTAAGAACACCGTATCAGTGTTGGGTCAAAACTCGAGGAAGAGAATTAAACCTTAAGGAAGGAGTTTTCTCTTCTGTGTGGTGTACGGAAGGGAGATGGGAAATCTGGGGTCGTCGCTTCCAAATGTCGCGGGTATCAGAGGCGCGTGGACTTAACGTCAAGCAGTTCAGAATACAGAGTGGAGAAGAGTAGGCAAAAAGCTATAGAAGTCTGCGAGGTAGGATTACGAGGGAAGGAAAGGAGGCAATTCAAGTCAAGGGAGAAAGTTAGTAAGATATGTTATTTAATTTATATCAGGGCGATCCGGGGCGCCAACCATCCGTCAATCAGCCATCGGAAGATTAGAAAATGACGAAGAAAGTCTTGACCTAGTGGCTCCAAGCCTACGGAGAAGAGGGAACACTGGCGAGGAAAACTCCGAATTCGTCAGTCGTGCATTGGAGCCTCCTATCATATACGTCCAGCGATCGGCCGAGGACGGGAAAGTAGGAAGGAATTAATTTAACTCTTGCAAAGACACTTGAATGATCCCAGTTAATGACGGGATGGAAAGAAAAATACTTAGGTTAAGCAGCAAGCAGGTCGCGGGGGACGAGCTGAGTGGATGCTGGATAACGGTGCGCAATTCAGGGCCACACTATTT
>Ga0179591_1290899_pt1 | contig 13336 bp, 8 predicted proteins | sample CZOMad2_1_08_16f_FD_182891 | JGI IMG/M metagenome (GOLD analysis project Ga0179591, IMG submission 182891) | Vadose zone soil fungal communities from Angelo Coast Range Reserve, California, USA - CZOMad2_1_08_16fungal (PacBio error correction) | ecosystem: Environmental > Terrestrial > Soil >...
CGAAAACTCCCATTCGTCTTCGAAGGCAAAAAGCCGCGCAGAGATAAAAGAAAAAGGAAACTGAGGAGGAGGAGCTCGGTCGCGAGGAACTCGCCACTCTATACCGGGCTAGGTGTGACCGGTCCGGAAAAAACTAACGAGAGAGCCGCGCATAAGATAAGACCGTCTCAAGAAGACGAATACACGATCTTGCACTCTGCGGTTCTACAGATAGGGGCACCAAGGAGAGAAAAAGCGTTCGAATATCGCACTCGGAAGAAAAGGAAGAACCATTCAAAAGATCTAGGGTGATCTTCCAAGCTCAAAAAGGCTTGGAAAAAGAGGAAATCTCAGGGAATCACATAGACAACACGCCGTTAGAGTTTCAAGTTCGGCACAACCCCCGAAGAAAGGGAGAAACTAATCTTCCTACTCGGAAGAAATCGTCATATGCAGACAGTTCCGTGGGAGATTTGAGGCCGGATCCAGACGTTTAGGATGTCCTTAATCAAATTCAGCTCTGTAAAATGAAAGGGCAGTCAAAGCGATATCGGCGTTTGTCCCTAATCTCGTGAAATGATGTGTCCTGAGAGCACCGTTAAAAAAATGTTTCTCACGAAGAGCTTCAATAGGTCAAAGACAGGGATATCAAGTACGTTCCGTCCGGGGGTCAGGGCGGAGCTAAAGGACTGCAGACGTGAAGTCACAGGGAAACGTTGTAGTACTCTGGGAGAAACCTCTCTTTTCACTTATTAGAGTAGACAAAAAGGCAAAGCCTTCCAAAATCGGGTGACGCTAACCAGTACCGGGAGTGGCGGGTCATAGCTCTGGGGGGAGTTTTCTGTAGAGGTGAAGAGGATTCCGGAAGGAGAATGCGGCTAGGCAAGATGTCTAGGGCGTACGGGGATCTGCGCGCTTGCTCAGCCACGGCGAAAGAGGAAGATCAGAAATTCACGTCCGTATCTATCTACGCTCGGGGGTAGCGGAGACGGTAGCCTGGGGAAAGATTCTAAAAAGACGAGGGGTCGAGGAAGAGAGAAAAGAGGACCAAAGAAGTTTTCCCGCTGGTCCTACGGGGGACGCTCGGTAAAGTGAAATTGTGGAGGGGAGGAGCCTCGAGAGAAACTTGATGCGGGCGGAAGGCGACTCTATCTCTTCTTCCTCCTCGGGAAAAGCGGACGCAGAAGACGCGTGAGGGGACCTCACCTACTTCATCCCCTCTTGGGGTTCCCAGAAGGGGGGGAGATAGGGATTGTTAATCAGATAGGTATCTATACTTCCCGACAACTGAGCTAATCTAGCGTTCCGGGACCGAGGGGAAGACTAGCGTCCGGATGGCTCCTCTCTTTTTTACGAATGCTTAAAATTACGAAGGTAGCAAGCTTTCCCACTACCTCTGAGAAAAAGGGAAAACATTCTTGCTTTAGACATAAAAGAAAGGCAGACGGGCTTCCTTGGCCCTGACCTCCTACAAATGCAGACCGGCCCACGAAGAGAGAGCTTTCCTCCAAGGTAAGGAAATCCATCTGCGAGTCGTCTTCCGTTTAAAAAAACGTCTCGTTTTACGCTGAAGGGATTCGCCTCTCGGACTCCTATTTCGTCTTTGGGAAATTCTACTAGTTTGCTTAAAGTGTCGACGCGGGGCGTACAACGGACTTTCGAGGACGACTGAGCGATCCTCTCCACTCCCAAAGTCAGCAGAAAAAAATCTGCACCCTTCGCTGAAAGAAGGGCAGGAGAAGTCATCGGGAGGAGGTCAGTCCTCTCCTTGTCGCGAGCTGAGGAGGAAGACGTTGTCACGTTCTACTGGACTTGGATGAGTTTTCTAAAAGGGGAAAAGGTCATATGCGGGAGCCTCGGTTACTCCTCTGGAAAAAATAAAGGAAGGGATACTGACCCAACTCTATCGGGCGGCTGTGTGAAACGGGAAAATGCGTGCCTGGGGCGACCTGGTGACTAGCGTGGTCTTTTCGCCACGTAGGAAAGAAAAAGAGGCGCAAATGGAATCTTGCTCCCAGCGCTCGCCGGGCCCGCCGCGCCTTCTTCCTTAGTTGATACCAGAGCGAAGGAAAAAGGTTTTAGCGAGATTCCTTAATTCACCAAATCTAATCTCCGAGTATCTGCGCGGCGGGCGAATACGGGAGCGATCTCGAGCGTCCAACGGTTCGAAGTGCCAAGGGCAAATCGCTCACCGGAAGGAAAAAGAGCGATAGAGGGGAAGAGAGAGGGCTAGCGAAAAAAAGCCTCCCCCTGGGGGTATTGGCAGGCGGAGGTGCCACTGAAGGAAAGAATCAAGCGCACACTGCGAGACCTAGTTAGCAAAAAGACTCCACAAGGGGGAGAAGTGGAGCCTACAACGAACGCCTTCGCCATATCACGTCAAGAGAAGAAAGGTATCGCAAAGCCTAAAGGAAGGGACAGAGAGGCTGTGGCGATAAGGGTCTTCTCCCGATTGCCATGACGGGGGAGGGAGTAGGGGGATCATAAGACAACAACCTATATGGGAAAAAAGAAGAGGGGGCGATAAAAACTGCTCGATGAGGTATGGGCTCACTTTCTCCCTGCTATCGTCTCCTATTCCGGACATGTTGGCGGGCGAGATGGGGGGGGTGTGAAAGAAAAAAGACCTTCTGTATCATTGGCAATTCAGTGGGAGAAGGTGGAGAAGGAAGCGAGGAAAAAGGGGGACGGAACCGAACTTGGGAATAAAAGGGAAGGGATCTTCTTGGCCCTTGGCACGAAAGTCTGTGGGGGGGACAATCAAGCAATTGGGATGACCGCTTCTACTGCGAAGCGCCGGGCAACTTCCACGCGAAGCTGTACTAGAGTGCGACGATCTGGTCTATTTGGGAGGATCGAGAAGTCACGGGCGCCGTCGCGAAGAAAGCGAATCGCCTCAAAGCACGATCTAGGGAAAAGCTGATACGTCATCGACGACCGTAGACCTGAGAGAAGGAGCACGTCCGCCGGCCTTAATCCTCTCGAAATATTGGGACGAGCAGGCTGGCGCAGAGCAAAAGTTTTCTAGATTGTGGGTGCCCTTAGAGACGTAGCAACGCGCCAAGAGACGATCACGGGATCCGCGTCCAGCTTGAACGAGATGTGCACCCCTTTCACCTGCGTCGGCCCCTCAGTGAGATAAGAAAGGGTATGGAAAAATCGGAGGAGCGAATATAAAACAAAAACGAGAGCTAGGCTCGCGCTCAGGAAAGACCATTTGAGTTTAAGAGTATGGAAAAAGGTAAAATCCAGGTCATTGAGCAGTAAGTCCTCTACGACCCTGACTAACGGAGGCAGTAGAATCGTTCAGTCGTGTGGCCGCGTGTTGACGATCGAACGGCAGATTTGAATGCCTCGTAGCAAAAAGTCAGGTGGGGTACGCGAGGAAAACGAGCACTCAAACTCGAAGGAAAGTACCAGAGAGGAAAAAGGTACGTCTTCAGGGTAGGAGGACGGAGACTAACGGCCCGGGCCATACCACACCCCTAAAGAGGTCGTCCTCGGTTTCGAATGGCGTTTATGAGGCATTTGTCCGATTACCTTGTCCACTTCTGATAGAAAAAGAACAAGGAGGGACTGGCTATTAGACTGGGGGTGATGAGAGGTCAAGAATGATATATCTCATCTTCGTCCACCAGACCTCGACCACATAAGGGGAGGACGTCACTCAAAGTAGGCGAAGCAAATCCCTTGACTATACGTCTATCGACCTGCGCTATAACTCGCTACGCCTCGAGGAGGGAAAAAAGAAAGGGCAGAGGAGGAATTCTTTGGCAAAGGGACGAGGCTGAAAGATGATCCCTGAAGAAAGAGAAGCGTTAAAGGGGTGCCATAACGTGGGAATAACTCCTCACGAGACTCGCGCTAGGGGTCCTTCCTCAGCAGGCCTTCTCTATCTAGGACGAGCATCCTACCAAAATAGAAGAGAAGAAGCGGGAAGAGACGCCGCAGCAGCTGAAGCCACTTCAGGGATACATCGACTTAGAAATAAGGAACGTCCTTTGGATAAAAATGTACCTGGAAAGTCGTTCAAGGATGTAGATCTTCCTACAAGACGCCCAGTTGTCTTCTAAAGACGAAAAGTCAACCGGGGGGACACTGAAGAGAGATAAGGGCGAATAAGTAAAAAAGCAGGGAAGAAGTCGGTCCGAAAGGGAGGATGGGGGCTAAGTCTAAAACTCTCCCTCAAATATGGCCGTAAGAGGCAGAGTGACTCCCGCTATGAGCGAAAATGATCAATGGACTTGGGGCCGTAATGCAGGGGAGGTTCGATCCTACCACACGGTCTTGATGCCCGATTAGACGGAAGAACAAGATCCGTGGAACTTTACCGTAAACCAGTCGGACGCGGCATCAGCAAGCGAACTTACGGAGGAAGGGATATCCTCCCTGTTAGGGGTATCTGGTTCAGAGAGCGCGCAAAAAGTTGGGGGGAGAAGGGGGCGATTCCGGGCCGCTAGCACCGGTATTACATCGAAAGAGATCTACCGCGAAGCTCGAGGGAAAAGGGGCGGAGAAAAAATTTTCCTTTCCGCTTCGTGAAAGAGCGCCGTGAGCAATAATAAAAACGGTTCAAAGTCTATAGGAAGTTTAGACCTCTGAATTTGATTCTACTCTTCGCCAGCGGAAGGGAGGGAGGAGACGAAAAAGGAAACGAGGGTGGATCGGGATACGAAAAGTCTCTACTGGGGTCACTCAGCCAAGAAGGGAAAGATCACCCGGTCACTTTTGCGCTGAGGAAGCGTCGATAGGACAGAAAGAATGGGGGCTCCTTTTTGACCTACGTTGAACTCGTCGAAGACGGGAGCGATTCCGAGGGGAATCGGAGCGTCTTTCGAGTGTATTGGAAATCAAGGGGGAAAAGATCGAGTGAGCTGGACCCAATCGCCCTGCTTGTCAGACTTCGAGAGGAGACAACTAGCAAATTGATTTCCTATTCTATTACTGAGAGGATAAATCGAAGAAAGGTAGGAGAGAAGGTGGCAGGCCGCTCTGGAAGCAGGAAAAATATCCCAAAGCTCTCAGGGGTAAGCAGTACACAACGAAATTTTTCTCCGGAATGCGATTCACGAAACAGCCTGGGGGACGATGGAGCCGGAGGAAGGATGGGGGAGAAGCGCAGAAGACTCCTCGTAAGGTGAGCTGTCATCAGGACACATAATAGGTACAGCAGAGCTATCCTCTTGTAAGGCGGGGATGTAGGAGGGAGAGATCAACAACAAAACACTATAATAGATTTCGTAGAAAAAAAAGGCTACAAAAGAAGCGGAGACCGAAAGAGGACGGGATGAAGTTGCAGCCTAGACACTCAAAGAGAGAGCTAGGGAGCGAAGAAAAGACTGTCGCGGAGGGAGGCCATTTCTCGGTCTTTCTCGTTGCTAGCGGATAAATGGATAACCTTCCGAGTGGGTGTACGGACTAAGGTAGGGAAGGCGGGAGACCCTTCCTATCACTGGCGCCGACGAAAACCGGTGACAGCACTATCCAGCAAAAGGGGAGTTTAAATGAAGGACTCAATCGACGAGAGAAAGAATCAAGATTAGCGGAGAGAATAAAGCTGGAGAATAGGGGCCAAAGCTACCTGAGGATGGGGTGTGCAAGTTCGCCGAAAAAAATAAGTCGCGCAGAGGAAGAATATCCAAAAGCGCTCTCATTCCGAGGCTCTATCGACTAGGAAGAGGAGGAGTAAGATAGAAAAGGCGGGCAAAGACGTTATCGCACAGGGAGGAGGACTCTAGGAAACAGAAATCTATCGACACGAAAAAAAGGGGTGCACTCAAGATAGAGGGGCTTCCCTCTCGGCAAAACGAGGACCGCGCGGAGATATTTGATCCCTCTACCAAGAAGTCTTTCTATTTCAGGCCTACCTCCCCCCATAGACAGAGGAAAAAGAAAAAGAATAACGCGAGGGATCTTCAACGAGGCAAAGTATCACGGTCCTCGTAAGGTGAAGAAAAACGAAGCGAGGACCTGAGACTCTTCTTGGGAATCATTCTCCTCGCGACACAAGAGGGAGGAAAAAGGCAAAAGGGAGCGCGTTGGGCGTCGAGGTGCATCTCGTCCTGACGGGAACACGGGAAGAAAAAAAGCGCGAATCTTAAGAAGAAAAAAAACATTTCGTCTTCAATCTGAATGGCTTAAGGTACGTACACGCATTCTGGGGGCCATAAGGCTATCATCTCATAGAAAAGGGGGATAACTTTCCACTGAAGGACTCTGCCTGGGTAAAGACGATGATAATCCTCACGGGGAGGGGGGGGGGGCAGGATCCTGGATAACCTCCCCAGATACGGAAAGTCTAACGATCGAGCTATAAAGAGGTTTCGTTCTATTAGTCTGGAGAGGTAATAGAGAGTAGATGAGGACTATCTAACTGTTCGAAAGATGCTCAAGAAAAGAGGGCGTGATGGCTCCCAAGGGGAAGCTAGGCCATAAGGATAAAGTTATATAGATGTATCCGCTCGTTGAGTTATAGTATTAAACGGAGGAGGAACCGCTAAAATAACTAGGGAGGGGCTCTACTGGCTTCAAAAGATTTTCCTAGGACGTTCAGAGGGAGGCCAAGGAAGAAGAGAAGGGGGTCGTAAATTCTCCACTCAAGTAATGTGGTATAACTTGGAAAAATTCTGATGCTGCTTTCTGGGAATGGATGCAGAGGCTGTATTAGGAAGGGAGAGAGCTGGATACCGCGCACGAGGAAGGTTCTCATTCAGAACCAGGAGTTGTGAAACAAGGAAATCTATTGAGGCCGAAGAGGTCGGGGGACCGACGAGGGGACTAACTGGGGGGGAGTATCAATTTCCATTCCCGGGAAAATAAAACTCATATGGGGCTGGGCATCCAACTAGCTATTAGGGCGCGGGAGTGAAGACCGAGAATCGATTCCTATTCACAGATCGCATACCTCTCAAAAAAACAGAGACCTGCAGAAGGTCAGACGAAGGCTCTTATCGCAGCCTTCTACAGCGGAAAATGAGAACGGCCCATAACTGAAAAAAGCGCACCTTACGAGTACAGTCTGCCATGTCTATCCTTTGAACCCGTCGGAAGCGGACTGTTCTCCTGCCTCTTCCAAGGGGGGGACGCTCGTTCCTTCGGCTAGGTAGGGATAGACGGGACAGATACTTCCACACGACTGCGCAGGAATAAGGATCAAAAAGACTCAAGGAGGAGTCAGAGACGGATCCAAAAAAAAAAGATACTTGAAGCGGCTGGACTGTAATGTTTCAATGGAAAGAGTAAAGAGGAGCAGCTAAAGCTTCAAGGACAAGGGATCAACGGAGAAGATAAAAATGCACGTACTTCAAAAAGAATGGGCGCAAAACCCAGCGCGAAAGGGAGCTAGAAATATTGGGGGTGGAAGAGCTATCTATGTAGCAGAACGTAGAAAGCTTCCCCATTGTGAAGAGAATAGGTGAAAGCGTTCAGGGTTCAACAGGGTCTTGATCAAATTTGTCCATTTTTCTTTAAATGTACGGTATAACTCGGTAACACCAATCTGTCACACAGGGGCCATGCGATCCCCGAGCGAGGAAACCTCGGGCAGCGGAGGGGGGGGCTTCGGGGCTGGGGACTTGGACCGAGTAGAGTGAAATGATGGATGAGAGAGAAGTCCAGCAGAGATCGAGATAGAGAGGTCTAGAGGGGTCGCCTTAAAATCTTCCCTTAAAGTGCATCGCGCTACACGCACCTAGCGAGCGCGAGCGAAAAGGGGAATCGGCAGGAAGTGCTCGATGAGAGCGAACGCGAGAGGAAAGAAAACTACCACGCCAAACGTAAAAAATCTGGCAAAAAAGCTAGAAACAATCTCATCCTTGGACTAACCACCGTATGATCCTGTGGCCCAAAATACTCTCCTCGAGATCATCGCCGCTTCAAGAAGGAGAGTGTTGGGTCTCCCAAATACTGGGAGGGGACATAAGCAGAGGAATACAGAAAGGGACTACGCATCTCTTCTTGAGAGAATGAGCGGGAGAGCCATTCAACTGCGTATCAGTTTTTGGAGGGGTAATGTCACTAGCGATAAACAACTTAGTATATTAACTAGATGAGATAGAGAATCAGTAAACTACTTTATTTAGAGAGAGAGCTACCTTCTCGATACGACGAGAGAGTTTGCGAGGTAGGAAACTGTGGGAGGGGCTGTAAGACTTCTTGGGAGAAGAGATCTTCTGCCTTCTCGCAAAATGGGCCTGGGTTAGACTAGCTACAAATTTGGGGTCGACCGTAGACGCTCGTACGGGGACCGCGGAGAGCGGTTGAAAAAAGCCGTGGAGTCGCCCGACGATAAGCGGCCGCGCCAGAGCGGAATCTCTTTGCTCCTCCTTAAAGACTCAGGTCTAGGGGCGGGGTTTCTGATCGAAGAGTAAAAGGAAAATTCGAATCACGAATATCTGACTATAGAATCTCGAGCAGGTGACGTGTGAAAATAGGAAAGATCAATCGAGAAGAAAGTTCGCTTTTCTTTAAACACTACGAAGGCTGAAGCCGTCCTTCAGGCAATCATTGGTAGGTCGAAGCTCGGTGGAGAGCAGAGGCGTTTTCGCCTCTTGGGATGATAGATTAACGTCATCAATCAAACAGAAGTATCGAATAAAAAAAACGAGGTTACCCTTCCAGCTTTAACTATGGGACTCCGATGCTAGGAGCTTCCCAGCTGGGGAGAATAGCAAGTGGAAGACCATCGATTATCTAGGAACACAGAAAGGCTCTAGATTATAGGTAACTCTCTCATAAACTCACATGACCGATTAAGGGAAGAGTATTTCCTCCCGATCCTTGAAGGGAAGAAGTGTGACGCGCCTACGGAAAGTTACCAGGTCAAAGGATCCTTAGCTTAAGGCCGTTTGGCTCTCGGGCTAGAAAGATAACGCTTATGGGCTCAGGGGGTTTAAAGAAACACGCTCAAATTGTGGGTTAAAAAAGCTCTAACGGGGGAAGAGACTCAAACGCGTGCCGAACTGAGCTACGATCAGGATAAAGGAATGGCTGCCTCACGTACATACTACGGTTCAGAAAGGGACCCAAACGGAGGAACGCTTCTTACGACAGTGACCGCAGGGCAGTGAAGTTCCTAGCTAAAAACTGGGAACCGTCGGAGAGAAAAGAGGAACTTCGTCGGCTATTCGATCCAGTGCCTGACGCGAGGGCCTCTGAAAGGCATCACAGAAAAGAAGACGGGAGTCATCAGAGAGGGAGAGAACGATCTCTCAAGTCCAGAGCCTTTCCCGTTACAGCCTAAGAGCTCCTGGAGAGTTGAGGGGTCGGGACAGCGACAACTCTTAGACGCCATTACTAGGTCGCCTTTCAAGCTCGTTGGAAAAGGCACCTGACACTGCGCGCGCGTTCTAGAAGAAGGGAAAGGGGGACTCGCTCGCAGGAACACTCACTCGCAGCTGCGAGATGCGCCGCGCAGAAGTCGATAGGGGCAAAGTCAGCCGACTAACTCCTGTCTCGGAAACAAGGCATTTGTACCCTAGAAGGCCCTCCTTCCGTCGGGAAATGATAGATCTCAAGGCAAGTCGTTGGGAAAAGTGGGAAAGGGAGAGAAATCAGCGTCTAGTTTCTTCCCTAATCGGTAGAAAAATTCATAGGAAGGGGGGAACGGCTATTTAGACCGTGGAGAAGAAATACGTAAGAGAGGAGACTGCTGCCATCTTGCCGTCCGGAAAAGGCGGAGGCTGGAAGCTAGTAAGCACACTACTTAAAAAAGAGAGGCTCTTTCCTAGACGCACAGGGGATCGGCTGATAAGGGGCGCCTGGTTCAAGGGTGAAGGACGGGCGGAGAGAAACTGAAAGGGAGACGAGAATTAAAAAGATTAGACGTACGAGAAAGGAGAAGTTCGTGACCTGTCGTCTAGAGGTAGGAAGGGAACTCAAACTGTACGTTAAGATCAAAAAAAATATTAGAAAAAAGATGACCTCTCTCCCAGTTGATCCAGGGGAGAGGCCCAAATGTCCCCTTTTATTAGAAAATAGAGAGGTGCCCACTTCTATCTCGAAGTTGGGTTGCACCTATTCCAGGATGAGGGGAGGGAAGGGAAAGCCGGAATGGAGGTCGCTTCGCAGGACGATCGTTATCGCATTCGAGGGGTCTCTCCGCAGTATGAGAATCGTCGCCCCTAGCGATTTTTATTAAGCAATGACGTCGGGTTGAGCGGTAGGAACTTAGGGCAGGAGGAGGGGAATTTCTCAAAGCGCCTAGAGGTGGAGGAAACTTTTTGTGAAGGGATGCTCCTATGAGAGAAGTTTTGGAGCTTGGGAAAAAAAAACTGTAAATTAAAAAACAGTCCGCGGCGGCACGTATAGAGAGGACTTAGGCTTGAGCGCTTTCTTTAGACGGATCTTCGCTGGAGGAGACAGTCTCCAATCAAGAAAATCTCTGGTAATATCAGGGAGAGCTTCTGACGAGTCAGAGGGAGGCTGAGACGAGGCCTGCGGCCGTCCCATCGAATCCGTGATAAGGGAGGGAAAGGGGGGGGGCAGGTACTACACCTTCTAGATTACTCATAAAACGCGCCGAGGAAAGAAGTAAGCCGAAACCCGCCAGGGGGAAGGGACGCGGCGAGCGCGACAACGCAAAAGGAAATAAAGAAATCATTTATCCGCTCCTCACAAGGAGAGACTACAAATCTTCCTCTTATGGTTTTTCAAGAAACTGAGCAGGATGCTGCGATAAAGGGTGTTTGCGGGGGGGTGGAGAGTCGTGAGGATCAACACCAAGATTATTAACATAGAGGGATCAACCAAAAGAAGAGAGAAAAAAAGGAAAAGATACCCATCTTATGAAAAGTTAAGGTTCACAGAAGGGAAACAAGTAAAAGGGAGCTCTGGCAGTCGAGGGCCTAACGGAAGGGAGATCTCCAGAATCGGCGCGCGGGGGGCGATCGCTGACAGGAGATGACTCGAGGATAACGGAAGGGAGGTTACTGTCTTCTCAGAATGCTTAAGGGAATATCGAACTTGGGAGAACCTAAGAAGGCCTGGGGATCCGATCCTCAGGCGGAGTAAATATCCTCGCCGCTAGCGCCGAGTAGCAGAAAAGATAGGGCAGAATCTCAAGAAATGAAAAACCTAACGATGGGGAAGAACTTTAAATCCTCGACGGAGAGAAGCGCAATCCGCCAGGATCCTCAATCCCAAGATCTCGATACGGGAGAAGGAGTTCTCAAGACATTTCAGAGCAAAAGCAAGCAGACTCTCACGATGTAGGGGAAAAAAAGTTAAGAAAAGTCTGCAACTCGTTCCCAGAGAACAGAAGAAGTCTAAAATACCAAACAAGGGGTCGGAGGTGTGAGGCCTCACGCTCCAAAATCTCAATCTTGGAGAAGATAGACTGACGCAACGAGAATCGAAGGGGAAAACCCAAGCGACATTCATGATCGAGAAAGTCGAGATGTAGCCCTGGAAATCCAATAATCCAGTGAAAGTCTCAATGGAGTATGAGGGAGGTCGATGGCCATAAAGTCATCTTACGGATGCCCAGGCAAGTGGATCACCATGAAGGGTCGGGAGAAGCTCACAGGTCCACAGACCATTAGGACAGCTCGTACGGGCTCGGCTAAGGCTATGCTTTACGTCACGAGTGAGGGGGCGACGAGAAGAGAAGCTACGGCCTCAGGAAGTGCCCGTCGTCATGACTACTGGGTGAAGAGCCGACCAATAGGGAGAAGATCCGGGAGGGCCAGAAGAATCGAACTAATAGGGCTGGTAGGTCCCTCTGAAGGAACCTCTCCATGTTCGGGCTAACTACTTCGTACACGGGCTGCAGAGCGATACCTCTTTGAGCTTTCTAAGTCTAAACCTCGGGACGGAGCTACTAGCACGGAATGCTCAGAGGGGGAATCGTCTGAGAGAGAGCGAAGGACTAATCTGTCGCAGAAAAAGGGATAAACAGACGGAGCTGAAGCCAGAAGATATCCGCTAAGCGAGGCGTACCCAGCTCGGAAAGAAGTTGAGGTCGGCTAAGTTTTTGCACGAAAGAACGGGGAAAGGGAGCACGGATAAAAAAAAACGCGGGAAAAAGAATTTCTTAAGCGACAGAGCAGAGGCATTCAAGAGAAGTGCTCAAGGATCAGACAAGAGGGGGACCCTCGACTTCTACTTAATTTTGCTGCGAGGAAGGGACATCCTCTGCCGCACGAGGGAAAGGAGAGAAACGGGTTATCAAGTTCGGCCTACTAGAGCGGGAATATGGACTAGCCGAGAGGAAAGGGTAGAGTGGAGTGGACTCGAGGAGACTCCTTCACCGGATTACATAGAGGAACCGGCTACCTATGAAAGCCGGTCCCCCTCTCCAGTCAGGCAGCGGAGCCGGCCAGGGTACCGTCCGAAAAACGGAAGAAAGTCCAGAGAGTCAAACGATTGGGAAAAGGAGAACTGAAGGGAGAGGGAGGAGGAGTGCTTCTCAATCATGCTCGGGAAGTGACCGATCCTACCGACTAGAAGACTCGAACGTAGATGAAGATAGGTCTAGGGGGAGGTCTTCGTGGGAGAGCGCCAAACCTACCGGTGACGAAGCTGCAAAAAAAGAAAAAAAAGAGGGGAATTAGGATAGTCGTCGAGACAAACTCGAGCACCTTAAGGCCCTCGAGGCGAAGCAAAACTTGCAAACCAGGAATCTGATAAGGAGGGGAGCTCAAGGCAACGACTTGCATGCCTGTACGTACTGTGAGGGATAAAGTAAAGTAGAGGGACGTTCGAACCTCCAAAGATATCAATCTAGAAAGACTTAGTTGGTATCGTCATCTAGTCTCTTGCTTAGGGGACCCGATGTTGTAAGAGAGAGTTTGCAAGGTTCAAAAGGAGTCTGGGTAGCCGGGGGTCTTCCTCGCGTGGCTGCCGTGACGATAAACAATGAGCGGTCACCACTCGCCGAAAAGTCTAGGGAGAGCACAAGCGATCTCACACTCCGCGATGTAGGAGGAGGCATGCCGTAGAATGGGCTCAAGAGAGAAGTACCGGGACTCGATAGAGCCGTCATCCATAAGAGTACCGAGGAGATCGGAAGAACGAGATTTGTTCCCCGGGGCTAAGGAATCGCCCCAACGAAAATAGAACATCGGAAGGAGGATAACGCGCTTCGCGCCGAGTTCTCGTGAGAGAACTTCTTAGGGCGACGGCAATCGGTTCTTTGGAAAAAACTGCGAGCAAGCGTCAATAAAGAAACTCAACTCTCGGCGAACAAGTAGGGGCCGGTAGCCAAACCACGTCAGGGGTAAGGATTAAAAAATATGAAGGAGGTAAAAGAGAGATGAGGAGAAATACAGTACGCAACCGAAGGACTTAATACCTCTATTCAATCTGAGGGCCGGAAAGGGGGAAGCTCTCAGAATGGAAGTTTATGATTCTATTCATG
>Ga0179591_1323794_pt1 | contig 13336 bp, 8 predicted proteins | sample CZOMad2_1_08_16f_FD_182891 | JGI IMG/M metagenome (GOLD analysis project Ga0179591, IMG submission 182891) | Vadose zone soil fungal communities from Angelo Coast Range Reserve, California, USA - CZOMad2_1_08_16fungal (PacBio error correction) | ecosystem: Environmental > Terrestrial > Soil >...
CCAACGGATAGGTCTAAGGCGCGGTCAAACATGGGGGGACACATCTTCGTATTCACGAGGAGGGAAGAGGGTTAGGATTAATGAATATCTAGTGGGTGAAATCGGTGACAGGGAGCAGGGTATTTTTTCACGAGAGGAGCTCTACAGGCTGTACGAGGAGTGAAGGGGGTCTCTACGGAGCGCCGTAGCAATGCTCGGCTATCACCTCGCGAAGGAGAGGGTGGACAGCAGCGGGGATCAAGTGTGTAAGGGGTTGGGTCAACTTTGTTGATCTTGGGAACAAGAATTCGGAAAAACATCTCAGCCCGAAGGGGATCATGCGGGCGGGTATGGCAGGTAAGTAACCATTTAGTTCACATCACGTATCTTAACCATAACTCCTTTTAACGAGGAAAGAGACAAAGTTGCGGGAAATTGGGAAGATGGCGGTGTGGGATATTCATCTCCAGGAAACTCTTAAAGTAAGGGCTCTGCGCCACTCGTGGGTGTACCAAGTCAGGCAAAGAGTCACCTCAGTAAGAAGAACACATTATCAATTATATCAAGATTGTGAAATATGGACCAACCATAAATCCTATATTCCCGCTCTGTAACGGGGGAAGGATGCCATGTGTGAAAAGGACGGGGGGCCGCCGATGTGGGAGCCTCGGGAAAGGGACGTATGGGGAAGAGGGAATATGTTCACGGGCTTTTTTCTCGTCGAGGACAACTCTGTACGTCACAGTGCGTATGGGGGTTCTGGTGTGTCAAACAATCCGGTCATCTCTAAAACCGGGGCTTTTTCGGTCGAGCGGACAAAGGGGAGTCACTTGGAACCTCTGACGTCCGGTTGTTCGCATCCTGGAAGAGAAAGTTGTCATCTCGCCTGCATTAAAACGCGGGCACGCGTATACGGCCCCAAATGGACGGGGGGAAGGTAAAAAAGAGAAAACGTCATCTCCCTGCCGCCGGCACGGTAACCGTTCGGGAGGTTTGAATAGCATCTAACCTCTAAAGAAAAACAGGAGGGCCGACTCTGAAGCCGAAAAGGACCGTTCCCGAATCCAATCCGCAAGACTCAAGAAAAGACGCAAGATTAAGAAGAGGGAGGGGGGGTCTCAACAAGGAACGGGAAAGATTTCACGGGGACGCTCTCGAGAAACAACAACGGGGGAAAAGATCTAATTCTGGGAGAAGGGGGGGGATGACCTCTCCGCTGATAGCCTTCCCATATAAGGGAAGAAGTTGGTAGTATCCGAGAACTGACGGAGTAAAGGGGCGCCACTCGCTGTTAGGGTAGACCTCTGGTATGAGGAATCCCGCCCGATAAATACCTGTCTTCATATAGGGACAATGCACTTGGACTCTGGCTTCCACAGAGGGAGTGGGGCGCTATTAGGGGTTAATTTTACGAAATAGATGCGACTAGGCCGGGAAGGACTACACTCCCTTCGAAGGGGGATACCGTAGAAGACCTCGATCTCGAGAGATCATAGTTAGAGACTAGTTGTCATAGAACACACTCCCGCAGATCTCCCTGATGCAGGGGAAGAAACTATCACTATGGGGCAAAGGGAAAAAAAAGAAAATCAGAGAGTCATCAAGGAGATTGGGACCTTTTAAAAAGAGGCGACGATAGCACATCGGCGGAAGCTGGCACACCTGTAGGGGGCCAAAGTGAGGGAAGAGGCTTGCTGAAATAGTGGTACTAGTAAATAAAAGGGAAGGAAATTGAAAATGGCCTGTTCTGAATAGAGGAGTTTCCGGATGCCTGTTTTTCCCGCCCTAAAGAGAGAGAATGAACGCGGAAATGAAACAATGGCGGCCCCAAGGAATGCGAAAAAACAATAGCAAAATACATCGAACCTACCGGGTATTGCCACGGTCGTCGTCGGCAAACTTCCTTTCAGAAGGGAGCGGACCGCATAAAATGTAAAAAGCTTCCGAAGGGGCCTACCCGCAACTTCGCATACAAAAGAGGATTTTAATAATTGAAATCCCATTGGGGGTGCCAGTCTCGTCACCGGCTTACCTTTCTCGGAGGCACCAAGTCTGAAGAGTAATCGAAGGAGAAGGAGTAGATCCTTAGGCTTCTAAAATGGTGCTTCTTAAAGTTCAGTAGAAGGTAGAGACTGCTACAAAAGAGCTGTCAGGTCTAACCATGAGACTCAGGGAAAAAAAATCTGGTATACTCTTCTGTCCTCCTAGGCGGAACTCGTTCTGACAAAAAGCCTTCGCTAACCTTCACCTATCCGAAGATCCCCTGTAAGGGGGGGAGCGCCTGATGTCGTAAGACCGATTTCATTGCGGAACGGAGAGTGGAAGGGGACACGCCTTAAACAGAGTGGAATCAACCGGGGGGGTGAGCTCAGATAACCAGGAGGTATACTTCGCAGCAGCGGACCCTATGTGTACTCGGGTGCTGACGATACCCCCGAGGGGGAAACAATCCTGCTGTCGACAAAACTCAATAAAGTTCCGGAGCGGGTGTCAAAAGGTTTCAAATCGTACCATGTGAGGGGGGGGGGGAGGTACGGTACAATGACTCTACAATTAAGGAGAGCTCAAGGACTGGCGGGATACGGAGCGGGAAGTTAAGGCAAGATGTGAACCAGGGGTCAATCCATGATCTTGAAAATGGATTGAACGCTTTACGTTATCTTGGATTCGGCAGGAAAATGCTGGCAGAGGATCAGTCGGGGGTGGAGATAAGGAAGGCGGGCTGGGTCCAGACAAAATATGGGATTTTTCAGGTTGGCGGCTTGATTAAGGGTATCAATGAAGGGGGAAGGGGGATATTGCGGGGAAGGTCAGATAAAAGCGAGGGAAAGATAGAAAAAAGAAAAAGTCCGTCATCTATCAAAGCCTTTCTTCTTTGGGGGAGAAAGACAGGCAGATGAGTGACGCATAGAGGGGAAGATAAAAGAGAGACTGCAAACAAAACAGGAGTAAAAAAGATAGAGAAGTCTGTTTTGGTCTGTCATGGGGGAGGGACGCAATCCTCGAAAAGAAAAAAAAGCAACCCGGAAAATGAAGCATATGCGATAGTGGTTATAGTCATGATCGGTGGGCAAAGCACCGGGGAAAACTCCTGATCTTCCGGTCCAGCAAAAATTCCCATCAAAACATGCGTTGAGGCTGAATCGCCCGCGAAGAGAGGGACTTGAAGGAAGAAGAGCACCCGCCCGAACAAACGGGTAGTCCATGGTTGAAGTCCAATTTAAAAGGAACGGCCTGGGTGCATTGGAAAGACAAGCATTGTGGAAGAACCGGGATTCCATGGACATATTCCGGGCTCTCCGTCTGACGGGGAATTGAGATAAGAAGAAAAAAAGACCATTAAAAGTGAAAATAAAAGCTGGGAAAGGGTCCACTTCTCTTCATAGGGTGGGGGTAATCGGTATGGGTACGGGACGGGGGTACGGGACAGCAGTATAGACCATCGGGTTCCTCGCTGGGCGCGGTATTGGATTGTCAAAGAAGCCTACCCCTTTGTCGAAGAATGAGTTGCAAATTCAGGAGGGGGAAGAATTACATTCTCAGTCAGGAAAGAAAATTAGCTTCACGGCTGATATCAGGATAGAAAAAAGGGGTGGTCGCTTCCTGATAAATGAGACGTTCCGCTCAAAGAGGGAAAAAAAAAGGGGTGTCAACTAAGAGGCACTCCGTGTGGGGTTCTAAATAAAGGGGAGCAAACCGGGGAGAAAAGGAAAAGGAAACATGTGTTGGGGGAGGCCTTTCCTAAGGCGCTGGGCTTATGGGGGGGGGGGGGAAGGGTGAGCAAAGCAGAAAGATAGCAATAAAAACAGGCAGAGGTCCGTTCGCCGCGAAGGGGGAAGGGAGACGCCGGCTGATACGACACTCTGCCAGGATGGTTAAGAACGATCAAAGCCGGGAAAAGCTGGGGAGTATTGGAAAACAAAGAGGGGGATGATTCAAAGAGAGACGGGATTCCATCGCCGATGTATGAGGAGGCTTTTAGGTCCGCTGAGGTTCGTTATAAAAACTGGTAGGGAAAAGTCCGTACCAAGGGGAGAAGGGGAGAAAACGGGCTCAATCCAGACGCGTGGCTGAACCGGACTAGAGCCTGAATGTACAGGGAAAAGGGGTGGCTTTTTAAGCAAAATGTCAGGAGGGGATGAAGTGCGCTCGATTATTAGTCTAGGAGGGACGCAAAGGCAAAGAAGTGCAAACCTCAGAGAAGAGAGAATCAGACGGCTCATTATAAGGAAAGACCCTTGGAATAGTATTAGAAGTGAACATTGTCTGTTTTAAAGAGAAGAATTCAAAATCGTACTGGCCGACATTTGGAAAAAAATGTCCTAATTTGGATATTCGTTGAAACGGGAAGAGCATTAGAGGGAAGGACGCGCGATTAAGGGGCCGTCGTTGGTGGAGACCGGTCTTCGATAGGTGAGCATTGCCGTGCGGGTGTTAGGGGAGGAGGGAAGGGGCTATAACAATTAAGAGAGAATCTTCTACTGATTCTTATGGTTGAGACAATAAAGTATTCAAAGATCCTAATCAAGGGTCTCTGTGATGGGGCGATGACGTCGGTATTGTAAAAGTTAAAGTGTCCAATTCGAAAGGCAACCCTTTGTTGACCAGACCTCTGGAAGGGGAGTAAAAGAAGATATGAGTAAGGCTACTGCAGAGCTCACGTTATGGGGGTTATATTGATTCAGAGGGGGTCAATCTACCGAGGCGGCAGTCTCTTACTACCAAAGGGGAAAGGGGGATACACGCAGCTCTTTGGGACCGCGGCTGAGACAGAAGAGTACAGCATATTTCACTGATGGGAAAAATAAGAAAATTATGTTCATATGCAGAGCACTTTCTATCGGTATGATCAAAAAGTTACGTTAAAGAGAAAAGAAGAGAAAGAAGGGGATCGATTTCTTTGTCCGTTGTGAATCTTATGAAAAGCCGTGAGTTCTCTTAGGAGAGGGATCGTAAAAGATTCAAAGGTCATCGTTTAGGAAAGATAGGGCGGGAGTGGAGATGAGACGAGCAAACCGACTCGACCGTGCAGCGCAGGCGGGGAGATAGGGAGAGAGGCCTTGTGGAACTCCTGACGGCACAGATTAAGTTCAAACATAGCTTGTTCCTTTGCGATGCTAGTAGGGGGACCTCGTCACCAGAAGAGGCCATCAAAGGCCCGCGCTTCAGACTAAAGTGAAAAAAATGGCCTCTCTACCTAAGGGAGGTCTGAAAAAATGCAGCGCGGGGAGGTGGGGTAAGCAAAAGGATCCGGAGCACTATGCCTTTCACGGAGGTACCTATACCAGAGAAAACCTCAATGTGAGACAAGAAGCCACGACCAAAGATGACGGTAAGCCGAGTTTCCAACCCGCGGGAGCCATACTGGAAATCTCACAACCGGACAAAACACTTTCTTAATAGTATGAGGGCCTGTGGAACATCGCAATGTTCCAGCAGGGGTTATGAATTGTAGCTTTGATGTCTATCAGGAGTTCTTAACGAAGTTCCTGGGAAACAACACCTGCAGTTATGAATCAAGGACGTTAAGCTACATAGGGGCTGGGTGAAAAGGAAGTCGAACTCCAGGGGGTCTACGGGGGATAACGGGCAGTCACAACGCTACTTTGATGGGAGCCGTTTCGATGGTACCACGCATACCAATGGAGAACAGCGGTCAAAAAGCACTGTCCTAATAAAGCCAGTGAGAGATGAAAAGATTGGTAGAAAAGTGGGTAAGATCACCTGGAACAAACAGGTCTGCTGCTCGAGACCTCAGTAGTTGGATACGTGACAGAGGGATCTCCTAGCCAGGGGCGTCTATGAGTACAGGCCGGAAGAGAAGCGCGTATAAAAAGCAATACCGGGGGCGACAGAGCCGTGGGGCGTAGAGACACACAGAGAAATTGCGAAATCGGAATAAGGGAGGGTGCGTCTCTTACCTGGGCAATAGAACGTGCTTGATGTCACCGGGGGGGATCAGAGTGACCGATTCTGGAAGGTAAAGTTTTGCGGTCCGATAGCGGAGTGATGGGAGGCCGTTGTAAATAATTGCCGTGACAAGTCTGCCCAGCTGTTCACATGAAAGAAAAGTGCGGAGTCATTGTTGGGGCGGATTCGCATCCATAGGGCAATACCTTCCAGGGTCTCCCGGAAATTTCTATAAGAGTGCCTCTTCTACCAGAAGATTTTTGAGGGGATTGCAGAGATTTAGAAAATCTTCTAGGCCCAAGCAGGTTGATATTGAAATCTTGACTCTTTTTTTTTAGAATCGAGAAAAAAGTCATCACGGCAGACAGCTCAAGGCCATCAGCGGCTGCTTGGAAAGAAATTAGCGTCTGTGCCGTTAATTGGGGGGTCTTGGATATTACCGAAAAAAAAAATAAGTATCGTGGGAGTACCCTTATCTTCTTTAAGATCGAGCGGGATCGTCTCGGATAATGGAAACCATAGGGTTGTGGATTGGAAGAGTGGGGGGGGGCTTGGTTTCACTCTGTGGCTTTTGTAGTTCTGGAGGCGCGGCGGTCGAAAGTCGGGTGGGGGGGTGGGGGTCTTGAAAGATAAAAACCCGCAAGAAGAAGCAGGGCAAACACCCCCCGTTCGGGGTTGGAGTTGCTTATAAAAAGGGCAAGAATCGTTTACATAATAAACAGAAATCAGCTACTCAAAAACGGATGAGTGGAGAAAGATGTATAGTTCGTGGTATGGGGGGGGGGGGGTGGGGGTGGGGGGGGGGTGCCTGTCGAGGCGGGGGTGAGGGCTAGAACCCACTCTTGGCCGTACGGGGGGGGGTGACGGCAACGAAAATAGGGTATCTCAAGAAGCGTGAGCGAACATAAACCGTCAAGCTCCTTGAATTGAAGACAAGCAGAAATCCCAATCAAAAGAGGGGCGGAAAATGCTCTCGAAAGGCGCCATGAGCAGAGGAAAACCTAAACGAGGGGAGACCCTATTACGTTCACAGTTCATCCTGTCAAAACAAAGGACCTTGGGTACCAGGGCGTAATTGGGAACTCATTAAGAAGACCGATAGTACTGTTCCTTGAAAAAGGAAAGTGCTATACTGGGAGACTAAAGCCTGACCAGAGGATTGGGAATATTGGTAATCCTGTGAACGTCAAAAAGGGGTGCATTTAAGTAAAATAGATGGTTAATCTACAAAACGTTAGAGTCCCGCTCTCTTCTCTCACATGTCATAGATTCCTTAAAGAAAACAAAGCCTTCTAATTACGAAAGGAATATGGGACTCCAAGTCGGGGTCTATTCTACTAACATTATTAAACATTCGGAGCGGATAAACATAAAACACACCACTATGGGGGCGCTCCAGGTATGTAAGGGAAAGTCATGTCCCAAGGGTGTCCGCACAGCGCAGGAGCGACACGGTTCGAATTTTCTCTGGAGCAAGCGTCGTGTTGTGTCGCGAGAACAGTCTTTCTACTCTTTTTGGCTGGGGTTCCTCGGAACCTTTCTCTATTCCTTGATATCCGTTACCACCGAGATCCTGGAGGATATGCGCCGGAGCCTCTGACGGAGTATTTAGATACAGAGCCCCAGGGGTTAAGAAAAAGTTTGGGGCCCAACCCAAACATCTGGGTCGGGGTTTTTCATCGTTGCTTTCCACATAGACAGAGGGGTCGGTAAATTTCTACGTGTAAAGTGAGTTTGAGAATGGTGGCCGGCGACTGAGGGACGATAAGGACCATCATCTCCCGTGCTTAACGAGACAAGTAGAACCCTTTATCTTGAGATGTGATTTGTACGATTCTAGAGAGAGAGTTATCGCCTTCGGATAAGGGGTCTGGCATGTAAACTATATCGTCTGGTCTTTACAGATGAAACAAAGCTAGCAACTACGCAGTCATTCAGGTCCTCAAGTGGATTACAAAAGTGCCGTATGTCGAATTGCGCCCTATCTTGTTCCCTAAGGCAGGTACCATTCCGCGGTGAAGCCCGTATACTGGGGAGTCTTGAGGAAACATTAGAAGAGGGGGGGGACTTAGAAGGGAAGGGTCGGAGATTAGGCACTGGAAAGGACATCGCTCTTGAGAGGGCGTGAAGGGGTTCGTGACAATACCGGCAAGGATAGAATCAACGAATTTCAGGGAGGCGACAGACTTGGGAAAAGAGGGTATGCGTATCCTCTAGCTGCGGGCCGGTGGGCTTGGGATCAGCGAAAAAGGTGCTCAGCTCGCTTAAAGAACAAGAGGCGTTTCAACCACTACGAAGGGGATGGTAGGCTTTCAGGCATCGAATATAGAACTTGGGGGATGGCGGCTGATGCGTCTGGCTCCGAGGTCTAACGAAGTAAGTGGATAACTCTCCTCTCTGCAGTTAAAAATCTATAAAAACAGTCGACGAGCCTCCGAAATTATCCAGCGAGATGATGACATAACCCACCCGTCGAAGCGTTGTGTATACCAAAACACAACATAAGGAGGAGGAGTATATTCACGGGGGAGTTCGTCCGTGGTTGATAACTCAGATAGGGAATCATGGAAAAGAAGCGTGCTCGGAATGGAAACGGATCTGGAAGGAGAACTATCATCTTGGTCTGCACGCGCGGCCAGACTGAACTTTAACAACATTCAAGCATCAGCCCCCGCTATGCTGCCGGCTCATTCAAGTATTAAAGGCGGGAACCGGAGTCCAGCAGAGGGTAGCTATAAGACAAAAAGAAGGGAAGGGTCTAATTCTTATATTATGAACTAGTCGAAAATCCAGGACAAGGCCGCGGAAAGTTCAGGTATCGCAAATCCGAAATCGATCCACGTACGCATACCTCGTATTTTTCGAGACAGCAACTTCCGTGACGCACTAATGCTAATGGCCGTAAACCCGACCGAGAAGAATAGGAAGAGCAGGGGGACCATAATCGCGCGCTGTCAAGAAGTCCTAAGGGATTTCCCCGGTTAACCATCTGAATACATGGACGGCGGGCACTCGCGCAACTTAAGAACATTACTACAATGGATTCCTGTTGACCAGGGAGGACAATACTCTCAATAGGATTGTAATTTCTGGGTGGGTGCTGGAGTGACGAAAGATTGCAAAACAGCAAAAGGAAGCATACTCGGCAAAATTAAGCAGCCTCCGGAGAGGAGAGCGAAAACCTCCATCGAAAACTGAAAAGCTATTCAGGGAAACACGGTCGTCTTTGCTAACATGGGTGAAAAAACAGAGCATTACGGAGCGAAGAGAAAAACTTCAGAAGTATAACTAGAAGAACTTGCAGACTTGCAGAGTGGTAGGGTTTTAATAATGTACCAGTGTGGCACAATTCTCAACAAACACCCTTGCTCGCGGTGCAATAAGGTCGGGACGACTAGGAGCAGAAAATATAATTCCCTCTTCGAGTTACTAATAAAAGAGTACAGTCCGTCATCGAGAAGGGTCCTGGTCAAATAAGAGCAGAGACACGCCTGGGGAAACGATAAAGCAAAAATGGAAACTAAATGCTTCCTAAGGGGAGGCATCAGACGAATAAAGCCGGGTTGTTCTAACAGGACCGGGAGAGAGGTAAACATACCAGAAAGAAACTTACAAAAAAGGGCGATCGGGGTGCCTAGGGATCACGTTAAGACATCGGCCACTCTAATGCATTTTCTGGCCTTGTCACCAGGCACTGAGGTATGGGAACGGTGGTTACTAATGGGGGGGGATCCAGAGGGAAGGCAATCTCGGCGGAGCCCTAGGATACTACTCGGGGGTGATAGTATAACCAACTGAAGGAGAAATCCGAGGGGCTGGCGCAAAAGGTCAAGGGTGTGTCACTCAGGAGGGACCTCGGGGGGGAGAGGTTCCATACTAGCATAAAATACAGGCGAGGAAGGCTAGCAAGGGCATGCTTTGGAGACAATGAGGGGAGAAAAATTTGCACCGGGCTTCGTTTCGGGGACCCCTTGAACTTAAAGATAGTTGGCTTCAGAGTTGCCGATCGCTCGTCAGCCTATGATAAAAAGAATTTGGGGAAATTTCCCTGTATTCTGGGGAAGGCCATGGCTCTTGCGGTGAGCGAGAGGACAGGCTCTCTAGAACAAGATACGCGCATTCCCGGACTCGGTTGGACCGTGGTTAGCTTGGGATTAAGTCTCCCTCTCTGGTGAGACAATCGTTGACAGACAAAAAAAGGATATAAAGCACAACTAAAGGGAAAAAAAGAGGGGAAATTCTGTTGAGTCTTCCACTTGCTGCTGATCGTGTGGTGGGAGAAACACTGAAGAAGAAAATGCTTAAATCTAGGCAATCTTCTATAGGGGGATTCGGGGGAAGATCTTTTATATAAGCAGGAAACTAGGTAAAGTTCCCCACACATCTGGGTAAAGCATGGGAGAATTGGGATAAAATACGATCAGAGGGGATATCAGGCCCCAAAGAGAGTTGGTACTCGGGAAGCTGTCCAGGGAATCTAATGGGACAACAGAAAAATGGGTAACAAAGCAGTGCCATAATGGGGACAGCTCCGTATCTAGGAATGGGAATTGGGTCAAAAGGGAAGGAACTTGTAGGGACTTTGATCGAGCTTATCACCGGTGACGGTCGAAAAAAGGGGATTTTGACTTAATCAAAAAGGGATGACGATGCCATAATTGCGTTGTGAGAGGGTGGTAGAAAGTCAACGTATTGGTTTATACTTGTTCAGACAAGATGTAGAAATCGGGTTCTAGGCCGCAGAAGGGATCTTCTCCTGGGTGATGACCGCTTCGAAAAAAGAGCTCCACCCTGTTAATCTATTCTAGAGAGGTTAAAATATGCGCCAAGTCCTGAGCTTTCACGCATGATGAACAGCCGTTGTAAAAAGTCATTCCGAAAAAGAGATCGCCCCTAGTGGGGGAGATAAGTGTAAGGATCCGTGAAGAGCGTCAGTCCCCATTTTAAAAAAACGACTTCCTTATGGTTGAGTAAGAGTGGTGCTTCATGTTGTTAGATAAAAAGAAAGCTGCGAGGGAAAATCGGGTATTTGAGGTGTGGAAACCAAATTAAAGCTACTTCGTTTTGTTGAGTCTGCGTTGATCGTCCTGGAGAAGGAGGAGAAGAGTAACCGGAAAAGGAGTTTAAAGGGACAGCGGAGAATAAGACATCTAAGTCCGTATATTTGGGGGGGGGTACCAATGGGTAGGGACTGGGGTTTGCACTAGGGGAAGGGAAATCGCCCTATGGAACAAAGGGTGAGTTTACACTTTATCTGGGGGTAGTCATGGTAAGTGACTGGGAGGAAGGTGCAAAAACTGGGGGTCAGAATTGACCGAACCGGTTTTATACCAAAGAGAACGGGAAGGCTGTGAAAGGGAGATGATTTTTGCGCGATAACAGCCTCTGTGCCGAAACGAGTGGTCTAGAAGGGCGGACCAAAAGGAAGAGAGAATGGAACAAGAATGCTACCAAGGACACATGAACAAGGTCCCGGAACTAGGGTAGTTATTGACCTTTGCCGTGGAAAAAATACAAAGCCGGTTCATATTGACGAAAATTGACGTGCCTCCAGTGTGAACTCTTCCGAAAAAGAAGGGGGGGGTTTCAGGTTCTGAAGTTAAAGGAAAAGAATTATACTTGAGACCTGCTCTGATTATTGGTCACCGGGTGCAGCGGTTTTCTAATGCTGTCGATGGTACAGAGAGGCGGCCATGGGCTGGGGTTATTTTGGGGAAGAGGGGAACAGCCGTCGTAGCGCTACGCCAGGGAAGTTAGGGGTTTCGCGAGGGATTTCGACGTTCTAAGAGCGCTGGAAAAGGGGCGGGAGGGGAAAAAACTGGCTCCTCGATAGTGGTGAGAAGGTGCGATGACTGGAATAGGAAAAGCTGGATCTCCAACATAGAGGGGAATACTGATGAATGTCAATCGACTAAGGACCGGCAATTTGAAAACTTCTCTGGGATTGCGAGTAGAAAAAAAGAAGAGTCTTAAAAAAGCTCACTCCCTATCGTGCCCCTAAATCTCTTCCGAGAATCCGTCAATCGCCTCCAATCTTTGCAGGAAGGGCAATATTATCGAGCTGTGGTAACAAAGAGGCCGAACGCGCAGGCGTAGCAGTGGGGATCTCACTCAAAAAAAGAAAAGATGGGAAAAGGAATAAGCTTCTAAATAGGGACGGGGTGGTTGATTACCCCAGTGAGACGTAAGCTTTCAAAAAGAAAGAGGCTCTGATGGAGCGGATAATTTAACAAAAAGAGTTATCAGGGTCATAAAAGAAGCAGTCGAACTTGGATAGATGAGAAAGCATTCAAGCCTTAAGGGAGGGGAGGCGTCGAGATTAAGTTGCCTTTTCGCCTAGAGGGAAGGTGGGGTTCTAGTAACGTCTCTGTGAATTCCCAGGGCGATAGGAAGTGCACAAAAGGATACCGGAGCTCCATCACCCTGGAAGTCGCCTGGAGAAGCGGGAACGCCGACCCCATCGGACAAGGGAATTGTCAAAAGACACCTCAGGGGAAATCGCCGAGCACTCCTTGACGGAAAAGGAAAAAACCGCTTCATAAATGGTACCAGAAGTCAGCGCAAACATCAGAGGAATGAACCGTTACAGGGTGTAGGCTGCACTAACTTCACAACGTTATGGCTACAGACCGCTATAGAGGAAGGGGGGAAAGACGAGAGGAAAGAAGTGAGGTATGTCTGTAAAATTCGTATCTGGAGGAGAGGAGGGCAGGTGTCAGTGACAAGCTGAAAGGGGAGAGGCCCGAGAAGTACCGGCTCAGAGTAGAGGAAAAAACCCACATAAAATGCCACATAACTGCAACGGATCTTACGGTCTTGGGATGGCAGGTGGGGTACTCGTGGTGAGGGGGTGACCTCAACAAAAGGAGAAAAAGCAAAGACCGAAAGAAGGGTTCCGATCCCATCTTCGAATCTTTGGTGAATAAGGAAGATCCATAGATGGGGAAAAATCAGCCAGGAAAAACCGGGATCTGACGCTTCAATCTGGAATGATTGGGGAGGGGAAGGTGCGTCTCCGGCTTAGAAAATGACATACTCCTTAAGGTAAACATCTAGGGGAAGGAAAGCAAAAGAAGGACAAGACCAAGGGGGAGAAGAAAGAATTACGAGAGTTCTTCTACAGGTCTGTCGGCATCGGACGTCGCGTCATCCTCACAAGGGAAAAAAAATTGTAACTCTACGCTACATACCTGGACTCCCCAATTGTGTTGGATAAGTGCAGAATAAGGCAAAGCCTGGGTTCATCAATGCGTGCCCCGAATATTGGGATGAAGAACGTGTTGCCAGGACCTTCGTTCAGAACATTTGTGTTGGATAGAGGAGAGGCCCTGAGTAACAAATGAACAGATCACCGAGTGCAACGAGGGGCACACAACGAATACTTTTGTCGAGACAATGACTCGGATGGGACAACAAACTGCCCTAACTCTCATCTAGAGCTACTGGA
>Ga0179591_1357911_pt1 | contig 13336 bp, 17 predicted proteins | sample CZOMad2_1_08_16f_FD_182891 | JGI IMG/M metagenome (GOLD analysis project Ga0179591, IMG submission 182891) | Vadose zone soil fungal communities from Angelo Coast Range Reserve, California, USA - CZOMad2_1_08_16fungal (PacBio error correction) | ecosystem: Environmental > Terrestrial > Soil >...
TGGAAGGTCAAAAGGGGGAAACTTCTTTGGACGGGGGGGCTGGGGGAACCGCCTGAAAGCCTCACCAAATGTTGCCGTAATTGGTGTAAGGAGAGGAATAACATAAAAACAAGATCATGAAAGAGTTGGCACGCAGGAATGGGGAGTTCAAATGAAACTAACTTCGCACGTCGCGAAAAAACTCGAAGCAGTCGGGACAGTTTGGGTGAGAGAGGGGGGGGGGGGTAGACAATGAAGGGGTCAGGATGCAGTCGGGTATTATGTTTATACTTTGCAAAGGGAAGAGTTGTTGCACTAGAGCAGGAGTGAGGGGAACCTCTGAAAAAATCAAAAAAGATTACAAAGAGCGCAAATAGAAAAGGTGAATTAAAAAAAAAATGTGGTGCGGAAGGCCCTTAGAAAGGGAGAGTGAAGAAAAAATTGGTTATATTTGAGGAGGAGGAATCGAGGGGTACAGGTAGACAACTGGAACAAATGCTTCGGGGGGAAATGTATTACAGGAAAAAACTCTCGGGGCAAAAAAGGTTCTAAGTGGGTGTGGAGGGGGGAACTGGCAACAAATTAGAAAAAACATGTGGAGGTACCTCGGGAAGGACCCGGGGGGAACTGATTGGAGTGACTCGGAGCCAAATTGTAGAAAGAGGGGCAAGTGTTTACCGCCTTCACTCAATAGGGGTCGGCCAGTGAGGGAGGCTAATTTGACAAGGGGCTTAAGAGCGGGGGGTTCACGTTAAAAGTGAAGGACAGAAATCATTAACAGGGGTTCATTATTTAAAGACAACGGAGTTGACTAACCAGCATAGTCAACTCGGTCTACATCCGGGCGAGGAAAGTATTGCACGAAACGAAGTCAGATGGGGTCTCACCTAGTGGAGGGGAACCAACCCAGAACAGGGCGCCAGATGCGAGAGGACACAAGGAAAGAGAGGGGCTCTTCTAAGAGAAAAGAAAAAGCCGCAGCACGAAATGTGTCTTGGGGGATTGAAGTTCAATTGCCAGGTAAAGGGAGGAGAGTGTGGAAGGGGTCAGCACATAAATTAAGTACAGGGGGGGGGGGGGGGGGGGGGGGGGGGGGGGGGAGCACTGCGAGCTATGGGGTCTGAAAGTGGGGATGGAGGTGGGGGGAGGGCGACAAGGGGCAGTGCAAGGTGTCAAGAGTTGGCCAGGAACACAACACCCAAAAAACCACAAAAACAAAACTCTTAATTGCGGGGACCGGGATGCGAGAGGACTGGATTTAGAGGGCTGAAGATGTGAAAAGAGGGCCACAAGCAAGGTGACGTGCCATCTTAGGGGGGAAAAATGAGATCGGGAATGCAAGATAGGATGCTTAAAGAGGAAGATGGAATGCAAGGGGGCCTACCAGTCAAATCAAGAGGAGGGGGGGTGAAGTGAAGACAAAAACCGTTCAACGGGGCCGGGGAGGAGAAGGCCGCATCAGGGGGGAAGAATGAGTAAAGGGGTTCAGGGTTTTTTTGGGCGACTGAAAAAAAGAAGTATGTATGTATGGGGGCGTGAAAACTCAAGATTAAACATAGAAAAAGGTACGGTAGAAAAAAAAGAAGGGGGAAAATCCGGGGGAAATATAATTGACGAATAAATGATATAAGAGAACGGGGGGGACCTGGAAATTTGCTATGCCAATTTTGAAAAACAGTAGAAGAAAGGGACAGGAGGGGCAAAGAAAAAGGTAAATCCTCACAGCACGCGGGGGGGTGGTCTCCGCACCGGCATTTGAAGGAGAAAATCTCAAACAAAAAAGGGGGGATGAAGGAGAGAGAACTGCAAGAAATAGGAGAAAGTTTGATGCTTGCAACCGCGTGCAAAGGAAAAAAAAAAGGATACTTGGCCGGGGAAATGGTGAAAATAATAGGGAAAGTCCAGGGAAAGGGAAAAACGGATCACGACCTATAGGGCAACAGTCATACGCGTATAGGGTGGGGTAGGAAAAGAATTTTTGGGAACAACCGTAATTAGGAAGAAGTTTATTCAAGTGGGAACCAAAAAAAAAAAACGACATCGGTGAGAACAGAAACCAAAACCGCAAAACAGACGAAAATTTTAAAGAAATAAAAGAAAGATAAGAGTCCCCGAGGAAAGTAAGTTAAAAGGATGGTGGGGGGGTCCTTCAAGGAAAAAATAGGAAAAGTGAGTTTAAAACTAAATGAAAATGGTGGGGGAAGTCCAAAATGCCTCCTATTGAAAACGAAGAAAAAGGGAATGGTGAAGAAAGTCTGCAGGGGGAAAAAAGTAAAACTCAGGGGGGGCAACTCTTTAAAGCCGATGAAAAAAAAAAATATCGGAAAACAACCCAATTGGAAAAGGGACAAGGGATCGACATCACACAAAGGGGGAGAACAATAACAACCTACGAGTTCACTCCAAAATAGGAGAAATGAGTCTATAAAGTTCTTGACCTTCAAAAAACTTGAAAGAAGCGTCCCAAAAGAAAAGGTTAAAAACAAGAAGCCAGCAAGACAATTTGGGACGCGGGAAAGACGGGAGATGGGGGGGGGGGGGTTGGGGGGGGAATTGGGGAGAGAAAGTCCTGGGTTGCAGAATTGGGAACCGAAAATTTAAAGAAATGGGGTCGGGTTGTTCAAAATTAGCAGACAAAAGTAGGGAATGGTGGGGAAAGAAACCTTCTTCCAAAAAAATCTGGTCGATAATTAAAACATCAAAAAAAAAGGTTTATTCGCGCGAAAAATTAACTGTTAAATAGGTTCAAGGCAATGCATCCAGAGGAACTACGGCGCCTCGCGCAAAAGGATCCAGAAAAAGGAAGGGAAGAAAAAAGATTATTATGGAGGAGAGTGACAAGGGATCGGAGTGGTTTCGGGGAAAGGAACACAGAAATCAGCGAAGACCAGTTCGAAAGCGGGGACCGGAAGGGCTGGGGGGAAAGGTTACAGGAACGCACAAAATTAGACGCCTGGGTGACCAAAAGAGGGAAACAATGCCTGAAGACAAAACCGAAACATTTGCAAGGTGTCAGGTAAATGGTCGCGGGAAATTCAAAAAGACGGGGAATAGACGTCTTGTTCGCGGAATAAAGAAATATGATAATCCCGGGACGGCAACAAGGGGAATTGCTGGGGGGAGCAGGCCGTGGGGGGGTACATCTGGAGGAAGAGGGCTAAGAGAGTCCAAAACATGAAGGGGATTGACAGGGAAATGGTGATTCTAACGAAAGGATACCGGTACAGAGCAATCATGGCAGGGGGAATAAACAAAGGCCTATACAAAATCCTGTCTTAACGAGGAAAGTGGCTCGAGAGAAAGAAACCAATTAAACTAAGAGAAAAGGGGACATCAGTTCGTCGTCGTGCTGTCAGGAGGGGGATACTACGTAACCAAACTTGAAAACAATTGGTCATATCGAAAAGAAAGGGAAAGGGAGAGATACAACCAGAGGCAGGAAAATATCACTGATAAAAACAAAAGGAAAGGGAAAATCGCCTAGTGGGTCAATTTCTCAGAGGGGGGGGGGTCTCGGGAGCTGTCTGGCGAAAAGGGCAATTGACCATGACGTCTAAAACATGGTAAGGAAAGTGGTGGGGAAGCGCAGGAGAAAGACCTCCATACTAGTTCACTCAGATATTTGAGTGGGGAAGCGCCTTCAAAAAATAAATCGGCATCAGGTACGGAAAAGTAATTTGTGGGGGGGAGGGGGGTCGAATCTGAAGGTGCAATATAGAGATTAAATGTTAGAAGGAACTGTGCAGTAACGCTGAGAATCCCTAGTCCAGAGGAACAAAGGAGCAAAAATATCGGAAGTAACCAGGGGAGGGCTAGACTGGGAATTATTATCGGAGCCCTAAAAAGAAATGGGGGCTAGGGAAAAATAGTAGGAGAGGGTAAAGTAAAAAACAAAAAAAAGTGACAAAGGCCTTGGAGGTGCAAGGAAGTGGCAGGAAAGGTTCACACCGAGTAACTTTTCACCTTCTAAGTGTTTGCACATTTGGATTTGGGGTGAAGGAATAGAACATCCATGGGCTTGGAAAGAGTCACTTTCTTGGGGTCGCATGGGATGTGGACGGCAGCCACACTTTGAAAGCAGGGGACCGGGTTTTAAAAAAACCAGGGGCGAATCGTGGGGGAGGAAAAAAAAAAAAAAAAACTGTTTCTTGCTATGAAAAACAGTTTAAGGAGGATACGAGAAGGGATGCAGAAGGGGAAGGGACTTCACGAAAATAACTGTGGCGGGGTCGAGAGAGGGTGTTGGTAAGGAAATATCTTCAAGAGTTGGTCGCAACCGGAGAGGGAAAAGGTGTCACGGACAGTTGTCCTGGGGGGGGGAAAGTACCTCGTATGAAAAAAAAAAGACCAGAGGGGAAAATCTTCCTGTCAATGCCACTGAGGTGAAAGGTATAGACAAAAACACAGGGAAAAAAAAAAAATTCCGGTACTTCAAATTAAAAGGGTGGGGAGGGGAGGGGAGGAATGTTTGGGAAGGGGGGGTTTTAAGCTTGACTGGTTGGTCAAGTTGGGAAAGAAAAATTGGGGGCAATTAGGTCGAACTTGCAGCTGGCAATCTAGTTGAAAGGGGGGAGGGGAGAGGGCCTGAAAGGGGGGGGGGTTTTTATGGAAAGGCGTGGCACTCGTCGCAACTCCAGACTGAGGAAAGGTTTGAGGTGTACGGGTGCAAAACTGTATTGTAAGATCTGTGCCTACGGTCCATGATAGTTGGCTCGCCACATAAGTAAGCGCTGGCAAGAGAAAAAATGCACGAAAAGGTGGTTGCAAAGAGTGGCATACCCGAATCTAAGCGGGGGGGGAAAGAACAATCCGGTTAAAAGGACTGTCGATGAAAGAAGGAGTATTATAAATGGGACGCCTGTGACAGGGGTTGGGGGGGGCTCGGAAGAAACGATGGGCTTGGTCCCGACTACAGGCTCGAATGTACATCAAGCAAACCCGAGGAAACCTGGTATTCATAAAAAATTATAAGGTACCTAAAGAGGATACTGGTTTGTCACCTGCCTGTATCGGGAGGAAAAAAAAGGGGGGAAACTAATATGGGGGGAAAGTCTGGGAGGACAGAACAGAAAAACAACACAAGAGGGGGTTAATCAGCTACAGAGGAGGGCACTGGAAAAAAAACCCTGAGGAAAACAAGAAAGGGCAGGGAAAGCAAAGTGGTGGAGTTAACATCTGTGGCAGGGGTCCAAACAGAGAGTTGACCTTTACACTCTAGGGGTTAAGGGCATCTATACAGTCACAGGGGGAGGACAACAAAAGGGAGAAACTAAGTCGGGAAAAATCAAATACCTTATAGGGGGAAAATTTGCCGTGATTTGCATGAACCGGACTTCGATAAGGTTGAGGAAGTGACAACCGCAATACCTAATACGTGCTGGCACATAGCCAAAACAAAACAATGACAAAAAAGTAAATTATACCACAAGTAAGCTGAGAGAGTCCGATCAGAGCAGTGAAAGGTGGGTAGGCAAGCAAATTCGATGTTGACGAGAAGGGGCACCTTTGATAGAAAAGAAGGAAGACATTGAAGCAATTGTAAAAATGGGGAACGAGCCAAATATTGAAAGGGAGATCACGGAAAAAAATCCAGTCCTCTTTAGGCGAACCGGATTACCGCAAACTTGCAAAAGATCGGGAGGGAGGGAAACGATCACAGGAAAAATTAAAAAAAAAGAAAAAAGAAATGGAGACATACAATACCAAAGAAGAATCCAAAAAATAGGAGAGAGGCAAGGCCAGACAAGGGAGGCAAAATGTCTTGCATCCACTTGCCAAAGAATAAGCAGGAAATCTCCCAACGGGGGGGACACTCAAATCAAAAGAGTTTTCGAAAAGAAAGATGGTTTTGGTTGGCTTAAAAGACCGGGGGGGGGGGAGCAATGGTGAAGAAAGCAATGGGTGGTGCGGTTTTGGGTGAGAAGAAGATGAAAAGTCTGGGGAAGGGATAAGGGGAGAAACTAGACCAAAAAGAAAGAAAAGATAAAGTTAAAAAAAAAAGTAGGTCCAGGAAAAGAAATGAAAAAAATGGTAATGATGGGGAAGTGCATTCAACGAGGATCGTAATAGACTAAAGAAAAAAGGAAATAAAGCAAGGGTTACGAAAAGGGCGTTCTAAAGGGCGGTAAACCATAAACGGAGAAAGATCGAAGAGGGTCTTGCATCGGAAAAACAGCGAAGCAAAGTTCGACGTGAAAGGACGCAGGGGGAGGGGGGTGGGAGGGGGTTGGGAAACGGAACCATGCAAAAATTCGAAAAGTTACCAGAAGAGGGGGACACAGGAAGAAGATCGGAAACCAGAAAATTGCATTTGGGGGAAAAGTACCATAAGAAAGGTACAAAGAGAGAGCGGGAAAGATAAAAACAACGGAAGGTCGGCGTCTTGATCAAAGAATAAGGGTAAGCAAACTAGCAAAAAAAAATGGGGTGATTAAAAAATTTTAGCTACGGGGGGGACATCTGGAGAGGGGAGGACAATCTGACCACACAAAAGAGAAAAAAGGGAAAATGGGGCAATCTGCTAGGGCAAGAGGGAACATTAAAGGAGTAAAAGACCTATAAAGAAAAAAGAGACGGGAAATGTTTCCTAAAAGGGACAGAAAGGGCAGAAGGGAACTAAAAAAAAATTCATTAATCATGGGGAGAACTGGCGGGAAGGAAAGTGCAAATCCTGACTGAAAAAACTTTACCGGGCAAGGTGGAAGAGGCGGAAAGGAAGGTGTACCAAAAGACCAAAAAATAAAAAAATAGCCTTGTGGAAGGGAAAAGGGATCTCCAACACAAAGGAGAGAAAAGAGATAGGTCAGCATCAGGGGTGGGTGGAGGGGGGCAGGCTTTGTCCTGTGGAATTTTACATGCACTTCCTGCCGGGAACAAGTGGGTTAAGTTTTGTTTAAGGAATCAGGTACCTCGGACAGCAAAGAAACAAACGGGAAAACATAAGGGGGTTTATAAAAAGAGGACATTCGACGAGGACAACTCTGGGAAGGGAAAGTGAAGAATATTTGTATAGGTCCTTGTTGGGATCAGGAAGGAGGGGGGGAGGGGCAGACTTAAGGATGTATAGGGCTAACCTGGTCCATTTTCTAAGGCCAGGTAGGGGGGGGAAATCAGCGTCGAGCCTCCTCAAAGAGTGGACTCAAGGAGGTGATTAAAAAAGGGTAGGAGGACGGAGTATCATAGGTCTATCAAAAAGCCGGGAAAAAAATACGGTGGATTACAGTGAGGGATAAGTATGGTTTCGAAACAAATGGTAAGGGGGAGGGAGGGGATTGGAAAAGGTCAAAAACCTATCTGGGCACGGGGTATCAGTTGGGGGGGCATTTTGGTTGTAAAACAAAGACCGAAACCCAGCCATTGAGGAAAAAATGATGTAAGGTACCTAACTGTTATTTAAGAGGGGGTTCGGAAGCAACACAATTTTAATATCTCAAGTGAACCCGAAAGGGTGAGGAAAGTATAGTGGAAGTCAACTGCTGGAACTGACTGGTGTAGAATTTTATAGATTACGGAGAAGTTCTCTGTTGAGGAAAAGGCAATGAAACGGAAGGAATGGTGAAAAAGTGAAAGCGACTACATGGGGGGAGGGGGGCGAAAAAAAATAGAGTATTCTGGCTCAAATAGCGGAAGTTCAAAGGTGAGAAAAACGACGAAGAACGTTCGAACCGATTGAGGACCAAAACAGAAGCAAGAGGGGAAGGAAAATCTGCTACTACAGCAGCGATCGGGTCACTCTCTGAAAAAAAAAACGCAAGCCAGAAAAGAAAAAATGGACTGGGAGAGGGAAAAAGGCACGACCCTGTGGAATTTGACTTATTGGAAAGGGGGGAGGGAAAGGTGTGGGAAGTGAAAAATTAATAGGGCAGACGGGGGGGGGGGGGGATGACAGGGGTGGGTAGGGTAGGCCCTGGGGCTGGGTGAAATGGGGAAGAATTCTGAAACCGTGAGGGGTCAGAGGGGTTCGCCCTCCAGCCTCCTTGAGGGGGAGGAAGCTTCGAAATAGGATTGGTAGAAAGTTGGAGGGGTCTATCCACAAGGGAACAAAGGAGTGTTGGAGCGTTGCGGAAGGAGTATCATGGGGGAGACTAGAGGGAAAACTACCGATTCGAAAGCAATGGAGTTCGGGGACTCAGCTGGACCTAAAATGCATCTTAATGCATGGGGGCATTTACTACAACATCCGGGGAAAAAAAATGCCTTTAAAGAGCGGATCACGGGACCTGTGAGGATCAGGAAAAAAAATGGAGGTCCTTTTGTTCCTGTTTTGGGGTCGAGATCCGGATGGTCCTGTCTGTTGGACACAAGAACAGGAGATAGGCGGTAATGAATCCAGTGAAAAAGGTCGTAATGTCAAACAAGAAACAGGGGACTAGGAAATGGTGCAAGACTCTTATAAGAAAAGGGGTGTAAGTCAACCTTGAAGGGAGCGGAAAAGGTTTCACCGGGCTTGAAGGCAAGTAATACGTAAAGGGAAAGGGTCAGGGGGAATAAAGACCAAGGCTCGAGTTGGTTAGGCCTACTGACGAGAACGTGGCTTAGGCTTCTCTAGATCAGAGAAAAAAAAAAACGGAGGAAAAGCGAACTAGAACAAGAAAGAGAAGGGAAAAGAAGTGCAGAGGCTTCACGCAGTGAAGGGGCCGCCAGAGAGGGGGATTTACGAGAATATTAACGGGGGGGAGGAAGAAAGGAAAAGGGGCCTGGACACCAAGGGGAGGAAGAGCTAAGGCGCACCTATGAAAAGTGAGTGTACTGAAGCAAGTGAAAAAAGGGGTGAATGGAGAAGAAAGTCGAGACAGGGGGTGAGGTCGACCAAACAAAAAAGAAAGACTTCGGAAATCTAAAAACACAAAAAAAATGAAAAGGAAACTACTTGCTACGTCAATCTGATAGGGGCACGAATCGAAAGGCGTGACACTCTTGTCGGCCAATCCACCTTCGAATAGCTTTGAAAAAGGGGAGGGAAGGGGCACGTACTTGGGGTAGGAAAGCATGAATACGCAACATGCAACGGTTGGGAAAAGAAGCTCAAAATGTCAAAATAGGCCAAAGATGTATGTGGAGTCCACGAATAAACCTCGGAATCCAAGGGAAAGAGGAAAAAACCAAGTGGAAAAAAAACAGCTTCTGGAGGAAAACGATGGCCAGTAAATAAAGACGACCAGAAAAAGACGGGAAAAGAAAAGACATCTTCAGCCAAAAAAGGAAGCGACGTCTAATCATCTCCCCAGTGTCGTTGACACTGAAAAAGGGAACAAACCTGAAGTTGAAAACAAGAAAAAAAGACAGTTTGGCCTTGGAGGGTAACAGGGGTGGTGGGTGGGGCTTCCGAGAAGAAAGATAAGTGGACAGTGGAAAGGAAATGGGAAGGAGGTTCAGGGGGGGGGTCAGATTGGAAAGGAAAGAGACCAAGGAGGTAACGGAAACTTTTGACAATCGCAAGGGCGCACAAAAAGAATATGGAAAGGAGCTGGTCGCCCAAAGACCTGTTCGTCGAGCAGAACCCGGCCCCATTAAGGAGACGGTGTACCGAAAAGCCTGAACGTGAAAATCAAAAAACAAAAAAACCCACAAACTGACCTCTACGATAAGAAAGAAAATGGATCATGCAACAGGTGGCCGAACCCTAGTAGGGAGTAGGTCTTAATCGACGGAAACCCTCTCTCGAAAAAAACTGGGGGCAGGGTCGGTGGTCAAGACCTTGAAGGTAAAAGGGGGGGGAATAAGAGGTAAAACAATTGGGGGATTGGTAGAATTGTTGACAACCTAAAAAAAATGAGACCATTGGGGTGGACAAGAATAGGGAAAATTAAGACGAGAGGCAAGAGGGTGGGGGGAAATGGGAATAATTGAACCATATCGAATTACCCAATCAGGAGGAGCCCCAACCGGATTTTGAAGCGGGGCTTAGCGCGCCTCCTGAGACGAAAGCCAAAAACTCCTGGGGTTAATAAATGTCTTATAGTTGACCTAATGGGACTCTCTTTAGGAGACGTCTTCTAAGAGGGGGCGCCCACAGGAAACAAGACAAAATGTAGAATAGAAAATACGAAGGGAAAGCGCACGTCATCTGAGGCCACCGACAAGTAAGAGTAGTCAAAAGTAAGTCATGAAGACGTTTCTCTACGGTCGGAAGAAAAGGCTTAATGAAAAAAGCCGTCAGAGTGGAAAACTCGGGCTTAGAATTGTCGGGGACATGTACCGACCAACAACACTGAAATGAAAAAGGTTGGGGGGAAAGATGGCATCAAAATATGTACCATCAAAAAGAACACGAAACACCAGGTATGGGTAAAGGGAAAATGATAAATCAAACCAAAAGGCTTCCTTAAACTAGAAGAGATAAAGTGTAAGGGAAAACTTTTCTTTCTTAGGGGGGTGGTCCGGCTGGAAGAAGGGTGCCTGCAAATGTCCCATTTAAGGTAACGGGGTGGGGATTCGAAGAGGAATCTAAAGCAAGAGAAATAAAAGTGCAAATCAATGCTTCTTGGGGGGATGCACGATCCTCGAATGAAAGAGGAGCCCATACAGACATTCTCATTACTGGAAAACCCGCTTAAGGATGGGGGGGAGTTCCAAGGGGGGGGGAGACTAAGGCTTAAGGGTCTGAGTCTCTATAGGAGTAAGTGTTTGGAACGTTTGAAAAACAGGGGGGCAGTGGAAAGGAGGGGGGGAGAGGGATCTGGAAGAAACGCAGTCAAACTCAAGGGAGACAAGGAAAAAACTCACAGGTCAGAAGGTGGCGAACCGGGGCTGTGCTTCTGCTTCTGTCGAATTCGGAAAACTCAGAAGAGGCAGTGGTGGCTGGACAAGAGGATAGGGAAGAAAGATATGTCGGTCGACAAAGGAAAAGAGGGGGGAGGAAAAGAGAATTCATAGGGGAAAAAAAAGGATGCGGGGTCAAACGGATAGCATTTGAATTTTGGGACGGGGGGACGAAAAATTATAACACCCCGCCTGGGCATGGAAAAAAAAAAACCAGAGAGCCTACTTTTAGTTCGATGTTTAGGGAAGCCCGAAGAAACAAGTGGATCTCTGGGAATATTATTTTACAGCCATTTTAGAAAAAGCATGGGGGGGGGGATTACAAAAGGCGTGCAGCCCTGGGGAAAGAAGGGGAAGACAATGATTTCTCGGTGAAGAAGCCTAAAATCTCCTTCAAGCAGTCTGTGATTGAGAGGGAAAGAAGTGCTGTTAGAAAACCATAGGGGGAAAAAGCTGGTACTCCCTAAAAGGCGAGGGGGAAGGAGGGGTACACGGCCAAAGTTGTTGAGCCATCTTTCGGACCAAACATTGAAGGGAAAAAAGGTGCTACGTACATGCAAAAGAAGGCCTTCGAAGCAAAAAAAAGCGCAGCAAGGAAGACAAGGAAAAGGAGTGAGGGGGGGGACCTTTCCAGGTTGGATAGTTAACTTTGGTTTGATCAGAACAGGCGGATGGGTGAAATTAGGGAGGAGGAGAGCTCTTTGGGGGGCAAAACATTTTGGGAGGTATGTAGGCCCTAGGCAGGAATCTACTTAAAATGCTGTGTCCGAGCGCCTCCAACTCTCGGACAGGTGGGGCGGGAATAAGGGGAACCGAGAAAGAGGGTTTGTCTCAGTTATCTGGGGGGGGCATACGTGAAACAGGGAAGAGGGGGAGAAGATTGACATTGAAAGGGAGCCTTGGCAACAGGGCATGCTTAGAAAGTGACTATCAGGAGTGAGGAAAGACAGTGGACTAAAATGAAAATCTATCGATTTTGCTTGGAAGACAAACCTTGGAACAGAATTCGTCGAGACTATCAGAGAAAGGGGAGGTAATTAAATTCGTGGACTGTGTGCATGTTTGGGGGGGGGGGGGTGGACTGAGAAAGAACGTAAAGTATAGTTGGGGGTCAAACAGCCCTACCGTAGAGGAGGGGACGGGTCAGGAAAATCAAAAGAAAAGGGAGTATCACAAAGGCGGTCCTGTATGAGCTACGCGGGAAAATAGGAGGAAGGGGGGGAAAAAAGTTTTATAGGGCCAATAATGTTAAAAAACAGATAGTTGGGGAAAAGGGGGGGTCATTATAAGGAGTAAAGAGCACGAGTAAAATAATCAATCACGCGTGGATCAAAAGGACTACCTTTCTGAAGGGGCAGTAGGCTCTCCAAAACGGAAGAGACACGGGAGAGCGAGACTGAAAAAGGTCAGGGAACGAGTCCTGTGAAGAGTACCAACCGCGTGCCCTTCTGGCCTCACAGAAAAAAAAAAAAAGGACCGGTAGCAGCTATTGAAGTTATAACAGGGGGGGATAAGGTCTCAAGGGAGGCAAAAAGAACCTCAGGGGACAAAAGGAACCATCTATGACAATTAGGTGTGATTAAAGGGGACTTGGAATGAAAGGAACGTAACTGTTTAGGTAAGTTACCAAAGAAAAAACTAGTAAGTCTGCAAAAAAAACCCCGGGAAAAACACACACAAAAAAAAAGGCATGGGAGTCGAAACTCCCAGTCCGCTATAGCGTTCAAGAAAGGACCAGGTAAGGGTCGAGCAGCCATTCTGTGGGGGAACCGAGAGAAATCCGGTGGGGATAGCAGCCTGACAAGAGAAAGGCGGCAATGAAGAGCTCAAGAAATGGCACTGGCAGAAGAAACTAGGGGTCCCGGGGAACTGGGGGAAGGTACAAAAAAGAATATTGGAAAAAGAGAAGTTCAAAAGCAAAAAGGGAATCATGGAAGAGAACGAGAACACTTGGAATTAAGAAAGACTACCTAACCAAAAGGGGAGACAGACATTAAAAAAAAAAAAAACCAACTCGGGGCAGCCAAAAATATCGGAAACAGTCAATCATAAAAAAAAAAGAGACAAAAAAGGGGGGGCTGCCATCCCAGGGCAAAACAAATAAGGAGTCACGCTGAAAAAGAAGGGAAAAAACTCAAGCAAAGGTTGGTTGACGGGGAGACGATGAGGGAGGGGGTGGGGGTGGCTGAACAGAGACCTCTGCCTGGGGGGGGGAAAGGGCAGACTGCAAAAGGGGGAACCCTTTTTAGGGGGGGGGGGGGGCAGAAGTCCAAAAAAGGGAGTGCACTTGCAAAAGGGCAAAATGGAAGCGGAGGGAGAAAAACAGGTTCCCTCTAGCTTGTAAAAAATCCAATGGGGTATACCGGAACAAAAAGGCCTTTAAAAAGGGGGCATTGAACCGAACTGAAGTCGAAAAGACAAATGGTCAGAAAAGCAGGTGGAGAAAAATGGGGCGTCGTAAAAAAAAGGGCGGTAAAATAAGGAAATCTAAGGAGGGGGGGGGGAGAAGATTCCCGAAAAAGCGAAAGGAAATGTAAGGACAGATGACCCGAGGGCGGGGTATTGGGGCGTAAAAAGAAATAACCAAACTAACAGG